>JAAIGG010016738.1_pt1 | contig 26266 bp, 21 predicted proteins | sample 6487391 | NCBI WGS metagenome assembly JAAIGG01 (sample SAMN13974130, study PRJNA590717) | phyllosphere metagenome | biome: asymptomatic weeds; feature: pooled weeds collected from a community garden; material: weeds; isolation source: pooled asymptomatic leaves from various weed species from...
CGGTATCAAGCGTGAAGACATCCAGCGTGGTCAGGTTCTGGCGAAGCCAGGCTCAATCAAGCCACACACCAAGTTCGAGTCAGAAGTTTACGTTCTGTCTAAAGACGAAGGTGGCCGCCATACTCCGTTCTTCAAGGGCTATCGTCCACAGTTCTACTTCCGTACCACAGACGTGACCGGTTCAGTAGAGCTGCCAGAAGGTGTTGAAATGGTTATGCCAGGCGACAACATCAAAATGGTTGTTACCCTGATTCACCCAATCGCAATGGACGAAGGTCTGCGCTTCGCAATCCGCGAAGGTGGCCGTACCGTTGGCGCGGGTGTTGTTGCCAAAGTTATCGCTTAATTACCGATAATATTTGACGCAATGCACGTGGAAAGGGCATCATTTGATGCCCTTTTTGTACGCTGTTTCATAGAACCTGACTCATCAGTGATTTTGAACCATAATCATTGCTGAGACAGGCTCTGTTATGCGGCGCTGGATACCGAGTTACGCCCCAAAAGCTCATTCGGTTTGGATGCCTCGCAATGCGGGGCAGAATAGTTTCTGAATTATTGTGGCAGGTTGGTTTATGAGTGCGAATACCGAAGCTCAAGGGAGCGGGCGCGGCCTCGAAGCGCTGAAGTGGGTAGTGGTAGTCTTATTACTGCTTGCGGCGATCGTAGGTAACTACCTCTATCGCGATGTGACGCTGCCTTTGCGCGCGTTAGCTGTGGTTGTACTGATTGCGGCAGCAGGCGGCATTGCGCTTTTGACGACAAAAGGCAAAGCAACCGTGGCCTTTGCACGTGAAGCAAGAACCGAAATGCGTAAAGTTATCTGGCCAACCCGCCAGGAAACACTGCATACCACGTTAATCGTTGCCGCGGTTACTGCCGTGATGTCACTGATTTTGTGGGGGCTGGATGGTATTCTGGTCCGTCTGGTATCGTTTATCACTGGCCTGAGGTTCTGAGATGTCTGAAGCTCCAAAGAAACGCTGGTACGTCGTGCAGGCGTTTTCCGGTTTTGAAGGCCGCGTAGCACAGTCGCTGCGTGAGCACATCAAACTGCACAACATGGAAGAGCTGTTTGGCGACGTCATGGTTCCTACAGAAGAAGTTGTTGAGATCCGTGGTGGTCAACGCCGCAAGAGCGAGCGCAAATTCTTCCCCGGCTACGTTCTGGTACAGATGGTAATGAATGACGCCAGCTGGCACCTGGTGCGCAGCGTTCCGCGCGTTATGGGCTTCATTGGCGGTACCTCTGACCGTCCTGCGCCGATTAGCGACAAAGAAGTCGATGCGATTATGAATCGCCTGCAGCAGGTGGGCGACAAGCCGCGTCCGAAAACGCTGTTCGAACCGGGCGAAATGGTACGTGTCAACGATGGTCCATTTGCCGACTTTAACGGTGTGGTTGAAGATGTGGACTACGAAAAGAGCCGCCTGACGGTTTCTGTTTCCATCTTTGGACGCGCAACGCCAGTAGAACTCGACTTCGGTCAGGTTGAGAAGGGCTAACCTTTTCCGACATACAATTTGGCTGTTGCAGCAGGCGCGAAATTTAACTATAATTTCGCGCCTTTTGTTTTTATGCGCTGGCAACAGCGTGTAAATCGTTACCACGGGGAGCCTTTTACAGGCGCTATAACCCAATTGAGGAATTATCATGGCTAAGAAAGTACAAGCCTACGTCAAGCTGCAGGTTGCAGCTGGTATGGCGAACCCAAGTCCACCGGTTGGTCCAGCTCTGGGTCAGCAGGGTGTTAACATCATGGAATTCTGTAAAGCGTTTAACGCCAAAACAGAATCACTGGAAAAAGGTCTGCCGACTCCAGTTGTTATCACCGTATACAGCGACCGTTCTTTTACCTTTATTACCAAAACGCCTCCGGCTGCCGTTCTGCTGAAAAAAGCAGCAGGCATCAAGTCTGGTTCTGGTAAGCCGAACAAAGATAAAGTCGGTAAAGTGACTCGTGCTCAGGTACGTGAAATCGCAGAAACTAAAGCTGCGGACATGACTGGTTCTGACGTTGAAGCGATGACTCGCTCAATCGAAGGTACTGCTCGTTCCATGGGCCTGGTTGTAGAGGACTAAGAAATGGCTAAGCTGACCAAGCGCATGAGCGTAATTCGCGACAAAGTTGACGCGACCAAGCAGTACGATATTGCTGAAGCAATCGCTTTACTGAAAGAACTGGCTACTGCCAAGTTCGTCGAAAGCGTTGACGTTGCTGTTAACCTCGGCATCGATGCACGTAAATCTGATCAGAACGTCCGCGGCGCGACCGTTCTGCCACACGGTACTGGTCGTTCAGTACGTGTAGCTGTCTTCACCCAGGGCGCAAACGCTGAAGCTGCTAAAGCAGCTGGCGCTGAGCTGGTAGGTATGGAAGACCTGGCCGATCAGATCAAGAAAGGCGAAATGAACTTTGACGTTGTTATTGCTTCTCCGGATGCAATGCGCGTTGTTGGCCAGTTAGGCCAGGTTCTGGGTCCACGTGGCCTGATGCCAAACCCGAAAGTCGGTACTGTAACGCCTAACGTTGCTGAAGCGGTTAAGAACGCTAAAGCAGGTCAGGTTCGTTATCGTAACGACAAAAACGGCATCATCCACACTACCATCGGTAAAGTGGACTTCGATGCTGACAAACTGAAAGAAAACCTGGAATCTCTGCTGGTTGCGCTGAAAAAAGCAAAACCTGCACAGGCGAAAGGCGTGTACATCAAGAAAGTTAGCATCTCTACCACCATGGGCGCCGGCGTTGCCGTTGACCAGGCGGGTCTGACTGCCGTAGCAAACTAATTGCTACTTGAAACGGGCGAAAAATTCACCTAGAATCTTACGCCCGTTGTTCTGCATTAATGCAGACGTCGATGTGGGTTATTCAGAACGTGGTAAGACGGTGGCCGAGTCAGCGACCTGAAGCACAGTGAACTGTGCGGCGGGTGAGGGCAAAGACAGCCAGCGCAATGCGGTTTGAGTGGCAACACACGACCCAAATTTTAGGTTGGAGCCAGGCCTTATCCTGGCCTCCGTCCAAGACCGCAGGAGCGGAACATCCTCGGATGTAATGCTTAATCCCCTGCGTAGACGGTGACAGAACCAAAAGATTTTTTCTTAACTGGATTCTGCTCACCGTGTATTAGCGCTTATTTTCCTTCGGGCGAGTAAGTGAAGTGAGTTCCGGGGAAATCCTTCCCCGGTCAAATCCAGGAGCTAAAGCTAATGGCATTAAATCTTCAAGACAAACAAGCGATTGTTGCTGAAGTCAGCGAAGTAGCCAAAGGTGCGCTTTCAGCGGTTGTTGCGGATTCTCGTGGCGTTACCGTTGATAAAATGACCGAACTGCGTAAAGCAGGTCGTGAAGCTGGCGTTTACATGCGTGTTGTTCGTAACACCCTGCTGCGCCGCGTCGTTGAAGGTACTCAGTTCGAGTGCCTGAAAGACACGTTTGTTGGTCCGACCCTGATTGCATATTCTATGGAACACCCGGGCGCTGCTGCTCGTCTGTTCAAAGATTTCGCGAAAGCGAATGCAAAATTCGAGGTCAAAGCTGCAGCCTTTGAAGGTGAGCTGATCACGGCGGCCAATATTGACCGTCTGGCAACTCTGCCGACCTACGAAGAAGCACTGGCACGTCTGATGTCGACCATGAAAGAAGCCGCTGCCGGCAAACTGGTTCGCACTCTGGCTGCTGTTCGCGATGCAAAAGAAGCGGCTTAAGGCCTCTCTTTTCTTCGCTCTTGCTAACGTATAAACTTTTTCTGATTCTTAGGAACAATTGTTATGTCTATTACTAAAGACCAAATTCTGGAAGCCGTTGCCGCTATGTCCGTAATGGAAGTAGTTGAGCTGGTTTCTGCTATGGAAGAAAAATTCGGCGTTTCTGCTGCTGCTGCTGTAGCTGTTGCTGCTGGCCCAGCTGAAGCTGTTGAAGAGAAAACTGAATTCGACGTCGTTCTGAAAGCTGTTGGCGCGAACAAAGTTGCAGTAATCAAAGCCGTACGTACCGCAACTGGTCTGGGCCTGAAAGAAGCCAAAGATCTGGTTGAAGCAACTGGCGTGATCAAAGAAGGCATCAGCAAAGATGACGCAGCTGCACTTGAAGCTGCTCTGAAAGAAGCTGGCGCTGAAGTTGAAGTTAAGTAAGACAACCCTCGGGTTGCAGTCTGAGTAGTTTCAGACTGATGGCTGGTGACTTTTTGGTCACCAGCCTTTTTGCGCTCCAGGGCCTCAATGGGGTTTCGCACTGTTTGTCCATTGTTGCTCATCAATATCTTTCTCTATCGACGACTTAATATACTGCTTTCCCGTGCGGGTTCCCTGCCCACGCTGAAGCAATGAAATGATTTAAGCGTGATAGAAAGAGGTATTGCACGTACTGCAGAGCAGTAGGTGAATCAAACAAAATCGTGTTGCATGAACTGTCCTGTCAGGACGGACAGCGTGGGTCGACTTGTCAGCTAGCTGAGGAACCCTATGGTTTACTCCTATACCGAGAAAAAACGTATTCGTAAGGATTTTGGTAAACGTCCGCAAGTTTTGGACATACCTTATCTCCTTTCCATCCAGCTTGATTCGTTTCAGAAGTTTATCGAGCAAGATCCAGAAGGTCAGTACGGACTGGAAGCTGCATTCCGCTCTGTATTCCCTATTGCGAGCTACAGCGGCAACTCTGAGTTGCAGTATGTCAGCTATCGCTTAGGTGAACCTGTCTTTGACGTGAAAGAGTGTCAGATCCGTGGCGTGACCTACTCGGCACCGCTGCGCGTGAAACTGCGTCTGGTGATCTATGAGCGCGAAGCGCCAGAAGGCACAGTAAAAGACATTAAAGAACAAGAAGTCTACATGGGTGAAATTCCACTCATGACTGACAACGGTACCTTTGTTATCAACGGTACTGAACGTGTTATCGTTTCTCAGCTGCATCGTAGTCCTGGCGTGTTCTTTGACAGCGATAAGGGTAAAACCCACTCCTCGGGTAAAGTGCTGTATAACGCACGTATCATCCCTTACCGTGGTTCATGGCTCGACTTCGAGTTTGACCCGAAAGACAACCTTTTCGTCCGTATTGACCGTCGTCGTAAGCTGCCGGCCAGTATCATTCTGCGCGCACTGCATTACACCACTGCTCAAATTCTCGACGTGTTCTTCGAGAAAGTGGTGTACGAAATTCGTGACAACAAGCTGCAGATGGAACTGGTGCCAGAGCGCCTGCGCGGTGAAACCGCGACCTTCGATATCGAATCGAATGGCACGGTCTACGTTGAGAAAGGGCGTCGCATCACTGCGCGTCATATTCGTCAGCTGGAAAAAGACGGTATCCAACACATCGAAGTCCCTGTGGAATACATCGCGGGCAAAGTGGTCTCTAAAGACTACATCGATGAGAATACCGGTGAGCTGATCGTTGCGGCCAACATGGAACTGTCGCTGGATCTGCTGGCGAAGCTGAGCCAGTCGGGTCACAAGCGCATTGAAACGCTGTTCACCAACGATTTGGATCACGGCCCATACATCTCCGAGACGCTGCGCGTTGACCCAACCAACGATCGCCTGAGCGCGCTGGTTGAGATCTACCGCATGATGCGTCCTGGTGAGCCGCCAACGCGTGAAGCTGCAGAGAACCTGTTTGAGAACCTGTTCTTCTCTGAAGATCGTTACGATCTTTCTGCAGTCGGCCGCATGAAGTTCAACCGTTCATTGCTGCGTGATGAGATCGAAGGTTCAGGTATCCTGAGCAAAGAAGACATCATCGAAGTGATGAAAAAACTGATCGACATCCGTAACGGTAAAGGCGAAGTGGACGATATCGACCACCTCGGTAACCGTCGTATTCGTTCAGTCGGTGAAATGGCTGAAAACCAGTTCCGCGTCGGTCTGGTCCGTGTTGAGCGTGCAGTGAAAGAGCGTCTTTCTCTGGGCGATCTCGATACGCTGATGCCACAGGACATGATCAACGCCAAGCCAATTTCGGCGGCGGTGAAAGAGTTCTTTGGTTCCAGCCAGCTGTCTCAGTTTATGGATCAGAACAACCCCTTGTCAGAGATTACGCACAAGCGTCGTATCTCTGCTCTCGGCCCGGGCGGTTTAACCCGTGAGCGTGCCGGCTTCGAAGTGCGTGATGTACACCCAACGCACTACGGTCGTGTCTGCCCAATCGAAACCCCTGAAGGTCCGAACATCGGTCTGATCAACTCCTTGTCTGTGTACGCGCAGACGAACGAGTACGGTTTCCTGGAAACCCCTTATCGTCGCGTTATTGACGGTGTGGTTTCCGATGAAATTCATTACCTTTCTGCAATCGAAGAAGGTAACTACGTTATCGCGCAGGCGAACACCAATCTGTCAGAAGAAGGTGCGTTCGTTGATGACCTGGTCACCTGCCGTAGCAAAGGCGAATCAAGTCTGTTCAGCCGCGATCAGGTTGACTACATGGACGTTTCCACCCAGCAGGTGGTTTCTGTCGGTGCGTCACTGATTCCGTTCCTGGAACACGATGATGCTAACCGCGCCCTGATGGGTGCGAACATGCAACGTCAGGCCGTTCCTACTCTGCGTGCTGATAAGCCGCTGGTAGGTACCGGTATGGAGCGCGCTGTAGCCGTTGACTCCGGTGTTACCGCTGTTGCGAAACGTGGCGGTACCGTTCAGTACGTTGATGCATCACGTATCGTTATTAAAGTTAACGAAGACGAGATGTACCCGGGCGAAGCGGGTATCGACATCTACAACCTGACCAAATACACCCGTTCTAACCAGAACACCTGTATCAATCAGATGCCGTGTGTCTCTCTGGGTGAGCCCGTTGAACGTGGTGATGTGCTGGCTGACGGCCCGTCTACCGATCTCGGTGAGCTGGCGCTGGGTCAGAACATGCGCGTCGCGTTCATGCCGTGGAACGGTTACAACTTCGAAGACTCCATTTTAGTCTCCGAGCGCGTAGTGCAGGAAGATCGCTTCACCACCATCCACATTCAGGAACTGGCCTGTGTGTCTCGTGACACCAAGCTGGGGCCAGAAGAGATCACGGCTGACATCCCGAACGTGGGCGAAGCTGCACTCTCTAAACTGGATGAGTCCGGTATCGTTTATATCGGTGCTGAAGTGACCGGCGGTGACATTCTGGTTGGTAAGGTGACGCCAAAAGGCGAAACCCAGCTGACGCCAGAAGAGAAGCTGCTGCGTGCGATCTTCGGTGAGAAAGCGTCTGACGTTAAAGACTCTTCTCTGCGTGTACCGAACGGTGTTTCCGGTACCGTTATCGACGTTCAGGTCTTCACCCGCGATGGCGTGGAAAAAGACAAACGTGCGCTGGAAATCGAAGAAATGCAGCTGAAGCAGGCCAAGAAAGACCTGTCTGAAGAGCTGCAGATCCTGGAAGCGGGCCTGTTTAGCCGTATCCAGTCTGTCCTGATTTCCGGTGGCGTTGAAGCAGACAAACTGGACAAGCTGCCGCGTGAGCGTTGGCTGGAGCTGGGTCTGACTGACGAAGCCAAGCAAAACCAGCTGGAGCAGCTGGCAGAGCAGTACGACGAACTGAAGCACGAGTTTGAGAAAAAACTCGAAGGTAAGCGTCGTAAAATCACCCAAGGCGATGATCTGGCACCTGGCGTGCTGAAAATCGTTAAGGTTTATCTGGCTGTTAAACGTCAGATTCAGCCTGGTGATAAAATGGCGGGTCGTCACGGTAACAAAGGTGTTATCTCTAAGATCAACCCAATCGAAGACATGCCTTACGATGAGAACGGTACGCCGGTCGATATCGTACTGAACCCGCTGGGCGTACCTTCGCGTATGAACATCGGTCAGATCCTTGAGACTCACCTGGGGATGGCAGCGAAAGGTATCGGCGAGAAGATCAACGCGATGCTGAAAAAGCAGGAAGAAGTCGCCAAGCTGCGCGAATTCATCCAGCGTGCTTACGATCTGGGCACCGATGTGCGTCAGAAAGTTGACCTGAACACCTTTACTGATGACGAAGTTCTGCGCCTGGCTGAGAACCTGAAAAAAGGTATGCCAATTGCCACGCCGGTGTTTGATGGTGCGAAAGAGAGCGAAATCAAAGAGCTGTTAGAGCTCGGCGGTCTGCCTTCTTCCGGTCAGATTACCCTGTTTGATGGCCGTACTGGTGAGCAGTTCGAACGTCAGGTAACCGTAGGCTATATGTACATGCTGAAACTCAACCACCTGGTTGATGACAAGATGCACGCACGTTCTACCGGTTCCTATAGCCTCGTTACTCAGCAGCCGCTGGGTGGTAAGGCACAGTTCGGTGGTCAGCGCTTCGGTGAGATGGAAGTATGGGCGCTGGAAGCTTACGGTGCTGCGTATACCCTTCAGGAAATGCTTACCGTTAAGTCTGATGACGTCAACGGCCGTACCAAGATGTATAAGAACATCGTGGATGGCAACCATCAGATGGAACCTGGCATGCCAGAATCGTTCAACGTACTGTTGAAAGAGATTCGCTCGCTGGGTATCAACATCGAGCTGGAAGACGAGTAACCCTCAGTAACAGGCCTGGCCTGGAAGCGCAGGGTTAACGCGCTCGCATTTGTACTGGTTATGGGGCGTTCAATTTCGGTTGGACGCCCCTGAGTCTCACTCCGACGGGAGCAAATCCGTGAAAGACTTACTTAAGTTTCTGAAAGCGCAAACTAAAACCGAAGAGTTTGATGCGATCAAAATTGCGCTGGCGTCGCCAGACATGATCCGTTCCTGGTCTTTCGGTGAAGTGAAAAAGCCGGAAACCATTAACTATCGTACCTTCAAGCCAGAGCGCGATGGTCTGTTCTGTGCCCGTATTTTTGGGCCGGTAAAAGATTACGAATGCCTGTGTGGTAAGTACAAGCGTCTGAAACACCGTGGTGTGATCTGCGAGAAGTGCGGCGTTGAAGTGACCCAGACTAAAGTGCGTCGTGAGCGCATGGGCCACATCGAGCTGGCTTCGCCAACCGCACACATCTGGTTCCTGAAGTCACTGCCTTCGCGTATCGGCCTGCTGCTGGATATGCCGCTGCGTGACATCGAACGCGTGCTGTATTTTGAATCTTATGTCGTTATCGAAGGTGGCATGACCAACCTCGAGAAACGTCAGATTCTGACTGAAGAGCAGTACCTGGATGCGCTGGAAGAATTCGGTGACGAATTCGACGCGAAAATGGGTGCAGAAGCGATTCAGGCACTGCTGAAAAACATGGATCTGGAGCAAGAGTGCGAACAGCTGCGCGAAGAGCTGAACGAAACTAACTCCGAGACCAAACGTAAAAAGCTGACCAAGCGTATTAAGCTGCTGGAAGCGTTCGTTCAGTCTGGTAACAAGCCAGAGTGGATGATCCTGACCGTTCTGCCGGTTCTGCCGCCAGATCTGCGTCCGCTGGTACCGCTGGATGGTGGTCGTTTCGCTACGTCGGATCTGAACGATCTGTATCGCCGCGTGATCAACCGTAACAACCGTCTGAAACGCCTGCTGGATCTGGCTGCGCCAGATATCATCGTGCGTAACGAAAAACGTATGCTGCAGGAAGCGGTTGATGCCCTGCTGGATAACGGTCGTCGCGGTCGTGCGATCACCGGTTCTAACAAGCGTCCTCTGAAATCTTTGGCCGATATGATCAAAGGTAAGCAGGGTCGTTTCCGTCAGAACCTGCTCGGTAAGCGTGTTGACTACTCTGGTCGTTCTGTTATCACCGTAGGTCCATACCTGCGTCTGCATCAGTGCGGTCTGCCGAAGAAAATGGCACTGGAGCTGTTCAAACCGTTCATCTACGGCAAGCTGGAACTGCGTGGCCTGGCCACCACCATCAAAGCCGCTAAGAAAATGGTTGAGCGTGAAGAAGCTGTCGTGTGGGATATCCTGGACGAAGTGATCCGCGAACACCCGGTACTGCTGAACCGTGCACCAACCCTGCACCGTTTGGGTATCCAGGCATTTGAGCCCGTCCTGATCGAAGGTAAAGCTATCCAGCTGCACCCGCTGGTTTGTGCGGCTTATAACGCCGACTTCGATGGTGACCAGATGGCTGTTCACGTACCGCTGACGCTGGAAGCCCAGCTGGAAGCGCGTGCGCTGATGATGTCTACTAACAACATCCTGTCACCTGCGAACGGCGAGCCAATCATCGTTCCTTCACAGGACGTTGTACTGGGTCTGTATTACATGACCCGCGACTGTGTTAACGCCAAAGGCGAAGGCATGGTACTGACCGGTCCGAAAGAAGCTGAACGCGTTTACCGCGCCGGCCTCGCTTCGCTGCACGCTCGCGTTAAAGTGCGTATCACTGAGCACGAGAAAAACGAGCAGGATGAGTGGGTTTCTAAAACCAGCATCATCGACACGACGATTGGTCGCGCCATCCTGTGGATGATCGTGCCTAAAGGTCTGCCTTTCTCCATCGTCAACCAGGCGCTGGGCAAGAAAGCGATCTCCAAGATGCTGAACACCTGTTACCGCATCCTGGGCCTGAAACCAACGGTTATCTTTGCTGACCAGACCATGTACACCGGCTTCGCCTATGCGGCACGTTCAGGTGCGTCTGTTGGTATCGACGACATGGTTATCCCAGAGAAGAAAGTGGAAATCATCACCGAAGCGGAAGCGGAAGTGGCTGAAATCCAGGAGCAGTTCCAGTCTGGTCTGGTGACGGCAGGCGAACGCTATAACAAAGTGATCGATATCTGGGCTGCGGCCAACGAACGCGTTGCTAAAGCGATGATGGAAAACCTCTCTACTGAAGTCGTGATTAACCGCGATGGTGAAGAAGAGCGCCAGGTTTCCTTCAACAGCATCTTTATGATGGCCGACTCCGGTGCGCGTGGTTCTGCTGCACAGATTCGTCAGCTGGCCGGTATGCGTGGTCTGATGGCTAAGCCAGATGGCTCAATCATTGAGACGCCGATTACGGCAAACTTCCGTGAAGGTCTGAACGTACTCCAGTACTTCATCTCGACGCACGGTGCACGTAAAGGTCTGGCGGATACCGCACTGAAAACAGCAAACTCCGGTTATCTGACGCGTCGTCTGGTTGACGTTGCACAGGATCTGGTTGTGACTGAAGACGACTGCGGCACGCACGAAGGCATCATGATGACGCCGGTCATCGAAGGTGGCGACGTGAAAGAACCGCTGCGTGAGCGTGTTCTGGGTCGTGTGACTGCGGAAGACGTGCTGAAGCCTGGTACGGCTGACATTCTGGTTCCACGTAACACTCTGCTCGATGAGCACTGGTGTGACGTGCTGGAACTGAACTCAGTAGACAGCGTGAAAGTGCGTTCTGTTGTTGGTTGTGAAACCGACTTTGGTGTGTGTGCGCATTGCTATGGTCGCGACCTGGCACGTGGTCACATCATCAACAAAGGTGAAGCGATCGGTGTTATCGCGGCACAGTCCATCGGTGAGCCGGGTACACAGCTGACGATGCGTACGTTCCACATCGGTGGTGCGGCATCACGTGCGGCTGCTGAATCCAGCATTCAGGTGAAGAACAAAGGTACCATCAAGCTGACCAATGCCAAGTCGGTAACTAACTCGGCAGGCAAGCTGGTGATCACCTCGCGTAACGTTGAACTGAAAATGATCGACGAATTTGGCCGTACTAAAGAGAGCTATAAAGTTCCTTACGGTGCGACCATGGCGAAAGGTGATGGTGAGCAGGTTGCTGCGGGCGAAACCGTTGCAAACTGGGATCCGCATACCATGCCGGTTATCACTGAAGTGGGCGGTTTCATTCGCTTCACGGATATGATCGATGGTCAGACCATTACTCGTCAGACTGACGACCTGACCGGTCTGTCATCGCTGGTGGTCCTGGATTCTGCTGAGCGTACTGCGGGTGGTAAAGACCTGCGTCCAGCCCTGAAAATCGTTGATGCTAGCGGCAATGATGTCCTGATCCCTGGTACCGATATGCCAGCTCAGTACTTCCTGCCAGGTAAAGCGATTGTACAGCTTGAAGATGGCGTGAAGATCAGCTCGGGTGATACCCTGGCGCGTGTTCCGCAGGAATCGGGCGGTACCAAGGATATTACCGGTGGTCTGCCACGCGTTGCTGACCTGTTCGAAGCACGTCGTCCGAAAGAGCCAGCAATCCTGGCGGAGATCAGCGGCATCATCTCCTTCGGTAAAGAGACCAAAGGTAAACGTCGTCTGGTTATTACTCCGCTGGATGGTAGCGATCCGTATGAAGAGATGATTCCGAAATGGCGTCAGCTGAACGTGTTCGAAGGTGAACGTGTTGAGCGCGGTGACGTGGTTTCCGATGGCCCAGAGTCACCACATGACATCCTGCGCTTGCGTGGCGTGCATGCGGTTACCCGTTACATCACTAACGAAGTGCAGGAAGTTTACCGTCTGCAAGGCGTTAAGATTAACGATAAGCACATCGAAGTCATCGTTCGTCAGATGCTGCGTAAAGCAACCATCATGAGCGCGGGAAGCACCGAGTTCCTGGAAGGTGAGCAGGCTGAATTCTCTCGCATCAAGATCTCTAACCGTGAACTTGAAGCGAACGGAAAAGTGGGCGCTACCTTCATGCGTGACCTGCTGGGTATTACCAAAGCGTCACTGGCAACCGAATCGTTCATCTCTGCTGCATCGTTCCAGGAAACCACGCGTGTCCTGACCGAAGCGGCAGTTGCAGGCAAGCGCGACGAACTGCGCGGTCTGAAAGAGAACGTTATTGTGGGACGTCTGATCCCTGCCGGTACCGGTTATGCATACCATCAGGATCGTATGCGCCGCAAAGCGGCAGGCGAAGTGCCGGTTGCACCGCAGGTGACTGCGGATGAAGCCTCTGCAAGCCTGGCTGAATTGCTGAACGCTGGTCTGGGCGGTAACAACGACGAGTAATCGTCAAACGCCTGATAAAAAACCCTGCTCTGGCAGGGTTTTTTTTTTATCTTTAAGCTATCAGTGAATATCGCGTCGATTTAACCCAATGTCTTTTAACTGACAATCGCTAAGCCTGGACAAAATAGCGCGGGTTTCCCGCTGGCATTGCCAGCGTCGGATGCTCCCCCAGACAATGCGCAAGAACCGAAACGGTCTTATGACAAATGGCTTAGCCGCGCGGTTTTCTTCATATCCCATGATCCAGCCCCTCGTTGTTTATCTGAGAAACATTTTCACGTAGACCGTCTGTTCAATACAGACTCACCATGAACAAATATTTAACATACAGATTGCGCGTTGACGCATCTGAATGGTAGAAATAGCGTTAATCTGTACCGCTTTGCGGGGCAATCAAACTTCATAAGGCATACAATGACGCGTTATCAACATTTAGCCATGCTGCTGGAAAAGCGCATTGCGCAGGGTTTGTATCGGAACGGCGAACGGTTGCCCTCGGTGCGCAGCCTGAGTGCTGAACACGGTGTCAGTATTAGCACCGTGCAACAGGCCTATTATTTGCTGGAGCAGAAACAGTTGATCATCCCGCAGTCCCGTTCGGGCTATTATGTTGCGCCGCATAAAGCGATGCCGCCCATTCCGGCACTGACCCGACCGGTACAGCGCCCGGTGGAAATCACGCAGTGGGATGCGGTCTTTGATCTGCTTAACAGCCGGCTGGAAGATGACATATTGCAGTTGGGCAGCGGCATGCCGGACCTCACACAGTCTACCCTGAAGCCGCTCTGGAAAGCGTTTAGTCGGCAGGCACAGAAGCAGGAAAGCACTCTGCTGAATTACGATAATCTGTATGGGGTGACCTGCCTGCGAGAGCAGATCGCCCGGCTGATGATTGACAGTGGCTGTCAGCTCAGCCATGAAGATATTGTCATTACGACGGGTTGCCATGAAGCCCTGTCTGTTTCCGTTCGCGCTGTCTGCCAGCCGGGCGATATCATCGCCGTAGAATCACCATCGTTTCACGGCATCATGCAAACGCTGCGCGGTTTTGGCATTCGCGCCATTGAGATCCCCACTGATGCGGTAACGGGCATCAGTCTTGAGGCGCTGGAGCTGGCCTTTGATCAGTGGCCGATTAAGGCCGTCGTGGTGGTGCCCAACTGTAATAACCCACTTGGTTTCATCATGCCAGAGAAGCGCAAGCGCGCCCTGCTGGCCTTGGCGCAACGTTTTGACGCCGCGATTATTGAAGACGATGTCTATGGCGAGTTGGCCTGGGAGTATCCACGGCCTTCATCCATTAAATCGATGGATGAAGACGGGCGCGTATTGTTATGCAGTTCATTTTCAAAAACGCTGGCGCCGGGTCTGCGCGTAGGCTGGGTGGCGCCGGGGCGCTACCGCGATCGGGTTCTGCATATGAAATACATCGGGACCGGGTCTACTGCGACTCAGCCTCAGCACGCAGTTGCAGAGTTTATTCATCAGGGGCATTACCAGACCCATCTGCGGCGGATGCGTCAGGTTTACCAACACAACTACGAAACCTTTATTTGCTGGGTTCGGCACTATTTCCCCTGTGGAATCTGCGTCACGCGGCCTCAGGGGGGATTTCTGATGTGGATTGAACTGCCAGAAGCCTTTGACGCCGTGCAACTTAACAATACGCTGCGGGAGTCCGGGATACAGATTGCTGTGGGTTCGCTGTTTTCCGCCTCGGGCAAATATCGCAACTGCCTGCGCCTGAACTATGCCTTGCCTGCCAGCGATAAAGTTGAACGGGCACTGGCGATAACGGGCAGCGCCGTTGAGCAGGCGATAGCGGCATGTGTCCACGATCGGCCAAGGGCACATACCTCTTTACCTGTGGTTGAGGAGCAGGGCCAGAAAGAGGAGGGAACTGGCCCTGGTCCGGCCATTCCGGCCGGACACCTGTGACTTTACTGAGCATAAAAAAACCGCGCCAGCCGTAATACTCATTGCCGTGCGCGGCTTTCCACTCTTTAACAGCCTTTTGCACAGGCTGCAGGTATTTCTGGGCGCTGACGCGCGTTAGTACGCCGTTTCGGGTTCGGCAAGCCGCAGCAGAACACGCGTGGCCTCCTGCCAGTCTTCTGCCTGAGTAATCGCGCTCACCACCGCAATACTGCCCACCCCGGTGGCCAGGACCTCTGGCGCACGATCAATACTGATGCCTCCGATCGCGACTGTTGAGATGCCGTGCAGCCGGGCCAAATGGCGCTTAAGTTCAGCTACGCCCTGAGGGGAAGAGGGCATGGCCTTCGTCTGGGTGGGGAAGATGTGCCCCAGCGCCACATAGGAAGGGCGCAGTGCCAGCGCCCGATCCAGCTCTGCATCATCATGAGTTGAAAGTCCCAGCCGCAAGCCTGCGTGCAGGATCTGCTGCAGGTTAGCGACCTCTAAATCTTCCTGACCCAGATGGACGCCATAGGCCTGATGTTTAATCGCCAGTTGCCAGTAATCATTGATAAACAGACGTGCCTGATAGCGCTTACCTGCGGCGATAGCCCGAATAATCATGGGTTCAACCACCTCGTCCGGCTGATCCTTGATCCGAAGCTGAAGGGTTCGCACACCGGCTTCCAGCAGGCGCTCTATCCATTCCACGCTGTCAACGACCGGATAGAGCCCCAGACGTGATGCGGTTGCGGGAAAGGCGTCCATTTATTCCTCCTTTATTGCGGTCGCAGGGTGATACAGCTCACCGCCGCGCTCACGAAAATGATCAGACATTTTCGCCATCCCCACCTCAATCGCCTGGGCTTCGGCTTCCTGCCTTGCGGCGTAGTCACGCACTTCCTGGGTAATTTTCATTGAGCAAAATTTGGGGCCGCACATAGAGCAGAAGTGGGCCACCTTACCGGACTCCTGCGGCAGGGTTTCATCGTGGTAAGCCCGGGCCGTATGCGGATCCAGTGCAAGATTAAACTGGTCTTCCCAGCGAAACTCAAAACGTGCTTTGGACATCGCATTGTCGCGGATTTGCGCGCCCGGATGACCCTTGGCCAGATCGGCTGCGTGCGCGGCGATCTTGTACGTGATTAAGCCCTGTTTAACATCTTCCTTGTTTGGCAGACCTAAATGCTCTTTGGGCGTGACGTAGCACAGCATGGCGCAGCCGAACCAGCCAATCATCGCGGCACCAATGCCGGAGGTAAAGTGATCGTAACCCGGAGCAATATCAGTGGTGAGGGGGCCCAGAGTGTAAAACGGCGCTTCATGGCAATGTTCCAGTTGTTCGGTCATGTTGCGACGGATCATTTGCATGGGAATATGGCCGGGGCCCTCAATCATCACCTGCACGTCGTATTCCCAGGCAATTTTCGTCAGCTCACCTAAGGTGTGCAGTTCCGCAAACTGCGCTTCGTCATTGGCATCCTGAATCGATCCCGGACGCAGGCCGTCACCCAGTGATAATGAGATGTCGTAGGCCGCACAAATTTCACAGATGTCGCGGAAGTGCTCATACAGGAAGCTCTCTCTGTGATGCGACAGGCACCACTTCGCCATAATGGAACCACCACGCGAGACAATCCCAGTCAGGCGCTTCGCGGTCATGGGCACGTAGCGCAGCAGCACGCCTGCATGAATCGTAAAATAATCCACACCCTGCTCGGCCTGTTCCAGCAATGTGTCGCGGAAAATTTCCCAGTTCAGATCTTCTGCCACACCGTTAACTTTCTCAAGCGCCTGATAGATCGGTACCGTACCGATAGGCACCGGGCTGTTACGCAAAATCCATTCACGGGTTTCGTGGATATAGCGGCCGGTGGAAAGATCCATGACGGTATCGGCGCCCCAACGCGTTGACCACACCAGCTTTTCAACCTCTTCTTCAATCGAGGAGGTCACGGCTGAGTTGCCGATATTGGCATTCACTTTCACCAGAAAGTTACGCCCGATGATCATGGGTTCGGATTCGGGATGGTTAATATTTGCCGGAATAATAGCGCGCCCGGCAGCCACTTCCTGACGCACAAACTCAGGGGTAATATTTTCTGGCAGATGGGCGCCAAAGCTGTGCCCCGGATGCTGCTGCAGCAGCACCTCGCCGCGGATGCGTTCCCGGCCCATATTTTCCCGCAGCGCGATAAACTCCATCTCCGGCGTAATTATGCCCCGACGAGCATAATGGAGCTGGGTAACGCAGTGGCCTGCCTTCGCACGGCGTGGTGTGGGCAGGTGTTCAAAACGTAAGTGATCCAGGCCGTCATCGGCCAGCCGCTGTTGCGTGTAGGCAGAGCTGATTTGCACCAGATTTTCGCTGTCATTCCGCTCTTCAATCCAGCGCGCCCGCAGTTTATCCAGCCCCCGATGCACGTCGATTTGTGCGGCGGGATCGCCATAGGCACCGGCCGTATCGTAAACCGGAACGGGCTCATTCTCCTCATAAACCGGCGCTTCTTTACTGCCGCTGGTCAGGGTAGGGCTGAGTTGAATTTCCCGCATTGGGACACGGATATCATCGCGGCTGCCGGTAAGCCAGATACGTTTTGAATTAGGGAAGGCGCTGCCGCCCTGAAGAGAGTCAATGAATTCCTGTGCCTGAGCACGTTGTTCGCGACGGGTCGTTTTAGCAGTAGACATAGCAATATTCCAGTAAGAGGGAAGGTTGCTTGTCCGGAGTTCGGAAGGAGTAACGGCACTGCTGACACCATTCGGTGGCGTACCGTATAAATTTACTCTTGTTCCCTTCGCAGGTTCTAACCTGATCAGGTTCCGCGGATCCCGAATTAACGGTCTCAGCCCTTAGGCACTCCGACAAGATGAGGTTTCAACGATTTCGCTACGGCGCCCGCTCGGCTTCACCCCGGAAAAAGGGATAGCATGAACAGCGCCCGTAGATGACGTATCAACCGTAAACACCGACTACGTTCGGCGTTAAACGTAAAGCCCACTCAGCATAAGGGGGCTTTTGGCTAATCACAAGTCTTTTACAATCGATTAGGTTTTAGGCGGGGCGGGCAATTTCGCTGTCGTTAGCCACGGGCGGGGTCAGGTGATTATCCCATGCCATCTGGATGAGTTTGTCCTCAAGCGTAAAGCGTCCTTCCAGGGCTTCTCCGACCTCCGATAGCGCATTCTGAAAGGTGACGTAGTTATCGTCATCAATCGCCTGCTGCAGGTGTCCGTCATACAGCTTCATCAGTTGTTCGGTGTTGGCTTCCAGCGAGGGATAAATCTGCGTTGCTGCCAACAGCGGACTGGTACCGTCCATTTCTCCGATCAGGCGTTGATAGAGGCTGAAGTGGCCGGATGAAAGGTAATCGACCAGATTATGGCAAAAGTTATCAAGTGCCTGTTCATCCAGACGCGTCAGTGCCTCTTTCTTTGGCTTGATACCGACCAAATGGTAATAAGAAACCAGTAACTGGCGGCGAGCGGCCAGCCATGAATCGACCAGTTCATTACTGCCACCTACGCGTTTGGTCAGAACGTCTAACTGGTTGAGCATAGTTAACTCCGTATGAGTTATGCACCTTCATATTTCAGATTAGCGATGCGTCAAGTGCGCTTGTTTTCCACGAGCCTGCCGGGGAGAAATAAGCGTGTTGCCGTCTTGCAACCAGAATTATTTGGGTATAGTTGTTCATCTACACACTTAACATCGGGACTTCAGCGTGCGGGTTGACGCTAAGGATGACGAAATAAATGCAATGCGAAATTTCAAGCGTAGACGCTGGATGGTGGATTGTCAGCAGTGAACAAAAAATTTGGTTACCGCAAGGAGACCTGCCTCACGGTAATGCGCAGCATTTTGGCCTGACGGGTCATCAGGGGCGCGTAATTGGCGAATGGCAGGGGGAGAATGTCTGGCTGATTTGCGAAACACGTTCGGAGGATATGCTGTCTTTGCGGCAGTTACTTAACGAAGATCCGGGACTGTTTCAGTTGGCAGGGCGCGGTGTACAGCTTGCCGAATTTTATCGCTCTCACCGCTGGTGTGGCTACTGCGGCCATGAGATGCACGCCAGCAAGCATGAATTTGCCTGCCTGTGCAGCCACTGCCGTGAACGCTACTATCCACAGATTGCGCCCTGTATTATCGTCGCCATTCGCCGGGGGGACGAGATCCTGCTGGCTAACCATGCGCGCCAGCGTAATAACATTTACACTGTACTGGCCGGTTTCGTCGAAGTCGGCGAAACCATTGAACAGGCCGTCGCGCGCGAGGTAATGGAAGAGAGCAACGTGCGTGTCAGGAATGTCCGCTATGTCACCTCGCAGCCCTGGCCTTTCCCGCAGTCTCTGATGATGGCGTTTATGGCGGAATATGATGGCGGCGAGTTACAACATGACGGCAAAGAGCTGCTGGACGCCGGATGGTTCCGCTTTGATGCGCTGCCTTTACTGCCGCCGCCCGGTACCGTCGCCCGTCGATTAATTGAAGATACGGTGGCCCTCTGCCGCGCTGAGGCGTGAGAGTGCTACACTACTCGCTTGATACCGAGAGAGTCCTGAGATGAGTGAACTGAAGAACGACCGTTATTTGCGCGCCCTGTTACGCCAGCCTGTAGATGTCACCCCCGTATGGATGATGCGGCAAGCCGGGCGTTATTTGCCGGAATATAAAGCGACGCGCGCCCAGGCAGGCGATTTTATGTCGCTGTGCAAAAATGCCGAACTGGCCTGCGAAGTCACCCTGCAACCCCTGCGTCGCTTTAAGCTGGATGCGGCGATCCTCTTCAGTGATATTCTCACCATCCCTGATGCGATGGGGCTGGGTTTATACTTCGAAACAGGCGAAGGCCCGTGCTTCTCCAACCCGATTACCTGCCGTGCTGATGTCGATCGCCTGCCGGTGCCCGATCCTGAACAGGAGCTGGGTTACGTGATGAATGCGGTACGCACCATCCGTAAAAACCTCAACGGCGAAGTACCATTGATAGGCTTCTCAGGCAGCCCCTGGACGCTGGCGACCTATATGGTTGAAGGGGGAAGCAGCAAAGCCTTCACCAAGATCAAAAAAATGATGTATGCCGAGCCTGCCACGCTGCACGCCATGCTGGATAAGCTGGCCGACAGTGTCATCCTCTATCTTAATGCCCAGATCCGCGCCGGTGCGCAGTCGGTGATGGTCTTTGACACCTGGGGCGGCGTGTTAACCGGGAACGACTATCGTGAGTTCTCGCTTTACTACATGCATAAAATTGTCGACAGCGTGCTTCATGAGAACGAAGGACGTCGTGTGCCCATCACCTTGTTTACCAAGAATGGTGGCCAGTGGCTGGAAGCCATTGCTGAAACGGGCTGTGATGCACTAGGTCTGGACTGGACTATCGATATCAGTGAAGCCCGCCGCCGTGTCGGCCACAAAGTTGCTTTGCAGGGCAATATGGATCCTTCCATGCTCTATGCACCCCCGGCGCGAATTGAGCAGGAAGTGGCAACGATTCTGGAAGGATTCGGCCAGGGTGAAGGCCACGTTTTCAATCTGGGACACGGCATCCATCAGGATGTTCCACCCGAGCATGCCGGCGTATTTGTTGAGGCGGTGCACCGTCTGTCACGCCAGTATCATTCGGCGTCATAATGGATATCGCCGCTCTTCGCGCGGAGCAACGCCAACGGGCCGCAGAAGTCGTACGGCAGGATGATTTTGACGTGCTGCCGCCACGCTTTATTGGTGGCGCAGACGTCGGTTTTGAGCAGGAAGGCGCAGTGACGCGTGCGGCACTGGTTATTCTTGAATATCCGTCCATGAAGCTGGTGGAATATCGCATCGCGCGCATTGATACCACCATGCCTTACATTCCGGGCTTTCTCTCTTTCCGTGAGTATCCGGCCCTGCTGGCGGCCTGGGACATGCTGGAGCAGAAGCCCGATCTGCTATTTGTCGATGGTCATGGTATCTCACATCCGCGCCGGCTTGGTGTCGCGTCGCATTTTGGGTTGATGGTGGATGTTCCCACTATCGGTGTTGCGAAAAAGCGTCTGTGCGGGCACGTTGAGGCGCTGGATGAAACGCCCGGCAGTCGGCAGCCGTTGATGGATAAAGGAGAACAAATTGGCTGGGTATGGCGCAGCAAGGCACGCTGTAACCCGCTGTTTGTTGCCACCGGACACCGCGTCAGTCTGGACAGCGCTCTGGAATGGGTAGAAAAGTGCACACAGGGCTACCGTTTACCGGAGCCCACGCGCTGGGCGGATGCTGTGGCATCTCGCCGACCCGCATTTCTGCGCTGGCAAAGCGCGCTTTAACACTGTTTGTATGGCGCTTTTGGGTTACACTGCCGCCAGCGAAACGAATAAGAGCTCTGTGTATGTTACAAAACCCTGTACATCTGCGTCTGGCAAAGCTGGAAAGCTGGCAACACCTGACGTTTATGGCTTGCCTGTGCGAGCGCATGTATCCCAACTACGTGGCTTTTTGCCAGCAAACCGAGTTTGCCGATCCTGCACTTTACCGCCGTATTCTGGATCTGATTTGGGAAACGCTGACGGTTAAAGATGCGAAGATCAATTTTGACAGCCAACTGGAAAAGCTTGAAGCGGCGATTCCCGATGGCGATGCGTTTGAGGTTTACGGTGTCTATCCGGCCATTGATGCCTGCGTGGCATTGAGTGAAGTGCTGCATTCGCAGTTAAGCGGTGAAACGCTTGAACATGCGATTGAAGTCAGCAAGACCTCGATCACCACCGTTGCCATCCTGGAAATGACTCACGAAGGTCGCGAAATGACCGATGAAGAGCTACGAGAAAATCAGGCTGTCATCGATGAATGGGACCTGCAATGGGAGATTTTTCGCCTGCTCGCGGATTGTGAAGAGCGAGACCTCGAATTGATAAAAGGTCTGCGATCTGACCTGCGTGAGGCGGGAATTAGTAACATCGGTATAAAAATTCAGCAATAAGGCGAGAAAACGTGACTTCAGGCCTTAATTAGCGCGCCTGGAGGCTTCACATCAGCCCCCAGTCTGGTCTACATTTGGGGGGCTGAAAATTGTGGCTATCGGTGCGTGCAGGCTGAAGAGTGCCCGAAGCTGGCTTTTCCCTCGCACTCGTTGCTTAGCAAGCGATAAATACACTTTAAGGATAACTTATGAACAAGACTCAACTGATTGATGTGATCGCAGAAAAAGCTGACCTGTCTAAAACCCAGGCCAAGGCAGCGCTGGAATCTACTCTGGCTGCAATCACTGAGTCTCTGAAAGAGGGTGATGCTGTACAACTGGTTGGTTTTGGTACTTTTAAAGTGAACCACCGCGCTGAGCGTACCGGTCGTAACCCACAGACTGGCAAAGAAATCAAAATCGCTGCGGCAAACGTACCTGCATTCGTGTCTGGTAAAGCTCTGAAAGACGCCGTTAAGTAAGACGTCGCACTGCGGTAACGTTTTAAAACAGGGGCGATTTCGCCCCTTTTGTTTAGGGGCCAGCCACCATGACTACGCTGTTTCAGCGATTATCAGCCCTGCTTCTCTCCTCTTTTCTCATTGGGTGTAGTTCAACGCCCGACATTCCGGCTTTCTCGGCCAGCGGTTATCTCGCCGATCGCGGCAGTGTTCGTATCTGGCGCAAGAATACCGATCATCACTCGGTACATATTCGTACGCTCTATAATCCGTTCAACAGCGAAAAAAGTGAAATTACGGACTATCGCTGGCTCGGCGATGATCTGATCAGCGTGGAACGCCAGGTGAAAGGCGAAAAGCCAGACGACGTTACGCTACGCTTTGATCAAGGCGGCAATCTCAATTTTATGCAGCGCCAGCTCGCGACGCGCCGTGAGGCAGTCAGTCCGGATGCGGTTGAGCTTTACAAGTTTGATGCACAACGTATGCGTGAAGTCAGCGATGCGCTGTTAAGTGGGCGGGTGTTTCTGAAACAAGGACACTGGTCAGGTGGAAGCGTTGTGACAACCTGTGAGGGCCAGCAGGTGACGCCGGCTTTCGACAGTTATGCACTGCAGACGCTTACGCACTACCGCCGTGATAAGGCGGAACCCTTGATGATTTCATGGCTGGAAGCGCCTGAAGGCGTGCAGTTGCTGCGTGTGACTCAAAAAGATGAATGCGCGGATGCGCCGGATGAGGCGAATTTCTGAGGGAATAAAAAGGGGCACTGGGTGCCCCTTTGATCATTATTTACGGTTAATGGCACGATAGCCGATGTCGCGTCGGCAGAAACTGCCTTGCCAGGAAATCGGCTTAGCCAGTTCGTAAGCCCGTTTCTGTGCGGCAGCAACATCATCGCCTAGCGCGGTGACGCAAAGAACCCGCCCACCGTTCGTCAAAACCCGATCCTCTTCAAGGCGCGTCCCGGCGTGGAAAACTTTGCCGTCGGCAACCTCTTCCAGCGGCAGACCGTGAATCTGATCGCCGTTATTGTAAGAGCCGGGATAGCCCCCGGCTGCCAGCACCACGCCCAGTGAAGGGCGGGGATCCCATTGTGAGTCTTTTTGATCAAGCTTGCCTTCACAGGCGGCCAGACACAGATCCACCAGATCCGACTGCAGGCGCAGCATAATGGGTTGTGTTTCGGGATCGCCGAAGCGACAGTTGAATTCGATCACTTTAGGCTGACCAGTCTGATCGATCATCAGCCCGGCATATAAGAAGCCCGTATAGACATTGCCTTCGGCGGCCATGCCACGTACGGTTGGCCAGATAACCTGATCCATAACGCGCTGGTGGATTTCATCGGTCACCACCGGGGCAGGGGAATAAGCACCCATTCCTCCCGTGTTCGGCCCGGTATCGCCGTCGCCCACCCGTTTATGGTCCTGGCTGGTGGCCATTGGCAACACATTCTCGCCATCAACCATCACGATAAAGCTGGCTTCTTCGCCGTCCAGAAACTCTTCAATCACGATACGGTGCCCGGCGTCACCAAACGCATTGCCCGCCAGCATATCCTGCACGGCATCTTCCGCTTCCTGCAGCGTCATGGCCACAATCACGCCTTTACCGGCAGCCAGCCCGTCAGCTTTGATGACAATCGGCGCACCTTTTTCACGCAGGTAAGCCAGCGCAGGGGCGACGTCGGTGAAGTTTTGGTACTCGGCACTGGGGATGTTGTGACGTGCAAGAAAGTCCTTGGTGAATGCTTTAGACCCTTCCAATTGCGCGGCGGCCTGAGTTGGACCAAAGATTTTCAATCCGGCCTCGCGGAACGCATCAACCACGCCTGCCACTAACGGCGCTTCAGGGCCGACAATGGTGAGATCAATCTGTTCACGTTGAGCGAAGGCCAGCAAAGCGGGAATATCGGTGGGGGCAATATCGACGTTCTGCAACGCGGGTTCCAGCGCGGTGCCCGCATTACCAGGTGCGACAAAAATGGTTTCTGCCAGCGGCGACTGCGACGCTTTCCAGGCCAATGCGTGTTCACGTCCGCCGTTACCGATGATTAAAATTTTCATAAAAGGCTCCACAGAATTAATGGCGGAAGTGACGCATGTCGGTAAAGATCATGGCAATACCATGCTCATCCGCTGCCGCAATCACTTCATCGTCGCGGATAGAACCGCCAGGCTGAATCACACAGCTTACGCCCACGGCAGCAGCGGCATCAATGCCATCCCGGAACGGGAAGAACGCATCGGAAGCCATCGCGGACCCTTTTACTTCCAGGCCTTCATCACCCGCTTTAATTCCTGCAATTTTGGCAGAGTAGACGCGGCTCATCTGGCCAGCACCTATGCCGATGGTCATATTGTCGCGCGCATAGACAATGGCGTTGGACTTAACGAATTTCGCCACTTTCCAGCAGAACAGGGCATCACGCAGTTCCTGCTCAGAAGGTTGGCGCTTGCTGACGACGCGCAACTGGCTGGCATCGACCATACCGAGGTCGCGATCCTGAACCAGCAGACCGCCATTCACCCGTTTGAAATCAAGGGCAGCCACGCGACCCTGCCAGCCACCGCATACCAGCACGCGGACGTTTTGTTTTGCCGCGGTCACTTTCAGCGCAGCTTCCGTTGCAGCAGGAGCGATGATGACTTCAACAAACTGTCGGCTGATGATGGCCTGGGCTGTCGCCTCATCCAGCTCGCGGTTAAAGGCAATGATGCCGCCGAAGGCAGATGTCGGGTCAGTCTGATAGGCACGCTCATAAGCTGCCAGAATTGACTCACCCACCGCAACACCGCAAGGATTGGCGTGTTTGACAATGACGCAGGCGGGCTCAATAAACTCTTTCACGCACTCAAGCGCGGCATCGGTATCCGCAATGTTGTTATAAGAGAGTGCCTTGCCCTGCACCTGGCTGGCGGTAGCGACCGAGGCTTCCTGCACATTCTCTTCTATATAGAAGGCGGCGTCCTGATGGCTGTTCTCGCCATAGCGCATATCCTGCTTCTTAATGAAGTTGAGATTGAGGGTGCGCGGGAAGCGGCCGGCTGGTTGGCTGGTTTCACCATGATAGGCAGGAACCAGAGTACCGAAGTAGTTAGCGATCATGCTGTCGTACGCGGCGGTATGTTCAAACGCTTTGATTGCCAGGTTGAAGCGGGTTTCGAGCGTCAGTGAGTTCTGATTGGCGTCCAGCTCAGCGATAATGGCCGGATAATCGCTGCTCTTAACGACAATCGCCACGTCTTTGTGATTCTTGGCCGCCGAGCGCACCATTGTCGGGCCGCCAATATCAATGTTCTCAACGGCGTCTTCCAGTGAGCAATCTGGTTTTGCGACGGTTTGGGCAAAGGGATAAAGATTGACGACCACCATATCAATCGGGCTGATAGCGTGCTGCGCCATCACCGCATCATCTTGTCCACGACGTCCTAAAATGCCGCCATGGACTTTCGGGTGCAGTGTTTTAACGCGTCCATCCATCATTTCCGGGAAGCCGGTGTAGTCAGACACTTCTGTGACGGGAAGTCCCGCCTCTGCGAGCAGGCGAGCGGTACCACCTGTGGAGAGCAGCTCAACACCGCGCTGAGAGAGTGCCTGAGCAAATTCGAGGATGCCGGCTTTATCAGAAACACTGAGCAGGGCGCGGCGTAAAGGACGAGGTTGTTGCATGGTGGTTTTATCCCTTGGCTTTGATTCGCGTAAATAAGAGCGTTACATCAAGCTTGCGTGCTTACTTTTCTCTATATAGAGCAGCAAAAGCGTAAAAACTTCAGGTAACGCCCCGAAAAGGGGCATCCATTGCGTTGCGGGGCATTGTAGCGAAAACGTTTGCGTGATGCTCGTCTAAATTTGATGCGGCCAGGAATGTGGATAACTTTGTGTGTAACTGCGTATAAGGCGGGGTTTTGCTGTGGAATGCAGCGAACAGTCATTTTTATTGAATTTAGCCCTTGTCAGCCAGAGAGAACTCCCTATAATGCGCCTCCATCGACACGGCACAACGGCTTACGGAATGCGGTGTTGAGAGGGTCAGGCAACTGAACCGCCGGAGAAAAACTTCTGAAAAAGAGGTTGACTCTGAAGGAGGAAAGCGTAATATACGCCA
>JAAIGG010374702.1_pt1 | contig 26248 bp, 20 predicted proteins | sample 6487391 | NCBI WGS metagenome assembly JAAIGG01 (sample SAMN13974130, study PRJNA590717) | phyllosphere metagenome | biome: asymptomatic weeds; feature: pooled weeds collected from a community garden; material: weeds; isolation source: pooled asymptomatic leaves from various weed species from...
CCCTGCCCCATGGCTGGACGGCTGGCCCCGCGCGACTGACGCTGGAAACCGGCGAAACCCTGTCGGTCACCTTGACCGGGGACGGCGAAGACGTTCGCCTGGCTGCCCAGACCCTATCGGGCTATCATCGGCTGGAGCAGGACGGGCGGCAGGTGACGCTCGCCATTGCCCCGCCGCGATGCCCGGCACCGCCAGCCGGGCGCCATTGGGGCAGCGCGGTCCAGATACCGTCCTTGCGCGAAGGCGGCGGCGCCTATGGCGATTTCGCCAGCCTGGCCACCGCCGCCACGGCTCTGGGAGAAGCCGGAGCCGCCGCGCTGGCGATCAGTCCGGTCCACGCGCTGTTCCCAGCGGACGCGAGCCGCTTCAGCCCCTATGCCCCCTCCAGCCGCCTGTTCCGCAACATCTGGCTCGGCCCGGCGGGGGAGCCGGTGGTTCAGGAGGACGAACTGATCGACTGGGCCAGCGCCGCGCCCGATCGGATGCGGGATTTGCGGCTGGCCTATGATCGGCTTTCCGAAGTCGAACAGCGGGCGTTCGCCGACTGGCGCGAGCGGGCCGGAGAAAGGCTTGAGGCCCAGGCCCGCTATGACACGCTCCACGCCTATTTCCACCAGCGGGACCGCGCCGCCGGATGGCCCGATTGGCCGAGCGCCTATCATGATCCCGCTGGCGACGCGGTTGCACGGTTTGCCGCCGAGCATCAGGACGCGATCCACTTTCATGCCTTCGCGCAGTGGCATGCCGACCGTGCGTTGCAGGCCGCTTCGGATGCCGCGCGGGCGAGCGGCATGGCGATCGGCCTGATCGCCGACCTCGCCATCGGCGTGGCGGGCAACGGGGCCGATGGCTGGAGCCGACCGCAGGATCTGCTGACCGGCCTGTCGATCGGCGCGCCGCCCGACCCGCTGGGCCCGAACGGACAGAATTGGGGGATCACTGCCCTCTCCCCCTTCGCGCTGCGTCGACAGGGTTTCGCTCCGTTCATCCAGACCCTTCGTGCCGTCTTCGCCCATGCGGGCGGGGTGCGGATCGATCACGCGCTGGGGCTGTGCCGCCTGTGGGTGGTGCCGGATGGCGCCCCCGCCGATCAGGGCGCCTATCTGGCGATGCCCTTCGCCGACATGCTGCGCATCCTGAAGATCGAGGCGCACCGGGCCAATGACGGGCGCGGGGCGATCGTGATCGGAGAGGATCTCGGCACCGTACCGCCGGGCTTTCGCGATGTGATGGCGGACGCCGGGATGCTGGGGATGCGCGTCCTTCCGTTCGAGCGGGACGAGGATGGCACCTTCACGCCGCCCGGCTGCTGGGACGAACAGGCGATCGCGATGACCGCGACGCACGACATTCCGACCGTCGCAGGATGGTGGCAGGGGCGCGATCTGGAATGGCGCGCGCAAATCGCCGGGCAGCCCGTCTCGCCCGAGGATCGCCGGACCCGTGCCGAGGAGCGGACGGCGCTTTGGCAGAGCCTCGGCAAAGGCGAACCCGAGCCGATGGACCCCATTCCGGTCGTGGAGGCGGCCGTGCGCGGCGTGGCTTCGACGCCCTGCCCGCTCGCCATCGTTCCGATCGAGGACCTGTTGGGCCTTGACGAGCAACCCAATCTGCCCGGCACCACGGACGAGCATCCCAATTGGCGCCGCCGCCTGCCAAGTGAACTGGCCCGCGCTCTCCGCGATCCCGCCGTGTTGCGTCGGATCGCGATTCTCAACGCCCGCTGACCGGCCTCTCGCTCAAAAGGACTGCGCCCATGACCCCGCGCGCCACATACCGCTTTCAGTTTCACAAGGGCTTCCCCTTTGCCGAAGCAGAGACACTGATCCCCTATCTCGACCGGCTGGGGATCAGCCATGTCTATGCCTCGCCGATCACCACGGCGGCGGCGGGATCGATGCATGGCTATGACGTGATCGACCCGACCCGGATCAACCCCGAACTGGGCGGCGAAGCGGCATTCCGCAGCCTGGCCGAAGCGGCGCGTCGGCACGGGATGGGCGTCATCATCGATATCGTCCCCAACCATATGGGCGTCGCGGGCGGCGGCAATCGCTGGTGGAACGATGTGCTGACCCATGGCCAAGCAAGCCGCTATGGGCGCTTCTTCGACATCGACTGGTCGCGCAAGCTGGTCCTGCCGATCCTGGGGGAGCCGCTGAGCAAGGTGATCGCGGACGGCCAGATCGCCGTCGAGCGCCGGGAGGGTCGTGCGGAGGTCGTCGCTTATGGCGAACACCGCCTGCCGATCCGCGACGAGGATCAGGACGGGGCCGAGACCATCGCCCTGCTCGAATTGCTCGACCGGCAGCATTACCGCCTTGCGTCATGGCGCGTGTCCAACGACGAGCTGAACTGGCGGCGCTTCTTCACCATCAACGATCTCGCCGGGCTGCGCGTCGAGGACGATGCGGTCTTCGAGGAAACGCATGCGCTGTATTTCCGCCTATATGAGGAAGGGCTGATCGACGGCGTTCGGATCGACCATGTCGATGGGCTGACCGATCCCATCGGCTATTGCCGCGAGCTCCGCGCGCGTTTCGACGCCATCGCCCGCGATGACGGCAACCGCGCCTATATCGTGGTGGAGAAGATCCTCGCCGCCGATGAAGCGATGGGCAGCGGCTGGGGCGTCGACGGCACCAGCGGCTATGACTTCATGGAAGAGGTCGCCGCGCTGCTCCATGCGCCTGAGGGGACCCGTCCGCTGGGCGAGCTATGGGCTCAGTTGAGCGGTCGTTCGGTCGAATTCGCGCCGGAGGAATTGCAGGCACGCCAGGACCTGTTGTCCTGGCAGTTCGCGGGGCAGTTGGAACAGTGCGTCGCCGCCTTTGCAAAGCTACTCGCCTCGGCGTCGGAGCTTGAAGGGGCGATCACCACCGCGATGCTGCGGCGCGCGACCGAGCGTTTGCTCTGGGTCTTTCCCGTCTATCGCACCTATGGCCCCGACGCGCCCAAAACCGACGAACCGATCCGCGCCGAAGTGCGCCAGCGGGTCGCCCGCTTCGTGCCCCCGGGAGAAGCTTTCGTGGTGGACCGGATATTGGATTGGCTTTCCGGTGAGGGACCGGGCGACGAAGTCCTTTTGGGCGAAGCGGTGCGGCGCTTTCAGCAACTGTCCGCCCCCATCGCGGCGAAGGCGGTCGAGGACACGGCCTTCTATCGCCATGCCATTCTGCTTTCGCGTAACGATGTCGGCTTCGATGCGAGCCGGTTGAGCCTGTCCGTCGCGGCGTTCCACGAACGCATGGCGGGTCGGGCCGAGCGCTTTCCCCATGCCATGCTGACCACGGCGACGCACGATCACAAGCGCGGTGAGGATGTCCGGGCGCGGCTCGCGGTGCTCAGCGCGATGCCCGACCAATGGCGCGAGCAGGTCAAGCTCTGGGAGCGACAGACCATGGCGCTGTCCGAAGGTGTCGACCCGGCGGATTGGTATATGCTGATCCAGACGCTGGTCGGTACCTGGCCCGAGCCCGACGACATGGCCGACTTTGCCGAGCGTATCGCCGCATGGCAGGAAAAGTCGCTGCGCGAGGCAAAACTCCGTTCGTCCTGGGAAGCGCCCGACAGCGACTATGAAGCGCGGTGCAACGCGCTGGCCAAGGCGCTGATCGAGGAAGATGCCGGGGCAAAATTTCGCGACGGGATGACGCGATTGCTGGCCGATATCGCACCGGCGGCGCAGGCCAACAGCCTGGTGCAGGTCGCCCTGCGCTACACGATGCCCGGTATTCCCGATTGCTATCAGGGCACCGAGTTCGCCGATCTGAGCCTGGTCGATCCCGACAATCGTCGTCCCGTCGACTATGCCGCGCGCGAGCGGGCGCTGGAAAGCAGGAGCGTTGCCAAGCAGGCACTGATCGCCGACCTGCTTCGGCTGCGCCGCGCCGATCCCGACCTGTTCACGACCGGCTCCTACCATCCGCTGTCGATCACCGGACATGGCCGCGACCGGGCGATTGCCTTCGAGCGGCGGCAGGGCGGTACCAGCCTGCTCTGCGTCTTCGGCCTGCGACTGGCGGCCTTGATGGAGGCGGACGGCCGGATCGACTGGCGCGATACCGAGGTCGCGTTGCCCAAGGGGACCCGGCGTCTGGCGGAATTGCTGGGCGACGGGCCGGTCTGGTATGAACTACGCCCCGCTTGACGATGGACGAACTGCCCCCGGATTTCTATGCGCGCGACGTCGATGAGGTGGCGCGCGCGCTGATCGGGGTCACACTGACGGTCGGGGGCGTGGGCGGCCCGATCGTGGAGACAGAGGCCTATGACATGGCCGACCCTGCGTCGCACAGCTTCATCGGTCGGACCGCGCGCAACGCGGCGATGTTCGGCCCACCGGGTCATGCCTATGTCTATCGCATCTACGGCCTTCACCACTGCCTGAACATCGTCTGTGGCACACCGGGCAGCGCCGTACTGATCCGTGCGATCGAACCGCGTCAGGGCATGGACGCGATGCAGGCACGGCGGGGTGCGCGGATCGCGCCCCGGCTGCTTTGCGCGGGACCGGGGCGGCTATGCGCCGCCCTGGCGATCGACCGCGATCTCGACGGCGTGTCGCTGACGTCGCCGCCTTTCCTTTTGACCCAAGCACCCGGGCAGCCCGATATCGTCAGCGGCCCCCGCATCGGCATCTCGCAAGCGGCGGACCGGGAACGACGCTATGGGGAGAAGCATTCGCCTTGGCTCAGCCGTCCCTTTCCTAACGAAAGTGCCGCATCGCAGCATAGATGAGTACGATGTTCGACCGCAGTGCACAAACTAATTTCCTTGATCTTGACCGTATTTCGACACAGCCTCTTGTCATAACAAGAAAAGGGCGAGTCGATGGAGTGGATCAAGGTCCTGGCGGTTGTCGCCATGGTCTATGGCATTTGGGCGGCCTATCGTTCGCTGGGCGCTCCTGTTCGTCATGACGGTGCCCGTTATTTTCGCCAGCCGGATGGTAGTTTCCGCCGGTGGTATGGCGGCCGGTGCTTTAGCGCTTCGGAAGTCGGAATGCCTGATCAGGGCTGATTGTCCGCCGGTCAGCTACTGTACACATCCGCCGGGTTAGGGGATGGTCGTTGCGGCCCGATCTTCGGGTCGATCGAGGACTTCGGCCTTCATGTTTGCCAATCCGGGCGTTCCCCTGCCCCTGGTCATCATTGTCATTGCGGTCGTCGCCGCCGGTATTCTGGCACGGCGGGTGCCGATCTTGCGGGTGGCGATCAGTCTGGTCAGCTGGGTGCTGCTGGCGGGCCTGTTGTTCGTCGTGCTGCAACAGCGCGAGCAGTTCGATCCCTATATCCAGCGCGCGATGCAGATCCTGAATCTCCAGGACCAAAGCGTCGTTGGCGACACGGTGCGCATCCGCATGGCGCCCGACGGGCATTTCTGGGCACGGGTGACGATCGACGGCGTCACCCGCCGGATGCTGGTCGATAGCGGCGCAACCCTGACCGCGCTGTCGGCCGACACCGCGCGTGCGGCGGGGCTTCGTCCCGCCGCGCCGGTCTTTCCGGTGGTGCTGAACACCGCGAACGGGATGATCCGGGCGCAGACGGCACGTGTCCAGTCGTTGCGTATCGGTATGATCCGTGCGGACAATGTGCCGGTCGTCGTGTCGGCGGCCTTCGGCGAGACCGATGTGCTGGGCATGAACTTCCTATCCCGGCTGAAGAGTTGGCGCGTCGAAGGCTCGACCCTGATCCTGGAGCCCCATCATCCCCAGCCGCCGGCCAAGCCATCATGACGTGTCGGCGGAAAGCTGATGGAGATCAACGTGATTGATGCTCCTGCCGATTGACTTGCGGATGTAGCTTTTTCATGCCCGAACCCATGACCACTCCCCTGTCGCGCATGCTGTCGCTCCCGCCGCAGCTCGACCGATATGTTGCCCAGGCCCTGGATGCGGGCGACTTTCCCGATGAGCAGGCCCTGCTGCGCGCCGCGATCGAGCGGCTGCGCATGGAAAGCGGCCCCGTCGACCCCAAGGGCTGGCTGATCGGCGGCGGCGAATGTGGGCAGCGAGTGCGCGACCATGACTGGTCGGCGACGCCGCTCGGTCCGATCTGCGGCTGGCCGGGCGAGTTGCGCACCACCGTCGCCAACATCGTCCATTCGCCGATCGCCAAGGTTCTGATGTGGGGCGATGCCCATGTCATGATCTACAATGACGCCTATCGCGCGATCGTGGGGCCGCGCCATCCCGCGGCCTTTGGCGGACTGGTGCCGGACGTCTGGCCCGAAATCTGGGACTGGAACCAAGCCATTCTGGACCGCGGCCTTCAGGGCGAGGACGTCGCCTATCGCGACCAGACCCTGACCGTCACGCGCGCGGGCGTCCAGGAAGAGGTGGTGTTCGACCTTTATTACACCCCGGTCTATGTCGAGCGGAATTCGGTCGGCGGCGTGATGTGCACCGTCGTCGAGAATACCGGGCGGGTCGCGGCGGAGCGCCGCCTGGCCGAGAGCGAGGCGGAGTTGCGGGTCATCACCGATTCGCTTCCGATGCTGGTCGCCTTCGTCGACCGGGATCAGTGCTATCGCTTCGCCAACGACTATTACCGCGATTTCCTGGGGGTCGATCCCCACGCGATGATCGGGACCCGGATCAGCGATGTCCTGACCGAAGAGGATTATGCCGAGCGCCTGCCCCTGATCGAGCGTGCGTTGGCGGGCGAAGAGGTGGTGGCCGATGTCCATATCCACCACCGGGACGGCAGCCGTCGCCGGGCGGAAACCCGCTATCTCCCCCGGCGCGACGCGGATGGCAGCGTGGTCGGCTTCCATATCCTGGTGTTCGACGTCGATGAGCGGATGCGCCATGCCGACGCGATCGAGCGGAGCAATCGCCGCTTCCGCGCCGCGATGGACGCGGTGCACGGCGTGCTGTGGACCAACAGCGCGGATGGCCGGATGATCGGCGAGCAGCCCGGCTGGGCGGCGATCACCGGCCAGACGCCGGAAGAGTATCAGGGCTTCGGCTGGGCGAACGCGGTGCATCCCGATGACGCCGCCGCCACCGTCGCCGCCTGGAACGAGGCGGTCGCCGCCAAGGGCCAGTTCATCCACGAACATCGCGTCCGCCGTTACGACGGCGTCTGGCGCACCTATGCCATCCGTGCCCTGCCCATCATCGGCGCCGATGGCGAACTGATCGAGTGGGTCGGGGTCCATACCGACATCACCGAACAGCGCGCCGCCGAGCAGGCCCTGCGCGATCAGGCGAATGTGCTGGCGCGGCAGGTCCATCACCGCGAACGCGCCGAGGCACAGCTCCGCCAGCTCAACGAGACGCTGGAAAGCCGCGTCATCGAAGAGATCGCCGAGCGCCGCCAGGCCGAGATGAAGCTCGCCCAGGCGCAGAAGATGGAGACGATCGGCAAGCTGACCGGCGGTGTCGCCCACGATTTCAACAACCTGCTTCAAGTCGTGTCGGGCAATCTCCAACTGCTTGGCAAGGACGTGGCGGGCAACGACCGCGCCGAACAGCGCGTCGCCAATGCCATGGCGGGCGTCTCGCGCGGGTCGAAGCTGGCGGCGCAACTGCTCGCCTTCGGACGGCGGCAGGCGCTGGAGCCCAAGGTCGTCAACGTCACCCGCTTCGTGCAGGGCATGGACGACATGCTCCGCCGCGCGATCGGCGAGGGTGTGGAGATCGAGACGATCGTCGGCGGTGGTCTGTGGAACACCTTCATCGATCCCAATCAGATCGAAAATGCGCTGCTGAACCTTGCGATCAACGCGCGCGACGCGATGAACGGCCAGGGCAAGCTGACCATCGAATTGAGCAACGCCCATCTCGATGACGATTACGCGCGCACCCATGACGAGGTGACGCCGGGCCAATATGTGATGCTGGCCGTGTCCGACACCGGCAGCGGCATGTCGGAGGAGATCATCCAGAAGGTCTTCGAGCCCTTCTTCTCGACCAAAAGCGAGGGCAAGGGATCGGGCCTGGGGCTGTCGATGGTCTATGGCTTCGTCAAACAGTCGGGCGGCCATGTGAAGATCTATTCCGAGATCGGCCATGGCACGACGATCAAGCTCTATCTGCCCCGTGCGATGGAGGCCGAGGACGTCGAGGTCGCCGTCGATACCGGCCCGATCACCGGCGGCTCCGAAACGGTGCTGGTGGTCGAGGACGATGCCGAGGTGCGCGGGACCGTGGTCGAGTTGCTGTCGGACCTGGGCTACCGCGTGCTGAAGGCGGTGGATGCGCAGAGCGCGCTCAACGTCATCGAGAGCGGCATTCCGATCGACATCCTCTTCACCGATGTCGTCATGCCCGGCACGTTGAAAAGCCCCGAACTCGCCCGCAAGGCGCGCGAGCGGCTTCCCGATATCGCGGTCCTGTTCACCTCGGGCTATACCGAGAATTCGATCGTCCATGGCGGACGACTGGACAAGGGCGTCGAGCTTCTCTCCAAGCCCTATACCCGTGAGGCGCTGGCGCGGAAATTCCGCCATGTGCTCGCCAATCAGCGGCAGCGGCGCATGGCCCTACAAGGTAAGACACAGGACGCCGTCGCGCGGGATGCCAAGGCGACGGAAGAACCGACGCCGCGACCGCTGCATGACGGGCGGACGATCCTGCTGGTCGAGGATGACGATCTGATCCGCGCCAATACCGCGGAAACATTGCAGGAAGCGGGCTTCGTCGTGGTCCATGCGGTGACGGCGGAAGAGGCGATGACCGCGCTGCAAACCGCGCAGATCGACGTGCTGGTCACCGACCTGAACCTGCCGGGCGAATCGGGTATCGAACTCGCCAAGCGCTCGCGGCAGCTTCGCCCGACCCTGTCGGTCGTCTTCGCAACGGGTGATGGCGGTATGGCGGCGGAGGCGGCGGACATGAACGCCGCGCTGCTGACCAAGCCCTATACGGCGGATCGGCTGATCGCCGCGATCCGTGGTCAGCTGGAAATTATGGAGCAGGCGACCCGGACTTGATCCGGGCCGCCTACCCCTTTTCGGTCGGGCTCATGCCGGAGGGGGGCGGCAGAGGAACCCTTGCGAAACCGTGTGTCGGTTAACGGGCCTTCCAGCCCTCGATAGCGGCGAAGGTGATGATCACCGCCAACACCAGCAGAGCACCCTGCAATTCCAGTGCGGTCAAATCGAACTCCATCGTCATCGGCTATCTCCCGAGTGATGTTCAAACTCCAGGCGTCGTCCGGATGGTTCTTCCCAAGAGAGAACATGAACGGACACCAATTCGGCGAGAAGGATGATCCGACGCTCGGTCGCGGCGGCATCCTACCTCTGCAATCAGTAAATACGCTTTGAGTTTTGCTGTCGTGCAGCGAAAACGTGACAAATCATGTCCGACAATGCGGAAGGCGAATTTCGGCGCAAAGCCCGCCTTCCGCGCGGTTGGCGAGGGTCAGCACGCCGCCTTCCGCCGCGACCACCCGCGCGACGATCGACAGGCCCAGGCCGAAACCCACCGTATCGCGCCGCCGCGCGGTATCCAGCCGGACGAACGGCTCCAACACCAGCTCCAGCGATTCCTCCGGGATGCCCGGCCCGTCATCCTCGACCCGGATACGGACATCGTCGCCCGGATCGGTCCGCAGCGTGATGATCGCATGTTCGCCGTAATGCAGCGCGTTCTCGACCAGATTGGTGAGCGCGCGCTTCATGCCGAAGCGGCGCAGGCGGCAATCGAAATGGTCCGGCCCGACATAGCGGACGTCGCGACCGTGATCGGCGGCGTCGTCGGCCAGATTGGCGCAGAGAATCGCCAGGTCGGTCAGTTCGGGCTGCTCGGCATCGCCCTCGCCTCCCAGAAACGCCATGAGGGAGGAGACCATCGCCTCCATCTCTTCTATATCCCTGCCGATCGCCTCGCGCACGTCATCGTCGCGAATGGCATCGGCGCGCAGCCTGAGCCGGGCGAGCGGAGTGCGCAGGTCGTGGCCGACCGCCGCCAGCGCCCGCGTCCGCTCGTCGATCAACCGGCCGATCCGCGCCTGCATCCGGTTGAAGGCGCGGGTCACGTGACGGACCTCGCCCGGCCCGCGTTCGGGGACGAGCAACGCGGCTCCCTTTCCGCCGCCCTGCCCGCGTCCCAACGTATCGGCGGCGCGGGCGAGTGTCCTCAGCGGATGCAGGATGCGCCCGATCAGCGCGCCGCTCAGCAGCATCAGCGCGATCGCCGGGATCAACGCGAGCAGCACGCGCCCGAAGGCCAGGTCGAGCGTCCGGACCCCTTCGCGCATCCGGAAACTCAACAGCGACCCGTCGTCCAGCCGCAAATCGCCCGACACCACGGAAGTCCGCCCCGGCGAGGTCAGCCGAAGATGAATGTCCGTCGCCGCCAGCGAAGGCTCCCAATCGACGATCTGGCGGCGCATGCTGTCCATCGCCGGCGCGATGGTGGGGCGGGGCGGTGCCACCGAGGACCAGCTGACGATATAGCGGTCGGTGGTCAGTTCCTCCGCCACCTCGGGCCGCTCGAAGGCGGGCCGCTCGTTCAGGACACGGCGCGCGACGATCAGATGCTCGGCCAGCCGCCGCGCCTCGTCATCGCGGACCGAGACATGGCTGGCCCGCTCGTAGAGATAGGTGGAGACCGCGAACTCGATCGTCACCGCCAGCAGCAGGATCGCGACGATCCGGCCGAGCAGGCCGACCGAGGGGCGGATCACCGCCGTTCCACCGGCACGTTCAGCATATAGCCGACGCCGCGCACGGTGACGATCGGCGCGGCGCCCCCGGCGCCCGACAATTTGCGGCGCAAGCGGCTGACCAGCACGTCGATGCTGCGGTCCGAGCTGTCGCCGATCCGCGCCCGCGACAGCTCGATCAGGCGCTCACGCGCGACGACCCGCTGCGCATTGTCAAGAAAGGCGACGAGCAGATCGAACTCGGCGCCGGTCAACTCCACCTGCGCGCCCGATGGCGACATCAACTCGCGACGCGGCAGATTGGCGGTCCAGCCGTCGAAACCCAAAATGCCCGCTTCCCTCTCGCCCGGCGCGTTCTCCAGCCCGCCGCGACGCAACACGGCGCGGATACGCGCCACCAGCTCGCGCGTGCCAAACGGCTTGGCGAGGTAATCGTCCGCGCCCAGTTCCAGACCGACGACGCGGTCGACCTCGCTGCCCTTGGCGCTGATGAAGATGATCGGAACCGCGTTCTTCTGACGAATCTGGCGGCATAGATCGATCCCGCTGGTGCCGGGCAGCATGATGTCGAGCAGGATCAGGTCGATCTGCCCGACCTCTAGCGCCTGCCACATTTCGGGCGCGGCATTGGCCAGCTTCACGGCGAAACCATTTTCCTGAAGCGCACGGGCGGTCAGGGTACGGAGGGCGGGATCGTCCTCGACGATCAGGATGGTGGGCGGGGTCACCCCGCTTGGCTAGGCAGGTGCGTCGCCTACGTCAACGACCGCATCGGCCTGATCCCCGTCAAGACGCTGCAAATGCGTGGCATATTGCGCTGCGCGCGCGGCATAGCCATCGGCGGACAGGCGCAGCCGGGCGACCTGCTCCGGCTTTAGCGCGCGGACGGCGCGGGCTGGCGCACCGACGATCAGGCTGCCGGGCGGAAACACCTTCCCCTCGATCACCAGCGCCCCCGCCCCGACCAGCGATCCGGCACCGATCACCGCATCGTTCAGGATCGTCGCGCCCATGCCGATCAGGCATCCGTCCTCGACGGTGCAGCCATGCAGGATCGCCTTGTGCCCGATGGTGCAGTCCGCCCCGATAGTCAGCGGGCTGCCGGGATCAGAGTGAAGCACCGCCCCGTCCTGCACATTGCTGCGCGCCCCGACGCGGATTGGGCCGTTATCGGCGCGCAGCACCGCACCGAACCACAGGCTGACCTGTTCCTCCAGGATCGCCTGCCCCACCACATCGGCGGAGGGAGCGATCCAGGCGGAGGGATGAACGACCGGGCGACGCTCGCCCATGGCATAAAGCGACATTCAGCCATTCTCCTGCTGTTTGGCGCGCCGACGATAAAGGTGGAGTAGCGGCTCGGTATAGCCATTGGGTTGCGCGATCCCCTCGAAGATCAGCGCGCGGGCCGCCTGCAGGGCCAGCCCTTCGCCGCCCGATCCGGTCATCGGGCGATAGACCGGATCGCTCCGGTTCTGGGCATCGACCTTCGCCGCCATGCGCCGCAGGGCCGCCTCCACCTGCTCTGCGCTCACGATCGCGTGAAGCAGCCAATTGGCGATATGCTGGGACGAGATGCGCAATGTCGCCCGGTCCTCCATCAGGCCGATATCATGCAGGTCGGGCACCTTGGAACAGCCCACCCCCTGATCGATCCAGCGGACGACATAGCCGAGCAGCCCTTGGGCATTATTGTCCAATTCGTCGGCGATTTCCTCCGCCGTCCAGTCCGGCTGGATCGCGACCGGCGGGGTCAGCAGGCGTTCGAGCGCCGCCACGGGCTCGTTCGCACGCTCGGCCTGGCGACTGGCGACGTCGATCCGGTGGTAATGGGTTGCGTGCAGCGTCGCGGCGGTGGGGGACGGCACCCATGCGGTCGTCGCCCCCGCGCGGGGATGTGCGATCTTCTGCGCCAGCATGTCCGCCATCCGGTCGGGCGCGGCCCACATGCCCTTGCCGATCTGCGCCCGCCCCGCAAAGCCGCACGCCAGCCCGATCTGGACATTGCGATCTTCATAGGCCGCGATCCACGGCGTTTCCTTCATCGCACCCTTGCGGAGCATCGGCCCGGCGCGCATCGCGGTGTGGATCTCGTCCCCGGTCCGGTCGAGGAAGCCCGTGTTGATGAAGACGATCCGGTGCCGTACGGCATGAATACAGGCCGCGAGGTTGGCCGAGGTCCGGCGCTCCTCGTCCATCACCCCGATCTTGATCCGGTGCCGCGCCAGGCCCAGCATGTCCTCGACCGCGTCGAACAGCCGGTCGGCGAAGGCGGCCTCGTCCGGTCCGTGCATCTTGGGCTTCACGATATAGATCGAACCGAACCGACCGTTGCGCCGGGGCTCTCCGTTCAGGCCATCGCGCATCGCGATCAGGCTGGTGACGACGGCGTCGATGATCCCCTCCGGCGCCTCGCTGCCGTCCGGCAGACCGACCGCGGGGGTCGTCATCAGGTGACCGACATTGCGGACGAACAACAGGCTCCGCCCCGGCAGTGTGAAGGACGATCCGTCGGGCGCTCGATAAGACCGATCGGCGTTCAGCGTCCGGGTCAGCATCCGGCCGCCCTTGTCGACCTGCGCGGTCAGGCTGCCGTCGATCAGCCCGAGCCAATTGGCATAGCCAGCGACCTTGTCCGCCGCATCGACCGCCGCGACCGAATCCTCCAGGTCGCAAATGGTGGTCAGTGCGGACTCCAGCACGATATCGGCGATCCCCGCCGGATCGGTGCGACCGATGGGATGCGACGGGTCGACTATGACCTCGATATGCAGACCGTGATGGCGGAACAGCCAACCCTTCTCGCTGCGACCCTGATATTGGGTGGGGTCGCGAAGCCGGGCGGTCGCCGTCTCCAGGTCGGTCACGCCGCCCCATCCGCCCTCGATTGGAAGCGCCTCGTCCAGAAAGGCGCGTGCCCAGCCGATGACGGCAGCGCCGCGTTCCGGGTCATAGCCCGCCGCATCCGAGAGGGGCGCAAGGGCGTCCGTGCCATAGAGGGCATCGTAAAGGCTGCCCCACCGCGCATTGGCCGCATTGAGCAGGAAACGGGCATTCAGCATCGGCACGACGAGTTGCGGCCCCGCCAAGCTGGCGACCTCCTCATCGACGCCTTCCGGCGAAATGGCGAAGGGTTCGGGTTCTGGGGCGAGATAGCCGATCTCACCCAAGAAGCGCCGCTGCTCTGCGCCATTAACCGAGCCGCCCTGGCGGTACCAGTCATCGATCTTCGCCTGCAACGCGTCCCGGCGACGCAAAAGCGCGGCGTTTTCCGGCGCGAAACGGTTCAGTATATCCGCAAGCCCGGCCCAGAAGCGTTGCGGATCGACGCCGCTCCCCGGCAGCGCACGCTCTTCCAGAAACCGGACGAGCGCGGGAGCGACGGACAGGCCGTGGCGATCGATCATGCTGCTTTCCTCAACCATGTCCCAACTCCGTTGCGATGGGGGTCATGATAGGGTGTCGCCATTCCTCCCGGTAGTCGTCATAATCGAAGCGCTGTCGATCGCAGGAGGAACGAATGGACCCCGACATCGCGCTGTTCGTGGATGTGGTGCGTGAGGGCAGCCTTGCGGCGGCGGCACGGGTCTGGCGGCTGTCGCCTGCCATGGTGTCGAAGCGGATCGCACGACTGGAGTCGCGGTTCAGGGTCCGCCTGCTCCACCGCACGACGCGCAGATTGGCGCTGACGCAGAGCGGAGCCGCCTTCCATGCCGAGGTCGCACCCCTGATCGCCGGGCTTCGCGCCGCGCAGGATCGCATGGCGCAGGCCGCGTCCGAACCGGCGGGGCCGCTTCATGTCACCGCGCCGACGTCCTTCGGTCGCCTCTGGATCGCCCCCTATCTGCCCGCGTTCCTGGGGCGGCATCCCGCCGTGCGGTTGCGGATCGACCTGACCGACGATTTCGCGGACGTAATCGGCGGGCGGATCGACATCGCCTTTCGTATCACCGCGACGCCGCCCAGCGGGGTCGCGGCGCATCGGTTGACCGTCAACCGCCGCATCCTGTGTGCCAGCCCGACCTATCTGGAACGCGCTGGAACTCCCGAAACCATCGAGGATCTGGCGGTGCATCGGCTGCTTGCCGCGTCCGGCCAACTCCCCTGGCGGTTGGCGGGCGTGACCGTGACGGGGGAAAGCTGGATCGAGACGAACTCGAGCGAGATCGTGCGCGAACTGGCGCTCGCGGGGGCTGGGATCGCGCTGCGATCCTTGTGGGACGTGTCCGATGCCTTGGCCGATGGGCGGCTGATCCGGGTCCTTCCCCGGCACGAAGGCGCGGCGTCGGTGGCCTTATGGGCGCTCCATGCGAATGTCGGCGCGCCCGCCGCCGTGCCCGCTTTGATCGCGCACCTTACCGAATGCTGGCGGGACACCGCGTGGATGACATGACGTCCGCGTCATTTTTCCGTGCATCGTCCCGCATCCACCTCTAGGCAGGGCGAAAGGATCGATAGGGAGTAAAGGACCGATGGCAGGGGGTCTGGTTGCATTGCTGGACGACGTGGCGGCAATCGCCAAGCTGGCGGCGGCATCGCTGGACGACGTGGCAGGTGCCTCCGCGCGCGCCGGTGCCAAGGCGGCGGGCGTCGTCATCGACGATACGGCCGTCACGCCGCGCTATGTCGTCGGGCTGGCGCCCCAGCGGGAATTGCCGATCATCGGTAAGATCGCGCTCGGTTCGCTGCGCAACAAGCTGTTGTTCCTGCTGCCCGCCGCCCTGCTGCTCAGCGCCTTCGCGCCATGGGCGATCACCCCGATCCTGATGGCGGGCGGCGCATTCCTGTGCTTCGAGGCGAGCGAGAAGATCCTCGAAAGCCTGATGGGGGGCCATGCCGAAGCCGAAGAAGCCGCCACCGTCGATGCCAAGATGCTGGAGGATCGCCAGGTTTCGGGTGCGATCCGCACCGACCTGATCCTGTCGGCGGAGATCATGGCGATCGCCCTGTCGGAACTGCCCGACCTGTCGATCGGGACGCAGGCAATCGCGCTGGCCTTGGTCGGGATCGCGATCACGGTCGGCGTCTATGGCCTGGTCGCCGCGATCGTGAAGATGGATGATATCGGCCTTCACCTGGCACAGCGGCAGAGCCCCGCCGCGCAGACGATCGGTCGCGGACTGGTCAAGGCGATGCCGGTCGTGCTTCGCGTGCTGGCGGTCGTCGGCACCGCCGCGATGGTCTGGGTCGGCGGCGGAATCATCGTGCATGGCATGGAGGAGTTCGGCTTCACCACCCTTCCCCACCTGATCCACGACACGGCGCACCATGTCGGCGAGGGCATGCCCGTCGCCAGATCGGCTGTCGCCTGGGTTGTCGGCGCGATCGGGTCGGCGATCGTCGGCTTGATCGTCGGCGGGGTGATCGTGGGCGTCCTCCACCTGATCCCCCGCAAGGCCGCACACTAGAACCGATCGATATTCGAGCGGAAGCGCTTCATTCCTCCCCGTCCAGGGGAGGAAATGAGCTAAGGTGCATTGGCCCCGGTCCGGTCAGGCACCGCGCACTCCTTCCGCCTCCAGCAGCCCGGGAGCCAGCATCCGTCCGACGATGCAAACCGATTTGCCGACATGATCGACCGGCACGCGCGGCAATCGCAATTCCAGCTCCCCGCCGCCGTCGCATTGCAGAACGAAGGCGCCGTGGCGGCGAAGCAGACGACCGGTGACGGTTCGCTCTGACGGGAAGAGGTCGTTATCCATCACCCTCGGCAATCGCCGACCCCCGCGCCCGGTTCCCGCGCCATCACGACGCCTGTCCTACGCGGTCGCGACCCTCACCCTTGGCACGGTAGAGCGCGTGGTCGGCGCGGCGGATCATCGTCTCGACATCCTCGCCGTTCCGCCACTGCGCCACGCCCGCGCTGAAGGTAACGGGGATCGCGCGATCGTCGACCCTGACGGGCCGCTCCGCCACGTCCCTGCGCAACCGCTCGACAATCGCCGCCGCGGCATCGAGCGAAGCGGCGGGGAAGAGGATCGCGATCTCCTCTCCGCCATAACGCGCGATGCGGTCCGCGCTCCGAACGCCGTGACGCAGGCGGGTCGCGATCTCGATCAGCACCTCATCTCCCGCACCATGCCCATATTCGTCGTTGATCCGCTTGAAATGGTCGAGGTCGAGCAGCGCGAAGGCGAAGTCGCCACCCTCCCGAACCGCACGCTCCCGCTCGGCATCGATCGCGGTCATCAGGGTTCGCCGATTGGCCAGCCCGGTCAGCGGATCGGTGCTCGCCAACCGGTCGAGCTGCGCGTTGGCGGCACGCAGCGCCCCGGTCCGCTCCTCGACCATTGCCTCCAGCATGCGGGCCCGGCGTCGGATCACGGCGGTCACGAACCAGATGACCACGCCCAGCGACAGGATCACCAGAAGGGCAAGCCCGGCGCGCGCGGGCCACGCCTCATACCATTCGGGCTTCACGATCACACGGATGCGACGGGTCACGGTCCGCGCGTTCAAGCCCGGCACCGACGCCCGCAATTCCAGATCATAGCGGCCGGCGGGCAGATTGGTGTAGGTCGCGCTGGCGGGAGTGCCGGAGGGCACGCTCATCCATTGCCGGTCGAACCCGTGCAGGCGATAGCCGTATCGGATTTCCTCCGGCGCGGCATAATCGGTCAGCGCGAAGCCGATGCGCACCGTCCGCTCGTCGCCGTTCAAACGCAGGGTGAAATCCGACGAGACCGGATCGGCCGGCAGCGGACGTCCGTCCACTTCGGCCCCGCCGACGATCAATTGCGCGGTATCGGCATGGGCGTTCTGCTCCAGCAGAAGGTCGGGCTGGAGCACCAGCAATCCCTCGGGCGATCCGAACAGCAGCGATCCGTCCGCCGTGCGCGCCGCCGCCCGCTGGTTGAAGGCACTCATGGTCAGGCCGTCGCGCCGGCTCATCACGCGGACCCGGCCGCCGGTCGGATCGATCAGCGATATCCCACCGGTGCTCGCGGCCCACAAGCGATGGCGGCGATCCATGACGAGCGAGGCGACATTGTCCCCCGCCAGACCCTGCGCTTCGGCGATCGCCCGGAACCGCCAGCCGCCGGGCGCGGCACGGCCATATCCCACGCCGCCATAGGTCCCGACCCAGATGTCCCGACCGGACGGGACGATCGAGCCCGCATAATCCTGCGGCAGGCTATTCGCGTCCCCCGCCTGGCTGGAGAAATTGGTGAAGCGTCCGGTCCGCAGGTCGAGCCGACCGATGCCCCCCGGCGTCGCGACCAGTGCCGTCCCATCCGGCTGGATGACAATGTTGATCACCTCGTTGTTCGGCAGACTGTGGGGGTCGGCGATGTCGTGCTGGAAATGCCGAACCGCGCCATCGGCACGGCGGCGGACGAACAGCCCCTTATAGGTGCCGATCAGGAGGGCCTCCGGCGTCTCCGCCAGCGAGATGACGGGCAGGTCGCCCAACCCCGACACCGTGACCGGGCGTTGACTCAGGCTCTTTGGACCGATCGCCACGACGCCGCGCGCGCCGACCAGGATCGTCCCGTCATCCGATTCCAGCAGCGCCTTGATATCCTGTCCGGCGTGGCGGCCTTCCAGATTGACCCGGCGCACCTGCCCCGCCGCGCGGTCGAGCCGGTCGACCGCGCCCTTGCTCAGCCCCAGCCAGATCCGCTCCCGGTGATCGACCATGATCCCGCGAACATTGTCGTCCGACAGCGACATGCGCGGATCGGGCATCGCCGATCCGATCCGCAGGACCCCACCGCCCGGCCCTGACGTGCGTGCGGCACCCAATTCGGTCGCGGCCCAGATCCCGCCCGCTCCGTCCAGCGCCAGCGAGCGGACCGTATCCCCCACCAACGACAGCGGATTGGCCGCCAGATGACGGATCGGCCAGGCCGCAAAGCCGCGCGCGGGGTCGATGAGGACGATCCCCAACCCGTCGGTGCCCACCCATATGTGCCCCCGCGCATCCTGTATCAGCGCCCGAATGGTCCGGTGGCCAATCAGCGCGGACGCGCCATCCAAACCGGATACCGCGTGAAACGGCTCCTGCCCGTTCGATAGGTAAAGCCCGTCCGCACCCGTCCCGATCCACAGCCGCCCCTCCCGATCGCGCAGGATCGACCAGACGTCGCTGCGGCCGTGATCGCCGCCCAGTTCGACCAGCGTGAAACGGCCCGTACCGGGGCGCCGGACCCACAGGCCCTCCTCGCATCCGACCCATAAAGTCCCATCCTGATCGCGAAGGATGGAAAAGGACCCCAACGGACGACCGTCCGCCGCACGGATCGTCTGCTCGGCCATCGGATCGATGGCATCGGCACCACGAACATAATGATGCGCGCCGCCATCCGAACTCAGATAGGCGCCCCCCTGCCCGTCCGGCGTAAAGCCGTAGATCCGGCTGCCGATCCGTCCCCGCATCGCCTTCAGACGGATGAACCCACCGGTGCGCGGATCATATCGCGCCGTACCCCCGACATTGGTCCCGACCAGCATGCTGCCGTCGGGAAGCGGCAGCAGCGACCGGACATAATTGTCCGGCAGCGAATAGGGATCGGACAGGCGCTGCTTGAAACTGCGGACCCGCTGGCCGTCATAGCGGACCAGCCCGCCACGCGTGCCGATCCACATGGTGCCGTCCGCCGAGCGCGCGATCGCGGTCGCCGTGATGTGCGGAAGCCCGGTATCGCCGCCCAGCCGCGTGAAGGCAGCCCATTGCCACTTCTCCCATGGATCCGCTCCGGCCGCGCCCGCCAGCGATGGCAGAAGGGCCAGGAGAAACAGGGCGGCGGCACCGAAGGATCGAACGGGGTTCAAGGGGTTAGTCCGGGTCTTTTTTTGACATATGACAAGTTGGAAGAACGTTAACCCTGTTACGGCCGTCCGCAACGAATTTAACCTATGGGCCGTGTTCGGGGTCTTGACCTATACGCATTGTTCCTGTTTCGTTTCCCAGCGTGCAGGAGGCGAGCAGCAGGACGATATGGGCTCCCCGGTGCCATCCCATTCCCCCGACACCGATCCGCCGGCGATCGGGCACGGACGCAAGATCATCCATGTCGACATGGACGCCTTCTATGCATCGCGCCGCATGATGGTTCGCTGAAGCCAGATTTCCGCGGTTTTTGCGCGAAGAGCATTTTCACAGCTTCACTGAGCAATCATCAGGCAATCGTGTGTCGCCGCCGTAAAAAACGGTCAAGAATGATAGATGGGCGGTGAAGAGATGCCCCCGCAAGCTAGCGTTTGCACGGCTCATTTACCATTTCGCAAGGCCACGATCTCAATGAATCGCTCTTGGAGTTCCTTCCAGTCTGTGCCGAAATGCGCGCGTCTATGGTCCGTCGCACATAGCGCTATGACATTCGACGTTCGATCCGGTCCTTCCTCCGAGAGGCTGATGACGTGATGGGTTTCGAGATACCGTCGGCCACTGCGCGTCTCGAAACCCTCGCCGGAGCAGAATTCGCAACGACCAGCCGCGCGCGCTAACACCGCATCGCGTACCTTCTGGTCACGGAGATACGTGCCGGCCATGCGTCGACGATATTCTGGATCATCGTTGCCGATCCCCGGAGCATCGATGTCGTCAATCGCCGACCTGTCGCGCGTGTCCACGCCGTTCACTGGCTTCCAGAAGCTGTGCCTGTTCCCGGCTAGCTCCACTCCGATTTGGCGGCAGTAATTGTCTAGCCGCGCCTCCAAGCCAGCATCCTCAATCGCATTGTCCTGTAGCAACCGAGAGACGGCGAGTTTAGCTTCAGTCCCATGTCTACCCTTCGCCGTGGCACGGTATTCGGCGAGCGAGTTGGCCCGGTAGCCTATGAACTTCGCTGGTGCGAACGCCAGCCCCTGCCCATAGCGGAACGGCAGGAACACCTTGCCACGCGCTACCAATTCGCCGGCTTCGTGCGCATTGATAGTGCCGTCGTGCATGGCATCCGCCAAGGTCAGAGCGTTCGCAATCAACTGTGAGTAGGACGTTACCAACTCCGACGCTCGATCGGTCATGCAAGGTTCTCCTCGGGGTTCATCAGCGTTGGATCCTGACGGGGGTTGGAGGCAACGCAGGCCTCGAGTTCGGGCGGAAGCGTTCTGCGACCATCCCACTCACCCTCCTCGAAGGCGCTGCGTCCTTCGCCGATCGAGATCCGATATGCGAGATCGACGATCGGGCCGCGGACGTACATGCCTTTCCGCGCGGCCATGATCCTGAAGATGCGAACGTTCCAGAAACCGAGTTCGCGGTCGAGAAGCCGCTGCAGCAGTCCCCGCGAGACCTCCCCTTCACGATAGAACGTGGCGACACGCTGCCAATAGCGCAGCACGGCACCGTAGCCGGCGAGGTCGGGATCTTTCGCCCCCAGGACGTAAGGGTCGTTGATCGACCAGTCCACATCCGCGTGCGCGGCCATGAAGCGTTCGGCCTTCCGTCTCTGATCGGCGAAGTCGGCCGAATAGTATTCCTTGAACAGGTCGAGCGTGGTCTGACGTCTGGCCTGCGCGCGAGTTGCCGCATAGACCGCGACCGACACGGTCGCGCCGACCCCTGCACCGATCAGCGTGCCAGCGATGGTAGGAACGGCATGGGCGACAAGGCCCAGCGCCATCCACAGCACGGCGAGCAGAATAGTCAGCGCGGTCATGAGGCGGAACGGCCCGAACGTGCCGTCATCATGTCATCAACGCGCACTCGCCGATGGTCATGAGAGTCCCTATGCGAAAGGACGATCACGGACGATGGGACGATGGGCAGCATCAGGCGAGTGCGATGGCGACGGGTTTTCCTTCCTGCATCCTGACGGTGAACGACAGCGGGCTGGCTGGCATGTCCGGAATGCGGCGAGCTTCCTCCATCACGATCGACGTCTGCTTCCTGAACGAACCGATCCTGTCGAACAGATGGTCCTCTCTTCCCAGGACCGCCGCCTTCGCTTCGATGGAGGAGACGTCCTTCAGCTTCTCCCGAAGCAGGCGATCGATCGCCCCGCCCACTTTGCCATCGGGACACAATCCTCCGATTGCGGCGGCAATGTCCTCGAGCCGCGCTTGCTTTCGAGCTTCGCGCCCAGGAAATGCGCAAAGCAGTTGATACCCGCAGGCGCGTGCCTGCATGCACGTCGCGGCATCCTCGAAGAGGCGCTCGAGCTTGCTCATCTCTTCGCTCAGGGCCTTCACGAACTTGCTGGACGTCCAGCCGCCGTTCTTCATTGCCTGCATTGTCGAGACCTGGGCCTCCAAGTCCTTGGACAGGTGGTTCTGGATCCGGATCAGGTCGGTTTCGTGCCGCTCGACGGCATGAAGGACATCGTCGTCAAGTTCGCCCGCGAGGACGGATCGTGAAACCTGGCGGAAGTACTGGATCGACCCGGTGAGGACGGATCGCCGCTCCTCGTTCTGGAATCGCGTAACCTCGGCCAGCGAGGAGATGATGCCTTCGAGGCTTCGTTCGATGTTCTCGAACCGCTTCTGCTCCATGTAGGCACTGGCCAGCATGAGCAGGGCCGCCGGCCATGCGACGGCACCGACCGCGACGGCATGGAACGGGACCTGTCCCTGCCAACCGATTGCCGATCCCACCAGTTCGCCCGTCGCCTTGCTCCTAGATAGCGCGGCGGCCCCGCCTTCGATGCCGACGCGGACGAAGTCTCCGTTCGCAAGGATACGGTCCGCCGCGATGAACGGCTGCACCGACTTCAGGATCGGCAGCAGGAGGCTGCCCATCGGACCTTCGGGGCCCAACGTCTGCCACTTGGCACCGACCTGATCCGGAGTGTCGACGACCGAGAGGATGGGAGTTCCATCCCCGTCCGCGATAACCAGAGAGCCTTCGGCCTCGTCGGGTCCGCCTAGTACCGCGCGGGAGGAAGTGCCCAACGCGCGCGCGGAGCTGCCCGGAGTGTATCCATGCTTGCGTCTCAGCGCGGCGATCTCCAGCATGCACGCGACGAACGGCGGCCATGCGGCTACGGTGAGCAGACCGTCCGCCGCCTTCGATGCCGCAGTGCGCATTTCATCCAGCACCGAACGCCTCTCGGCGGCGGACACGCTTTCGAGGTGCCGAGGCACGAAGGTGTTGAAGAGGATGCCTTCGTTCCGTTCGAAGCCTTCCGCCGCGACGGGGATGCCGATCTTCACGCAGATCGCCTCCATCATGGCCGCGTAGCTGGGCCTTCGGCGTTCCTTCGGCACCATGGCGTCAAGGGCCAGCCTGTAGATCTCGTCGCCGATGCGATCGACGTACGCGACGTGGTTCGGCTGGTTGAGTTCGTAGGCGCGAGAGAGAGCGAGAACGCTTGCGGGTGACGACTTCAGGACTTCCACCACGGGCGCCAGATCCTCGTCGTCGCAGAGGAGAAGTATGCCGTAGAGGTCGCTGTTCGTGGTGTTCAGCGGCTCTTCGCTCATGATGGCATCCGTCCTCTTCGAAACGCGCCCCGAATCAGCGAGGCGGTGAGTACAGGTTGGACGTGAAGCCGATTGTGGACAAGGCGGCAGCCTACCGGCCGTCCATGGGGCGGCCCTCCCATGATACTTGCCATCAGAGCAGGTTCGGCTCAGTTCCATATCCGGATGTTGCGGGGCTCCCCACGTTTACGATATGATCGCGATACGTTCGGGAGATGGGCATGTCGAAGACGGTCACCGACAATCAGCGGAACGGTGAGCTCGGCGAGACCAAGGTCAAGGCGCGGGTCCTGGAGCTGGGCCACGTCTTCGAAGGGCGGGGTCGCCTGGAGACGGGCATCGACGGCACGATCGAGTTTCGGGATCCGACTACCGGGCGCATGACCGGCCGTACGGTCGCGGTGCAGGTGAAGACTCGCGTCGATCGGACCTATGACGGCGAAACGGAAACAGGCTTCCGCTATCTCATGAGGCCCGAGGACGTCGCCTACTGGCGGCAGAGCAGCCTGCCCGTGGTGCTCGTCCTCCTGCGACTGTCGGACAACAGCTTCTACTGGAAGGACGTCGCCGACTGCGTCGCTGGAAACGAACGCCTCCTGGAATTCGACAAGGCCGTGGATCGTCTCGACGAGGAGGCGATGGACCGACTTGCGGCGCTCTCGGTCCGACGCGGCAGGATGGGCGCGTTCGTGCCGCCGATGAGGACCGGGGAACGGGCGCATCTCAATCTCCTCCGCATCGACATGCCGGAAGAGATCTACGTCGGCGAGTCGCCTTTCGCGTCGGGGCGGCAGGCCGTCCCCCACCTGCTTGCGACCGATGAGCGACGCTTCGACTGGGTGATCCGCGACCGGCGCTTCGTATCCTTCAGAGATCCGCGCGGCACCGGGATGGAGGCGATCGTGGATCCGGACACGGTCCACGCGGTCGACACCGAACTGGTGTCGGACACCGATGATCACGAGGACGAGATCGTGATGATCGAGCTGCTCCGTCGTACGATGGACGAACAGTTCTCCAACGATCTGGCGTGGGAGAAGAATGCCCGCGCCTTCTTCTTCAGGGCCGTCGAGCGGTTCGCACCGCGTCGGTACGAATATCGATCGCTGAGGGATCCGACTTCGGCGATGGTCGTCCAGGTCTACATGGACAAGAAGAAGGCTGAGGTCGTGAGAAGCGTCCGGCACCATGCCTTCTCGCCGAGGTTCGAGCGGATCGGCTCCGATTGGTTCCTGTCGATCTCGCCCACGTTCGTGTTCACCGAGGACGGCTTCAAGCCGCACCGTTTCGCCGCCGACCTTCTTGCGGGGAAGAAGCGATTGGACCGGAATGGGTCGATCAGAGGTCAGTTCTTCCTGTTCCGCTTCCTCCTGAGCGGCGGAACGCTTGCGCTCATGCCTGAGGCGGATCTGTTCGGCTCTCCACCGCTGCTGCCTCAAGGGCCCGAGCGCGTGCTGGGCTTCGAGCCGATCGACGCCATCGAGATGGACGTGGCCGTTCCCGAAGACGCCTGGGCGAAGGACGACCCCAACGCCGCTGCGATGCGGACGGAGAACGACGAGGGTCTTTTCGCAGTGGGGAGGACGGCATGAAGTTCGCGACGCGCTGCATCGCCGAGCCCAATCTCGAGTTCGGCGATGGCGGGCTGTTCATCGACCCACGGATCGGACTGATCCGACACGGTCCTCTGCAGCCCAAGGCAGGCGACGTGGTCAGGGTCGGCGTCGTGGGTACGAGCGAGACGGTGGAGGGGATCGCCGGCTATCTGGAACGGGCTATGGTCGGTATCGAGGGGTCCGGCGACCGGCTGGGCAATCTGGCACCGTCGTTCCCTGGCTTGGGCAACGACAATCCTTTCCGCTGTCGCTTCGAAGTCGCGGAAGGCGGAAAGTCGACCATCCTCGCGTCCGACGTGAAGCGCATCGCCAACATCCGCAAGCATGCCGACGCCGTACGAGAAGGCGTTGATCTCCTCGCGGATCAGGCCCGCGTCCTGCTCGAGGGCAGCTCTCGCCCGGACGTGATCCTGTACGCCCTGCCCAAGCCCATCATCGAGAAGGTGGTGAATGCGCGTGGAGGACAGTCCGAGGAGGACAACGACGACGATGGCGCGGCCGACGAACCGGAAGCACGGGCCGAGTTGAACTTCCGCGACCTGCTAAAGGCGCGCTCCCTTGGGCTTGCGGTGCCGAGCCAAGTGGTATGGCCTTCGACGTGGGACGACGACTTCAAGCTGTCGCGGAAGCTGAAGGCGACCGAGAGAAGGGTGCAGGATCCGGCCACCCGCGCATGGAACCTGCTCAACGGCCTGTTCTACAAGGCAGGCAGGGTGCCATGGCGGCTTCCTCAGTCGGCCGACTGGACCACGAGCTATCTCGGCATCGGCTTCTATCGCGACCTTGACGGCCATCGCCTCTGGACGAGCACGGCTCAGATGTTCGACGATCGCGGCAAGGGATTGATCCTTCGTGGCGCGCGTGCCCGGACCGATCGGCCGGGGAAGCATCCCTATCTCACCCGCGAGGACGCCTATGATCTCGTGAAGCGTTCGCTCGAATCCTACTTCGGTCACCACCGGACCATGCCTGCCCGGATCGTTCTGATGAAGACGTCACGGTTCGAGAAGGGGGAGGCTGAGGGGTTCGCTGAAGCCATTGCCGAGATGCGGGTCGCGATGAGCGACATGGTCTGGGTGTCCGAGGCGAGCCATGTCTCGTTGATGCGCGAGGGCGATTATCCGCCGCTGCGAGGCAGCTTCGTCCAGGTCGGCGAGAACGGACTGCTCTACACTCGCGGCAGCGTTCCGTATTATGGCACGTACCCCGGTATGAGGGTGCCTTCCCCGTTGCAGCTGCGCCCATACGAATGCGAGACTCCGCTGGCGGACATCGCTTCCGAAATCATGGCCCTCACGAAGCTCAACTGGAACTCGACCCAGTTCGACGGCAAGTTGCCCATCCCCATCCGAGCGGCTCGCGAGGTGGGACGTGTGTTGAAGCACGTCAGCTACGGAGAGCGGGATCAAACCGACTTCAGATACTATACCTAACGGACCTTCTTCGCTCGTCGTTCGAAAAGTTGCACCTGTGCCGCAGTCTGTGGATTGATCGTGTTAACACTCTGCGGTTAGAGCAGGCTCGTTCGCCAGCAGGCGGACCGAGGCGTCAGAACCTCGTCGATAAGTAGCCGAATGCCCGGCCCGAACCAATTTCGGCCGGGGAGCGGGCGTGCATGTCCAAGGCACCTTCGGGGGCCCAAAG
>JAAIGG010266083.1_pt1 | contig 25527 bp, 15 predicted proteins | sample 6487391 | NCBI WGS metagenome assembly JAAIGG01 (sample SAMN13974130, study PRJNA590717) | phyllosphere metagenome | biome: asymptomatic weeds; feature: pooled weeds collected from a community garden; material: weeds; isolation source: pooled asymptomatic leaves from various weed species from...
CATCGCCGGGTTGGTCGCGGGCGATACCGCCACCGCCACCCAGGCGTTCGACAGCAAGAATGCGGGCAACCGGACGCTGGCGGTGTCCGATTGGACGCTGAGCGACGGCAATGACGGCGGAAATTACAATGTCGTCAGGGTAGGTGCGGCAGGCTCGATCGCACAGAAGACGATCAGCAGCAGCCTGACCGGGACCGTCTCTAAGGTCTATGACGGGACCACCACCGCGACGATCCTGCCCGCCAACCTGTCGGGCGTGATCGCGGGCGACACCGTCACCGTGGCGGCGGCAAGTGCCGAATATTCCGACCGCAACGTCGGGACGAACAAGCTGATAACCGTCGGTGGCATGACGCTGCAGGGCGCCGACGCGGCCAATTATCTGCTCGACCGCGACCATGCCGCCGCCAATGTCGGTGAAATCGTCGCGCGACAGGTGGCGGTGACCGCTGGCGGTCGTGGTGCGAAGACGTATGACGGCACCACAAACCTTGCCGTATCGCAGCTGGGCTCCATGACCTTCACGCTGGCCGATGGGGACGCCGCGACATCGGCTCTGCTTCGGAGTGACGGTGTTTCGCTGGATGCGAGCAGCGTCAACGGCGCATTGGCCGACCGCAACGCCGGTACGGGCAAGAGCGCGGCACTGACCGGCTTCGCGCTCCTCAACAATGCGTCGGGCAATTATGTGCTTGTCGCCACACCCGTACAGGGCGTGGTGGACGTTGCGCGCCAGACGCTGACGCTGACGGCTGCGACCGATACCAAGGTCTATGACGGGACGACGACGTCGACGGGAACGGTGGGCATCAGCGGGCTGATCGCGGGTGACACGCTGACGGCGACGCAGGTGTTCGACTCCAAGAACGCCGGTGCACGCGCGCTGAAGGTCGAGGAATGGTCGATCTCGGATGGCAATGACGGGGGCAATTATGCCGTCGTCAGGGTCGACGCGGCGGGAAAGATCGACCGGCGCGCCGTCACCAGTTCGGTGAGTGCGAACGACAAGACCTATGACGGCAGCGCCGCCGCGACCGGCACCTTCGGTACGATTGCCAACATGGTGGCGGGCGACGCCCTCACCGTAACCGCGGATCTCGCCTTTACGAATCGCAACGCGGGCGTCGACAAGGTCGTGACCGTCACCAACGCACGCCTGGAAGGCACGGCCGCCAGCAATTACACCCTCGATCCGATCACGGTGGCCAGGGATAAGGCGACGATCAATCGTGCGAGCCTGGTGCTGACAGCGGGTAGCGATCGAAAGACCTATGACGGCACCCTGGATTCAACGGGTACGGTCAACTCTTCGGGTCTGATCGCGGGCGATACCGTGACCGCGACGCAGGCGTTCACTGCCAAGGATGCGGGAGCCCGCATGCTTCAGGTGTCCAGCTGGACGATCAACGACGGCAATGGCGGGAACAATTATCTCGTCAGCCGCGGCGCGACGACCGCCGGGATCATCGACCGCAAGGCGTTGACGGCGGACTTCACCGTCAATTCCAAGACCTATGACGGTACCACTGCGGCTACCGGCACCTTCACCGGCTTTAATGGGCTGATCACGGGTGACGTGGTGTCGGTGGACGGCAGTGCCGCGACGCTGGTCTTCGCCGATCGCAATGCCGGGGTGAACAAGACCGTCTTCGCGTCGGGTATCACCCTGACGGGGGATGCGGCGCATAACTATACGATTGCGTCGCTCGCCAGCGGCACCGGTACGATTTCGGCCAAGGCGTTGACCTTGAGCGCTGTCGCGGATCGCAAGACTTACGATCGCACGACCGCGTCGGCTGGGCGTGTCATCGCGACCGGGCTGGTGGCTGGGGACGATGTCGTCGCAACCCAGTCCTTCGCCGCTGCGACCGCCGGAACCCACGGTCTTCAGGTCGACGGCAACTGGCGCGTGGTCGACGGTAACAATGGCGGCAACTACGTCGTGTCGCTCGATCAACCCGCACAGGGCGTGATCGACAAGCGGACGATTGGAGCTGCGGTAACGGTCGCGAACAAGATCTACGACGGCACGACCACGGCCACGGGGACCATAAATGGTCTCGATGGCGTGATTGCCGGCGATCTCGTGACCGTCGATAGCAGCCAGGCGGTGCTCGCCTTCGCCGATCGCAACGCCGGTACCGGCAAGACCGTGACCGCCACCGGGGCGACGCTTTCGGGGCAGGATGCGGGCAACTACACGCTCGGGACGGTCGCGTCGGGCACCGCCGATATCGGCCGCGCCACGCTGACCCTGACGGCGGCGAGCGATAGCCGTACCTATGACGGCACCATGGCCTCGACCGGCACGGTGACCGCTGCGGGTCTGGTCGTCGGCGATACGATCGTCGGCATGACGCAGGCGTTCGATACCAAGAACGCCGGATCGCGCACCCTGCGCGTGCAGGACGGGTACACGCTGACCGACGGCAATGGCGGCGGCAATTACACCATCGTCAAGGTCGATGCGGCCGGGACGATCGATCGGAAGCGTCTGAGCGGCGCGCTGGTCGGCACAGTCAGCAAGGTTTATGACGGCACGACCACGGCCGCTCTGGCAGGGGCCAACCTGACCGGCGTGATCGCAGGCGACCGTGTCGACGTTACCTCGGCGACCGCGACCTATGCCGACAAGAACGCCGGCACCGGCAAGCTGGTGACCGTGACCGGCATGACGCTGGGCGGCACGGACGCCGCCAATTACGTCCTGGATCAGGACCATGCCTCCGCAGCTGTCGGCGAGATCACCGCGCGGCGGATCATCTTGTCCGCCACCGGTACCGGCTCCAAGGTGTATGACGGTACCGTCACCCTGACGCATGCCGGGCTCGGCACGCTGGCGGTCCGGGCGGCGGACGCCGATACGCGGACCCTGATGTCGACCGATGGCGTGACCTTCGACGATGCCGGTGTGAGCGGCGTCTTCGCGGATCGCCATGCGGGCACCTCGAAGGTCGTGACCCTGTCGGGCTATGCGCTGGCTGGCAATGCTCAGGGCAATTATGTCCTTGACACCGGCACGGCGCAGGGGCTGGCCGATGTCGCGCGCAAGGCGCTGACGCTGACCGCGGGTACCGACAGCAAGACGTACGATGGTACCATGCTTTCCGCAGCGCAGGTTGCGATCGACGGACTGGTCGCTGGCGACGGCGCGGTCGCGTCGCAGCGTTTCGACGGCAAAGACGCGGGCACGCGCACGCTGGTGGTCCATGACTGGACTGTAAGCGACGGTAATGGCGGTGGCGATTACGCCGTCACCACCGTCAATACCGCCGGGACGATCGCCCGGCGTGTGGTGACCAGTGCGGTGCATGCGGACGACAAGGTGTATGACGGCACGACCGCCGCCACCGGGTCGTTCGGAACGTTGACCAACGTCGTGACGGGCGAAACGCTGGGGGTTACCGGTATCTTGGCCTTCGCGGATCGTAACGCGGGCGCCAACAAGACGGTAACGGTGACCGGCGCGACACTGACCGGCAGTGACGCGCGCAACTATGAACTTTCGCCGCTGAGTGACGGTACCGCGACCATCTCCAAGGCGTCGCTGGTTCTGAACGCCAGCACCGATCGCAAGACCTATGACGGAACGCTGGCTTCGTCCGGCACCGTGCGTACCACGGGCCTGGTGGCGGGTGACAGCGTGACGGCGTCGCAGCTGTTCGACAGCAAGAATGCGGGTGCCCGTGTCCTCCACGTGGTCGACGGTAGCTGGGTTGTGTCGGACGGTAACGGCGGCAACAACTACACCGTGACCATCGGCGACACCGCTGTCGGTGCGATCACCCAGCGGGTGCTGACCACCGGGGTTGCGGTCGATACGCGCGAGTATGACGGCACGACGGCCGCGACCGGTACGTTCGGCGCGTTGCAGAACGTCGTCCTGGGCGACCAGGTGACGCTGTCGGGCGGGACGCTGGCCTTTGCGGACCGCAATGCGGGTAGCGGCAAGGCAGTGACGGTGACGGGTGCGACGCTGGACGGGTCGGATGCGGCCAATTACGTGCTGGCCGACGTGGCCTCAGGCACCGGGACGGTAACGCGCAAGGCGCTGGTGCTGACCGCTGTCGGGGACAGCAAGGTCTATGACGGCACGTTGGCGTCGAGCGGGCAGGTTCGGGCCAGCGGGCTGGTGACGGGCGACGCCGTGATCGCGACGCAGGCGTTCGACGGCAAGGACGTCGGCACGCGCGGCCTCCAGGTGGCGACGTGGAGCATCGCCGATGGCAATGGCGGCAACAACTATGCGGTCAGCATCGACAGTCCGGTCAGCGGGACGATCACCGCGCGGACGCTGCGGGCCGCCGCACTGGTCGACGACAAGACTTATGACGGCACGATCGCGGCGATCGGGCGGATCACCGGGCTGACCGGTGTGCTGGGCAGCGATGACGTGACGGTGGGGGGCAGCGGGCTGTTCACCTTCGTCGATCGCAATGCCGGTGCGGGCAAGGCGGTGAACGTCACGGGCCTGACGCTGAGTGGTGCGCAGGCGGGCAACTATATCCTCGACGCGGTGGCCGGTGGCAGCGCCTCGATCGCCAAGGCGACGCTGACGCTGACCGCGAGCAACGATCGCAAGACCTATGACGGCACCCGCGCCTCGACGGGCACGGTGGCGATCAGCGGGCTTGTCGGTGGCGACACCGCGACTGCCTTGCAAGCCTTCGACACGAAGAATGCGGGGTCGCGGACCATCAGCGCCGATAGCTGGACGATCGCGGACGGCAATGACGGTGGCAACTATGCGATCGTCAAGGTGGACGCGAGCGGCACGATCGACCGCAAGGTGATCGACGGCACGCTGACGGGCACGGTGTCCAAGGTCTATGACGGCACCACCGCCGCGACGCTGCTCGGCGCCAACCTCGCCGGGGTCATCGCAGGGGATGCGGTCGACGTCCTCACCTCGGCGGCCTATTACACCGGCAAGGATGTGGGCACGGGCAAGACCGTGACGGTCACCGGCATGGCGCTGTCCGGGCGTGATGCGGCCAATTACGACCTGACCCGCACCACCGCCTCGGCTGATGTCGGGACGATCACCGCACGATCGGTGAAGATCACGGCGGCGGGTCGCGGTGCCAAGACCTATGACGGCACCGACATCCTGACCACGGGCCAGCGCGGCACGCTGACGCTGAGCGCGGGCGACGATGATGCGCTGACCAGGGCACTGCTGGCGAGTGACGGGGTGACGCTGGACGCCAGCGGGGTGACGGGCACGCTCGTCGACCGCAATGCCGGTACCGGCAAGAGCGTGACGCTGGGCGGCTATACGCTCTCGGGCAACGGGCTTGGCAACTTCGTGCTGGCATCGAACACGGTGCTGGGGATCGCCGATGTGGCGCGCGCCTCGCTGACGCTCGCTGCCTCGGACGACGCCAAGACCTATGACGGCACCACCACCTCGGCGGGGACCGTCAGGATCACCGGCCTGGTGGCCGGCGACACGGCCACCGCTGCCCAGGTGTTCGACGGCCGCAATGCGGGCAATCGCCTGCTGAAGGTCGTCGATCAGGTGATCAATGACGGCAATGACGGCGGCAACTACATCGTCCAGCTGGTCGATGCTGCGGGCACCATCGCACGCAGGACAGTCACCACCGGCATCACCGCCGACAACAAGGTCTATGACGGCACCACGGCGGCAACCGGTCGTTATGCGGCGCTGACCAACGTCCTGGCGGGCGATGCAGTCGGAATCGGTGCGGGCACCATGGCCTTTGCCGATCGCAATGCGGGGATCGGCAAGACCGTCACCGTGACGGGAACGACGCTGAATGGCGCGGATGCGGGCAATTATGTGCTCGATACGATCGCCGATACCACGGCCGATATCGGCCGCGCGGCGCTGATCCTCAACGCATCGAGCGACATGCGTACCTATGACGGCACCGCCAGCTCGGCGGCGCTGGTCCAGGCCAATGGACTGGTCGCAGGTGACAGCGTGACGGCGGTGCAGGCCTTTGACGGCAAGAACGCCGGCGCCCGTGTCCTCCACGTGGTCGACGGCAGCTGGACGGTCACGGACGGCAATGGTGGCGCCAATTACATCGTCTCGATCGGTGGGACCGCAAATGGCGCGATCCTGCAGCGCCTGCTGACCACCGCGGTGTCCGTCAATGACAAGGAATATGACGGCACCACGGCGGCGACCGGCACCTTTGGCGGACTGTTCAATCTGGTCGGCAGCGACCAGGTGACGCTGTCCGGCGGGACGCTGGCCTTTGCCGACCGCAATGCGGGCATCGGCAAGGCGGTGACGGTCACCGGCGCGACGCTCAGCGGAGCGGACGCCGCGAACTATGCGCTGGACAGCATCGCGGTCGGCACCGCGACGATCACGCCGCGCGCGCTGAACCTGCAAGCGGTTGCGGACAGCCGCATCTATGACGGCACCACGGTGTCCGCTGCGGCCGTGCTGGCAGCGGGTCTGGTGGGCGGCGATACCGTCAACGCGACCCAGCGCTTCGACAGCCGCCACGCCGGCAGCCGCCTGTTGCAGGTGGCCGATGGCTGGACGATCAACGACGGCAATGGCGGCGGCAACTATGTCGTCTCGAAGGGCGCGGCGGTGGCCGGCACGATCGACCGTCGCCTCGTCAGCGCAGGCGTGACCGTTCAGGACAAGGTCTATGACGGGACCACCGTCGCGATCGGGACGATCGGTGGCCTTACCAACGTCATCGCCGGCGACGATCTGGTCCTGGATGCGACGGGCGGCGCGCTGCGCTTCCTCGATCGCAATGCCGGGGTCGGCAAGGCGGTGTCGCTGAGCGGACTGGTGCTGGGTGGCAGCGATGCGGCCAACTATGTGCTGTCCGACCTCGGGGCCGGTAGTGCGACGATCGCCAAGGCGACCCTGACCCTGACCGCCAGCGCCGACCACAAGACCTATGACGGCACCCGGACCTCCAACGGCACGGTGACGATCGACGGGCTCATCGCGGGCGATACGGCCACCGCGACGCAGGCGTTCGATACGAAGGCGGCGGGGCTGCGCACGATCGGTGCGGACAGCTGGACGATCGCGGACGGCAATGACGGCGGCAATTATCAGATCGTCAAGGTCGATGCCTCGGGCGTGATCGATCGCAAGCTGCTGTCGGGTGCGCTGACCGGCCTGGTGACCAAGGTCTATGACGGCATCGACACCGCGACGGTGGCGCCGATCAACCTCGACGGTTTCGTCGCGGGTGACGCGGTGACCTTGGCCACCGACGGCGCGCGCTTTGCCGATCGCAATGTCGGGTCGGGCAAGACGGTGACCGTCACCGGCATGAGGCTGACCGGCGACGATGCCGCCAACTACATGCTCGGCAGCGATCAGGCGTCGGCGAATATCGGGACCATCACCGCACGGCAGGTGTCGGTGAACGTGACCGGACGGGGAGCGAAGACCTATGACGGCACGGTCATCCTGCGCTCCGATCAGACCGGTGGCCTGAATTTCGTCGCGGCGGCCGACGACGACGCCACCCGCGCGCTGCTGGCGGCGGACGGCGTGACGCTGGATGCCAGCGGGGTGACGGGCACGCTCGCCGACCGCAATGCGGGTACCGGAAAGAGCGTGACGCTGGGCGGGTACACGCTCTCGGGCAACGGCCTCGGCAACTTCGTGCTGGCGTCGAACTCGGTGCTGGGTGTCGCGGATGTGGCACGGGCAGTGCTCGAACTGACCGCAAGCAGCGATACCAAGACCTATGACGGCACCAACGCCTCCACTGGCGTCGTCGGGATCACCGGACTGATCGCGGGCGATACGGCAACCGCCGCGCAGGCGTTTGACGATCGCAATGCCGGTGAGCGCTTGCTCAAGGTGACCGGTTACACGCTGGCCGACGGCAATGACGGCGGCAATTATGCCGTCCGACTGGTCGATGCGGCCGGATCGATCGCTCGCCGGGCGCTGGCGCTCACGATCGCGGACGCGACCAAGGTCGAGGGGCAGGGCGATCCGGCGTTCAACTATGCGGTCAGCAGCGGGTCGCTGGTCACCGGCGACCAGATCACCGGCGCTCCGGTTCGTGACAGCGGGGAGCAGGCGGGCAACTACGCGATCCGCGCCGGCTCGCTCAGCGTGAGCGACAATTATATGCTGAGCGTTACCGACGGTCGCCTGACTATTACCGCGGCAACCGGTGGTAATCCTGGCGGCAATACCGGCGGTGACCCTGGCGGCAACACTGGCGGTAACCCTGGCGGCAACACTGGCGGCAACACCGGCGGTAACCCTGGTGGCAACACCGGCGGTAATCCTGGCGGCAACACCGGTGGTGACCCGGGCGGCAACACTGGCGGTAACCCTGGCAGCAACACCGGCGGTAACCCTGGCGGCAACACCGGTGGTAACCCTGGTGGCAACACCGGCGGTAATCCTGGCGGTAACACCGGCGGTAATCCTGGCGGCAACACCGGCGGTAACCCTGGCGGCAACACCGGCGGTAATCCTGGCGGCAACACCGGCGGTAATCCTGGTGGCAACACCGGCGGTAACACTGGTGGCGTCATCACCCCCGTCATCATCCAGAATGCACAGTCGCTAGCCGATCGCGTCTTTATGTCGCTGCCCGGCACCACGGAGACGCGGAACCTGCCGCATCAATGGACCGGCCTGTTCGAAAACACTTCGGGCTTCGGATGGATCGGCAAGGAACAGCTGCCGGGCAACCTGACGGTGGTGATGCAGTTCGCCAACGAAGGGCAGCCCACCGCAGGGGAAGAGGCGGGACGTCTCGGCGGGACCGAAACGTCCAACGGTCAGGACCCGCTGAATTCGTGCCTGAACGGCAGCAGCCGCACGAATTGCGGACCTGCCCTGGGTCGCGGGTTCCCGTATCCGACCAACAGCGCGGTCACGACGACGATCCGCTTCGTCGAGCCATCGCGCTGAACGGATGCCGGAGGATCGTGAGGAGCCGACCTTCGCGATCCTCCGGCAACATTGGCCACACAGAAGGGGGGAACCGGACCGTGGTCCACGACCATGCGAGCTATAAGGACTTTCACGAGTTGGCCGCCATGATCGACGCGGGGATCCAGGCCCTGTCGGCGGCGCGCGCGTTGCTCCATAGTCTGGAGGAACGTCCTGGCACTCCGATCGACCCTGGATTGTCGAAGCTGTTTTCCTCCCTCGCAGTTTCCAACCCGCCTCGGACGCGAAAGCCGATGGGGCAGGACCGGCGCCTCCTCCCGATCATTGATCGCCTCGTCGCGCTGATGCCTCGTGCGGGGCGAAACGGTGTCGCGATCCTGTTGCGCCTGTTAGACGAGACCGGCTTCTATGTTTCGCGCGAGGAACTGGTTCGGGCGGCGGGCATCCGCACCGCCGACGCCAGGGCCGTCAAGGTCTATATCTGCAATCTGCGACATGCCCTTCGGCAGGTCGGTATCCCGGCCGACGCCATCGAAACCGGACGTCGCAGCTATCGGCTCGCCCCGGATTCGGCGGTCGCGATCAGGCTCTTGATGGACGGCAATTCGACCGATGGCAGCTTGGTCAACACCGCCCCGCGGACGCAGCGAGCCGGGTAGACCGTTCACCTGCCTCTGGCGCCACGGCGACCATTGGCACGGTAACGGTCCGGTCCCTGAGGGGTTTGTTTTGCTCCCTTCGCTGGCATCCGGATACCCTTACGAAAATACTGCTATCGCTGCGCCGTTCGGAACCCCTTTATGACGCCGGTGCGTGGAAATTCCGTCAGTACGAGTTTGAGATCCTGCATCGCACCTCCGCCATCCAGCGGCAGCCGATCGAACTCGACCCCTTTATCAAGGACGCGCTGTCGCAGCTCAAAGGCCTGATGCGACGCGCTGGCAAACGAACGCGGGATGGCTCTGGAGCCTCATCGACCGTGATTGGATGTCGGAAAGTCGGGGCCCTGCGAAGCGGGGTGGGAACGGTCGTTTCCGGGGCACCGCGAAGGGCGCCGTCATTGTGCTGGAAACAAAGGCCGTTCGCGGCTTCCTGATATCGCCCTTTGCCGGTAGCGTCGGTGTCGCCGAGGACCGGTAGGCTATAACCGATCCGCAATAACGGCAGAGAGGGAGCGGATGGCCGGATGCATATGGTGCGCAGGGGCACGAATGCGAGCGGGATGCGTCGCTATAACGAACGGCTGATCCTGTCGGCGATCCGGCGATTGAACGGCGCGTCGAAGGCCGAACTGGCGCGGGTGACCGGCCTGTCGCCCCAGGCGGTGGTGCGGATCATCGACGAGCTCGACAGCGACGGATTGCTGTTTCAGGCCGAAAAGCGCACCGGCGGCATGGGACAGCCGGCCACCGTCTATCGCATCAACGGTGCCCGCGGCTACACGGTCGGCGTGGAGATCGGCCGGGATGCGATGACGCTGGTGCTGCTGGATTTCGACGGGCAGCAAAAGGCGGTGCATTGCGATGCCGGTGCCTTTCCGACCATCGCCCTGGCGGTGGAGCGGATCGACCGGTTTTTGAAGGAACAACTGCCTTCTCCGCTGCGCGACCCCAGCACCTTTCTGGGTGTCGGCATCGCGATGCCGTGGTTCCTGGGGGAATGGCGCGACGAGTTGGGGATTTCGGAAGACCAGGCGGAGGAATGGCGCCGGGGCGACGTCGCCGACCGGCTGCGCGACGGGCTGCACTGGCCGATCTTCTTCGACAATGACGGCAATGCGGCGGCGCTGGCGCATCTGTTGTGCGGGGCCGGAACCGATCTCCAGAATTACCTGCTCATCAACCTGGGGACCTTTGTCGGCGGCGGTCTGGTGCTGGGCGGGCAGGTGGTGCAGGGTCGGCACGGCAATGCCGGCGCATTGGCGTCGATGCCGGTCATGGCCGACGGCCGGCGCGACTCGCTGATCCACCATGCCTCGCTCTACGACCGGGATCGGGCGACCACGCCCGCCGACCTCGAGGGATGGCGGCGTCGCTGCGCCGAAGCCTTGGCCTTTGCCATTTCGGGCGCCAACAGCCTGCTCGACCTGGAGGCGGTGATCCTCGACGGATCGCTGGCGGCGGAGGAACTGGCCGACATCGCGGCGGCGGTGGGACAGCGCCTCGCCGATCACGCCCCGCCCGATTTCTTCGCACCCGAATTGCGCATCGGCACGCTGGGACGACAGGCCGCGGCAACGGGCGCAGGGCTGTTGCCGCTACACGCGCAATATTCGCCTGATCTCAGCAGTTTGTTCAAACGGGGCTGATCGGATCATGGCGAGAAGCGAGCCCGCGCAGGCAATGATATCACCAGCGACAAACGATGGTGAAACAAGCATCTGAGATGCCGGGTAAATTGCCCTTGACCCACTAAATCACACTAGTAGATTTAGTGGGTGGGATCGCAAAAGCGGCAGTTTCGGGGAGAGGTATGATGGCCACGGAAGCGCAGCATGCAGGGCGGGTAGGGCACAGGTGGTGAGCGAACCGCTGCTGCTCGGCAGGATCGAGGCCGGGGGCACCAAATTCCTGTGCGCCGTTGCCGACCGTGACGGAAGGATCCTTGCCGAAACCCGGATCGCGCCCAGGACCCCGGCCGAGACGCTGGGCGCGGCCGGTGCTTTCTTCCGCGATGCGAAGCGGGTCGATGGTGGCCTGTCGGCCTTTGCGATCGGCAGCTTCGGGCGCCTTTCGCTAAAGTCGCTGGCGCCTGATTACGGCCACATCACCTCGACGCCGAAGCCGGGCTGGGAAAGCTGGCCAGCTATGATGCCAGCATGCGCATGATCGACATGCAGGATTATGTCGCCGCGCCGACCGCCGGGGCGTCGGCCGGGCTGACCGGCGCGCTGGCGCTCTCCTATCGCACCGCGACCCGCCAATGGCCGATGCACTGGCGCATGGCCCAACCCTCTAAGACGAACAAGGAGACGGTCGATGCATAGCATCGCGACGCCGGGTGGCCGGCAGGATGTGGACGATGCGCGGGCGACGATCGCGATCGTGCTGAGCACGGCTGGCGCGGCGCTGGGCGGATTGCTGTTCGGGTTCGACACCGCCGTCATTTCCGGCGCGACGCAGGCGTTGCAGGAACGCTTCGCGCTGACCGACGCGTCGCTCGGCTTTACCGTCGCATCGGCGCTGATCGGCACGGTGATCGGCTCGCTGGTCACCGGCGCGCCCGCCGACCGCTATGGTCGCAAGGCAATCATGCTGTCGGTCGCGATCGCCTATGTCGTCTCGTCCTTTGGCACCGCTTTGGCGCAAAGCTGGCCGATGCTGATCGCGTTCCGTTTCCTGGGCGGCCTTGCCATCGGTGCGGCATCGGTGGTCACCCCGATCTATATCGCCGAAGTGTCGCCTGCGCGCTTCCGGGGGCGGCTGGTGGCGATGAACCAGCTCAACATCGTGCTCGGCATCCTGATCGCGTTCCTCAGCAACTATGTGATCGCGCAAGCATTCCCGCCCGAGATCGCATGGCGATGGATGTTCGGGATCGTCGCGGTGCCCTCCACGCTGTTCCTCGCCGTCACCTTTTTCCTGCCCGAAAGCCCGCGCTGGCTGGCGATCCATAATGACCGTGCCAAAGCGGTGGCGGTGATGACCCGGCTGGGCTTCCTGTCCCCCGAAGACGAGTTGGTGAAGATCGAAGCCGCCGAGCGCCGCGACGCGGGGCGGAGCGATACCCGCCTGTTCCAGAGCGCGCATAGTTTTCCGGTGGCTTGCGCCATCGCCATCGCGCTGTTCAATCAGTTGTCGGGTATCAATGCGCTGCTCTATTACGCGCCGCGCATCTTCGAGCTTGCCGGTGCCGGGGCGGACAGTGCCCTGTTGCAGTCGATCGCCGTCGGCGGCACCAATTTGCTGTTCACCGTGGCGGCGCTGTTCTTCATCGACCGCTTTGGACGGCGACCGCTTCTGATCGTCGGCTCGGTGGTTTGCGCCGCCGCCTTGCTGCTGGTCGGCTGGCAGCTCGAACGTGCCACGCCGGACGGGACGCTGATCCTCGGGGGGCTGCTCGCCTTCATCGCCGCCTTCGCGATCAGCCAGGGCGCGGTGATCTGGGTCTTCATCTCGGAGGTGTTCCCCAGCGCGGTGCGCGGCAAGGGGCAGGCGCTGGGATCGACGACCCACTGGGTCGCGGCGGCTGCGATCACCTGGCTGTTCCCGATCGTGGCGAGCGCCGTCGGTGGCTGGGTCTTCGCCTTTTTCGGCGCGATGATGCTGGTGCAATTGGTGTGGACGGTGCGCGTGATGCCGGAGACCAACGGCGTGGCGCTGGAGGACATGGATCTGGGGGGCAGGGCGGCATGAAATCGCTCATGTTGCTTGCCATGGTCGGCCTCATGCTGCCGACCCATGCCTCGGCGCAGCGGGCTGACCCGCGCCCGACCTATCATTTCGCGCCCGAGCGCAATTGGATGAACGACCCCAACGGCCTCGTCTATTATGATGGCGAGTACCACCTGTTCTTCCAGTACAACCCGCATGGCGACCGCTGGGGTCACATGAGTTGGGGCCATGCGGTCAGCCGCGACCTGGTCCATTGGGAAGAACTGTCGATCGCCATTCCGGAAACCGCCGACATGATGGCGTTTTCGGGCAGCGCGGTGGTCGACTGGAACAACACAACCGGCTTCGGTCGGAACGGCAAGCCGCCGTTGGTCGCGATCTATACCGGGCATAACCCCAAGGCGAAGCTGCAATCGCAATATGTCGCGTACAGCAACGATCGCGGCCGGACCTGGACCGTCCATGGCGAAGTTCTGAGCGTCGGTTCGCCCGAGTTTCGCGATCCCAAGGTCTTCTGGCACGCGCCCACGAAGCGCTGGGTGATGGTGGCGGTCATGGCGCTGGAGAACCGTGCGGTCCTGTTCACCTCGCCCGATCTCAAGCAATGGACCTTTGCCAGCAGCTTCGGTCCTGCGGGCGGGCGTGGGAAGAATTGGGAATGCCCCGACCTGTTCGAATTGCCGGTCGAGGGCGGCGCGCCGGGCGAGACGCGCTGGGTGCTCGGCATCAACCTGGGCGACAATGCGGTCGGCGGCGGATCGGGCGGCCAATATTTCGTCGGCGATTTCGACGGCAGGCGCTTCACCACCGTCCCCGGCTGGCCGGACGAGGCGCAGTGGATGGACTATGGCGCGGACTTCTATGCCGCCGTGTCGTGGAATGACCTGCCGAAGGACGATCCCCGCCGCATCTGGATCGGCTGGGCGAATGACTGGCGCTACGCGGAGGCGATCCCGACTTGGCCGGCGCGCGGGTTGATGACCGTGCCGCGCGAAGTGACGCTGAAGAAGACCCCCGCCGGCTATCGCATCGCGCAAATGCCGGTGCGCGAGGTGGCGGGCCTGCGCGGCGCACCGCAGGCGTTCACCGGCACGCTCGGCGAAACGCCCACCGATCTGCCGATCGCGGGCGGTTCGGCCGACCTGATGCTCGACTTCGACACCGGCACCGCCGATCAGGTCACGATCGCGCTGACCGACGAGCAGGGCTATCAGACGCTGATCGGCGTCAACCCGAGCGTCGACGAGGTGTTCGTCGATCGCACCCGATCGGGGCCGCATTTCCACGACGGCTTCGTCAACCGCCATGTCGCGCCGGTCGAGCTGAAGGGAAAGCGTGTGAGGCTGCGCGTGCTGGCCGATCAGTCGATCCTCGAAGTCTTCATCGGTGACGGCACGCGCACCATCACCGACCGCTTCTTTCGCGGGGGCGGGCAGCTTCGCTGGAGTGCGAGCGCGCGGGGCGGCAGCGCGAAGCTGACGATGCAGGCATGGCCGATGACCGGGGGCGGGGGCTGATCTCCACACCGGGCCGGGGCAGGCTGGCCCGGCGGCGCATGGCTGTCGGTTCGGGGCGGCGACGGATATCGCACCCAGGTCGGATTCGAACTGCGCGACGGTCGCGTGCTTCTAAAGCGCGATGCCAGTGGCCCCGAGGCCCCGGCAAGCGCGGCATGGCGCCAGAACCGCGACATCACCTGGGACGCTTCCGCAGGCGTTGTAACGGTCAGCATCCTTATCGCTGAGGGATCGATCGAGCTTTTCGTCAATGACGGCGAGGCCGTTCTGTTCGAAATCATTTGGTGCCCCCCGATGCGGTCGGCTTGAACTTTACCGCAAACGGCGGCTCGCTTCGCGTCTCGGACGTTCGAATCCACAGGTTTCGACGAATTTCGGTAGAGCGGGGGGCAGCCATGCCGCTTCGCGCGCGAGGACGTCGGGCACCATGCCCCGATCCATCACCGTGCCCGTCAACGCGGAGCTGCATCATGACCTCTCGACAAGGCATCTATCTCCCTATAGCGCAATGTTATGTTATATCATTTCTCAAGAGATCGACCTGCGCCTTTCCGGTCGGTTCTGTCTCGCGTTGACGCGCGGGATGGTCCGTCCCTGATCTCGACGAGCAGCGTGACCGTGCCGACGCGGCGCGCCAGGCTGGCCATGGCGAGCGCAAAGACGGCGATGCCGCTGCTGCCGCTTGCCGCGCTGTCCGGCTCGCTGCTGGCCTTCGCGGCGGATATCGTCGTCCATGCGCCGTGGGAACAGCATTTCCTGCACCTCAACGCCGTCCTGGCGCTGGTCGGCGCGCCGGTCGTCATTGCGCTGCTGATCTTTTCTCCGACGATGCGGGGGCGACGCTAGATGCTGCGGCTCGCTTCGCTGTCGGTCGGCTATTCCGGTGCGCGAGAACGCGTGCTTGGCGACATCGACGTCACGGGCGCGCCAGGCAGTTTCGTCTGCGTGCTGGGCCGCAACGGCGCGGGCAAGTCGACGCTGATGCGCACGCTCGCCGCGCTCCAGCCCCCGCTCGGCGGTACCGCGCTGCTGGATGACGAGGATATCGGCGCGATGCGGCCGCAGACCCGTGCTCGCCGCGTCGCCGTGGTCCTGACCGAGCGTGCCGCCAGCCCCGGCCTGACCGTCGACGATGTGGTCTCGCTCCGCCGCCAGCCCTTCACCGGCTGGCAGGGACGTCTTTCCCCCGACGACCGCGCACAGGTGGCCGCCGCGCTTGCGATCTCGGGCGCGACCGCCTTTGCCGGTCGCCTGTTCGACGACCTGTCCGACGGCGAACGCCAGCGCGTGATGATCGCACGCGTGATCGCCCAGGCGCCGCAGTTGATGATCCTCGATGAGATCACCGCGTCCCTCGACCTGCCCGGTCGTGTCGAGACGATGGCGCTGCTGCGCGAACACGCGCGAGCGACCGGCGCGATCGTGTTGCTCTCCAGCCACGACCTAGACCTGTCGCTGCAACTGGCGGACAGCGTGTGGCTCCTGGACGGGCAAGGCGATCTTTCGGTGGGTAGCGCGGCGGAACTGATCGCAAGCGGAAATATTGGAGCCGCGTTCGACACGCCCGCCGTTCGCTTTTCTCCCGCTCTCGGCCGCTTCGAGCTTGTCGCATGAAGGCATTGCTCGTTGCGACCGCATTCCTCACGGCGTCCGCCGCTGATGCCCGACCCACGCTCAATCACATCTATGTCGTTCTCGATCAGGCGACGTTCGACGCCATGCGCAGCGATCCGCATATCGCCCATCTCCTCGGGCCCAGCGACGGCGGCTTGCCCGACTATACACCACCGCGCGCGGATGCCGACCGCATCTTCCTGCGCGGTCGGACGACCTATCTGGAGATGTTCGCGCCGAAGAACCGCTTCGGCGAGCCTGTGGGCAAGATCGGTATCGCCCTTACCGAAGATCGTCCCCGGACGTTCGAACGGCTGTCGAAGCAGTGGCAGGCCTATTGCCCCGCCACCTACAGCCGAGCAACCGTCGCCTGGACACGCAGCCAGCCGTCCATTCCATGGTATGATTCGATCCAGTGCCGGGAAACCGCAGAGCGCGCGGACATATCGATCTGGGCCATGGCCTATCGACCCGATTTCGGCCGATGGCAGTTGGGATTTCCCGCGACCGACCGACGCACGATCCTCGCTTCCCGTAGAGCGGCGGGCCAAGGCCGGTTCGACATCACCGGACTGGAGCTTTCGCTGCCAGCCCATCTCCAGGGGCAAGTCGCTCGACAGTTGATCGCTGCCGGAATGACGGCGGTAAAACGGGGCGATGCCACCATATTGAAAGGTCGTGGCTGGTCGCTCACGCTTCGCCGGTCGAACCGATCTATCGTCAGGACAATCGCGATCCGATTGCGGACAGACATTCGCGTTTCATCGACGATAGATGCGGGAACCAGCCGCCTTCTCGCAAAGGGAAGGAATATCGCCCTGACGTTTTGACCTCGGGCGGTACGCCTGCTCGATTGCCGCCGCGATCTCGAATGAAAAGTATGCGAAGTCCGCTGCGCTATTTGGGCAAGGACAGCACCTGTCGCTGGTCGAGCAGACGAGCGCGAAGAGCGCCGTACGGTACCTGCTGCACGGGCAGCGATGAACGCAGCGCGAGGTCGGCGGCATTTGCCGCCGATTGTCCGAGGATCATGAAGACCGGCTCCATGCGAATGGTGCCATAGGCGATGTGCGACGCGGATAATGCGACCGGCACCAGCAGGTTGGTCGCCTCCGACCGTCGCGGCACGATCGCGTCATAGGCGATGGGGTAGGGGCTGGCGACACCGACCTCGATATTGCCCTCGTTGCGCGCAAAGCCGCGCGCGTCGACCACGCGCTGCACATTGTGGGAGTCCATCTGGTACGAGCCCATGCCGATCGGACGCGGCGTCGGCTTCAGACCTCTCACATGCGGTTCCGCCATCACGAAATCGGACGTCATCCGCCTCGCCTCGCGCACATACATCTCGCGGGGCCAGCCCTTGTTGCCGGTGAACTCGTCCTTGCACAGTCCCCAGCGTCCCATCTCCGCGCGTGTCTCGGCGGGGACGCGCGGGTCGTTCGCCATGTACCAGAGTAGGCCCTGCTGATAGCGCCGGTGCTCCGCCGCGATCGCGGCACGCTCGGCGTCGCTGCCGCGGGGGTAGCCGTAGTTCATGCCGATATTGTCGGTCGAGAAGGCGCCGAAATTGTTGACGTCCGCCTTGCCGTTGGGGATGCGATCGAACTTCTGGAAGAAGTTGCGATAGCCCGCGTCCATATACCGCTGGAGCAGGGCATATTGCCCGGCGTCATAGCCCTCGGGTCGCGGCAGCGGCAACCGGTTGGCGGCCACGTCGGTAAGGCACAGTCGATAGGTATAGGCCTGGATCTTGCTGTCGGCACTGCCATCCGCGGCCAGCCGTGCCGGGCTTATGCGGGGCAGCAGGCCGCTGGCGGGATCGCCCTTGACCCGATAGGGGTCGATATCGAGCGTGAATTGATGGTTGGTCGTGTTGCGCGCCTGCACCCCGTTGAGCGTCTCGCCATATGTCGCATTCGCCTCGCGCCCCGTTGCGAAAGAGACACCGGCGCCCGCCATCAGATCGCCCTCGTAGCTGGCGTCGATGAACATCCGCCCCGCGAAGCGACGGCCATGGACCGAGCGGAACGCGACCAGGCGGGTCCCGTTGCGCTCCACGCCGTGCAGGCTTCGATCGATCGGCTGGTCGCGGACGACCGTGACCCCGGCTTCGGCGATCCAGTCCTCCAGGATGCGCTCGGCAACTCGTGGCTCGAACTGCCACATCGCGCCGTCGTCGACGAAATTCTCGGCGCGGGCGGGGCGTGGCGCGAGCGTCCAGGCGGCGGGATCGTCATAATGCCGCTTCACACGGCGATAGAAGTCGAGCGCCAGCCCGCCGATCGCGCGATGGTTGCCGGTATCGGACCAGCTCAGCCCGTTGGTGGTCATGCCGCCGACATAGGCGTCCCGGCAGACGAGCGTGACGCTGCGCCCCAGGCGCCGCCCCTCGATCGCGGCGATCACGCCGCCGGCGGTGCAGCCGTAGATGACGATGTCGGCGACCGGCTCGGCCGGGGGCGGGGCGGCACCCACGAGCAGGAGGAGCAGCGGTGCGAGGCGAAGCGATGCCATGACGGATATCCTCAGAATGTTGCGGCGACGCCGAAGAAGATGCGGCGATCCTCGCGCGCGGCGTTGAGCAGCCGCAGCGGTGTCTGGAGATATTGTCGATCCATCGCGCGGGTCAGGTTGATCGCCTCGACCGTGAGCCGAACCGAGCGGGTGAGATTGACCTGTCCCGAAGCGTCGAGTTGGCCACGTCCGGCGACATAGGAACTGCCCCCCGCCGCCGCGCTGCCCTGGCCGAGCAGGTAGCTGCTGCGATAGATGTAGGCGACGCGCGCCGACACGGTGGAATCCTCGTAAAAGCCGATCAGATTATAGCTGTGCTTGGACAGGCCCGGAAGCGGCAGGCGGGCCTGTGTCGCCTCGTCGACCAGCGGGGTCTCGCTGTCGACGAAGGTATAGTTGGCCTGGACGCCGAGATTGCGCAGGAGGCCCGGCAGGAAGCGGAGCGATTGCTGATACGCGACCTCCACCCCCTTGATCGTGCCCGATTCCCCGTTGACCGGCTGCGTGATCTGAAACGGGCCATAGGGCTGGCCGGTGCTGGGATCGATCTGATCGGACAGACCCGCGACGAGCTCGCTCTGCGTGCGGTTGATCGTGAAGGAATCAACGTTCTTGTAGAAGCCCGCGACCGTGATCGCGCTCGATGGGGCGAAATACCATTCGAGCGTCATGTCATACTGCGTCGCTTCGAACGGACGCAGCGCAGGGTTGCCACGCGAGCCGGTCCGCGACACGAACAGCGGCACGAAGCTGACCCCGACGTCGCTCAGGCTCGGCCGCGCGACCACCTTGGCCGCGGCCGCGCGCAAGGTCAGGTTGCTGCGCAGATCGAGCGCGGCGTTGGCGCTCGGCAGCCAGTAGTCGAAGCGTGACTTCGAAAGCGTCGGCTGCGTGTCGGAAAGGAAGCCGGAAGAAATGCGCTCGAAGGTGATGTAGCGCACACCGGCATTGCCGCTGATCGGCATGCTGCCCAGCGTGCCGGCGAAATTGCCCTTGGCGTAGAAGGCCAGCGTATCCTGATCGACGTCCTTGATCGAGACGCGGCCAAACGGGATGGTGTCGGCGCGCGGGACTGGAAGCCCGAAGGCGTCGCGCGCCGCCCCCTTGTCGGTGCCCCCGCCCAGTATGTCGCGAGGGAAATCTCCCGAGACGCCGGGGAAGAAGCTGCCCTGGCGATTGTCGTAGACCAGGCCCGGCAATTCATCGACCGTGAGAATGCCGTCGCCGTTGCGATCACCGCGCCCAAGCAGGCTCGCCGCCGTGGGAATGTTCTGCGGCGCCTCGGAGTAGAACTGGATCTTCTCGTACCGTCCGCCCACCTCGATCGTCCGAAGCGGGCCGAGATCGGTGCGGATGGTGAAGTCGAGCCGCGCATCATAGCCCGAATTGTCGGTGACGAAGTCGTTCTCGAAGATCGATGCCAGCTGATATTGGGCAGGGTCGTTGAGGTCGAAGTTCGAGCCCAGCGAAAGGTTCGGCACCGCGCCGCCTCGCGAGAAATCATAGCTGGCATTGGCGACCCGCCCGGCACGCGGCACGACGACATAGGTGAAAGAAGCACCCGGCCCGCCGTCCGTGCCGCGCCCCTTGCTGTATGAGGCGTCGGCGCGCACCGTCACCACTTCGCCCTCATACTTGGCCGAGCCGCCGATGTTGGTCGACCTGAATTCGGTCGGCTCGTCATAGATCAGCGGGCGGACGGTGACGTTGTTGAACGTGCCGCTTACTACCGTGCCGTTCTCATCGGCCACGGCGCCCACGTCATTGTCGTTGAACAACACCTGGTAATTGGCACTCTGGCGCTCGCGCTTGAGCCATGTGTAGGTGCCGTCGAGAATGAACTCGAACCGGTCGACCGGTCGGTATTGCAGCGAACCGTTGAGCGTCAGCCGTTGTTCGGCGCGGTCGAAGATCCGCGCCATATAGCGATTGGGTCGATAGAGTCCCGGATCGTTGACGCCGTCGCCATTGCCGTCGATATTGTTGGTGCGGGTCCAGCCGCCGGTGTCGAACTGATAGCCGCGCGTCCGCGTGTTCGAATAGGCCGCGCTCGCCAGCACGCCGAAGCTGTCACCGAACTTCTTGGAGACCAGCGCCGAGCCTCGATAGCCCAGATGGTCCGCCTGATCGGTGTAGGCGCCTTGGACACGCCCGCTAACCACGAGATCGGCGAGATCGAGCGGCCGCTTGGTCTTCAGGTTCACGGTCGCGCCCAGTGCGCCCTCGGGCATGTCGGCGGTCGGCGACTTGGCGACGACGATGCTTGAGATGATCTCCGGGCTGACCGATTCCAGCGACGCGCTGCCGCCCGCGCCGGGGCCGAGGAAGGTGCGGCCGTTGATCTCCAGCCGGTTCTGCGAGATGCCGCGCACCGTGAAGTTCGATCCGTCGCCCTCGCGGCGCGTGATCTGGACACCGGTGATCCGGCTCATCGACTCCGCGACATTCTGGTCCGGCAACTTGCCGATGTCCTGCGCGGTGATGACGTCGACGATGTTCGACGCGGCGCGCTTGACGTTGATCGACTGTTGCAGGGACGCCCGGATACCGGTGACGACGATGTCCTGCGGGGGCGTCTCCTCGGGGGGATTTTCCGATATGGGTGTTACGGGTGCGGCGTTCGCCCCGGTCTGGACCGCGACGGGCATCAGTGCGGCGCTGGCGGCCGCGCGGCGGAGGATGATCGCGCCGCCCGCGCGCACCGGCACCAGATCGGTCCCCGCGAGCAGGATGCGGAGCGCCTCGGTCACGTCCAGTGCGCCGCTGACCCGATTGACGGTCGCCTTCTCGGCGAGGGAGCTCGAGACGAGGATCTGGACGCCCGCCTGATGCGCGAATTGAGGAATGCCGGTGCGTGCCGGTTGCGCGGGCACGTCGAAGCGACGCGTCTGCGCGTCGGCGACGGTCGCGAGGGCAGCGTTCGACAGGATGATGGCAGCGGTGCCGAGCAGGCGATGACGCGCGAGTGACATAGGGTTCCTCTCCCGGGAGCGGCGCTCCTGTTATCGAAGCGCTCACCTCCCTTGAGTTCGGCGCGAGCCTCTTCCGTCAGGGCGGCGACGACTTTTTCCGCTCCAATCGAATTGTGTCTGGGCCGCTCGTGACCGCAACAGGGAAAGACGCGGCGAGCGAGGCGGCGAAATCCTCGGGTCGATCGATCTGGAACAGGCCGATCAGCCGCTCCTGCGCCAACTCGGCGTCGTCGACCACAAGCTGGCGGTGGTTGTAGCGGTTGAACCGGGCGACCGCCGCCGCAACGGTTTCGTTCTCCAGGGCGATCTCACCGCCGCGCCAGGCCAGCGCGCGCTCGATCGCAGCGGGCGCGGTGCCGGTGACCGGCGCGGCGTCGGACGACCGGAAACGCGCATATTGACCGGCGTGCAGGATCGTCATCGTACCGCTGGCCGCGCTGGGCCAGACCGCCACCTGACCCTCGGTGACCGCGACCTCGACACCGTCGTCGCGCCGTTCGACCGAGAAAGCGGTGCCGACCGCGCGCGCCTGGGCAATGCCGGCGTCGACGACGAAGGGGCGCGAACGATCCTTGGCGACCTGGAACCAGGCTTGGCCACGGTCAAGTGCGATCCAACGCTGCTCGCTGGCCAGCACGACGCGAAGTGCGGTGTCGCTGTCGATCGTGGCGACGGACCCGTCTGCGAAAGGCAGGCGCCTGATCTCACCGCGCGCGGTCGTGACATGGTCGGCGGCGAACTGACGCCAGCCGATCAGGCCGGCCACGCTCGCGGCGATGGCGCCCGTCATACCGATCAGCAGGCCACGTCGGCTCGACCATCTCGTGGCTGGAGCACGACGGGGCGGGATCTCAGCGTCATCCATGATGGCGCGGTCCACGACGGTCAGGGCCGCCATCGCGCGCAGCAGCGCGCCCGCATTGCGCGGGTCGCTCGCCAGCCAGGTCTCCAGCGCGCGCTCACCCGCCGCGTCGAGCGGGTGGCGCAGCGCCCAGGCGGCGGCATCGTCACCGGGTGCGGGCACGATCGCCTCCTTCGCGGGCACTACTGGCCGTGTCGGCCTCTTCGTCGGTCAAATGGCGCAGGATCGCGCGAAGGCTGCGGCTGGCATCATTCTCCACGATCGTCTCCGTCACGCCGAGCGCGACGGCGATCTCCTTCTGGCTGAGCCCCTCGACGCGTCGCATGACGAAGATGCGCCGCGCGCGCTCGGACAGCGTGGCGAGTGCCCTGCGGACGCGATCGACCTCCTGTCGCGCGGCGGCGACTCGATCTTGCAACGGACTTTCGCTGGCGAGTTCGCCCACTTCATCCGCCGAGATCGACTCGATCCACACCACGCGTGCGTGACGACGCTGACGGTGGACGAGATTGCGCGCCATGGTGAACAGATAGGCACGCGGCGAGTCGATCTCCTCGATGCTGCGGAGTTGCGCAAGGCGGCAATAGCATTCCTGCACGATGTCCTCCACGTCGGCGGGCGGCACGAGGCGACGCCGCAACCAGCCGCGCAGGTCACGTTCGTGTGGCAGGATCTCACGCCCCACCCATTCTGCTAGCGCCTCGCGTTCCGTTGCGACTCTCCTATGCCCCCCATGAGTTCACTAACGCCGGTTTCCGTCACGATCACGCCTAACCGATCCCCGACGGACGGGATGAAGTTGCCTGGGTTTGCCGGGGGCTTTGAACGGTGGGGCGGAACATCCGGTATGAGCAAGATGGGAAAAGAACCTTCGCCAGAGATCCGCGAGTGAGCGGAGCGAATGGTTGACGAGCACCGCGCCGCGTCCCTTTTTAGCGTTGAGGCGATGGACTCGTCTATCCGGGCCGCCGATGTTCGCGCCTGGTTTGATCGACGGACTTGCAGTCCAGAACACCCATGTTTCGCGCGGTCGCGTCCGTCCATTTCGTGCCATCCTTGCGCACCTGCTGGCTGGCAGCGTAGCCGGCGTGCCGTCGAACGAGAAATGGTCGCTCGATAGCAGCGGCCGGACCCGCGGCGGGGCCAGGATCGACGACAGGAAGCGGGCCGCGATCCCGCAGCAGCTCGCGGTTCTTCGAGAACGTTTAGGCATCCCACACTCGCTCGTCCACGCCCAGCCCGACGAACCAGCGAAACGGCAGAGCCTGCCCAGGCACAGGCCGGGGTCGAAGTCCAGCCGCTCCATCATCTGCCGTTCCAAGCGAATGCCGCCGAACACCTGCAACAGCAGCGCGCGCAGTAGCTTCTCCAATGCGATCGACGGTCGCCCGATCCGCGAATAGCTCGCCTTCAGATCGGGGCCTACCCCGTCAGCGCCGCATTCACCACCGCGCGGATCGTGCACAACGGATGGCCCGCCGGCATCCGCCGCTCCAGATCAACGTACGAGAACAATTTTGCCGATCACCCGTCTCCGCCGCGCATCCATTCATCCTCATCGCTTCGTTCGCGATGAATCACCTCCAGCGTGCAACGCCAACCCATTTTTCAACGATCTGCTCAACGCTCGATGGGGTCACGATGAGCGGCCAAACGCGTTGAGGCCATTATACTATAGCATCTCATCCACCTCACGGATCTCGACCACCCGGTATTCGCGGGCGCTGGCTACGATGAATGTCGATCCGACTTGGTGACCTATCTGTTTTGGATCGGAGAGCGCATCGGAATTGGTTGCGGCATGGTAGTCCGCCCCATTTCGGGGTTAAGCCGCTGCAAAGGATGAAGGTGCACAAAATTCTTGTAACTTGTTGATAATAATGGTAATTTATTGATACAGTTTAGCCAAAACTGTATCAACGAGCAACCGTCTATTTTACCATATGTATGTTTTGGTGAAAGTTCTTGAGTTTTTACACAAATATGCCGGCTACGGTCCGAATTTTTTAAGAATGTTAAACTGCTATTTACCATTCGCGACTGGCTCGGGGGCATCCGAGCTTCATAATTACTTTCCTCTGTTTCCTTGCCGTTAAGGCTATTATCCGGTGTTGCAGGGGCATATTCCTCGGGCGTTGGCTTGTTTATAGCATTGGTGCGCCACATGCGCGATGCAATACGACGTTCTTCGGGGCCGATCGCGTTGGTATAGATCGCCGTGGTCTTGATATCGGCATGGCCGAGCCAGCGCTGGATCAACGTTAGGGGGACGCTGGACTGGACAGCCCTGACGCCAAAACCATGTCGCAAGCCTTTGGGCGACGCATGGTGGCCCCGGATATTGGCGGCATTCATGACGTCTCGGATGCGGCGATAGCCCGTCATTCGTGACCAGGGCCACAGGAAACCGTCCTGACGTTTCTCTTTCTTGATCCACGACCGAAGCATATCAAGAAAACGAGATGGTAGTGGGATCGATCGGAATATCGTCTTTCCGCGCTTCTTCAAGCATCGTATCACCACATGGCGCGACACGAAGTCTATGCTGCTCTGCTTCATCGCCAAGGCTTCTGATATGCGACATCCCGAATAGGCGATCATCATGCAAAAAAAGCGGACGCTGCTCGGGAATCGGCCCGATGCATTGACGAATACGTCAATCTCGGCGGGGGTCAGATATTTTCTCTGACCATTGACGTGACCCCCGTTTCTTCATCCAGATGGAACTAGAGACCGGCCCCTCGAAGGGACGGACGGAATGAAGCGGAAGCAGTTTTCGGAAGAGCAGATCATCGGCATCCTGAAGGAGGCCGAGGCGGGTGCGGTGGTGACG
>JAAIGG010525283.1_pt1 | contig 25458 bp, 26 predicted proteins | sample 6487391 | NCBI WGS metagenome assembly JAAIGG01 (sample SAMN13974130, study PRJNA590717) | phyllosphere metagenome | biome: asymptomatic weeds; feature: pooled weeds collected from a community garden; material: weeds; isolation source: pooled asymptomatic leaves from various weed species from...
GATAAAAGTCCATTGGTACTGAAACCACGCCCGATACGATTGAACGGGCGAGCATTGTTGCGTCCATTCCTTTTCCCCAATAACCGTGTCGTCCGATAGGTAAACATTAAAATATTGTAACTGTCAGGGCAATATTTTGACAGCTCATGCAGGCCCGAAACCAGTCTGTCATCGGTGCATAACCTTTTCACAAAGCCCCTGCGGGTATTTACACCCCATTCACGGCCTGAGTGCGTGCTGCACCGCCATGCGCGTGTATTCAGGTCCATTGACATATGCAGGTAATTTTGAGAATTATCTGGATCGAGGGTGGTTTATTTTTAACCATCCGACACCGCAGAGCCCTATTAATTGCTGGATTTAGCCGGTTGCTGCGGGTATGCTTTTCTGACTTCGCTGGGCGGCGATCTATTCAGATCCTTATCAGAATACTGTGGTGGTTGATGATAGGGAGGAGCGAAAACCTGTGGCCGGACATGCGCGGTACGGGGAAAGATTTATCCGGATGGGACGTATCCGTAAAAACGTCCAGGGTGCAGAGGGCGGGCTTTACCGTGCTCTGAATGCAAGAACCCCCCGAAATCCTCTAATCGAACTTGGCGGGACGATTGGATTACGAGGGGTTACAAAGCAGGCGCTGGCCTGTAAAGGATTATAACGCATGCATTTCATAAGACAACCCCTGCCCGCCATAAGTCCGGGACAGGGTGAATGACCAGATTTTAATCGGGTTAAACTGCCCGACCCCGGATGAAGCCAGACGTTGCAGCAGTTACCTTTTTGCTGTCGGCATTTGCCCCCCGACCGGGTGTGGCCTGGCTCCTGCTACGTTGCTGAAGTCTGTTTTCCGGCTGAATTTGTCGGAAAGACCTCTTCACATCAAAACTGTATTGTTCGCTCGTGACACCGGCAGTAATGACGGTGGGCTTCTCCGCGTCTTTTTTCCGGTTTTCCTGTTTACACGTCAGGCGGTCAGTGAAGACCGGCGACATACCTGTGGCCAGAGAACTGAACGGTCTCAGTCTGACAGGGGGGCGCTATCATGAAACAGGGCAACCCGTCACGGCACTGGAGTCAGCTCAGCACCAAAGAACAGGTACGTTTCTGGCAGGGCGTTGATGCCGGTGAAACGTCATCGTTTCTCGTTCCCGCCGAACCCCGTAAAACCCGCCGCGTAAGGGGCGAACACTCCACGCGGGCGAAATGCGAAAACCCGCAGTGGTTCCGGCCGGCGCGCTATAAGCCGGTAGGTGGCCAAATCGGCTACCTTTACAACCGACTGGTGAAAACCGATCCGGAAACCGGCCTCAGTGAGCTGCGAATGCGAATGTCGCTACACCCTTACTATCTGATGAACCGGCAGAAGGCGGGACGTAAGAACCACTTCAAACCGGAAAAGGCCCGGCTGCTGGATACCACCTGGCCGGTTCTGATCAGTTTCTGCGATAAGGGCAAACATTCTGTCGGCATGTGCACGTCGCGGCTGGCTCACGAGGTCAGTCCGAAAGACGAACACGGCAACGTCATTCCGGAGACGGCCGTCACGGTGAGCCGCATGTCCCGCCTGATCAGCGAACAGGTCCGGTATGGCATGCTCGCGGTCTCGGAAGAAAAAATGTGGGACCGCGAGTCCGGACAGTGGCTGCCGAAGTACGTCTGGATCACCGACGCCGGTTTCCGGATGCTGGGCGCGGACATGGTCAGACTCTTAAAGGAGCAGGAAAAGGCGCTGCGCAGTAGTGAGGAACGCCGGCAGATGATAGCGGAAGGGCTGATGAGTGAGGATGAAGACATCTCGCCACAGGCTGCCCGACGTCGCTGGTACGACCGCAAGAGGAGTGAGTCGCTGAAGTACCGCCGCCAGCAGGGGGCGATGCGCAAGCGGGCCAGGCGGCTGAGCAGCTATCCACGGGACGTGCGGGTGTTTGAGATGATGAAGCACCTGCGTAAAACGCTGCCCGCAGGCGAGCTGCTGTACTGCACGGATGACCGTCTTGAGAAGCTGGCCATCCGGCAACTTTTTCAGATGCAGCTGTTTGAGGCACACGACACCCACGTTTAGCACGTGACCCCACGACTTACAGACCATGCCCCTTAACCGGGGCTTTTGCCGTGGTTTTTTTTCAGATTCTGGCTGTATTTCTGTCCGTTCTGGCGCTTTTCACCCATCCTGACGTATTCCCGGTGCCGGCAGCAGGCGCATAACGCCGCCGCCGGTAACTTATTCACAAAAATCCGCAACGGGATAACGTCAGAAAGCGGCAAACGGATATCAGATAATCTGCAAAACATTCGTAAACACTGTTTTAAGGTCTTCCGGATAAACCCGAAATGATCTCTGTCCCCCGCTATATTGTGGATAAGTGGAAAAGGACTTCGCTTGCAGCGGCCGCAGGCGTCCGCGCCGCTCAGAATATGAGGTAGCTCCCGCTGACGCGGGCCCCGAAACCAACTATTTTAGTTACAGCATACATTAATTCACTGTAAACAGCACCGGCGCAGTCCTGCACCCTGGGTGCCCCTCCAGGCAGAGACCGGAGCCGGACCTGTTAACCCATCGCCCCCACTGACCAGCCGCCCCCGCCCGGCCCTTCGGGCCGGAACAGGCGTGGCTGATTAATGGGTGTTGTAACTAATAACTTTCGTGTCGCTGTGAGTAGAGTTGCTGCAGGGTACAGTGAACACCCCCCTAAGCGTCAGCAGCAGGCTGCCGACGCCAAGGCCCCGGAAATCACGCCCTTCACGTCGCAAGCGCCATGAAGCCCGCTCACCGGGGTTAAAAGGGGTTACCTGAGTTCTTCATTGCTGAAAGCCCGCAAGGCTGTTCAGGGAAAGGTAGGGTATGGCTCGATTTATACGTCTGTAACCGGCTACGCCGGGCGTACGGCGCCGTCCAACTTCTGCGCCATCTTTTACGTCATCTGGCGCCTTCATGCCGCTCCTGCGGCATACAGGAGCAACATCAAATCCTTATTCCGCCGCCGTTTTTTTACTCAGAATAAAGCAGGCTACCGGCAAGGGAAGCGTCACAAGCAGCAGCACCCACAGGAGTGTATAGACCGCGTCCACTCCGTCGTTTTGCAGATTCGTGTAGAGTTTTACAGGGATACCCTGCGGGAAATAAGCGAATATCATCACTATGCCGAATTCGCCTACCGCACGAACCCAGGCCAGCGCGGTGGCGGTGGCAAGACCCGGCAATGCCAGGGGTAACGTCAGACGACGAAAACAACTCCAGCCGGAAGCCCCCAGTGTTTCTCCCGCTTCGAGCACGTTTTTCGGCACGGTGGCAAAAGCCGAGCGCGCCACCACGATAAAATAAGGCAGGGCTCCATAAACCTGAGCCAGCACAAACGCCGCCGGGTTATTCACCAGCGTGGCGCCCATCTCTGACAGCCACTGGCCAACCAGGCCATAAGGGCCAAAAGACGATACCAGCAGAATCCCCATCGCCAGCGGAGGGGTCAGCAGAGGGATCATCACCATCAGCTCTGCAATCAGACGTTTTCGCCCGGTGGACTGCGAAAGCCACCATGCGACGGGTGTACCAATCAGAATGATAATCCCGAGCGCCAGCAGGCCGAACCCCATTGATGTGATAATGGATCTGTCGTCCCGCCAGGCAAGCTGAAGATGATGCCAGGGCGTGACGCTTACCAGCGTGATGAAAGGGATGCTCAACAGCAGAATAGCGGGTAAAGACAGCCAGCCCGCCACCCTGCCCGGACGTCTCAGCGTGCGTATAAGTTTTCTCCTTTAGGACCGGCATAACCGAACTCTTTAAATATCTTCTGTCCTTCTGCGCTCTGCATGAAAGCCACGAAATTTTTCCCCTGCTCCGCACCGTCAGGTGCATTTTTCAGTACGGCCGCGTAAAACACCATAGGCTGTGTGTGCAGCACCTGATCCTGGCCTTTACTGTCTTTGATGGTGAAGCTGACGGTGTCGTACCATTGCTTCGCCATTGCCGGATTACTGAGGTTGATTTCATCCGGCAGGGCTATGTAGGGCAGGTGAGCAGAACGGACTTCACTCTCGTAACCTGCGGCCGCGTCCACCTGCCCACTTTCCAGGCGCGTCAGCAGCCCACCTTCCTGATGAGTCTGTTCCGGATTCTGCAGTGAGCCTAAAATTTTACCGGCGATGATGCCGCCTTCATCAGTGAGCTTTCGCGGCCCCTGCGGCATGGCTTCTGTGAAATCTGGTACAGCAGTGAAGGACACTCTCCCAGAAGTCATCTTCCTGCCGATCTTCTCAGTCCGGCCAGCGGTACGCATCTCTACCTGTGCGGGCCTGAGGGATTCATGAAAACGATGATCCAGAATGCACTGCAAAATGGATGGCACAGCGGGAACATTCACACCGAGGCTTTCCGGCCTGCAGAGCAATCCGAAAGCAGAGCCGCAGATGACACGTTCACCGTCACACTTTCATCTTCTGGCCAGCGGTTCAGTATTCCAGCCGACAAATCGATTGCGACCGTGCTGACAGAAAACGGTATTGATATACCCCTTTCCTGTGAAATGGGGATGTGCGGCGCCTGCCTGACTCCGGTCGAGTCCGGGAAAGCTGACCACCGTGATACGGTGCAGTCAGACGAAGAAAAGACAGGCCCCTGTCAGCAGATTGCCCTGTGCTGTTCACGGAGCCACTCTGACAATCTTGTGATCACACTTTGATTAACGGGCCGATGGGCTGATAACCCTGCCATTCAGGCACAAACGGGACACCTTTTTCATCGGGCGTCAGATGAATATGAAGCCCACCGATTTTGTCCAGAAGCAGGCAGTCGTCAACGTCTTTAAGGTTATCTTTATGCTGATGAAGCTTTCCTTTCAGAAGGCTCTTCATCGCACGTTTTTTTGCTTCACGGACACCGCCGGCAACAAAGAAGTCAAAGGCATGGAGCTCTGCCAGTGAGGCAGGTTCATATGCACCTGCGTTCACAAACCAGAGGCGATTTACACTGTTTTCCGGTGGATGGGCACAGAGTGTGATTCGGTACCCGTCCGCCCAGGTCAGCTTACCGTAACCGTCAATGTGGACTTTGTCCGCATCACCAAACCACGCTTCCCGCAGCGCCGGCCAGGCTTCTTCAGGATGGCTGGCTGCCACGAACTGGATGTCATGCACTTCGATATTCGATTTACCGGCGTTGCCACCCAGATAAAAAACGTAAAGATCCATTCATATACCCCGTGGTGTTACATGCCCTGCAGATGCCAGCTGTGCATTAGTTCAATGACGTTATAAACCATCCCACCCCCCGCCACGGCAAGCAAAAAAAGCGACGACGTCATTTCTATTTTCCGGCCATGTCTGGCAGGCATCCATTTTTTTACCGTCAGAATATAGAGCGTGAGTATGCCGAAGTCGAAAATCACCCAGACCAGACACAGCGTCAGAATACTGGTAGAGAAATCCCGCGTTACCGCAATGAACTGGGGAAAGAAGGAAACAAAGAAAAGGATGTCTTTGGGATTAGAGAGCCCCGTAACAAAGCCCCGCAGAAAACTTCCCCGGCGCTGCGTCTGCGTCCCGCTGTCCATTGTACCGGCCCCGGGTTTACTGAGCAGACTCTGCAGTGCCGCATATCCGATATAAACACACCCCGCCAGCCCGAGAAAACTCAGCCAGACCGGAGACAGAGACACCACGCCTCTCAGCATCAGTGTGGCCACGGCAATCAGGATAAGGGAGGCCCCGTTTGTCCCGACAGCGGTGGCAAACGCGCTCCGGTATCCGTAACGCGCAGCGGTACCGGTGATGAGTGCCACAACCGGACCAGGCGTGAGCAGCAGCATCATCACGGAAAGAATATAGGCGCTCAGGAGGGTCATATTCATTGCGATTTTTTTTCCTTACGTATGCGCAGCGGACACCGCAACGGGTTCAGTGCGCCGGGTTCGCCGAGCTGATACTGCTTCCATTCCAGACTGCCCGCATCACCATAGAAACCGAGTTCTGAAGGCACGTAACCGTTATTGTAATTACAGACCCTTGTCCGGATTTTCTCCCGGATTTTGATCCCCTTGGGGTCATTCTGGCTGGCCAGAATGTCGAAATGGGCTCTGGGGTTGACGATGAAGACGGCCCGCTTGCCCAGATTCCTGCTTCTGAGCTGAGAATGGCCGGGGCAGCTGACGTTGAAAAAGAACTCTGTCCCGCCAAAGCAGAATGACCACGCACTGTCTTCAGGGCTCTGCGGAATATGGGATGGCCAGTCTCGCGTGTCATGATCGTGAAGGCTCTGCAGCTGCTGCCATCCAAACCGCTGAGCCTCTTCAAGCGAATTCAGGTTGCGGCGCTGAAAAATCAGCAGCAGCGGACTGTAAAGCCTTTCTTCTTCCGGCAGCTGATGCGTTCGTGCCACCAGGCTCTGCATGAGGGCCACCAGGTCAGCCGTGGTGTTTTCCTCACTCACCAGTCCGAACAGCAGTGTTTCCGATTTCCATGCATGCCGTGCAAACAGGCAGGGAAAATCTCTGTCGTTAAGCTTTGCCGCGATGTCACGAAATGCATCCACGGGCCAGTCTCTTACCGGGCAGACATCGCCGGCATCACTGCTTATCATCATCAGATCTGACTGTCTGATAATGGCTCCGTTCCTGAGAAGCGTACCTTCCACGATAATCCCTCCGTTAACTTTTCGGGCAGGATTATTCACCTGCGCGGGACAGTTGAAAAACGGATAAAACTCGCGCTTAATGTGAGTAAAACTCACATTAGGATGTCTGATGTCGCTACCCCCTCTTTATGCACTGCGGGCTTTTGAAGCAGCCGCGCGGCTGAACTCATTCAGTAAGGCAGCAGAATTACTCAACGTTACGCCGGGTGCTGTCAGCCGGCATATCCGCACGCTTGAAGCATGGTTTGAATGCGAGCTTTTCAGGCGAAACGGACCGCGGGTAAGGGTGAGCGAGGCGGGACGCACCCTGGCCGGACAGCTGACTGAGGGTTTTATGAGCATAGAGCGTGCCTGTAATGCCTTCAGAAGTCACAGCCAGTTTTTACGCCTTAAAGCCCCCTCAACACTTACCATGAGATGGCTTCTTGATGTGCTCAACGACTTCCGCAAAAACCATATAACTCCCGGGATAGAGATTACCAGCGTCTGGATGGACACGGACGAGGTGGATTTCAGCCGTGAGCCCTACGACTGTGCCATTCTGCTCGGCAACGGCTATTTTGGGGAGGGGACAGAGAGCAGGCTGCTTTTCAGCGAGTGGCTGATACCGGTCTGTTCTCCTGCGATGCTTGCCAGCGCACGGGAATCTCTTCCTGAATGTGACCTTATCCATCCCTCTCCGGACCGTCGTGACTGGCGGAGGTGGCTGAAGAGGACGGGGCGCTTTACGGGACTCAGCATCAGTGGCGGGAAAGTTTTCGATACGCTTGAGCAGGGAAATCTTGCCGCCCTGAGCGGACATGGCGTGTCTGTCGGTGACCTGCTTTTGAGCACTGAGGCATTAAGAAGCGGTCTGCTGACACTTCCTTTCCCGGAGGCGGTGGCAACCGGTGACGGGTATTACCTGGTCTGGCCGGATAATACTGTCAGAAAGAAAAACATAGAAATCCTGCTGAAATGGCTGAAGCATCGCGTACCCGTACTGCCTGATGAGGCACTGATTTACCTTGACGGGGGCGAGTAAGGATTACCCTGAGTGAAAAATTTGTCTTCCAGGCCGGAATTCCGGAATGTCCGGTAACTTAAAAAGTCTCAGCGACAGCTTATACGTTCCTTTCCCCCTGTTCAGAGTGAGGTGTGTCCACGCCTCTGCATCTGACCGCAGTTCGGGTACATTGAGCTCACAGCTCGACCTTTGAACATAAACACAGAACGCGCGGTATGTGCACTGCCAGACTGAACTGACTTCTGTAAGTTCATGTGCTGGAAAATATTAAAACGGATCTTTTATCACATCATACCCGCACGCCTTTCCTTTGAAGGGGGTCGACAGTGGCGTCACTAAAAGCGGTTTTCGTTCTGAGTACGCCATAACACCAGTGAACCAGTTTTCGCATCAGCGCACCGATGGCCACCATTTTAGGTTTGCCCCGAAGGCACATTTCCTCGTAGATAGTACGCATGCGTTTGTTATGAATTTTCCCGCACAGCGCTGACATGTAAAGTTTGGCTCTCAGCTGAGGCGGGCCGATTTTAGACATGCGGGGCCGTCCCCGGACCGACGTACCAGAGCGCTTTTTGACAGGCACCACACCCAGAAAAGCCGCCGCCTGGTCTGCTGATTCAAAGTTATGGCTGCGGAGCACAACCAGCATGTGCATACCCAGTTGAGGCCCGACAGATTTAATCGACGTCAGCAGCGCATAATCCCGTTTCAGGTCCGGGCTGGCCTGAATGTGCGCTTTAACCTGCCGTTCAATGCTTCTCACTTCTTCACGGAGCAGCTGCGCCATCCTGATGCATGAACTGACGACGTCTGCAGGCGTGTCTGTGGACTGATACTTTTCGAGCCGGTTTTCCTCACGCACGGCGTCAGCGAGCAGGACATCCCGCCGGCGCAGAAGTGCGCTGAGAAATCTGATGTCCGCTGCGGGCGGCTCCCACCGGGGAGGTTTTTTCAGCAGTGCGTAACAGGCAAGCATATACGCATCCACCTTGTCCGTTTTGGTCATTATCCCCATGCCACGGGCAAACTCCCGGCTGCGGTGAGGGTTGGCCAGAGACACACAGAAACCGGCGTCGTGAAGGGACGTGGCCAGCCGTTCGTGATAAACGCCGGTGGCCTCCATCACCACATGAACATCCTCCGGACCGCAGTGCTGAAGCCTGAGCCAGCGAAGTATGTGCGTAACCGCGCTGCGGTCGTTGCGGATATTTCGTGTTTTGACGCGACCTTTCATGCCGTCGTAAAGCATGCAGAGGTCGAGCGTTTCTTTACTGACATCAATACCGACTGGAAACATGGTTTCACTCCTCTCACATAAACCGTCACGCCTGTTCGCCTTGTACATACGGAGTCATGCTCCCGGTAACCGTTCAACCTGATGTGCTGGCGTGAAAGGTGAAGCGGAGGGCCATGTGCTGCAAAGCAGGATCGGTATGTAAACCGTCCTCAGGGAAGGGACCGGCTCACTCAGCTTCAGTGGTGGTAGCTAATCACCACGTATGGTTAGATACAAGGGAAAGGTAGGGTATGGCACGATTTATACGTCTGTAACCGGCTACGCCGGGCTTACGGCGCCGTTCAGCATCTGCGCCAGCCTTTATATCATCTGGCGCCTTCATGCCGCTGAAGCGGCATTCTGAATGCGGTACTTATTGTAAAGGTTAATTCAGATTAAAACGTCCGCTTTGTGCCAAAAGCGAACATTGCTAAACCAGTCTGTACTTACCAATGGGGGGCGTCAGAGGAATTACGAGTAATACCTCTAGATTTTTACGAGTCCCTAATGGGTATCGGTTAAATATTAGGATTGCTACTCAGAAACATGACAGTGGTCAATCTGTTAGCCATCAATAAAAAGCCGCTAGAGACTCCCCTCTAGCGGCTTTATACATGAGCGATTTACCTATTCACACCAGACGGAGCGAGGCTCTGGATAAAGAGGTACCGCTATTGCCGCCGCTGATTGCCGCCACACCGTAAAGCAGACTGCTCAGTTCATCAAGAGGCACATTAAGCTCTTCACTCAGCTGAGTCAGATGAACGCCGTTACCCGCCAGAGCGGCCATCATTTTTTCAATAATGAGTGACCTTTCACGCTCAATTCCTCCTGGCTCACCGGTTCGGTACCCCTTTGCGGTTGCATCGCGCATAAGGCTGTTATACTGCCATTCCGTCAGCATGTTCAAATTGCGCATTCTGACAATCAGAGCCATTGCCGAGACTTTCCAGAGCGATTTCAGCTGAACGATTTTGTCGAACGTCGGAAACGCCATTTTAACGGCCATCACGTTTTCCTGAGGCATCAGAAATGCTGACGCAAAAGCATCCGCTTCACGCTCAGCATCCTGTCCTTTGACATGACCGTGACGGTGAAGTACCAAGTGAGCCAACTCATGTGCCGCATCGAAGCGACTGCGTTCACCTGATTTACGCGTGTTGAGGAAAATGTAAGGGACATCATCTTTCCAGAAAGAAAATGCATCGATACTCGCCGTTTCCTCTGAGAGCCAGAACACCTTAACGCCGTGTTTCTCCAAAAGATGAACGACGTTAGTTATACTCTTCTTACCAATCCCCCAAGCTTCGCGCACCGCCTGTGCGGCGACCTCAGATTCACTTCCACGGAGATTCAGCAGTTCAGGCTGCGGTAGCGTGAAGCGGGTGCTGAAATAATCGCTCAGCATAACCCCCAACGCACCAGCTCCAATTGCCGCATGTTGGTCGGCGGCTTTTGTCGAGCGCAAAGAACGGAATGAAACCGTAAATGGATCGATTGCTTCAACGTCATCCCCGAAGAAAAAGGAATCTGGATATTTCAAGGCGCTAGCGTATAACTGGACCGTTTCTGGCGTGGGTTCATACAGGCAATAGTCTTTTTCGTACTCAATTACAATACGGCTGGATAGCCCCATTTTCTCTGCCAGTTCTTTCAGGGTCAGCTTGCGTCTGATCCGCGCCAGCTTAAGCCGGGACGGATTAAAAAGACGCTTGCCGTCATCGACAGGTTTACTCATTTGCTTTCAACGGAAATTGATATGTCATCATCGAAATCCTCATCAGGGAAAATATCCGTGCCTTCAAACGGCAGAGGACTCAAAATAATGCGCTCACTCCAGGCGCTTACGCGGGCAAATCCGTCCTGATTCACCATTCCTACCGGGTAGGACACTTCGCAGCGGACCTCTTTGTCAGCCGCATCATAATAATACAGGACGATATAAGTGCGGGTGCTGTCTATCGGCGTGATTTCAGATTTACCTGCATATAACGCATCCGTCTGGAACATATCGACTGTACCAGGATTATTGTGAACAATAGAACGCGTTGCCTCACCTTTGGCATTTTTGGTTTTCGGTAATCCATCAGGACGTCCGGTGTGTCTGTCACCCGAGGTTATAATCAGATTAACCCCCTTGGCTGAGTTAACGACCATTTCCATTCGCTTGACCACTTCAGGAGACCAGCCATTACCTTTTCCAATCAGTACACGGCGGGTCGCGGCAACCATCTCGCTCCAGAAACGGAACCCTGCATCCACTGCGGGGTGAAGCTTGCTAGATTTGCGGCGCTCGTACAAGGCAGACGTGAGAGCAACATGAATATCGTTTTCCGAAAAACCCAGTCCATTGAGTACAACATCTGAATCAGCTTCGGTATGCAGGATACAATAAGGCATGGTCATGAGGGCTTCTCCATTAGTTCACTTCATGATTTCAACATAATTGTTATGACAAAATCAAGAAGTGACCACCGAAAAGTTATCACAAGCTCTAACTTATTTCCTCACACCCCGTCCCCAGTTGCTACTCACTTTTTTAGGCCATTGAAAAAAAGCAAAACATTTTTCAAAGTTGAATAGAACTGCGCCCGTTATCTGTACAGGTAAAAAAATGGGGAAACAGTTCACCCCCTGAGGGTATGACCTGCTCCTATCTCAATAACATACCGTTATGATTGTAAGGCCTTAATCAGCAGTTGAGACAATCATGAACTTCCGCTTTTCGCTCTTAGCAGACGTTACATCATGTCAGTGTCCGCCGAGTGCTAGAAGCTGATATTGCGGTCATCATCGTGCGCGAATGAGTAAAAGCAGGTTAATTTGTTTACCCGGTGATGATAAAAACTGTGCAAGCTTTTAGCCGAATTATCTCAAGTAAGGACACAGCTTATATGAAGGTTATTGAAAGTGGCATTCGTGACGTAAAACAAGGTGAAAATGTGAAAGTAATCACTCCGGTAAACATCTATGAGTGTGAACTGGGCAATGATGTTTTTGTAGGGCCATTTGTAGAGATACAAAAGGGATGCGTTATAGGCGACAGAACCCGAATACAGTCTCACACTTTTATCTGTGAGAACGTTACCCTGGGTAAGGATTGTTTTATAGGTCATGGCGTAACCTTTGCTAACGACTTGTTTAAGAATGGAGGTCCAGATGCTTCAGCAAAAAGCTGGATACATATCGTATTAGGTAACGCGGTAACCGTGGGGAGCGGGGCAACTATCTTAACCACGGACATTTGCAGTGGTGCGGTGATTGGTGCAGGTAGCGTGGTTACAAAGCCTGTACTGGTAAAAGGCGTGTATGCGGGCAATCCCGCCAGACTTTTAAGAAAGCTCTAATCAAATACTCTGCAAGTTGCCAGCCTGGAATCATAGCAATCTGAGACCGTTAAAGTCCGCTCCTCGCTCATAGCGGACATTGGCCTGACGCCGGTCCGCTTTGTGGCAGGAGCTGACATTAGTGATCATTGGTTGGCAACTGCTGAGCAGCAACATTACATGCCCTATATGTCTGTTAATATGCGCACAATACTAATGTTTCTGGATAAGAGTGATATGCCTCAAATAACCATCCATATTCTGAATGCTCAGGAAAAACTCACTGTTCACTGTGAATGGCTGCGAACTACCCTGACCGATACCTATGTACAAGTCACAAGGCTGATGCCGACTCCTTCAGTTGATGTCATAGTTAAGGCTGGGAAGTCTGTTATCCCCGAAAAAGGGCATGCCGGTTTTTGTCCTGAATCTGGTGTTATCTATATAACCGTCGATCCTGAAAACCCTGCATTTTGCAAAAACGTTGCGCATTCTATTGAACGTATGTTCGCTCATGAACTTCACCATGCGGCAAGGTGGGCAGGACCGGGATACGGCTCAACGCTGGGGGAAGCACTGGTCTCTGAAGGACTTGCCGGCCATTTTTCTCTTGAGCTTTTGGGTGGTGAAGCTGAGCCCTGGGAAAGCCTCAAGTCCGATATTGTTAAGCCCTACTATCCACTAGTGTTTGAAAACTGGAATCACACTGATTACGACCATAATACCTGGTTTTTCGGAACAGGAGATTTGCCAAGGTGGCTGGGTTATAGCGCAGGGTTCAATCTGATATCCAGGTATCTCGCTTCATCACCACATTTGAAAGCATCAATGCTGGCGAACATAAAGGCTGAGGAGTTAAAGGCTTTTATATGAAGTACATACTTCTAATTTCTCTAACGCTGTTATTCAACTCATAAGCGAAACTCGCTTGGTCCGCTTTTCGCTCATAGCGGACCTCATGCTCAGTCAGCCTGTCCGCTTTTTGCCAGAAGCGGACGTTGTTACAGCAGTATGTCTTGGTCATTTGGGGCGGTTCAAGGTTTTACTATCCCCTCGAGTTGTTTAACATGTACACCTGCAGACATGCTGTAATGTCCTGAAACGTTACTCCAGACATGCGAATTCAGATAGGGGAACGCGCTTAGAGAGGAAAAATGGATAATTATGCGGAACGACTCACAGGATTTATGCTGGCTGTAGGCTGTATGAATGATGCGGCAAACCGCGTATCTGACTATTTTGTGATTAGACTTGAGGAAAGTGACAGCATGCTGACGTCTTTGGGGATGTATCACTCATCCATCACAGATAAGTTTCCGTCCGCATACTGGCACCCACAACTCAAAGCATGCTCTCAAAAAATATTTATGGAGAGAGTGGCTTTATGGTTCTTTGAGCATAAGGACATGCAACTTCTGCCCTCCGCACTCAAGCAGAACCTCCTCGCCAATTTTACAGTTGCTCTCGATGAAATGACCGGTATTGCAGAGTTCTTTACTCTTATTACCAGCCCACCAGTGTGGTATGGCTCTCTGCACGAAGAGTTTGTCATTGAAGCACAATATGGCAGATACCTTGTTCATTTCAGTATGCACTGACTCATTTGTCACAAACCAAAGTTAGCAAAGTAAATTGCGACTGTTTAAGTGGCCACTCTTGCGGGAAGCAGAGTGCCAACGTCCGCTTATCGCTCATAGCGAACCTCCAGCTCAGTCAGCCTGCCCGCTTTGTGCCAAAGGCCGACATTGATAATATTAAGATATGTTAATCTATGGGGAGCAGGTCACTGGCTACCATTCAATCCGACTTATTTCCTGCTGGTTCATCTCGCGCCAATCCGACGCCTCAATACCATAATCTATAAGAGCAAACTGAAGGGCCTCTTCAAGTGAAAACATTATATGGTCGCCCTCAACCTGCAAGCTGTCGTAATCGATAAAGCGGATCTCAATATAAACCGTTTCTTCATCTCCCATGACCTTTAACCCAAACAGCACGATAGCCGTTACGTTTGGACGATAATCACAAGGTTGCCGCACTTTTGCGAATAGACACTTGGGTTCTTTCTTCATCTTGACACTCTTTGAATTCGCGTTCATTCAAGTTAGTAATTAGTGCATAAATTTACTAAAAGCTTTATGAGTATAAACTTACACTATGTCCGCTTCTCGCTCTCAGCGGACCTTCAGCTAAGTTAGATCGTCCGCTTTGTGCCAGAAGCGGACATTGTAATAAATGATAAGGTTTGAAACGCCAGAGTATTTATTGAATCTTACAGCGACTCAACCACCTCAAATTCTTCTGTGATTAGTTCCATATCGTCAGAAAAATGTCCTACACTCGAGAAAAACCTCTTATGCTCTTGCTGCCAGTATTCAAGACTTAAATCGCCTTCACCTTCTTTGCGGGCAAACTCCTCAGTAACATCACAATAACGAACCAGTTTCATTGAAACCAGTCTGGTTACGCAGACCGGGACGTTCTCTCCATCAAGGATGATGTTATAGCTACCAATTTTCGGGGCAGGCTCTTCCTGCTGGTAAGATATAAGAGAGCAGCAGGAGGCCGTTTTGATCCCTTTTTTAATCAGGTCAGCCAGATTGCTTGCCAGCTCTGGGCTGTCACCAAACTGCCAGGCAACTGCTCCTGGATACTTTGCTTTTAATACCTCAACTGTAGCCATTAACAGCCCTTTTATCGTCTATGAAAAATGTCATAAAGAGTTTTAACATATACTTTCCGGGCATTTAAAGAGATGCTATCACTCGGGTGCAGGGGCTCTCATTTGGCTCATAGCTGAAACCGGTCTGTTCGTAAGTCCGCTCAGTGCCAGGAGCGGACGTTGCTAACATATCGGTTTATTAATCAAAGGGGAGTAAGTCATGACTACGCGCCAGACTGCCGGGCATCTTGATTTTTGGAAAGACAATGTGGCCACCTTCTCAAGCGATACCGTGCAGACTACTCGCTTATCATAGTTGTCATGCGGCACGATAAGCTCAACATTGAGCAGTCACTCAACTATCTGTCCTGACAAAAACTTAAGATTACCCGGGAACGCAGTTCAGACTCTGGTCTGCGAGAAGCGCGCCCGGTTGCTCAGCATAATTCTGACTAAAGACACTGAAGATGTGCTTATGATGTATTGAGGATTTCTGTGCCCTGCACAGGCGCAGATTCCTTTTCTAAGATAAAACTATCTATTTTTTATACAGGAAGTATGAAGTGCGTCTTTGTAGAGAGGTTGTTGTTCATTGTATTCCAGCTGATAAAAACCAGAGCTCAAATCAACAGCATGTAATTCCAGGACCGGGGCCAGCGAAGGTGCATCTAAATTATACAATAAACTTTCATTAGGTTTATTGGCAAACTTTACCCATGCATCTCTCCATGAGCAAAGACGTTGATAATTATTTAAGGGTATTTCATGGCCTGAATCATAAAAAACATCTCTAACAACCCCTTGCTTTTCTGAATAGGTCCTGAAACAGTATGAAAGTAAATCCTTACCATTATTATATTTTTCGGGGGTGCATACAGATGGATTTTTTATTAATTCTTTTTGAAAGAAAACGAATCCTGTGCGAACCACAAGAGTGCTTATATCACTATGGAAAAATTTACCAACCGTGAATACTGCCAGAGCAATTACCACAGCATCCATCCATCGTAACAGTATTAAAAACCATATAAAACATGTCAATAACAAAAGCGACGCTATTTGAAACACAGTGAAACTGTAAGCGTTGAAGTTAGCATACCTGGTAAATTCAAAATACAACACTGACAAAAAATATAATACGGATAACAACACTGACTTTTTTGGAGCGAAAATGGCTTTTTTAAGTGTGAGTTTTATAATTCCTGTCTTTTCCATCCTGCACGCCCTTGATTGAGTTTGTCAATTTTAACCCGATTATATTCTAACGTATTAAAACAGTATATAACCCAACGCAATAAAAATAAGTCCAAGTATCAATTAATATTTTAAATGTTTCCCATGACTACAATCATTCCAAAGGTTGGGGATTGGCAGAATATATTTAACGGGAACCGGCTTCGCCAAGCTATCGGCGACATGTGGCCAGTTTATCCTGGCGGGCATAAGTTGGTCCCTTCATGCCGCTGAAGCATCATCTTCAAGAATATTTCACTGCGGTGGCTGCTAACCTCGTTTTCAGTTGATTAGCAGGTTCTGGACTCGTTAAGGTTTATAATTCGAGTGAAGTACAGTTTTGGTGATTTACTCCCTGTTGATTCATACAGAATACTGTTAGCTATGTCTGCTCCTCGCTCAAAGCGGACGAATGACCATCTCACCTTCCCCTGAACCCCTCAGGTATTGCGTAATCCATTTCTGGATTCTGCATATGGATGAAAGTTGCAATCTTCTTGTTTGTTTTGCGCTGCTTACTGGCTTTGATTTGACCAGCGATTGTGCCATAAGCTCGCGTTGCTAACTTCGGCGGGAACCAGTTTAAGGGGTAGCATGTCAAAAGAGATGCGGGTTTAAGCTGTATTACTTTCGTACGATAAAATATCGGGATAAATGAGCTAACATGATGAAAAGTAAAAACGCGATTATTACAGCCATGTTCTTTTTTGGACTTTCACCTTCGTGTTTTTCTGAAAATGGTTCGTTTATCCATCCTGGTGCATTAAACACGGCTGATGACTTCAAAAAAACAGCTCTGGAAGTAAAAGAAGGACATCAACCCTGGTCTTCAGATTTTGCGTTATTACGCAGTAATGCGCATGATTCACCTGACTATACGCCTCATCCTGTGGCTGTTCTTTACAGGGGCACGGCGGCAGGCCATCCAAAAGAAAATTACGCACTCCTCTTTAATGACGCTGCGGCCGCATATGCTCTAGCTCTGGACTGGCGGTTGAGCGGAGACGACTCACGTGCAAAGCGGGCCGTTTATATTCTCACTCAGTGGGCGGAAAAACTGCGATCCATTGACGGAACATCAGATAAATTTCTCGCGGCCGGACTCTACGGCTACCAGCTTGCTGTCGCAGCCGAAACGCTTCGGGGGTCATCCGACTTCTCAGCTTCTCAGCAAAAGGCGATCAGAAATATGCTCGTTACGGTGTTTGCACCCATGAACATCGCCTTTCTTGAGCATCATAACGGCGCAAAAACGGACCACTACTGGGCAAACTGGGACCTGTCTAGTACCGCTTCACTGATGGCTATTGGTATCTATGCAGACCGAAAAGATTTTTATGAAAAGGCCCGGCACTACTATCTTGATGGAAACGGTAACGGCGCGCTCAGAAAAGCTGCATGGAAAGTTTATCCTGACGGACTTGTCCAGTGGCAGGAGAGCGGGCGAGATCAGGCGCACACGTTGCTCGGCATTGGTCTGGCAGGAACCATCTGTCAGCTTGCCTGGAACCAGGGTGATGACCTGTTTGGTGCCTATAATAATCGCTTACTCGGGGCGGCCCGCTACGTAGCCAGATATAATTCAGGAATCAGCGTCCCTTATACTGTTTACCATAACAGTGACGTCGCACAGTCAGTTATTTCAGACAAAGGTCGTGGAGAAATAAGACCTGTGTGGGCATTGTTGTACGGACATTATGTACAGCTTATGCATCTCAGCGCACCAGAGATAAAGGTGGCGCTGGAGAAGGAGGGCCTTGAGGGTGGAGGCGGTAATTACGGCCCGAACAGTGGCGGGTATGACCAGCTGGGTTATGGCACCCTAACTTTCCTTAACTGATATTTAATTAATTTTTTGGCAATAAAGCTGGCCGTGAGAAGCGATCCTAGATACTTACATTGTCTGCAGTGACCCGCCACCTGTTAAGCAATACGCGACAATGTGACAAACTTCAGCCTGCTTCAGAATAACTGCGAACGTCCGCTTTGTGCCAGAAGCGGAACTTTAGCAGACTTTAGATTTCATATTTGAGTGTTGTGCCGGCCCTGTTAAACAAACTTTCTAACAACGTCTGAACCGCAGGTGAAGATCTGCCTAATGAAGAGCAAATAAGGCCAAATTCCCGGTAAATCCTTGGGGTTACTGTTATAACAGATAAACCATGCAAATCAGCAGGCAATGCTGACTGGGGAATAAGAGCAACTCCCATATTTTCGCGCACTAACATACAGGCGCTAATCCAGTCTCGTACGGTTATACGGATGTCAGAGATCTGCAAACCCGCCTGCTCAGCAAGGCTTTTTGGGTTCACTGCACAGCCGCCCGTTGCAAGAATAAACGGCAGACTTGTCAGAACCTCTAGCGATATGCCGCTCAACGCTGCCTGACGGGAGTGAGCATGACCAGCTGGTAGCACCGCAGCCCATTCATCCCTTCCCAGAAGTAAGTCACAATAGCCGGGCAGAGGGTTCATGACTACGCCGAGATCTACAGTGTCTTTCGAAAGCCACTCTTCCACTTCATGATCCGTTCCTTCAAGAACAACCACATTAATACCCGGATGCAGGCGTTTAAATTCTCGCAGCAGGCCGGGTAAGAATGTTGAAGTTACGGTCGGAAAGCTGGCTATTCTGATGCGGGCGTCTTTCAGGCCACGCTCGTCGTCGGCCAGTGCCCTGATAGCATCCAGTCGGGACACCATAAGCCTTGCGTGTCCGATGACCTCTTCACCCAGCGCGGTAACACTGGTATGTCGCCGTTCGCGAATAAACATCCGGAATCCTAGGGAGGCTTCTAACTGGGCAATTGCCTGGCTGGCTCCAGACTGAGTCATGCCTGTCTGCTCTGCAGCTCGCGTGATATTTCCAGAATCGGCAACGGCAACAATCAAGCGCCAGTGCAAAAGATTCATCATTTTATCAGTAGCTCACCTAATGATTAGGATCTTGAACTTTAATTTTACAGCAGCTACGTCCTTAAGCACAGTGTACTCAACACTTTCGCTGTCATGGTCAGCAGCTTCGTATTCGTAGCAGTAGAAAATATTGATAAGGGCGGTTATGTATCTGTTAATGGGATTATTATCTGCACTTTGCTGGGGCGGTACGGATTATTTGTCAGGAAAAGCAGCCCGTGAACTTGGGGTTTTTAAGGCGCTTTTTGTGAGCCAGTTGTTTGGGTTAATGATGCTTTCGCTTATTTTTTTCGTTTTCTCAATTCCTTTTGAGCTTCAGATTTCAGGACTTCTGACTGCAGCCATTGCCTCATTTTGTAATCTGTTGGGCATGGCTTTTTTGCTAAAAGCGCTTTCAATTGGGAAAGTTTCAGTCGTTGCGCCTCTTGTTTCCTTGTACGGCGCAGTAACAACTGTGCTCGCCATTATCAGTGGCAGGCAGGTTTCATGGATTATTTTATCCGGCCTTTTTTTGTGCATACTCGGTGCCTGTCTTGCCAGCATTTCACCTTCGCACGACGGAAAAAGAGAATCCCCGGCTTCCGTCGGCTTCGCTTTGATGTCTTCACTATCGCTTGGGCTGGGATTCTGGCTGCAGGGTGAGTTTGCAGTTAAAGAACTGGGCGTAATACAGTCGCTATGGATTTACTATGCCACCGCTCTGATGTTTCTGTCTCTGGTCGTTATGGGTAGAAAAGACGTGAAAAGCCCTTCTTTAGGGATGCTTGGTTTGCTTTTTTGTATCAGCTGTATGAGCCTTACAGGCTTCTTTACGCTTGCATACGGAGCAAGCCTTGGCCACGTTGCTGTAGTTACGGTTTTAAGTTCTCTGGCCAGCGCAGTTACTGCATTGCTGGGCTTTACTCTGAAACAGGAGCGTCTGAGTCTGCCACAATTGTCAGGCCTTTTTATGATAATTTCCGGCGTTGTGGTTCTGAGGATCTAGTATTTATTTTCACCAAGCGTCGTGCGTGCTCATATACGTTGTGCGAATGATTCTTGCTGCTCGGCAATACCAGATTAAAGACCAGTTACGACTGTTTAAGTTCTGAAACGCTCATAAAACCAATGTCCGCTTATCGCTCATAGCAGACTTTGCCCGTTTACAATCATGAGCACTTCAGTCAGCAAACTGTCAACTCAGCCTGAATCAGATATTTCACGCAGCACAGAAATCACCGTTACAAAAGCCAGCTTCCATTTTCAGGGAACCACAAAACAGTGAGCAAGTTTTCACATCTGTTTATCGATGGTTACCCTGTCTGAGGGGGATAACACCTCTACGACTGTTATCGCTCATCATGCCTTCTTAAAGGGCAGTCAGATTGATTCCGCCATAATGTTAACGGCCGAAGCAATGTTTTCGCTCTTTATGCCACCGAAGCCCAGCACAAGGCCGTTGCTCCGACGGGGCTGAAAATAATAGTGCCCGAGTTCCCTTAACGCGACACCTTTACTGGCCGCACTGGCCGTCATCCTGTTTATATCAACTGACGCATTAAACAGGGCCGTCAGGTGCAGCCCTGCATTCCCCCCGGACATCGTGACTTCATTGCCAAAAACCTGAGTCAACGCGCTGCGCAGCGTGTGCTGACGCTCAGCGTAAATCCCGCGCATCCGTCTGATATGGGTGGAAAAATAGCCTTCACTGATAAAGTCAGCCAGCGCCGCCTGCACCGTAAACTGGCCTGGGCGGTAAAGCTGAACCAGCCCTTTTTTAAAGGCACCCGCGAGTTTTTCCGGCAACACCATATAGCTGATGCGTAATCCCGGAAACATGACTTTACTGAACGTCCCGCAGTAAATAACGCGCTGGTAGCTGTCCAGTCCCTGCAGAGACGAGATCGGACTCCTGTCGTAACGGAACTCGCTGTCGTAGTCGTCCTCAACGATCCAGAAGCCGTATTCGGCAGCCAGTTCGGTGAGTTGACGCCTGCGCTGCAACGTGAGCGCAACGCCCATCGGATACTGATGTGACGGCGAGGTGAACAGCAATCTGGGAAACGGGGCCGCAAACGAAAACTGGCTGATATCAATGCCCTGATCATCAACGGGTACGGGGATAATGTTCAGTCCTGCTGCCTGCCAGAGCAGGGCGGTGCTCCAGTTACAGGGATCCTCTGTTAACGCACTGTCACCGGGATCCGCCAGCATATGGGCGCACAGACTCAGTGACTGATTACTGCCCATGGTGATAAGGATTTGTTCCGGCTGGCACACCACCGAGCGGGAAACCTGCAGATAATGCGCAATCGCTTCGCGTAAAGGTAAATAGCCACCTTCGCTGTCGTAGCCGGTCATGTGCGCCGCGGGCCGACGAATATGGCGGTTCTGCATGCGCTTCCACACCGGAAAGGGAAAGTTACTGGTTTCAACTACCCCGGGCACAAACGCGCCTGCATGCTGCGAAACGCCGGAAACACCTGAAATCATGATTTTCGCCCGCGATGACAACGCCGCCTGGGCTTCCGGGGGCGCAGGCGCCAGCCGGCCGGTTGCTGAAGGCGCAACGTCGGCGACAAAAGTGCCTTTGCCACGCTGGCAAAGAATGTAGCCCTCAGCGGAAAGTCTGTCATAGGTCAGCGTCAGCGTCATACGTGACACACCGAGCTCAGCAGAAAGCTGACGTGTTGAGGGCAGCCTGGACCCGGAAATCAACATGCCACCCAGTATCGCCTTCTGAATAATGCTGAAAATCCTGACCTGCAGGGGACGATGCGCATCGGCATCAATATCCTGAAGAATAAGATCGCAGAGCAGAACGGATTGGGAAGTGGACATAAAAATTGATCCGGATTGGCTATAGAGTGTCAGTCCATTATGTCTTATTTTTCAGCCAACCTCATCGGGGGATAATCACGCTGTGCCATCATCCACACTTTTTATTTTCGGGTGACGGGGCGGCTGTGAAATCGGTTGCTTCAACACCGGGACAAGCTATGGCGCAGTCTTATGATGTCCGGCTTCATGCCAGTATGATCACGTCGGTGGACGCGTCTTCGCCGCAGCGCATTGAGGATTTTGTCAGGCGAAATTATGGCTGGGAGGCCCGTGCTCAACGGCTGGCCAGCGAGCGGGATGAGCTTTTTTGTCTCGAGGATGCTTCCGGGAAGCGCGGTATATTGCGGCTGGCCAACCCCGCCGACTGTCCCGAAACAACGGACCTGCAGGTGCAGGCGTTGCAGTGGATAGCGCGGCAGGCACCGGATTTACCAGTGCCGAGGATCATAAAAAGTCAGACCGGCCAGACTGTGCTATTAAGTCAGACGCTGGATGCTCAGTCAGGGACGCCACCGCGTCTGACCTGGCTCAGCACCTGGCTGGACGGCGTTCCTCTGCGAACTTTACCGGAGAGTGAGGCTCAGTTCTTTAATATCGGTGTGATACTGGCCAGACTGGGACGTGTTTTAAAAGACTTTCGTCATGATGGCGCGTTCCGGCCTTTAAACTGGGATCTGAGTCATATCGCTGACTGTCAGGTCTTTTTGCCCGGTCACTGCCCGGACAAAAAATGGAAAGCGGTTTATCAGTTTTTCGACCACATCGATACGCGGATTGTAGGGCCGATAAGAAACTTCAGTAAGCAGATCATTCATGCCGATATGAATCCGCATAATTTTGTCATGTCACCTCACGAACCAGCAAATATATCGGGTATTTTTGATTTCGGTGATATGACGTATACGGCGCGCGTAAACGATATTGCCATTGCAGCAAGTTATCATCTTTCAGGTGAGAATCCGTTTGATCATATAATTCCTTTAGTGCAGGGCTATCATTCTGTCTTTCCGCTCGAGAGGGAAGAAATTGACATGCTGTATGACCTGATTATTGCCAGGTTATGTATGACGATCGTCATCACCGAATATCGCGCTCGTCTCTATCCGGAAAACAGAAAATACATCTTAAAAAATACCCACTCTGCGTGGCTGGGACTTTCCCGGTTAATAACGATCGATTTTTTATCTGCCCGCAGAATACTGCGCGCGGCCTGTAACTGAGGGGGAATGATGAAACCTGCCCTAATGGTCAATGCCTACGAACCGTCTGAAAATACCATCCTGGATCGCCATACCGCCGCGTTAATTGCGCGTCGGGGCCGTGTGCTGGGTCCCTCATATAAATTATTTTATAAACATCCGCTGCACGTCGTTCGCAGTGAAGGTGTATGGCTTTATGACCAATATGGTAAAGCTTATCTGGATGTTTATAACAACGTACCCGCAGTGGGGCATTGTCATCCCGCCGTCACTGACGCGGTCAGCCGGCAATTATGCACGCTGAATACGCATACACGTTATCTGAATGAGGTGGTGCTGGATTATGCCGAACGGCTGGTCTCAACGTTTCCGTCAGACTTAAGCAATGTCATGTTTACCTGCACAGGCAGTGAATCGTCCGACCTTGCGCTTCGTATTGCCCGTTGCCACACAGACGGTACGGGCATCATTGTGACGGAAAATGCCTATCACGGCATTACCGCCGCAGTTGCTGAAATCTCACCGTCGCTGGGTAAGGGGGTGCCGCTGGGCGCTCACGTGCGTGTTGTCCCGGCACCCAATGCTTATCACCAGGGCGAGGGCAATACGGCCGATTTATTCACAGAGGCTGTGCGCAACGCCATAGCCGATCTGCGGCGCCACGGTATTCGTCCCGCCGCGCTGGTCACCGATACCATTTTTTCAAGCGACGGAATTTATTCCGGGCCGGCAGGCTTTTTACAGGGGGCAGTGACGGCGATTCGTGAGGCGGGTGGGCTGTTTATTGCCGATGAAGTTCAGCCTGGATTTGGCCGGCTGGGCACGCACATGTGGGGATTTGAGCGCCACGGAATTGTTCCCGATTTAGTCATCCTGGGGAAACCCATGGGCAATGGTCTTCCCATTGGTGGCGTGGTTGCCCGGCCAGCCTGTTTGCAACGCTTCGCCGGGATTGCCCGTTATTTTAATACGTTTGGCGGTAACCCGGTCAGTTGCGCTGCCGGGATGGCCGTGCTTGATGTTATCGAAAAACAACAGCTGCAACAGAACGCCGCTGAAACGGGCCAGTTACTGATTAACGGGCTGAATACGCTGGCACAACGCTTTCCCGTTATAGGTAATGTCAGAGGCAGCGGATTATTTATTGGCGCAGAGCTGGTCAGCGATAATGCAACTAAAAAACCGGCCGGGGAATATGCGCTGGATGTGGTTAACCGTTTAAGGGCGCGCCAGATTCTTATCAGCGCCTGTGGTAAGGACAGCCATGTTTTAAAAATACGGCCGCCCCTGGTTTTCTCTGCCGAAAACGCGCACTACCTTCTTGCTGTCATGACCGACGTAATGGAAGAGATGTTTAATTAAAAATGATCGCCAGCATGCTTTAAACAAAACAGACAACCAGGAGAATATGACGATGTCGCTGTTCAAACCAAAATATATTACGTTCGACTGCTACGGTACCTTGATCAATTTCGATATGGCCGGCGCAGCCAGAACACAATTTGCCGATCGTATTAACGGCAACGATATGGCGGCATTTGTTAAAGATTTTGCGGCTTATCGTCTTGATGAAGTGCTTGGTGCCTGGAAACCCTACGCGGAAGTTGTGAACAATTCCGTCAGACGTACCTGTAAAAAATGGAAAATTGTCTGCCACGACGAGGACTGTGCGGCCATTAATCACGCTGTGACGACCTGGGGACCGCATCCGGATGTTCCCGCTGGACTGAGCAAGGTGGCCAGAGAGATACCCCTGGTTCTGTTGACGAATTCAATGAACGATTTAATCACGTACCATGTGCCCAGACTGGGGGCTCCCATTCACGCGGTGTACACCGCAGAGCAGGCGCAGGCTTACAAACCGCAGATGAAGGCGTTTGAATATATGCTGGATCAACTGGGATGCGGACCGGAAGAGATTATGCACGTTTCATCCAGCATGCGTTATGACCTGATGACGGCGCATGATATGGGCATTGTTCATAAGGTTTTCGTACAGCGTGGCCACGAGCCGGGCACGCCTTTTTATCAGTATCATGAAATCAGGGATATCGGTGGCCTGGCAGGCGTGCTGGGTCTTTAAACCCGGCACCGGGCACTCAGCCGGTGAGCGTCCGGTCCGCCGGTTCACGTTTCCGGAAAAAACGGGCTATGAAACAGACAATCTGAACTACTTCCCGTCGATTTGCACAGAAGAGTGTTTGCAATGTCCGTTAATCGCTCATAGCGGACAAAGGAAGAGATGTTAGCGTCCGCTTTGTGCCAGAAGCGGACGTTTTCAGCATCTGCACGCACTAATTTGTCGAGAATAGCTTTTACTACATAATCATGCAGGCGCGCAGAAATCATCAGGCGCGTTTTTCAGGTTTTGAAGCAGGGAAAGGTGCCGGAAA
>JAAIGG010000491.1_pt1 | contig 25392 bp, 18 predicted proteins | sample 6487391 | NCBI WGS metagenome assembly JAAIGG01 (sample SAMN13974130, study PRJNA590717) | phyllosphere metagenome | biome: asymptomatic weeds; feature: pooled weeds collected from a community garden; material: weeds; isolation source: pooled asymptomatic leaves from various weed species from...
CCCTTTTTGTAGTCGTGTCGCCCCCTTTTTGTAGTCGTGTCGCCCCCTTTTTGTAGTCGTGTCGCCCCCTTTTTGTAGTCGTATGCCCTTGCAACTAACTAATAATCAAGTAGTTACGGCACCCGTAAACTAGTAAGTTTTATAAAGAAAATAAACAGCTAGTTTATTTTCGTAGTTTTTGAATTTGAGAAGGTCAGGAAGAGCCCCGGTACTCTGAGTAGTTTGCCACCAGGGGGCGGCACACCCCCTTTTTGTAGTCGCATCATTATAAAAGACTGATTTTGAGAATTATAAAAGCTATTTGGTGACTTATAAGGCTCGAATGCGACTACAAAAAGGGGGCGATACGACTACAAAAAGGGGGTAAGTGGTCATTACTTAGCCAGCCGTAAGTACGGAGTATATTTCAGTATTAAACGGATTTAAAAAGCGCGTTTTATGCTGAAATATACTAAAATAGTATGCTGTGCAACAAGCACTTGTAGCGGAATAATGTCGAGTTAATTTTCACTATTTAGCAGCTTTATTCGCGTCACTTTTGATGAATGGAGTAACCTCCCTACCTTGGATTACAGTTGCGCCTACAGCTCCTTATTTTCTGACTGAGAATGGCCAGCCGTGGACGCCTATCGGTCAAAACGACGCTATTACCTGGCCTGACCTAGCGGGATTGTTTCAGCGCCGTGACCTAGCGGCGGTTGAAGGCCACTTGGCTTGGCTTGCCGCTCACGGCGTTACATGCTTGCGGTTGATGCTGGAGTACTGCCAGACGGAGCATCGTTACTTAGAGCGACCGGCAGGCCGGTTTCAGCCCCATATGGTGCGCCTGTGGGACGACCTATTCGCACTTTGTGCGAAATATGGGTTGCGAGTGCTCCTCACACCCTTCGACACCTACTGGATGGGGCGGCGCTGGCGCTACCATCCGTACCAACGGGCACAGGGCGGGCCAGGAACCACCCGTGCCCAGTGGTTACGCTGCCCTCAGATGCGTGCGGCGATTAAAAACCGCCTCTCCTTCGCTGCCGAACGCTGGGGGGGCTCTGGTGTTCTCTTTGCCTGGGATTTATGGAATGAGCTACCACCGACCAAAGCAGACCATCACGCAGCTGGGTTAACAGAGTTCATTCACGATGTGAGCCAGCATCTACGCACGGTAGAAACTCGCCTTTTCGGGCGTGCGCATTTGCAAACCGTATCCGTGTTTGCCCCCGTCTTACAAGCATATCCAAGCTTGGGTGACCTCGTATTCCGCCACCCTGATTTAGACTTTGCTACTTCGCATTGCTACGACGCTGCTACTATCAGCCGGCCGCAGAATGCGCTGGACCCTGCCTTGCGTACTGCTGAACTCGTGTACCAAGTGCTTGCGCAGTTGCCTGCCAACCGGCCATTCTTTGATAGCGAGCATGGGCCTCTTGATACATTCAAAGGCGGTCGGCAGTTACCCGAGGCGTTTGACGATGAGTATTTCCGCTGCATGCAATGGGCGCACCTGGCCGCTGGTGGGGCAGGAGGGGGCTTGCGGTGGCCTTATCGCTCTCCGCATGTGCTTACGCACGGCATGCGAAGGGCCCAGCGGAGCTTAGCAGGCTTCGTAGAACTGCTAAACTGGGCGCAGTTTCAGCGATACAACATAACGGCCCGGGTGCTCTTATCCACTACCGCCGTTCGATGCGTGGCGTGCGGGGATGGGGGCCAGGCCGTGGTTTGGCTCGTACGTCCTGAAGCGTTGACTACTCGTGCCGGCCGCCAGCAGTCACTGGCAGCGCTCGGCGTGCAGCTCTTGCTGCCTGGTCTCCGGTCAGGTTCTTACCATGTGTATGTCTGGGATACAAAGACTGGCCGAATAGCTGACCAGCTAGTGTTACAGTCGGAAAATGAGCAACTACCAATACTTATTTCAATGCTAAAAGCAGACGTAGCTCTAGCCGTTAAATCAACCTCTTAACCCTTCTTAAATGTAAGAATGATTACCATAACTTGTCGTTCTTGGCTTTTTTTAAAAGGCCGACGTTATTCTTCCTCTGGTTTCGGCAGGGTAATACTGGGTAGTTCTTCCCCACGGGCCTGCGCGACCTGGTAGTGCGACCAGCCTTCGAGCTCTTGCTCGCCATAGAGAATCATCCGTACGGCTGTGTCACGCGTATCCATGTTGCCTACATAGCGGCGCAAGTGTTCGGGCACCTGCTCGTAGGCCTTGCGCAGCGCCTCTCTGTGAGTGGGCGTCGGTTTTTCGAGATAACTCTCATAAGCTTGCCGGCAGAGTTTCAAGGTCATAGGTGCACCGGCCAGCGTGGGCTGCATGTCCTTTATTTCTAGCGCCTTACTGTTGATCGACACGACGTGCGATGCTTGTGCAAGTATAAGGCCACCTAGTCCATGCACCCGCACGCTCGTCCCCGGTGGCACCTCCGTCACTACCATACGCAGGTGACGCGCCGGCTAAAAACTGAGCAGGGACATAAAGGAATTTCTAAACTTGTCACGTTTGCTAAGCGAACCCTAGCCAACGCGACAAGCGAATGATGCGGAGAATAAGAGGTACATTCGCCGCATAATTAGCGGAGAATAGCGTGTATATTTATCAGCACCCCACGTGGCCGGCCTTTACGTGGCGGCCCGAGCACTTAGAGCCACTGCTTGGGGCCGTACGGCACCAGCAAGGGCGCGTGCTGGGCCACATGCAGGCGCTGGGCTTTTCCTTGCGAGCCGAAGCCTTGCTGCAAACCCTTACCCTCGAAGCGCTCAAATCCAGCGAAATTGAGGGCGAACTCTTACCTAGTGAGCAGGTGCGCTCTTCGCTCGCGCGCCGCTTAGGCATGGCGGTGGCCGGTCTCGTACCGGCTGAGCGTCGGGTGGAAGGCGTGGTCGACATGCTGCTCGATGCTACCCAGCAGTTCGTGGAGCCCCTGACAGCGGAACGCCTCTGCAGTTGGCAGGCCGCGCTGTTTCCGACCGGTCGTAGTGGCTTGCAGCGCATCCAAGTGGGCGCTTGGCGCACTGGAGCCAAAGGTCCCATGCAGGTTGTTTCGGGTCCGGTAGGGCGCGAGCAAGTACACTTCGAAGCACCCGCGGCCGAAGCTGTAGCGGCGGAAATGGCGCAGTTCCTCACGTGGTTCAATGCGGACCTGCCCCTGGACGCCGTGCTCAAGGCTGGTATTGCCCACCTCTGGTTTGTCACCGTTCACCCCTTCGAAGATGGTAATGGCCGGGTGGCCCGCGCCCTCACGGAGCTACAACTTGCTCGCGCCGATGCTTCCGCCCAGCGTTTCTACAGTTTGTCGGCCCAGCTGCGGCTGGAGCGCCCGGCCTACTATGCCCAGCTAGAAGCCGCCCAGAAAGGTGATCTCGATATTACGCTCTGGTTGAGCTGGTTCTTGGGCTGCCTCGGCCGTGCCCTGCAGGCCACCGAGCAAACCCTGGCCAAGGTGCTCACGAAAGCCCGTTTTTGGGAGCAGCACGCCGCCTTCCCGTTCAATGCCCGGCAGCAACGGCTACTTAATCAGGTGCTCGACGGCTTCGAGGGCAAACTGACTTCGTCCAAGTGGGCTGCGATTGGCAAATGCTCGCAGGATACCGCGACCCGCGACATTCAGGCCTTACTCGACCAGGGCATCCTAGTCAAAGAAGCGGCCGGCGGGCGCAGCACGAGTTATCGGTTAGCCGACGAGTAGCGGAGAGGAAGAGAGTGGGAAAGACGTTTTTTCAACGCACTTGGCTGTTGCAGAACTCCGGCCTAAAAGCGAGGCGTTGCTCGGGGGCTGGGCGGTGGGCGTGGATGACGCCACCGCGGTGGCGTAAGTACTTGCTACAGCGCTTGGAGATGTGCGGGCGCCGGGCAATCTCGCTGACGCCAAGCGTCTGCTCGCGGTAGAGGCTCTCGGCCACGATGGCCGTACGCTCGGCGTCCGGTTTCTTGCCCGGCTGGGCAGCGTATGCGCCGCGTGCGCCAGCGCACGGTCGACAGCCACGACCGTTTAACTAATGTATTTTCAGCGTACAACTGGCTTTAGGAGCGTTTGGGCAGTTAGTAGTCTCGGATGCCCATTGCCGACCACTCGTCCAGCAGGTCCCAAAAGTCTACGGCATCTGGCGCTTCGTCATCCCACCAGATTAAACCAGCAGGGGCGGGGGCGTTAAAGTCCCAACAGAGGTAGCCCCCCGCCCCCGAGGAAAAGACACTCACCACGTTAGCCAAGGAAAAGGTGCGCGGTAGCTCAAGTGATTCAAGAATGCCCCATTCGTGCGTAGACAGCCGAAAGGTCTCCTCCAGAGGCAGTAGCCCGACGGCGTGCGAGACGACTTCGTACCAGCCATTATGGAGCTGCGTGTAAAAAAGGGCGAATAGGTCAGGCCAGGGAAAGCCCTGAAGGGTAGCGGGGAGGTGACGCGGCATCACCGGTGCGTGCCCCAGGTAGTGCAAGACTTGGCCGCGGGGGTTCCGGAACACATACAGCAACCTGCATTCCCGGCCGTGGGCGAGCACTTCCACGGTAAGCAGACACTGCCGAAAAACGCCTAGCAGCGCACTGAACGCGTGCGGATAGCAGTGTTCCCACAGGGAGATGACGAAGTTGACCCTCTCGGGGGCCGTCGCCCTAAGCAACCCCTCCCAGGCAGGGGGCACCTCCACTGCTGCGGGCAAGTCGCGGAGCACGGAAAAGGGACCCAGGTACTGGGTGAGGTCGGCGTAGAAAGTAGTCATGCCAAGCAGGAAGAAGTGAGCGCCGGGGTGTAGCAGCGGTAGCGGCCAGCCGCCGCGCTGGCTGTGCGGCACCGCACGGACGAAGACGTTGCCAGCCCTGGTAGACGAAAGAGACGCGAAGTAAGCGCGTACTCGTCATCTGGGTTGTGGTAAGGGAAGAGCTTTCTGGGGTAGCGCAAGAGTAAGAACAGAAATTCCCGTTAGGGCAGTTGAGCAAGCTGTTCTTCCAAACTGGTCGGGTCGCGTAGCGGGCGTAGTTGCCCGGCGGCAATGCTCTCCGGCAAGGAGAAGTCGTAGCGGCCCAGCATGTTGATGTGTTCGTATAACAAGGGCGGGAGGCGGGCCACATCGCCTGAATCTGGCGATTCAGCCACGGCTTGCTGGTGTTTCAGCGCCTGCTGTAGATATCGGGTATTCCACAACACTAAGGCGTTGACGACTAGGCCCAGGGCCCCCAGCTGGTCTTCCATTCCTTCGCGGTAGCGTTGCCGCAGTTCGCCCTTCTTGCCGTGGAAGACGGCTCGGGCCACCGCGTGCCGCCCTTCGCCCCGGTTAAGCTGCACCAGGATGCGCCGGCAGTAGGCCGCGTCCTGCACGTACGCCAGCAGGTAGAGGGTTTTCTCCACCCGCCCCACTTCGGCCACGGCCCGCCCCAGCCCGGAGAGGGTACCGGCCCGTTGCAGGGTGCGCATCACGGCCGTGGCCTTGACCTTGCCGAGTTTGAGTGAGCCGGCTAGCCGTAGCATGTCGTTCCAGTGCTCGGCGATGAGCCGGGCGTTGACCACGTGGCGGCTCAGCGCGTTGAGCGGGCCGTAGTCCGCCTCTTTTTCCAGGCACCAGAAGCGCTGGTCCGGCAGGTCGGCCAGGCGGGGGCTGAAGCGGTAGCCCAGCAGTGAAAACAAGCCGAACACCACATCGCTGTAGCCGTGCGTGTCGGCCATGATTTCGCGCGGGTCCAGGCTGGTCTGTTGTTTCAGCAGCCCGGCCTGGATGAACAGTGAATCGCGCAGGGTGCCGGGAATCACGATGCCATGAAAGCCCGTGAACTGGTCGCTGGTAAAGTTGTAGTAGGTCACTCCCCGCTCCGAGCCGAAGTATTTGCGGTTCCAGCCGGCGTGAATCGTGCGCACCGGCACCACGAAGCGCATGCCGTCGGCCGAGGCCACTTCCCCGCCGCCCCAGGCCTGAGCCAGGGGCAGCTGTGCTTGGGCGTCGACCAGCCGGGCGTTGGCGGCCGTGAGGGTTTCCACCCGCACGTAGTTTTGCTGCACCAAACGCTCCACCAAGCAGAGCGTGTAGGCGGGCGGATGGACCTGGCCTTTGGCGGGAAATACCCGCCGCGCCCACCTGGGCGGCACGACGGTACGCAGGGCCGCGGCCCACTTCGGGCAGCCACGGCCGCCTGTCTCTTGGATTTGCAGGAAGCGCCAGGCGTCGAGCAGGGGCTTGGTGGCGGGCGTGCCCTCGAATACCACCCCGCGCAGCAACGCCGGCAGAAAGCGCCGCACCGTGGCGTAGTGCGTGCTCAGGGCCTGCACAAGTGGGTCCTCGTCGCTGCGGGCCAACTCCTGCAGCGCATCCGCCGCTTGGCGCAGGGTATCCTGGCTGAATCGGTCGAGCACGTGCTGGCGTAGGGCCGCATCCGGTACGGCGTCGTCGAGCAATAGGCGCACGGCCTGTTCCAACACCAGGGCTGCCTGGTCCAAATCCTTGAGCGAGCGCAGGCGCCCGCGGCGCCGGGTGGTTTCGCCGCTCAAGGCCAGCGTGGCCATCAGGCCGTCAAACAGGTCCAGGATGTCATCCGTGGCCGTGCGTTCGAGCGTTTGCGCGAACATGAGCAGCGTAGCCAGGCGGCGCTCCTCGCTCATGCGCAGTGGGCCCAAGCGGACTGGGCGTGCCGGGTCAGGCGCGCCAGCCGGGCTTCGGGCAAGTCCTGTACAGGCACGTTGCTTACCCCCAGGGCGCGAATCTGGTCCAAGCGGCGCAGGGCGGCCACCAACGCGGGGGCGGAGACTCGGGTGGGGCCCGTGCGCAGGACTTCCAGCGGGGTGAGGCGCTCGCCCGCCTCCACCTGCAGCAGCGCTTCCAGAGCCGCTTGTTGCACCGAGCTTAGGCGTGTGCACAGCTGGCGGTAGAGGTGACGCCCGGTGCGCACGCACACGCGGACAATCAGGCAGGCCAACACCGTGACGCCGGGCAACACCACGCGCTGGGCCACCAAGTGGGCCGTGGCCAAATCGAAGAGTACGCTCGGCCGCACGGTGCTGGTGACCACTTGCGCGTAGAGCCAGCAGGTGAGCCGAAAGGACTGCCGACCGTCGAACGCGTGGTACTGCAGGTACGCTTGAATCAGGGGCTGGTGCTCGTAGCTGGTGTTGGGCCGGTCACCGTACGGCGCCAGTTGCTCCGGAGCCAGGCCTAGTTGACGGGCCAGCGTTTGCACGACGACGGCCGGCACCTGCAGCGGGTCGACCAGGAAGGTGCCCAGAAACCGCAGTGTCCCCAGCTGCACGGCGCAGCCCAGGCGGGCGTGAGGCAGGCGCCGGGCCGCCAGAAACCGCTGGTCGGCCGCGCTCAGGTAAAAGAACCGGGTAAGCTGCTCCGAGCTGGGGTCGGCGTGATACTGGCCGCAGCAAGCGGCTTGCTCGTTGCTGAGAAATTCAACAGGCATGGGCGGCGTTACGGGTAGGCCTGGCTGCCGCCCGTCGCAACGCCCAGGTGCGCGAGGTAGCGGTAAATCGTGGCCCGGCCGACGCCGAGCAACTGGCCGTATTGTGAGATGCCCTGCCTGTGCCAGAATCCGGCCCGGCGGCCCCACCGGAAACTTCTGTTAGTATTCTTACGCTACCTCATGCTTCCAAAAGGGCGGATTTACACACTAGAGCAGTTTCATAGTCAGTGTACATCTTGACTTTATTCAGGCGTGAGCGCCTCACCCCCCAGCCCCCTCTCCGAAAAGGAGAGGGGGCTGGGGGGTGAGGCGCCCGCGTTAGAGCAGCGACAGGCTGTACAATGACCGCGAAACCGCTCTAAGCAATCGCATGATAAGTGGAGTGGTATAGCCGAGTTGCCTTACGAAGAGGGACTATCAATGAGTTGAGCGAGACAGGCCACGAAGCTGGAAAAGGGTAACCGGGGGGGCTTCTCAGTGGAAGGATAAGCTGACGCGTAGTTGGTATCTTTCATCCGCATTTCATGGCTGCGAAACGCGGATGGGTGCGGTACCTGATTTCTGACCCATTTAGTCTGCTTATAATGCTACATTGTCTACGCTTATGCTCGCTGGCTGGGGTGTTTTTGGCCGGGCTACTGGCTACCCCAGCTGCCCAGGCGCAAGCACCCGTCGTCACCACCCGCACGCCGGCCCGCCAGGCCGTAGCGGCCCCGTCGGCCGGGCCGGTGGGCATCCAATTCTCGCAGCCCATCAGCGCGGCCACGGCGGGCAGCCTGCGCGTGGTGGGCAGCCAGCGCCAAGGGCGGCGCACGGGCGCGGTGAGCGGGGGCGGCACGGCCACCCTCAGCTTTCAGCCCGCGCAGACCTTTGCGCCGGGCGAGCAGGTAAGTGTGACCGTGCCGGCCACCCTGCTGGGCACGAGCGGCACGGCGGTGCGGCCCGAGGTATACCAGTTTTGGGCGGCTGCGGGGGCAGGGCCGGCCGACTTCGCGGGTGGGCCGATGGTGACGCTGCCGGCCTCGCCGACTGGGGTGGCGGCGGGCGACCTGGATAACGACGGCGACCAGGACCTCGTGGTGCTGACGGCCGCGCAGGGCTATTTGCTGCGCAACGACGGCAGCGGGGTGTTTACGGCCGAGCCGGGGCCGGGTTCCCCAACGGGCCAGCAGCTGGGAGGGCTCGTGCTGGCCGATGTGGACGGCGACAGCCGCCTAGATGTGCTCGCCGTCGGGGCCGCTTTCAGCAACAACCTCCCTACGGGTACCCTGCTCACCTGGCACAACACGGGCAGTGGCTTTAGCCTGACGGCCAGCCTGACGCTGACCGGGATACCGCGCACGCCGGTGCCGGCCGATCTAGATGCTGACGGGGACCTGGACGCGCTGCTGCCCGACCCCGGCTACCGCACGGTCCACGTGCTGCTGAACGACGGCACCGGCACCTTTACCAGCGGCACTGATGTGCCACTGGGGCCCTCCGTGAACGCCGTGGCAGTGGCCGACCTTGACAACGACGGCGACCTGGACTTTGCAGGGGCCAGCAGCGACGGCAACTTTGTCAGCGCCTTGGTCAACGTGCGCCTGAATACGGGCAGTGCCACTTTCAGCAGCGCCCTAGACCTTCCCGCTAACGCCCTCAGCAGTAACGTGGCGCTGGGCGACCTCAATGGCGACGGAAACACCGACCTGGTCGTGAGCAGCGGCATTCGGGATACGAACGTGCTGCTGGGCACGGGCACCGGCACGTTCGTGAGCGCCCCCGACGTGCGTTGTTTTCCGTTCCTACTCTCGTGCGACCCCTTATGCCCCTCTGCGAGTTGGTGGTTGTCAGGCACTACGGGCTGCTGCTGTCACATGACTTGAGCTACATGGTCAGCCTCATATCGGTAAAATAATCCCTCTAGTTCGAGTAGCACAGGTAGCGGCACAATCCGACTAGATATCACGGATAAAAGCCCTAACGGGAATTTCTGTTCCTACTCTTGCGCTACCCCTTCCTTTACTGCACGGTAGAGGCGAGCCGGCCAGTAAGCCCTCGGCACTTTTCAAAAGCGCTCATTCAACTTGTGCGACGAGGTGTACTTTCGTCCCGATGACCACTTATGTCGCCTATTTCCGGGTAAGCACCGTCCGCCAGGGGCAGTCCGGCCTCGGCCTCGAAGCACAACAAGCGGCGGTGCAACACTTCTTGCGTGGCGACGCGCAGCTCGTGGCCACGTTCACGGAAGTGGAGTCGGGTAAGAAGAACGAGCGGCCCCAACTAGCCGCGGCAATTGCGCGGGCCCGGCAGGAGCGGGCGGTGCTACTAGTAGCCAAGCTAGACCGCCTCGCCCGCAACGTCGCCTTCTTGGCGACACTCATGGAAAGTCAAGTGCGCTTCCAGGCCGTCGACCTACCGGCGGCTGATGAGTTTACGCTCCACATCATGGCGGCCGTAGCCCAGAAGGAAGCTTCGGCTATCTCCACCCGCACCCGTGACGCCCTCGCTGCGAAGAAAGCCCGGGGCGCTCAACTAGGTACACCTGCTAATCTAACCCAGGCGGCGCGCGAAAAGTCCTGGGCCGCGATGACCCGCAATGCCCAGGAGAACTTAAATAACCGGCAAGCCGGGCAACTGGCTAGGCTACTGCGCGCTACAGGAGCGACATTGCGGGCCATTGCCGACCAGCTCAATCAGTCGGGTTATCGTACCCGCTACGGGAAAGCCTTTCATCCTATGGGCGTACAACGCCTACTAGCCAAACCGGCGCCGTAGGCTCTCTACGTGTGGCAGAGTCCTCAAGCGCCATGTTCTCAACCTAGAACTACTGTGCTGGTAGTACTAAGAGACGGGGACCCTCGCAGATGCCCGCTTAGGCAATGCTAGTCTCCACCGAAGCGTTTTCCTATGCCCACGCTTATGTGGCAGGTACGCTGCTCACCCGCTACGTTACCTTGTATCGCATGGGTGCTACTCGCCAAGGCAAGCTTGGGCTGAAGCTCTAAACGCAGTAGGCTTCATAGTAGTGAGAGTATTGTTTCCTCTACTGCTAACTGGCTTCCGACTCGGGGAAATGCACATAGTCAACTCGCTGGCGTAGCCTGGCTGACTCACTTCAGCTACTTCTGCTCTGCATCTACGCTGAAAGTTATTGCTATTAAAATTCGCTGGATCAGCGGGTAATGAGGCGAAGTAGGCAGCATAACCCGTAGCACGGGGCGTCATACCCCCAATCTCGCGCAAGCACCAACGCCAATCGGCGCAAGTTGCACGGGGAGCCCCGGCAAAAAATTGTGCTTAACGGTGACCAAGTTGTTTGATAATCAACAGCTCCTCCTATATTTGGCGTTTCTCGGTCTGTGAAGTTTTAATTAAGAGCTTCCATTTACCAGTTTGCCTATTGGTACCGACACTAGCCCAGTAATCCACCATTCCCTGCTTTTCAGTTTACCGCATGAGAACACACTTTTACGCCCCTTTACTTTCACTTTTAGTAAGCACGAGTGCCTGGGCTCAACAGCCGGGCGCTCGCCCGGTACAACCCTCGCTGGCGCGCTTGCAGCAAGCACTACGGCAAGCACCGAATAAGACGCTCGGTACGCAGGTAGAAATAAATCCGCATCAGCCGACGCAGGCGGCTATTCGCTTTGCGGCGCGCGGCTTGCAGGCCGACAATGCCGCGGGCTGGCTTAGCCAACAGCTACAGCTGCGAAGTGGCACCGACCAGCTGCGGCCCGGAGCCACTACGGGCACTGGCACCGGCGTTACGGTGCAAAAGCTGCAGCAGTACTACCAAGGCTACAAGGTCGAACACGGCTCGGTGCGCATCATTTCCAACGAGGGCCAGGTGGCTAGCATGCAGCTAGAATTTTACCCACTGGATAACCTCCCCACTACGGTAAGCCTGAGTGAAGCGGCCGCCCTGCAAAAAGCCACCGCCCACATTGGCGCGCGCAAGTACGTGTGGGAGGGGTACCAGGGCAGTGATCCAGAGTTTCAAAAACCCCAGGGTGAGCTGGTTATTGTAGAAGATATCCTGCACAAGCAGGGTGGCATGCGGCTGGCCTGGAAGTTTGACGTGTATGCCGACGAACCCCTCTCGCGCAACTACGTGTACGTCGACGCGGCCACTGGGCAGGTAGTGTTTATCGACACCATCATCAAACACGCCAACGCCGCCGGCACGGGCGACTCTCGGTACTCCGGCCGGGTGAATATCACGACCGACAACACTGGCACGGGCTACCGCATGCGGGAAACCCGCAATGGGCACAACATCATCACCCTCAACTACAAAACGGCCACCCGCGCCACCGCGGCCGACGCGGCGGCGGTAGACTTCACCGATACCGACAACGACTGGACCAGCGCCGAATACAATAACGCCGCCTTCGATAACGCCGCCGTGGACGTGCAGTTCGGCACCGAACTGGTGAGCGACTATTGGAAAACCATCCACGGGCGCAGCAGCTGGAACGACGCGGGCGGAGAAATGAGGAGCTTCGTCCACGTTAACAAGAACTACGACAATGCTTTCTGGTCGGGCTCGGCCATGTACTACGGCGACGGCAGCTACCTGACAGTGGGCACCGCCACGGGTTTTCGGCCCCTTACCTCCCTGGATGTGTGTGCCCACGAACTGGGCCACGGCGTGTGCCAGGCTACGGCGGCGCTGGTTTATGCGCGCGAATCGGGCGGCCTCAACGAAGGCTTCAGCGATATCTGGGCGGCCTGCGTGGAAAATTACTCCGGCCTGCCCAAGAGTCCGTTCCTGATTGGTGAGGAAATCGCGGCCCAGGCGGGGGGCTTTCTGCGCAGCATGCAAAATCCCAACCTGCGCAACAACCCCGATACCTACGAGGGCGATTACTGGACCAGCACTACGCTGGCGGGCTGCCCCTACCCTAGCTCCACCGCCAACGACAACTGCGGGGTGCACGGTAATAGCGGCGTGCTCAACAAGTGGTTTTTTCTGATTACGCAGGGCGAAACGGGCGTCAACGACAAGGGCAATGCCTACCGCGTAACGGGCTTGGGCTTCCAGAAAAGCCAAGCCATTGCGTACCTGACGGAGCTGAGCCTGACGGCCAATGCCGACTACGCGGCTACCCGCACGGCTTCCATCAACGCGGCCTCGACCCTGTACGGGGCCTGCTCCAACGAGGTGCAGCAGGTAACCAACGCCTGGTTTGGCGTGGGCGTGGGCACCTCGGCGGCGTGCAGCCCCACGGTAGAGTTTGCCCTGGGCCAATCTACGGTATCGGAGGCTCCCGCGCTTGGGAGCGGCTGCAACGGCACCCGGCCCGTCACGGTGAGCGTGAAGCTGGCCGCGCCTTCCCCCACTCCCACCACGGTCACCTTCAGCCTGGGCGGCACGGCCACGCAGAGCCAGGACTATACGATTTCGCCGGCCTCCCTCACATTTGCGGCCAACCAGGCTGGTACGCAAGACGTGACCGTGACCGTACTCGACGATATGCTGACCGAAAGCACCGAAACGGTGGTGCTCGGCCTGACGGTGAACGCCAACGGTGGCACGGCTACGGCTGGGGTTAACAACCAGACGCATACGGTTTCGATTACGGACAACGACGCGGCGCCCGCGCCCGTCGTTACCACGGCCGTGACGACGGAAACGCTGCTGTCGGAAAATTTCGACGCGGCGACGGCGCTGCCGACGGGCTGGAGCCAACTAACGTTGTCCGGCGACTTGGGCACGAACGTCTGGACGGTCGGTACCAACGGGGGGAGCGACGTGACGGGTAAGGCGGCCTACATCACCAACAACCCGACGACCAAGCCCTACGCCTACACGAATACCCGGACTGCCAACCGCATTTTAGCCGCCCCGACCATCAACGTGGCTGACTACACCGACGTGAAGCTCAGCTTCAAGTATAAAGTGGAGGGCGAATATTACCTCAGCCCGCCCAATGGCCCGGCCGTGTACGACTACGGGCGCGTGGGCATTATCGTCGGCTCGTCCATCTATTACTTGGGCCCCGACCGCCTGAACCCCTACTCCTACTACGGCAACGGCAGTGCGCTGGTAACGGTTAGTGACCTGGACATCAGCTCGGCACTAGGTACCGGCACGAGCTTCCGCCCTTCCTTTGTCTGGTTCAGCGACAACTCCGATGGTACCGGCGTGCCGCTGCTAATTGATGAAGTAGTAGTGACCGGCCGCCGCAAAGGGGCCACAGTTGCCACGCAGGTGGGCCAGACCGTCACCATGCCGACGGCTGCCAGCACCGGCGACATGTTCCTGAAAAACAACGGGCAGCTGCTGCTGGCCCGCCTGAACAACCTGAGCCAGTCGGTGGGCTGCCTAACGGCCGCTGTCACGCAGGCGGGCAGCGGAATCAGCTCTGTCACCACTGCGTTGGGTACGTATCGCCGGGCTCAAAAGGTGATTCAGCTAAGCCCGGCTACCGCTAGCCCCGCTGCCACGTACACGGCTACCCTCTATTTCACGGCCGCTGAGCTGGCTAGCTTCGCCAATAAAGCCAGCCTGAAAATCCTCCAGGTTGATAACGGAGTAGACCTGACGGGCGCAATGGGACTCAACGACGCCCGCTTCGTCACGCCCACCAGCGTTGTAGACAACAGCGCGACTACTGGCGTGATCGCCTATACGGCCAACCTCACCGGCTTCGGGCAGTTTGCCCTAGCCGACAACACCACCCCGCTCCCCGTGACGCTCGCCCGCCTGACGGCTAATCTGCGCGGCCACGATGCGCTCCTGGCCTGGAAAACGGCGCAGGAGCAAGATAATAGCGGCTTTAACGTGGAGCGTAGCCAAGATGGCAAGCGCTTCGAGTCGCTGGGTTTTGTGGCGGGCCACGGCACGTCTTTACAAGGCAATACGTACGAGTTTGTCGACCGACAAGTGGCCGCCAACACCACGTTCTACTACCGCCTGCAACAGCTCGACTACAATGGCACCGCCAAGTATAGCCCGGTAGTTACGGTGCGGGCTACTAGTAAAGGGGATGCCTTGGCTACGCTGCACCCAAACCCCGCCCAGAACTGGGCTTATCTGACCTTTTTGGGTAACCCGGCGCAGGTGACCGTGACCCTGCTAAGCATAGATGGCCGGCGGGCGTTGCAGCAGGAGGTGAGCAACCCCGGCGTGGCCCCGCTGGCCTTGCCAATCGCCCAGCTGCCCGCTGGTGCCTACATCGTGCAGGTTACGGATGGTACTACCGTCGAAACGCACCAGTTGCTGAAGCAATAAAGAGTGATTAGTAGTAAAAGGCCCTGCAACACTTAGTGTTGCAGGGCCTTTTTTGTTTAGGCTGTACGGACAATTGGCGCGGCCACAGTAGGGAGGCATCATTCCTGTGAGCGTGGCTCATCTCATGTATAGGATTGCACGCCGCCAGTTTATTTCCCAAAGCTCTGGATGCGGTAGCTGAAGCTCAGTAGCCAATAACGGGCTAGCACGCGACTACGTACATCTTCTAGGTAAGTGTCGGTGGCGCTGCGCAGTACGCTCCGGTTTTGATTGAGCAGGTCGAAGGCGTATAGCTTGAGCTCGCCCTGCTTGCCGGCAAATAGGTGGTAAGACAGGCTCGCATTCCAGAGTAGCTGGCGCTGGTTGTAGCCTGCGGCCAGGCCCGCGGTAGTGGTAAAATAGCCATCAGAACTGAGTACCCAGCGGCCGGGCAGGCGCCAGTACACCTCGCCGCTGATGGTCTGGGTAAAGTACGCCGCATTGGCGGCGGGCGACAGCGAATAATCAGCCTGCTGGTAGGTGAAATTGGCGTTCAAGCTCAGCTCCAGGTGCTCGTTGTAGGCCGAGTTGGCGCTGAGCGTTTGGCCCAGCAGCCAGGTGCGGGCTACGTTAGATTGACCGTTGATGAAGCTTTGGCTGCGGCTCAGGTTGGCGCTGGTGTTAGCGTTCAGATTGAACTGGTGGCGCGGCAGACGCTGCCCCAGGGCGAGGTAGCCGTTCAGCATGAAGTAGCCATCGGCATTGACCGGCTGAGTGGTACGCACGCCCGCCGCGTCGAACGTAGTGGCCGACACCACGCGGTGTTGCACCGCCTGCCCGGCCAGCAGCCCCGAAAGGCTGCGGCCGCGCGCCAGGTCCGACTGGTTGTAGCTCGCCGTAAAGCTGTGGCCGTATTCGGGCCGCAAATCGGGATTACCGAGCCGGACGCTGAGCGGGTTGCTGTTATCGGGCACCGGCTGCAACTGGCTGGCCGTCGGTGCCGTGAGCGTGGTGCGGTAGCTGAGGCGGAGCGAGCGATTGCGGGCCCCGCTGTACGCAAAGTTGGCCTGCGGCAACAAGGTTGGATAAGCGCGGCGCAAGCTCATGTCGGCGGTCTGGTTGGCGAGGCTAAGCGTGGCTTGCTGGGCGTCGAGGCCCAGGTTGTAGGTGTAGCGCAGGCGGCGCGTTTGCCAGGTAAGGCCGGCGCGCTGGGCTGCGTAGCGGCTTGTGAAGTCGTTGCTGAGCAGCGCATTGTACTGATCATACGCGCCGGTAGTGGCGTCGTAGTCGGTGGTGAGCCGGCGCGCCTGGCTGGGTACGGTAGTGTAGCTGTAATGCGCCTCCAGCTGGTGCCGCAGCGTAAGCGGCTCGGTGTACGAAACGTTGGCCGCCGCCTGCTGGCGCGGGGTGCGCTGGTCGAGCTGCTGGTCGAGCACCTGCGCCTGGCTGGCTCCCCCTACCCAAAAAGTATTGCGTGACTGGTTGAGCGCCAGCCCACTTTGCTGGTCCAGGCCCAGGCTGGCATTGACCGAAAACGTGCGCCCCGCCCGCTTGAACTTGCGCAAAAGCAGCGCGTTGCCGCCGCCCGTAAGGCTGCGGGCCTGGGCAGCGTAGCGGCTGCTGCTTTGGTTGAGTAAGCTGCCCGCCTGGCTGGTTTGCTGGTCGGTCGTACGCAGCTGGTCGGTGGTTTGCCAGTTCAGGTTGGGCGTGAGGCGCAGGCTGGTAAGCGAATCGAGGCGATAGTCGAGGCGCAGGTTGGCGCGCTGGCTGGCGAGGCGGGCGCGGCTGGCGGCGCGGCGGTCGGTAAGGGGCAGCGCGTCGCCGGCCGCGCCGGTCAGGTTTTGCCGCTGGGCTTGCTGGTCGTTGAGGGTAGTGGCGCGGGCGGCGAGGTAGCTGCCAGCCACTTCGAGCCGCGAACCCCAGGCGTCGCGGTAGTTCAGCCCGCCCGAGGCCGCCTCCGTAATGCCCACCTGGGCACCACTGCTCGAGGTGCTACCCGCATTGCGCGCCCCGCCGGGTGCTCCCAGCACGAAGCCCCCGCTCTCGCTACCCAAGCTACCGGCACCGCCCCCTGCGCCATCCGGAACGCCGAGGCTCGGGCTGCCATCATCCGAAAAACCCTGGCGGTTTACGTTATCGGCCTGGGCCAGGGCCGAAAGCTGACGGCCGTTGGCAAAACGGTTGAGGCCCAGCTTGGCCTGGTAGCGACCGGCCGTACCCAGGCCCACCTGCTCGGTACCGAAGTAGCCCTTGCGCTTGTCGCGGCGCGTCACGAGGTTGATGGTGCGCTGACGCTCGCCGCTGTCGATGCCCGAAAAAGCGGCCTGGTCATTCTGCTGGTCGTACAGCTGCACCCGATCAATAATGTCGGCCGGCAGGTTGCGGGTCGCCATTTTGGGGTCGTCGCCAAAAAACGGCTTGCCATCGACCAGCACCTTGCTCACCTTCTGGCCCTGCGCGCGAATGGTACCGTCGCGCTCCACCTCCAGTCCCGGCAGTTTTTTCAGTAATTGCTCCACGGCCGCGTTGGGCTGGGTCTTGAAGGCTTTGGCGCTGAACGCCACCGTGTCGCCGCTAACGCTCACCGGCGCCTGGTGAGTCACTACTACTTCGCCCAGCTGCTGCGACTCGGCGCGCGGGCGCAGGGGCGGCAGCTCCACGGCGAGTTGGGCGGCCGTCACTACTACCGGCCGCTGCACTACCTGGTACCCCAAGGCATTGACCAGTACCACGTACCGCCCCGGGCGCACGCCCCGCAGCGCGTAGCGCCCGTCGCCATCCGTGAGCGAAAACGTGACGTAGCTCGAATCGCGGGCTTGCAGCAAGGTTACGGAGGCCTCGCGCAGGGGCTGCCCGGCCACCGAGTCGAGCACCTGGCCCCGCACCAGCCCGAGGCCGGCGCGGGGCGGGGCCTGCGCATAGCTTGCCCGACCCGGCCCCGCGAGCAAGAATAGTAAAAAGATACAAGCTATCCGCATCGCCTAGGGCTTGGGCTGGCTCGCCATCTGCTCCAGCAGGCGTTGGTGCTGGTCGGCATTGGCCTTGGCGCGCACTTCTTTCAACTCGGTTTCGGTCACGGGCTGGGCCTGGGGGCTGGGGCGCACGTCGGCTTCGGCCACGGGCTCGGCGGCGAGCTTGGTGGCGGTGTATTCCTCCTGCTCGCTGCTCAGGGCCAGCACTACCCCCTGGGTAGGCGTAAGCTCACGCACCGGCGAGTAGGCAAAGGGCAGTTCGGTCGTAACCCACAGCGTATAGGTTTCCTTCTTGAAAGGCACCGTCACCTTGTGGCAGAGGTAGCCGGCTATCTTCTTGGTCTGGGGCAAGTCTTGCCAGCCGGCCGGTGGCGCGGGAACGGGCTGGGCCGGCGTCACGTAGGCGGTGTTGGTGCTGGTGATGGTGGTGACGCTGGTAACAGTGCGGGTGGCGAGGTTCAGGTACTTCGTTTCGAGAAATGGCAGCACCGCCCCCTTGGGCCGCGAAGTGGGCGCGCCGGACGGGCTCGCTTTGGCAGTGCCGAACGCCATCATGCCGCCCAGGGCCTTGAGGTCGCGCTCCTCCTTGGCGTAGCTGCCGCTGAACAGGAGCGTTTTGTCGCTGCTCACCGAATGCGGCAGCTGCATGGCGGATTCCAGGTCTTCGGGCCGCACGGGTTGGCCGTTCACCGTAATCGACGTGACTTTCACCTTATCCCGGTCTACGCGGCGCATGCCCTCGTAGTGCAGCCGGCCGGTAGCGGGCGGGGTGAGCTGGGCGGCGGCGCGGAAGCCTAGCAGGCTGGTAGCCAAGGCCCCGGCAAGGGCCAGGGAGCGGGAATTTTTCATGGTAATGGGGCGTAAAAAGGAACGCCGCAAAGGAAGAAGCCGCCCGTGTAAAGCACTGTTATTCTTTGTTAATGAATGTTAATGGCCCTTTTCGCGCTCCGGCGCGGCCGTATTTTCGGGCAGCCTTACGCCTTGTATGCCCCACCGCCTCCGCTTCATTTTTGGATTGCTCGCCCTGTGCCTGCTCGGCATCTATGGCTTCCAGGCCTACTGGCTTTACGGTAGCTATCAGCTGGCTACGGCCCAGTTTGAGCGCACGGCCCAGGAGGCGCTCGAAGCCGTGGTGCAGCAGCAGCAACTGGCCCGCGCCAAGCAGGTCTTCGGTTTGGTGCTCGACGAACGCCGGGGGCCGGCCCTCAGCACGCGGGCCAGCCGTACCGGGGGCGTCGATAGCTTTGTGCGGCTGCGCCTGGTACCGAAAGACAGCCTACCGCCCGGCGACCCCGCCACGCTGAAGCAGCTGCTGCACCAAGGGGGCCGCTCAGCGGCGGGCACCCCCGGCCCACCGGGAGCCGTGCGGCGCGGCAACGAAAACGCACTGGCGCGCCTGGGCCAGCAGCCATCCGATAGCCTACGCGCCCGCCGACCCAATACCGTCGTAGTCATTCGCCCCGTGCCCAACCAGCGCGGCCCGAAGCTCGTGCAGTCGCTATTCGTGCAAACCGACCAGCGGCGCCCCGTGCGGTCCGACTCGCTGGCCAACAAACTATCGCGCCTAGTTGTCAGCAACTGGAAAAGCAGCCGGGGTACCAACCTCCCGCGGCTAGCCCGCGCCTACCGCGCCGAGCTGCGGCAGCGCGGCCTGGATGCTGATTTCAAGCTGGATACGGCCAGCAATGCCGATCCAACTTCTAGCGTGCGCATGCCTGCTGCCCAGCGCCCCGGGGCTCCTCGCCGGCTGCCCAGCTACGCGGCCTACCCCGTGCACACGTCGCCCGTGCCGCTCAATCCCGTGCGGGGGTTGAGCGTGGCGGCGTCGTTCAGAACACCCCGGGCCTACGTGCTGCGCCAGCTCACGGGCAGCCTGGCCGGCTCAGCGGCGCTACTCGGCCTCACCACCGGCTGCTTCGCGCTGATGCTGAGTACTATCCTGCGGCAGAAAAAGCTGGCCGAAGTCAAAAACGACTTCATCAACAACATGACCCACGAACTGAAAACGCCGCTCGCCACGGTGTCGGCCGCCTTGGAAGCCTTGCAGGATTTTGGGGCGCTCGCCGACCCGCGCAAGACCGACACCTACCTCACCATGGCCCGGCAGGAAGCGCGCCGGCTTTCCGACCTGGTCGAGAAGGTACTGCACATCGCGGTAGAAGCGCGCCCCGGCCACTTGCTCGCCCTGCACGCCGAGCCCGTGCGCCCCGCCGAGCTCGTGGCCGAGCTGGTCAGCCGCCACGAGCTCCAATCCCCGAAGCCGGTGCAGTTCGATGTGCGCATTGCCCCAGCCGATACCCTGCTGCTCGACCGTCTGCACTTGGCCGGCGCTTTGCACAACTTGCTCGATAATGCCATCAAGTACTCGCCCGAGCGCGTGGCCATCCGCATTACGGGCCAGCCGGTAGCGGGCGGCTGGCAGCTCTCCGTAGCCGATGATGGTCCCGGCATCGCGCCCGGCTACCAAGACGCTGTTTTTGAGCAATTCTTTCGCGTGCCGACCGGCAACTTACATCCGGTCAAGGGCTTTGGCCTGGGGCTGTACTACGTGCGCCAGGTGGTGGAAAGTCACGGCGGCCGGGTGAGCGTACGCAGCGCGCTGGGCCAGGGCAGCGAGTTCGTCGTGTGGCTCCCCCACTCAACTATCGTGACTTAATTGCCCGGCCTTTCTATTTTCTTTCCGCAACGACCGGCGCATTCCGCGCTTTCTCTTTCTTCGAAATGCCCACTCTACTCCTCGTCGAAGACGAGCTTTCGCTGGCCCGTATCGTGCAGGACAGCCTCGAAACCCGGGGCTTTACCGTGCACCACGCGGCCGACGGCGCGCAAGGCTGGCAGTTATTTCAGGCCCTGGCCCCCGACGTGGTGGTGGCCGATGTGATGATGCCCGTGCGCGATGGCTTTGCCCTCGCCGCGCAGATTCGGCACGTGAATGCGGTGGTGCCCATTCTCTTTCTCACCGCCCGCTCGCAGCCGGCCGACGTGGTGCGCGGCTTTGAGCTGGGTGGCAACGACTACCTCAAAAAGCCCTTTAGCATGGATGAGCTGGTGGTGCGCGTGCGAGCACTCCTGGGCCGTCTGCCAGTGGTAGCCCAACCGCCACCGGCGGGGCCGTTGACCATCGGTCGCTACCGATTCGACCACCCCCAGCAGCGCCTGCGCCTAGCCGATGGCAGCCAGCCCGAAGCCACCCTTACCCACCGCGAAGCCGAACTACTGAAATGCCTGCTTGACCAGCGCAACCAAGTGCTCACCCGCACCGATGTACTGCGCCTGCTATGGGGCGATGATAGCTTTTTCAACGGCCGCAGCCTCGACGTGTTCATTACGCGCCTGCGCCGCTACCTGCGCCACGACCCCCAAGTGCAAATCGTGAACGTGCGCGGTGTGGGCTACAAGCTGTTGGCGTAGCAGCATGCCGCCCGGCGGGCGTAGCCCAGTTGAATACCGGCACCGCGAAGGGTAGCTCCGCATAGGGAAAGCCCGATACGCTAAGCACAACGATTACCTAATCGTCGTGCAGCGTAAACGCTCGCTTGGTGAGAATAGGCGAAATAGTGGACCTGGGGGAGGGTAAGCAAGATGGAAAAAATCAGGAGGGCCCTGCCTGCTCATCGAAATGCCAGATAGCTACCAGGCAGCAAATCAACCTTGAAACAGGGGCGGCGCGGGCAGGTGGAAAATGTCGCGCAGGGCGCGGCGGGCGGCGTGGTAGCCGCACATGCCGTGCACGCCCCCGCCGGGCGGCGTGGCCGACGAGCACAGGTAGAGGCCGGTCTGCGAGGTGCGGTAGGGCGAAGCCCGCAGCGCGGGCCGGGTGAACAACTGGCTGATATCGAGCCGCCCGCCGTTGATGTCGCCGCCCACGTAGTTGGGGTTGTGGGCCTCCAGCTGGGCCGTGTCGAAGGTGTGGCGGCCGAGGATGCGCGCCCGAAAGCCGGGGGCAAAGCGCTCGACCTGCGCCTCGATGGCCGCCGTCATATCCACCCGCGAGCCGTTGGGCACGTGGCAGTAGGCCCAGGCGGTGTGTTGGCCAGCCGGGGCGCGGGTGGCGTCGAAGCGGCTGGGCTGGGCCAGCAGTACAAAAGGCCGCGCCGGGTGCTGGCCCCGCGAAGTAGCCAGCTCGCTGGCCACTACTTCGGCCTGGGTGCCCCCCAGGTGCACCGTGCCTGCCTGCTGGCCGCCAGGCGCGGTAAACGGAATAGGCTCGGCCAGCGCCCAATCGACCTTGAACACGCCCATGCCGTAGCGGTAGCGCCGCAGCTGCCAGCGGTAGATGCTGCTCAGGCGATGCCCGGCAAGCTGCAGGAGCTGGGCGGGCGTCACGTCGAGCAGCACGGCCCGCGCCGGGGGGAGCTGGGCCAGCGAGCGGACGAACGTACCCGTCTCTACCGTGCCCCCCAGGGCCCGGAAATGCGCCACCAGCGCGTCGGCAATGGCCTGCGAGCCGCCCTGGGGCAAGGGCCAGCCGCCCCGGTGCGCCGCAATGAGTAGCACCAGCCCAATGGCCGAGGTAGTGAGGTTGCCCAGCGGCTGAATGGCGTGGGCCGCCATGCCGGCCAGCAGCGCCTTGGCTTTTTCACCGGCAAACAACCGGCTCAGCACCGTGGCCGGCAGCAGCGCCGGCAGCCCGAAGCGGGCCATGTCGAGCGGGTGCCGGGGGAAGTGCAGCGGGGCCAGTACATCGTTGGCGATACCAGGCCAGCTGGCAAGTAGCGGCTTGAGTAAGCGTTGGTAAGCTGCGGCATCGGGTCCGAGCCCCTGGGCAGTGGCGGCTAGCGAGTGCAGCAGCGTGGCGGCCGTGCCGTCGTCGAGCGGGTGGGCAGCGGCCACGGGCGGGGTAATGTAAGTAAGCCCGTACTGCGCCAGCGGCAGGGTCTGGAAATAGGGCGAGGCCGCGGCCAGGGGGTGAATGGCCGAGCAGATGTCGTGGCGAAAGCCGGGCAGCGTGAGCTCGGCCGTGCGCAGCCCGCCGCCGAGCTCGTTTTTGCCTTCGAGCAGCAGCACCGATAGCCCTGCCTGCTGCATGGCAATAGCCGCGGCCAGCCCATTGGGGCCGGAGCCGACGACAACGGCATCGTAGGGGAAATTGCTCATTGGGAGATACGTAATTAGGTATACTCACCTGCACGTGCCATGCGGCCAGCGGGGCCAGGTACTCCTGACTGCAATACCGGATGCCGTGGTCACTGTGGTGAATCAACTAGCGACCTACTTTTGTTTGAGTGTCATTTCTAACGCCCGACGGCAGTGCACAATGGCCAGCGTCTCGACCACGGCAAATCCCCTAATGCGGTGCGAGTAGGTATCGGTGAGTAGCGAGACGTAGAGGCAACCGGCTTCGGTAAACCAATGGGTGATAGCGGTCACTCAGACCTGATTGGGCCGCGACGGGGTGAGATTTTTAATCAGGTTCGGGTACTTGCGGAACTGGTGCCGGGAAAACGTGGTGATAGTCTTGCGCTTGCGCCGACCAATGAGTAAGTTACTGGTAGTCAGTGTATATAATGTCACATCGCGGCCCAGCTCGATGCCTGGGCTGACCAACTGCTCTTTCAACAGATAGTAGAGCTTCGGGCCGCCCACACGGGGGTGGTCTTCTCGCACCTGAGCCACCAAGTCTAGCACGCGCTGGGCGCGCTCTTCGCTGGTGAACTGCTGATTTTTGTGCTGATAGTACACCTGCCGGCTGAACCCAAATAGCCCACTCATCCGCCGCAGGCAAAACCGCGGATGGCTTACCCTTATGAGCTGGACTACTTGGTAACGGGCTTTTTTTCAAAACTCACCCCGAGTTCCTGCTCGGCTACGCGGATAACGGTCTTGTAGTAAAGTACCTGTAGCTCGGCTTGGTCCACCTCCTTTTCAAGCTGCTTATCGCGACCAGCTAGGGTGTTGGCCGTCTGTGCAACGCGCTCGACGAGCGTGGACGCAGGGTTGGGGGTAGACTCTTTCATAGCCTGTGTACGGGCTAATTCTTCCTGCCGCACGCGTTTCAGCCACTGGGTGACCGTCTTGCGCGTCAGCACCCCGCAGGAGCCAAGTAAGAGCATGGGGAAAGTGGGGTTTCAGCCACTGGGTGACCGTCTTGCGCGTCAGCACCTGGTACTTGGTCATGGCCGACTCGATATTGTGACGGCCGAGGGTGATTTCCTCGACCATCTGGCGCATTTTCAACTCATGCACTTGGCTGCGGAATAAAAATAAGTGCTCTATCTGTAGGGGGGTGATGGTCGACTCATGTTAGGACAAGGCAGGCTACCCCCGGCCGAAAGGCACAGGGCTTGCGTCTCCAAGACGTTCGTCAGGGGGCCACGCATTCCTGCTGCTCGGCCCAGTGCACCGTATCGTTTAGCCACTCGGCGTAGAAGCAGGCGCTGCCCGGGTCCAGGCTTTTTGGTAGAAGCTGTAGGCTCAGTTGGGCGCAGGAGCGGGCCAGGTCGGCTTCGCCGACCAGGCGAGCAAGGGCTGCGTCCACCCGGGCCGGGAGGTCGGCCGGGGTGTAGGGGCTGGAGGCCACCCGGTCGAGAAAATCCCCGGCGGCCGGTCCGTCGTGCTGGTAAGCAGCCGCGAAAAAGGCCGACTCGAGCCACACGGTGCCGTGGAAGGCGGCGGGCATCAGGGGTAGCCGCTCCCGATACGCACTCAGGTAGCGGTCGGCTTCCGCGATTTGGCCGTGGTCGAGCGAAATCAGGTAGAGGTAGTGGAAAATAAACACCTTGAATTGCCCCTCCTGTGGCAACGCCGCCGCGGCGTCCAACAAGTGGCGGTCCCACGCGCGGGGGCGGGTGCCGGCCAGCGAAGCCGCCATTGCTGCGAGCACCGCCAGCTCCATCTGGCCGCCGGCACTGTTGCGCCACAGGTTCCACAGCCGGGAGCCGTCGCTGTAAAAGCTGCCCGTGCGCGATGGCAGCAGCGCGACAAGCCCCAGCGCCGTGGAGATGACACCGCTCAGCACCAGGGCACCGCCCAGCACCTGCCCCACGCCCGACAAGGTAGCGGGCAGCAGGGTGCCCGTGCCTATCGCCACGACGGCAAACAGGGCGCTGGCCAGGGGCCCGCCGGCGGTATAGGCCAGGTAGCGCCGCCGCAGGTCGTGGGCGCCGGCCGGCACGCAGAAGGCCCTGCCGCCGATTGGGCCACCGACCGTGTTCCAGCCAAACCGAAGCCGGCCCTTCACTATTTGCCACTTAAAAGGCCCCACCGACAGCCAGTGAAAGGCAAAGCCGTTGGCGCGGCCCAGCAGCACGTGGCCCAACTCGTGGACGAGCACGGCCAGCAGCCCCCCCAACGGCAACAGCAGCGCCACACCTACTACCTGTGGGCGGCTCCAGGCCCCCCCTTTAAACAAGAGCGCCGAGTGCTGGTGGAGCAGATTGGTACTCCACTGGCCGAGTAGTAACCCCACGGCCAATTGAAGAAGCGTGCGTAAATGTTTCATGGGAAGTGGAATACAAATGCCTTAAAAGGGCCTATCCCTCAAAAGTAGGGGTCGTTGCCCATAACCCGCGAGGGGCCATCTCCGGGATTGACTTGGACGAATACGGGCCACAACGGTTCTCTGCAAAGCCTCTGCTTAGTGGCGAATGATTTTGCGCGCAGAAAAACAAAGTGAATTGGGTGCCGCCTGGTTCCGCTCAATGGCTGCCATTCGCATTCCTCAGGAAGGGTCCAGGTGATTTATCGCTAAAAGGGCCTCTTTCTTTGGGACTCCATATACGTATTTACGTACTTGGAATCCCAAAAAAAGAGGCCCTTTTACTGAATATGCTTGCAGCAGCAGCTAAACCTTAATGGTTATGGTGAACTATATAGCTGAATACTGCGCCAGCCCCCATAGCAC
>JAAIGG010154154.1_pt1 | contig 25371 bp, 16 predicted proteins | sample 6487391 | NCBI WGS metagenome assembly JAAIGG01 (sample SAMN13974130, study PRJNA590717) | phyllosphere metagenome | biome: asymptomatic weeds; feature: pooled weeds collected from a community garden; material: weeds; isolation source: pooled asymptomatic leaves from various weed species from...
AACGCGAACGGCCGGCCCCACTGCCCGGGGCGGGTGCAGCTCACTTCGTAGGTACTGGCGGCGGTGAGCATGAAGTGAAATACATCTTGCCCCGCAGAAACCGTGAAGCTGTTGCCGGCAGTGTTGTATAACCGGGTAGCCCAGCCCAGGCCGCGGATCAGTCCGTAGAAGCCCAGTAAGCACGCCACCCCGCAGGGCAACGCCAGCCAGGCAGGCAACGCGGCGGAAGTATCTGTCACGATAGTTGGGTGGATGGTGATAGCTGGTGCTTTGTGCGAGTAGTACCTGCTAGTAGATTTTAATTATCGGCGTAGACCGCTCCGACAAGCGCTAGCCGCTCACGCAGAGCGGGCAGCAGCGCCTTAACCCGCTTTTACGAAGCCCTGGCTGGTGAGCTTGAAGAGACTCATATCCATGCCGTACTGCTTCCTGAATAGGTCGCGGATGCTCCGCTGATACGCCGGCAACGAGCCTTCCTTGCTGGCCGACTGCCAGCCGCCTTGGATAACGACGGTTTGCAGCTTCAGTTCCTCCCCGATCTGCGCGGCGTGGCTGCAGGCCGACGCGCTGTTTGCCAGTAGCGGCGCCACTTGGGCGCGCACGCCCCGCGCCATGGGCACCGTAATGGCGTTACCATCCTGCACGTTATGCACAATCATCCAGCCCACAATCAGGTAGCCGGCCAGCACGTCGGCCGCGTCATTGTCGCGTAGGCCGCTCTCTTTCGTCACGCCCCGGTAAATCTGACCGTAATCGTATTTACCGGGACCAAAGTTGGCCGCAATGGCCTGCGAGGCGGCCGGGTTGCTGGCCTTCAGGCGGGTCACGTAGCCCTGCACGGTTTGCTGACGCAAGGCTGGCGTAGGCGTATAAGTCAGGTTGGCGCTGGCGGTCGAGCGGCTTGATGTTTTGGTCCCCGTGCTGCGGCGGCTGGGACTGTTGGTACCGTTGCGCTCCAGCGTGCTGCGCAGCGTGGCCGCGTTGATGGCGCCGTTGGTGATGGTGTTGATATTGCTGTTGTACGTTTCCATAATCAGGTCATTCGACAGCTGGGCGCGGGCAGCCGGGGCGATGCCTAGGGAAGCGCCTCCAAACAGTAGGGCAGCGACTAGCGAGGGAAGTTTCATGGCAGTAAAAGGTCGTTATCGCCCCGCTGGCCGACGCGCAGTGGAGGCAGCATGAAATCAGCAAAGGGGCCGCGACTGCTTGCTCGCCCCCGCTGCGGCTGGGTACCTATTGCACCGGGCAGCACTTAGCCAGTTGCGGGCGGTCTTGTTAGCAAGAAATCTGCTAAGCCCTTTTAACTTAACGGTTTTCTCTGATGCGGCGTTACATACAGCCAGCGGCGACCTTGGCAACCCGACCAAAATTAGGCAGGCGACCCGCTCCTCCAATCGGAGCAGCTAGTCGTCGTCGGCCGAGCGGCTGAGCTGGCGGAAGCTGAAGCGCAAGGTGGCCAGACGGGTGGTATCGAGCTGGTCGGCAACGTGCGGAATGCGCCGCTTAGGGCGGCTGGTGGCATAGCTGGGATACACCACCGGCGGCTGCGGCACACGGGCGCGGTAGAGAAAGGCACGGAAGTACGCCACCGAGTCGCTGATCTTAGCCACGGCGACGGGCTGAAATGGGTAATCCATGAGGTACACGTTGCGCTCATACGGCACCCCCGTACTACGTCGGCGGCGGTACTCGCTCAGAATTAGCCGGGCGCTGGCCGTCGAGAATAGCTTGCGCGGCAGGTGATCGGCATCTTCCGCCACCGAATCGGCCCCGTTGCGCTGCGGCGTGAAGTTCCAGAAGAAGCCCGTCTGCTCGTTGAAGCCCGACTCCGTGTGCAAATGACGAAACCGGAGCGTATCGAGCCTCTGCCGACGCAGCCAGGCCGCGGGCACGAAGCACACCCGTACCAGGGCCCGGCGGCGGGGCGTAGTGGGGAGCTGCAACGGGCTATCCCCGAACGCCTCGTAGGGGGCGGAGTAGCGGTCGAGCGTGTCTTGCCGGTCGACGGGGCGATAGCCGGCGGGCACGGCCGCCAACTGCGGTGCCGTGGGCAGCGGTGGTTCGGAAGGGTCGCGGTGGCAGGCGGCGAACAGGAAGCCGCTGGCCGTCAGCAGGAGGCAGGAGAAATGCCTTCACTCGTCCGTGTACGCATCACCCCCGATGAAAATCAGCGTATTGGATGGCCGGGCCGGGCTACCCTCGGCCCCGATGGCAAATGACTTATGCACGGTACGGCCGTCGGTGTACGTCAGGCTCAGGGTGTGGCCTTGCAGCTGGTAGGTACCGCTGGCGCTGCGGCGGCTGCCGCCCGCCGCGTTGGCCGTCACAACGCCCCCGTCGGCCCCTTCCGTGAAGTGGCTGTCATCTACGAAGTGAAGTTCACTGATAACCAAGCTAGTGGCTCCCGCTACGCTACCCCCGCTGCTGTTTTTATACGTGCGCTGCAAGGGCGTGGCTCCCGCTGGGTAGGCCGGGAACCAACTGCCGTCGCCCAGGGTGTACGAAGAGGTGTGGCCCTTGTAGCCGGTCAGCTCGATGGCGTTGCCGGCTGGGCGCCAGCGACCCCAGGCGGCCGGGCGGCGGGCCTGGTCGGCAGCGGCATCCAGGCTCTCCAGCGGGGCTTCCCCAACGTCGCAGTATTGCCCATTGGCCAGCAGCGCCACTGGCTCGAACGTGATGCCACCGTAGGCATTCGAAACCGAGCGAAAAAACCACCGTGCGCCCGCCGCCACGCCGTTGCCACTGGTGGTAGCGGGCGACGCGGCAGTGGGAGCGGCACTCGGCTCGGCGGCGGCCAAGGGGCTGGCCCCGCCCGGCCCCTCCAGCCCCTTATCGGTCAACGTAAGCGCGTTTACATTTACTTTATATTGCTCCAAAAACTTACGGGCCACGTTCTGACGGAACGCGGGAGTAGGCTGCTGGGCTCCTACGTAGACCAGCACCGCTTGCAGTTTCATTAGCTCACCCAGCCGGGCTTTGGTACCGGCTGGCTGGCCCACCAGCATCTTCGCGGCCAGCGGCGCAAACTGTGCCCGTACCGCCGCCGACGGGCCAGCGGGCAGAAATGCCCCCTCCGGCGCTTCGCCGTGGGCTACCCGGTAGGTCGCTACCGTATAGGCCGCGAAGGCATCGGCCACATCGTCGTTGTGCAGCCCGGAGCGTTCGAGCAGCCGGGTGTACAGGGGGCCGTAATCGCCTTGTCCGCCTGGCCCAAACATCGTTACAAACTGCTCCACGGCAGCTGGGGTGCTGCCGGGCTGCTGGCGGGCGTATTCTTCAATGGCCGCTCGCCGTACTGCCTCGGTGGGCGCGTAGCGCAACTCACTCGCCGCGACGGCTTGGCCGGCAGCCGGTGAATCGGCGGTACCCTTCTTGGCAGCTTGGGCAGAATCGGTGGGTGACGACGAGCAGCCGGCTAGCCCCGCTAGGCCTACCAGCAACAATACTACTTGTTTACAGTTCATGGGCTGAAGGTTACGTGCTTGCGGGCGGCGGCCCGGAAGGGCGGCACACTGGTAGATGATTCGGCCTGCTTCCGCCATCGGCCTACGCATCGGCCTCCTCCGAGCTACAAAACTGCGCGTGCGTGCCGTTGGCGCGGCGCTGGGCCTGGATGTCGTCCCAGTTCGCACGCAAGGTAGCCGCCAGCTCACCCAGATTGTCGTTGACTTCCTGGTTAAGCGCTGGCCACTCTGCGGCGGGGCGCAGGGCGAGGCCGGGATAGATGAGATTAAACTGGGAAGCCTCTTGATTTTCAGCTCGTACTCGCTCAATGGTACTCAGCCAGCGCGTCTGTGAGCAGCCCGCGTAGCCGTTGAAGGTAGGGCCAGTCAGACTCATAAACGCACTGTGCGCACTGTTCAACTCGAAAGCCGGGTCGAACAGTGCCCCGACCTGCGCGGGGTCGAGGACCTGGTGCAGAAGCCGGGCGCGGTACTGCGCCTGGTAAAACCAATACAAGCCGGCGTCGTGCTGACCTAGGTCGAAAAGGCGCACGGCTAGTACAAACAGCGTACTGGCCGGCTGGTAGGCCAGGGCCGGGCGCCACGCCTCGGCCATGCTGCCAATAGTATCGGGCGTGGCCAGTGCCAGCGCCTCGCTGAGCGGTCCCACGTTGATTTCCGGCCCTTCGGAATTATAGTACGGCGTAACGTAGAACGGCATGGGCGCCGCCAAGCCGGGCGGCAGAAGAGAAGTAGCCATCGGGCGCGTGGGGCTGATACTGGCCGCTATACGCAAGCTACGCCGCCCCGGCCTAAAGAATTACAGCAGCTCTCGGGTTGGTATACTGGTGTAACACCACGCTCCAGCTTGGTGAGGCGTCTGGGTACGCTCACCAAGCTGGAGCGTGGTGTTACACCAGTATACCAACTTGAGAAGCGCACCAAGCAGTTGTTTAAGAAGCTGTTTTAAGTTATTGCGAGTCGTCTAAAAATCACCTGTCATGGCGAGCGCAGCGAAGCAATCGCACCTGTTCAGCTCCGCCATTCGAGTGCGATTGCTTCGCTGCGCTCGCAAGGACAGATGATTTAGCTAACGTAAGCAGCTTCTAAGCCGGGTACTTTGGTTTCCAGCTATGCGAGCGAAGTCGCGCCGCTCGCATGTGACCGAAACTATACTGACAGTGATTGGCGCCCTCATTGGTGCGGTAACTATCCATTCTTTCGCCCGCCGCTTGCTGCGTCGCGTTACCAGGCAAGGCCGACTAGCAACAGCGGCGTGCTACCCCACGTTGCGCCGGCTGCGTATTTCCCCCATTCGCTGTTGCCACAGCGTAAGGGTCTGCGCTGGTGTAAGCTGGTTCAACTCTTCCTGGGTGTAGGCAGGATGGTAGTAATAGCCTTCCGCAACGTCTTGCATAAAACGCAAAGTGTGGTCTATAAACCGCCTGATTGCTGGTACTACGTGGTCCGTCAACGAAGACTGCAATTCTTTCAGCTCATCAACGATGCATAGCTCATGCCGCAGTAGCAGGCGGCAGAGGTGATAGCTAGCCGTTTCAGCCTCCGCCCGGTGGATGGCCAGGCGCACCAAAATCATTCCCGGGCCACTATAATACCCGTTGCCCATGCGTTCGGCTTCACTGGCTAATGCCCTAACCTGCTCGGCAGCGGGGCGTTCCGGTAGCCGATCCCGCAGGTGCAGGCGCTCCAGCAATTCGGCGTAATGCAGAAGTGGGGAGAAGTTGATTCGGACAATGTCTTCGTGCTGCCGATACGCTGCCCAGGCTTTCGCCAGATAGGCGGTACCATTCTGGCCTTGCTTTTCGCACAGAATAGCCCAGTCTTCCCAGGTACTCGCCAGGTAGTACACCTCGAAAGCGTGCGTCGGCTCTTTCGCAATGAATTGCTCAAAGCACTCGATGGCTTTGGCTAGGTAATCGGTCCGTTGGCAGGCCCGCCCCTGCTTCTGTAGCAACAGCCCCGCCTGGCGCAGCAGTTGCGGGGGAGCATCCGCGCTTGGCCAGCTAAGCGCGGTTTGCAGCCAAGCCGTGACTTGCCGTTGCAAGTCGGTGCTGGGATAGACTTGCTGCATCCGAACTGCCTCATCCAACAGCGGCCACAGCCGCTCAGGCTGGGTACGCAGCACCCGCCTCAGCCACTGGTTCGCTTCCGCACGGGCCTGCCGCTGGGCGGGCGGCATACCGTCAAGGGTCGGGGGCCACGGATGGTACAGAATCCATACGTCGATTTCGCCTGCGGCCCGCATGTCGGCGAGGGCCAATTGCCAGTAAGACAAGGCCCGACGAGCATCCAACTGCGCCAACCTGTGGTACATCTGGGCGCGGAAGCGCAGTGTACTCGGCGTGGCAGCGCTGTCGAAGCTTGCTTCCTGAATAGCCTGCCAGGCATAACGCTGGGCCAAGTCGACATCGGTAGCGGCCACTTCCTCCAGCCGCAAGCTCGCCACCTGCGCCCGAAGCTCGTGCAGAGGAGCTTCCTGCACCGTTTCCGCCGCCGTTAGCACATCGTCGAGAAAATCCAAGCCTCCTTCCCCAAGCTTACCGCACATCTGGTCGTAGGCGAGGTAGGCGTACAACTGCAAAAAACCCGACTCTACTACTGCCTGGCGCCACTCCTCCGCATCGCCTGGCGGAGCCTGTTGCGCAAAGGCAATCAGGCCATCCAAGTCATACGCTTCGACCAGTGTCGCCAAGGTTGCGTGCCAGGGCTGTTCTTGACTAGACATGCCGCGATGGAGAAAAACGAAGATACGCTACCCCGTTTGAATTAGGTTCGGGGCAGCTGCGTGGCTGAGGGTGGGCTCGGCCTGGCACCAAAGGCAGAGGCGAGATAGACCATTCACCCAAAGCCGCTGGCTATTTTGTCGAAACGCGTGGCCAGCCGGCAACACTGCTCGATCTACGCTGAGCTGCTACGTCGACCAACTGGCTCTCCTACTCCATTTTCACGGTGACCGCCTCCCCCGAGTAGCTGATGATGCGCATGGCCGCGTTGTTGGGATCGTAGCCGACCGGCTGAGTTGGCTTTACCCACACTACGCCTATCGTGCGCTGGGCCAGCATCCCCGGAAAGCTACCTTGCCGGGCACCGATGCGCAGGGTTTTGGCTGCCTCGTCGTAATGCAGCGCAATGGTACTGGCGGCTCCTTGCTCGTAGTTGTAGTTCACGCCCTCATCCTCATAGAGCGTGAAATCTGCGTTTTGGCCGGTATAGACGTAGAGCGTGAGCGGGTCGACGGGTTTTTCATCCGTGTATTGAAGGGCTGGCCCGAAGGGTATGATGGCCCCCTCGCGCACCAGCAGCGGCAGGCGCTCGTAGGGAGCCTCCAGCGTTTGGCGCTGGCCACCAGCGTAGTGCCGGCCGCTGTAGAAATCGTACCACCCGCTACCGGCGGGCAGGTATACTTGCTTGCTGCGGGCCTGGTAGTCGGTCACCGGGGCCACCAGCAGACTAGGGCCGAACAGGTACTCGTCGCCCAGGTTGGCCACGGCGGGGTCTTGCGGGAAATCCATGAGCAAGCCGCGCATCAGCGTACCGCCCCGGTGGGTGACGCCGCCGGCCAGCGAATACACATAGGGCAGCAGGCGGTAGCGCAGCTGGTCGTAATAGAGCATACTTTGGTAAGCGGGCGTACCAGTGGGAGCCACGTTGAATATTTCCCGGTAAGGAAACTGCCCGTGCACCCGGAACAGCGGGCAAAATGCGCCGAACTGATACCAGCGGGTTTGCAGCTCGCGCCACTCGGCCTGGTCTTGGGCGTTGGGATGCTCGTAGCGGCGCTCCACCGCGAAGCCGCCGATGTCGGTGGTCCAGTATGGGATGCCCGAAAGCGAGAAGTTGAGGCCAGCCGGAATCTGATTTCTAAAATCCTCCCAGCGCGCCCCGATGTCGCCGCTCCAGACAGCTGCCGCGTAGCGCTGCGAGCCCGCGTAGGCCGAGCGCGTGAGCAAAAACACCCGCTGACCGGGCGCAGTCTGGCGCTGCCCTTCGTAGATACCCTTGGCGTTTTGCAGTGGGAAGGCGTTGAAATACAGCTGGCTCGGCCCTAGGTAGGTAGGGTTCATCAGGGCTTGCCGGGTCTCGACGTTGGTATTGGAGTAGATGTCCGGCTCCGAGGCATCCATCCACCACGCGTCGATTCCTTTGGGAAGAAGCCTGGTGTTGAGCAGGTTCCAGAAGGCGGTGCGGGCCTGGGGGTTGAGAGCATCGTAGAAGGTAGACGTGTAGCCCGGCGCAATCCAGTCTTTGGTGCGGTTGGCGATGTTGCGCGGGTAGAGGTAGCCCTTGGCGCTGAAGTCGTGGTACGTGTTGGCACCTTCGTAGATTTTCGCCCATACCGAAATCATAAAGTGCAGGTGATCTTGGGCGTGCAGGGTGTTGATCATACCAGCCGGGTCGGCAAAGCGGCTGGGGTCAAACTCCTGGCTGCCCCACTGATCAGGCTTCCAGTACGACCAGTCGAGCACGATATTATCGAGCGGGATCTGGCGCCGGCGAAATTCCTGGGCCACGTCCAGGATTTCCTGCTGAGTCTTGTAGCGCTCGCGGCTTTGCCACAGCCCCAGCGCCCAGCGCGGCACCAGCGGGGCCGGGCCGGTCAGCTGCCGGTAGCCGGCGATTACCTCGTCGGCAGTGGCCCCCAGCACGAAGTAGTAGTTCAGATCGTGCGCGGCCTGCGAACGCCAGCCGTATTCGTGCTGCCCCTGGGCCGAGAGCGGCGGCAGCCACTTCAGGCCCAGGTACGATTCGCCGCCGTCCGGGTCCCAGGTAAGCTTGAGGGAGTATTTGCGGCCCGCCACCATCTCCAGCTCCACGAGGGAGGTACCGGGATTCCAGGCCTGCCGCCATTTGTTTACTACCTCCTTGCCATCGAGGTACAGGTGGGCGTAGCCGGCATTTTTGAGCAGGAAGTGATGCTTGCCCGTAACGCCCGACTCCACGCTGCCTTCCCAGCTGGCAGTGACATTATCCAGCTTCAGGCCCGCCGGGAAGTTCTGTTGGTCTTCCAAATATTCATAGTTCAACACCGATTCGGGACGCTGCACCAGGATCTCGCTGGGCTGGCTTTTGCTGCGGTAAGTAGCGGTGAGCCAGCCAGGTTGCCCGTCGGCCGCGTACAGACGCAAGCTGGAGAGCGGCTCGTAATCGCGCGTGTCGCCCACTCTGGTGAGCGAATAATTATCCCACAAAATACCGTAGTGCCCGCTCGACACCAGGAAAGGTACCGCCACTTCGGTATTATTCTGGGCTAATTCTACCTGTAGACCGCGGTAGTTCATCGTGCCGTTTTGGTGCTGGCCCAGGCCGTAGAGTCCCTCGCCGGGCGGCGCGTCGAAGACCTGCTGCACCTCGTAGAGCGGCTGCCCGCTGGCCATCACTGCCTTGAAGTACTTGCCCCCGCCCGCCCGCTCGCGCAGCACCGGCTGGCCCTGGGCATCGGTGAAGCGGACTTCGCCGGTGGCCAGGACTACCGTGGCCGTGAGAGCGGGCGTACTTAGTATCCCCAGCCCCTTTCGCTCTTTGTATTGCCAGTTAAGGACTGGCCCGTTTTGGGGCACTACCATCAGGCTCTTGACGGTGGAGAGGGTATCGAGCGGCGAGGCTTGGACTTGCACTATTTTGTCAGTCACCACCCGCAGGCGCAGCGTGCGGGCAGCATTCTCATTGGCCGGCGGCAAATGCAGAAGCACGCCGTCGGGCTGGCGCTCGGCACGCGACGGCTGGGCTTGGGCACCGACCCGTAAGAGGCTGAAAGATAACGTAACAAGTAGGTGGAAAGGAAACCGCATGAATAGGACAGGGAATTTTGAATTTTTGTGATTCAGGCAAAGAAGCTGTTTAGAAAGCCCTTCACATTGCGGGCCGCTGCGACGCGGGCACTGATTTGATTTTTACTACCTGCGTCTTTAAGCCGGCCGCCTTCGCCGTAAGGATAATTTCACCGGCCTGCTGGGTAGTCTGCACCAGGATTTGCGCCAGGCCATTGAAGGTCTTGCGCTGCCAGGCGGGGGCCGGGGTACGCACCTGAATGGTACCCGGCAGCGCGTTGGTCGTCTCCCAGGGCTTGTCTTTGAGCAGCGGCGTGGCCACAAAGGCGATGGTATTGCGACCGGGCTTTAGCAGGGCAGCCTCCAGCGGGAAGCCATTGGGGGGAGATTGCGCCGCGGCCAACTGCCGGGTGAGGAGGTGGCCATTTACGTAAATGGATTGCTTGCGCCCGATAGGCTGGTAAAACAACGTAACCTGGGTGCCAGGCCCCGTAGCGTGTGGCAGCTCGAAGGTACCCCGCGTCACATAGGCCTTGGCAACGGGGGCCAGCTGAGTCGAATCGTACTGCCGCGTGGTGAAGGCCGGCACCCAACTGGCATCGTCGTAGGCGGGGGCCAGCTCGGGGCCGGCCGAGAAGTCGGGCGTAGTGGGCCGCTCGCGCAGGTTTTCGATACCGATGACGCGCACGGTATCCACGTAGCGGTCGGGCTCCAGGGAGGTGGGGTCGCCGTTGCCCACGCCGATGATGCGGCCGGGACCGCTCAGGCTGAAAGTAATCGCTTGGTTGGCAGTTGGTACGGGGCGTTGGTTGGCATCGGTGAGCTGCACCGTTACCACGGTTACGTCTTCGCGGGTGGCTTGCACGGTGGGCTTGCTGGGTCGCAGTTGCATGGCGGCGGCCGGGCCGGCGGTATGCACTACGTCAGCGGCAATGCGGCGGCCCTGGCGATAGCCCACGGCGGCCAGGGTACCGGGGGCGTAAGGCACTTACCATTGCAGGTGTGAGTTGCGGGGCATAGGCTTGCGGCCCAAGCTTTTGTTGTTTAGCAGTAGCTCTACTTCGTCGCAGTTGCTGTAGGCCCACACGTTGATGGGCTGGCCTTCGCGGCCGGGCCAGTTCCAGTGAGGCAGCAAGTGCAGGGTGGGCTCGGTGGTCCACCACGACTTCAGGTACCATACGTTGTCTTTGGGAAAGCCGCACAAGTCCAGCATCCCGAAGTACGACGTGACGGAAGGCCAGCCGAACGGCGTGGGCTCGCCCCGGTAGTCGAAGCCCGTCCAGATAAACAGGCCCGCCAGGTACGGCCGGGCGGCATAGTGCTGCCAGCCTCCCTCAATGCTATAAAATTTCGGACTGGGTTTCTGGTCGTAGGCAGCCGCGTAGTGCCGCTCATCGTCGCGGACGTAGATGCCGCGCGTAGCGTGGGTAGAGCCTTCCTCAGTGCCCCAGCTCGCCTGGTCCGGAAACTTGGCGTGCTGCGCGTCGGTGCTACCCTGGCCGATGTAGTTGTAGCCCATCACGTCGATCACCGTGGAAATGCCCTGCCCCCACCCCCCGCTGATGGCCGCCGTAACGGCGCGGGTCGAGTCGATGGTGTTGACGAACGCCTGCATCGTGGCCGCAATGCGGGCCCCCTGCACGTTGCTCTCGATGGCCCACTCCTCGTTGCCAATCGACCAGCTAACGACGCTCGGGTGGTTGCGGTCGCGCACGATCAGGCGCTTCAGCTCGCCCAGGCTGTGCTCGGTAATGCCCATCTCCCGGTTTTCGTCGATCACGAGCATACCCAGACGGTCGCAGAGATCAAGCAGCTCGGGGGCGGGCGGGTGGTGCGAGGTACGGTAGGCGTTGCAGCCGAAGGCTTTGAGCTGCCGCAAACGCCACTCCAGCAAGGCATCGGGCACGGCTACGCCTACTCCGGCGTGGTCTTGGTGGTTGTTGGTACCAGTGATTTTGACGTGCTGCCCGTTGAGGAAAAAACCCTCGTCGGCATCGAAACGAATGGTACGCATGCCGAATGGTGTGCGGTACTCGTCGACTACCTGCCCACCCTGGCGCACCCGCGTCACGAGCGTGTAGAGGTAGGGCGAATCCAACGACCAGCGCTGGGCGTCGGGTACTGCCATCCGGCAGCTCAGCTCGCGCTGCCCTGCGCCGGGCAGTTGGGCCGGGGGTAACTGCCTGGTGGCCACGGTGTGTCCCTGGGCGTCTACCACGTCTTGCACTACCTCGAAGGCTTGCGCCTGGGTGCTGCCGTTGGCGATGGTGGCCCGCACCGTGAGGGTGGCCGCGCTCCCGGCCAGCTCGGTGCTGACGAAGGTGCCGTGGGGCGCTACGTGCACGGGGGCCGTCTTGGTCAGCCACACGTGGCGGTAAATGCCTGCGCCCTCGTAAAACCAGCCTTCTTCGAGGGTAGCGTCCACGCGCACGGCAAGCACGTTGGGCCGGCCATCGTAGTGGAGGTAGTCGGAAATGTCGTAGTGAAAGCCTTGATAGCCACTCGGCTCGGCACCCAGGTAGTGCCCGTTTATCCACACAATGGAATTGCGAAACACACCGTCGAATTCCAAGCTAATGCGCCGCCCCAGGTCGGTCGCCGGCACCACGAACGACTTGCGGTACCAGCCTACGCTGGCCGTCGGAAAGGCCCGGCCGATGGCTTTGAAGCCGTGGCTAAAGCTGGCTTTTTCCGAAAAGCCCTGCTCCACGGCCCAGTCGTGGGGCAAGTCGAGCTGCCGCCAGGCCCGGTCGTCGAAGTTGGCCGCCGCGGCCCCGTCGCCGTAGCCGGTTTTGGCGAGGTAAGAGAAATAACCTACCCCGTGGCCGAAGTCCAGCCGAGGATCAAATGGATGGCCGTAGGCAAAACGCCAGTCAAAATCGAGCAGCAGACGCTCGCGGCCCGGCAGCGGCGCAGCCCGGCCCAGCGAGAAAAAACAAAGGCCGGCTAGCAGTACTACCAGCGGGCGGAGTGAGCAGAAAATCATGAGCGGAGCTAATGCGCAGCGGACTACCAACGGCCGGGGCAATTGACCGCCCCGGTAGTCAGTGCTGTTCTCAGGTTAGCAGCTGTAAGGCTGTACCCCCAAGCTCCAGCTTGGGAGTACAGCCTTGGCTGGCTCAATAGCCAGGATTCTGGGTAATGCCCCAAGTTTGGGCATCTTGCAACTCAATGGGCAGCAGCGGAATGGGATTCAGGACCCCGCTCGTAATGCTGTGGGTGCGGGCGCGGGCCGCCACATCACTCGACAAAATGCCGAAATAGCGGCCCGTGCGCACCAAGTCCCAGTAGCGCAGCGACTCTTCGCCGAACTCGACGCGGCGCTCGTGCCAGATGGCGCTGAGCAGCGCCGCGCCCGACAGACCCGCCAGATCGGGCAGCGTGCCCGTGGGCGTGTTGGCCGAGGCGTAGGCAGTGTTGCCCACGGTTGTGCCGGGCGGGCGGGTGGATAGGCGGGCCCGCCGCCGTACCTGGTTCACCAACTCAAGGGCCTCGCTGCTGCGGCCGAGCTGGGCGGCGGCCTCCGCCTTCATCAGTAAAATGTCGGCGTAGCGCATCTTGCGGATGTTTTGCCCCGCCGATTGGGGGGCGGCGGGAGCCGGAATGGCCACTTTGCGGCTGAGGTAGCCGGTGGCGCTGAAGGCCGGGTCCACGGTATTGATTACCCCCAGCACCACGTCGTTGTTCTTGATGAAAGTTACCTCGCGGCGCGGGTCGTTGGCCTCGTACTCGTCGTAGAGGCTTTGTGTCGGGTTGTTAAAGCCGTAGCCGAAGGTGGCGCGGTTGTTTTGAAACACGTTGTTGGCCGTACCGGTCGAGATGGGGCCGTAACTATCGCTGGAAGCCGCGAACTGAATCTCGAACACCGACTCGCTGCTGTTTTCGCCAATATCCTGGTGAATAGCCGCGTAGTTGGGATATAAGCTGTACTGGGTCGAAGCGATGACGGTGTTCGTTAGGTCGTACACTTCCTGCCACGTATGGTTATTCGTATTGTCGGTGCCGAGTTGGTACAGGATAACTCGGGCCAGGTAGCCGTTGGCCGCGCCCTTGGTGGCCCGGCCTAGGTCGCTCGCCGGGTAGGCGCTCTTCTCGGGCAGTAGCGCGGCGGCGGCCTTCAGGTCTTTCTCGATGAAGGCGTACGTCTGGGCAATGGTCGTACGCTTTACGTTGGCCGCATCGGTGGGCAGCACGGCCTGCTCGAAGAGTGGTACGCCCCCGAAATTCTTCACGAGGTTGAAATAGAAATAAGCCCGCAAAAACAGCGCCTCGCCCTTGAGGCGGGCTTTCAGGGTGGAGTTGATGGTGCCCGCGTCGATGTTGCTCAGCACGGTATTAGCCCGCGCAATACCCGTGAAGCTGTGAGTCCACAGGCTGGCAATGATGGGGTTGGTGGTTTGCACCGCCCAATTTTTGATGTCGCTGACGGCGGTGAAGTCGCTGGCACTGCTGCCCTTTTCCGAGTCATCGCTCAGGATGTCGCCAAACATCCATTCGAAGTGTACCGTCACGAAGTCGCCCACCCCAAACTTGGGACCCTGGTCCCAGCCCGCCACGTCGTACACGGCGTTGACGGCCTGCACCGAGTTGGTGGCATCGTTGAAGAGGTTGGTTTGCGTAACGGTACCTAAAGGACTCTTATCCAAGAAGCTTTTGCAGCCGGGGGCGATGCTCAGCAGGGCCGCCAAGGCCAGCGCACGAGTGGTAAAAGGAATTTTCATCGAGAGTAGCGGGTGGGATAAGCCTTAAAACTGTACGTTGAAACCCAGGCGGTATGTGCGCGGCTGCGGGTAGTTGCCATAGTCTACTCCGTAGGCCAGCGGGATGCCGTAGTAGCCACTCGCCGAAATCTCGGGATCCAGGCCCCGATACTTGGTGACGGTGAATACGTTATCGACCGAGGCAAACACCCGGAAGCCGTTGATCTTGAATTTTTCCAGTACCGGCTGCGGCAGCGAGTAGCCCAGCTCCATGTTGCGGGCGCGCAGGTAGCTGGCATTTTCCACGTAGCGGCTGCTAAACAAGTCGTTGGTGGTAGCGTTCGACGTCATGCGCGGCTGGTTGCTGCCGGGGTTGCCGGGGGTCCAGCGGTCCATGCGGTCCGCGTAAAAATTAGTCCAGATATTGGCGATGGCGCTCGACTTATCCAGGTTGATGGCGGCGGCGTTGACAGCCTCGGCCCCCTGCACCCCGTAGAGCAGTACCTTGAAATCGAAGTTGCTGTACGACAGGTTCAGCGAGGCCCCGTAGGTGAAGCTGGGCGTGGCGCTACCCAGGTAGGTGTTGTCGGTGGCGTCGATTTTACCGTCGCCGTTGGTGTCCTGGTATTTCACGTCGCCGGGCTTGGCGGTGGGCTGCACGAGGGAGCCGGCGGCGTTTTTGTAGGCATCAATTTCTGCCTGGCTGTGAAAGATGCCCTGCGCCTGCAAGCCGTAGAAATACGCAATTTCGTGGCCCACGTCGGTGCGGGTAGTGAAGCCGATCTGCGTGTTGCCGCTGGCGATGGGATTGGCCCCGCCCAGGCTGGTGATCATGTTGTTGATCTTGGTGAAATTCACTCCCACGTTGTAGCGGAGCTTCCCGATTTCAGCACGGTAGTTCAAGGCCAGCTCCAGGCCGCGGTTGCGCAGCGTACCCACGTTGGCGCTGGCCGGGGCCTGGCCCAGATAGTCGGGCACGGGCAGCAGGGCAATCATGTCCTTGGTCGTCCGCTCGAAATAATCCCCGGTGAAGGTCAGCTTATTATCGAGAAACGAAGCGTCGAGGCCGATGTCGCTCGTCACGGCCGTCTCCCATTTCAGGGCGGGGTTGCTGAGCGTGGCGATGGCCAGCCCCGGGGCCCGCGACTGGTCGGTGCCGAACACGTAGTTCTGGTTGTTCACGGCCGTGGAAGCGTAGCCGTAGTTGGGGGCGGCGTTCTGGTTGCCCACCGAGCCGAAGCTGGCCCGTAGCTTCAGCTGCGATACGGCCGTGACGTCCTTCAGAAAGCGTTCGTTGGAGATGTTCCAGGCCGCGCCCACCGACGGGAATACGCCCGTGCGGTTGGCACCCAGGAAGCGCGAGGTTTGGTCGAAGCGCAGGGTACCCGTCAGCAGGTAGCGGTCGCGAAAATTGTAATTGGCCCGGCCGAAATACGAGAGCAGCGAGCCGTCGTACTGCGAGCTGCGGATGGTGGAAGTGGCGGCGCGGGCTACCGAAATGTATTGCAGCGTGGCGTCGGCGGGCACGTCGTAGCCGGTTACCGAAATGCCGCTGCCGTAGCCGCGCTGCGCCTCTTGCCCCAGCGTGAAGGAGAGGGTACTGTTATCGGCAAAGGTCTGGTTGTAGTTGAAGTAATTCGACCATACCCACGAGATATTCTCGTTGCGCGATTCTACCAGTATGCTTTGCGAGCGCTGGTCGTTGGGACCCAGGTAGTACTGGGGCAGGTACACCTTGGGGTGGGCATTGTTATAATTGATGCCGAACGTCGAGCGAAACGTCAGGTTCTTGAGCAATGCCACGTCGAGGTATGCACTGGTGAAGAGCGTGGAATTGACCGTCTTGTTGTACTGCTGCTCGGTAAGCAGGCGCGCCAGGTTGGGCGTGAAGCTCGTGATGTTGTTGTACGCGTAGCTCCCGTCGGCATTGTAGGGCGAGCTGATGGGGTTGGCCTGAATGGCGTTTTGCAGCACCGTGCTGTAGCCCGTGTTGCCGTTGGCGTCGAGCCCGCCGGTCTGATTTGAGCTGGTAAACGTGGCCGACACGCCCGCTTTCAGAAACTTGGTCAGCGTGGCGTCGTCGTTCAGGCGCACCACGTATTTCCGGTAGCCCGACTGCTGCACTATGCCGTTCTGCTGGAAGTAGTTGCCGCTGATCAGGTAGCGGTTTTGCTCGGTGCCCCCCGAGGCCGCCAGACTATAGTTGGTAATCAGTCCCTTCTGCAAGACCAGCTGCTGATAGTCGGTACCGGCCGCGCTGCCGTTGAGGGCGCTGGCCAGCAGGGCCGTGTAGTCGGCGGGCACGGTGGCACCCTCGTTGGCGTAGGCCTCCGATACCAGCGTAGCGTACTGCTGGGCATTGGTGAGGGGCAGCGTACGCCGGATTTGCTGGAAGCCGGTGTAGCCAAACAGATTGAACTGCGTTTTGCCCGCCTTGCCGTGCTTGGTAGTAATGATTACCACGCCGTTGGCCCCGCGCGAGCCGTAGATGGCCGTGGCCGAGGCGTCCTTCAGAATTTCGGTCGATTCGATGTCGGTGGGCAGCAGAAAGCTGATGTCAGCGATTTGCACGCCATCGACCACGTACAGCGGGTCGGCGTTGTTGATGGTGCCCACGCCCCGCACCCGGATGCGGGTACCCGCGCCCGGCTGGCCGCTGTTGGCAGTGATGTCGACGCCGGCGGCCCGGCCTTGCAGTGCCTGCACGGGATCGGCGGTGGCCACCTGGGTTAGCTGGGCGCTGCTTACGCTGGCTACGGCGCCGGTCAGGTCGCTCTTGCGGGCCGTGCCGTAGCCCACCACGACCACGTCGCTCAGGCTTTGCGCGTCGGCCTCCAGCGTGACGCGCAGCTCCGACTTAGAGCCCACGGACACTTCTTGCGCCTTAGACCCTACCGCGCTAATCACCAAGATATTCGCCCCGGCTGGCAAGCCCAGTTGAAATCTGCCATCGACCCCGGCCGTCACGCCGTTGGTAGTGCCCTTCACCAAAACGGTCGCCCCAGGAATAGGCTCGCCCTTCGCGTCGGTCACCACGCCTTGCACTGCCCGCTGCTGGGCAAAGGCTACCGATGCGCTGCACACTAGTACAGCGGTATTCTGTAGAAAAGTCCTCATTAAGATGAGTAAGAGTTGGGTGAGAATTGGTGGCCAAAGGTGACAGGGGTTTAGCAGTATTTTATAATGAAATTCTGTCGTTTACTTGTATTGTAATGCACTATACAGCTGATTGGCAAGGTTATTTCCCCGGTCATTCATTGCCCGGCTAAGTTGCTTAGCCTCAGCCCGCAACGCCTACCTCCTTCACCAAAGGCTCATGCCTGGCTGTGTTGCTTCGCCAACTAGTCAAAAGGCCGACCTGGGGGCCGGGGCCAGCCGCCGCCTGCGGGGCCAACTCAGCGCGGCCGGCACGGTAGCGAGGGCTGAGCCAGCGCCGCCACCGTGCCGCTAATCCGCTTGGTGAGCAAGCGCCCCGACCGTTCGCTGGCTGCTGGCCCCGGCCGCGCAAGGGGAAAATCAGGCCTGACAACATCCTCCTACCTATTTTTTGCAGGACAATGCTATTATATCCGTTACTTGTAGTTTATTAGCTACTCTGTATTAGAGCCCGGCAGATTAGGGTTACCCAAATAACTTATTAGCAGTCCTTACATTACACTAGCCAATGAAGCAACTCATTATGCGTGAAATCACTCCGCTGTCTCAAAGCGATTGCTTCATGCTATTTTCCCGCGTAAAGGACAAGTTTGATTTTCCCCTGCACTACCACGAAGAGTACGAGTTGAACCTGATTCTCAATGCGGGGGCAGCCAAGCGCATCGTCGGCGACCACGTCGAGGAAATCGGCGAAGCCGAGTTGGTATTGGTCGGCCCCAACCTCTACCACGCCTGGTTTACGCATAAGTGTCGGAGCAAAGAAATTCGGGAGCTGACCATTCAGTTTCACCGCGACTTGTTTGGGGAACAACTGCTGGGCCGCAACCAACTCAGCTTCATCAAAGGCATGTTTGACATGGCCCAGCGGGGCATCTCGTTTGCCCCTGATACCATCGAGCGCCTGCTGCCGCGGCTGCTGAGTCTGGAGCACAAGCACGGCTTCGACTCGGTGCTGGAGCTTTTTTTCATCCTGCACGACTTGTCGACCTCGCACAACATGCGGCTGCTCTCGACCATCTCGCCCGACAATGAGCAGCCCAACCACCACAGCCGTCGCCTCGAAAAGGTATTTGCCTACCTCAATACTCACTACGGACGGCCCATTACCCTGGCCGAAGTGGCCAAGCTCGCCAACATGCCCGAGACTTCCTTCAGCCGCTTCATCAAGCGGCGCCTCGGCAATACCTTCACCGACTGCCTCCACGAAATTCGGCTGGGCCACGCTACTCGCCTACTCATCGATACCACCCACAACGTGACGGAAGTGGCTTACAGATGCGGCTTCAACAACATTTCTAATTTCAACCGCACGTTCAAAAAGCGCCGGGGCTGCACGCCCAAAGAATTTCGCAGTAATTATTCTGGAAATCGAATATTTATTTAGTCGCTACCCACTGGTCGGTGCGGAAGGGGACGGCGGGCAGACCTTCGCGGTTGTAGAGATTGCCAGTGGGGTTGTTAGCCCAGTCGTAGCGCACGGCTACGGGCGCGGGTACGGCGGCACAGGTCAGCACTACTTCCGAACCCGCCAGCGTGCCCGAGGCCCAATGGAACTGGTGGTCGGCTCCCGCCACCGCAAAGCCGCTGAGCATAGTGGTACCGGTTCGGAGCTGTAGGCCCGCCTTGGCATTGGCAAACTGCACGCGCACTTGGCTACCAACTACTTGCATACGTTGAAAAGTGGGGCCAGCCGCTACCACCTGCCGGTCGCCGTAGGCAACCTGACGAGCTACCAGGGCCAGGCGGTAGCCCACGTCTTGCTTGTCGGCGGGATGAATATCAGCCCCTTCGCCCACGTCGATGGCCACCGCCATGCCGGTGCGGGGCAGCGCCAGGGCCTGCGCCTGGGCTTCGCGCAGCTCGGCCCAGTCCGACTCGGCGGGCAGCGGTACTTCCTTCGTAAAGTTGGCTAGCTGCACAAACAGGAAAGGTAGCTCAGGCTGGGCGAAGCGGGTGCGCCAGTCGCGAATCAGGGTCGGAAACAGCGCACGATACTGGGCCGCCCGACCCACGTTACTCTCGCCCTGATACCAGATAACCCCTTTGAGCGCGTAGGGTAGCAGCGGCGCAATCATGCCGTTGTAGAGCACAGTGGGCGTATTCTGCGCGTCTGGCGCGGGCGTGACGGGCGCGGCCAGGCTCGCCACCAGCGCCCCAAAGTCGGGCAGTTGCCCCAGGGCTTCGGGGCTAACCCACGCTTCGGCTGGGGTGCCGCCCCAGGGGCTGCTGAGCAGGCCGATGGGTACTTGGTAATGTTGGTGGAGGTGGCGGGCGAAGAAGTAGCCCACGGCCGAAAAGCTACCCGCCGTGGCGGGGCTGCACACCTGCCAGCCGTAACCCTCGTTTTCGGTCTGCGGCTGGTAGGCCACCACTTTTTTCACCGTGAACTGCCGAATCTGCGGAAAATTGGCACCAGCTACTTCCTGCTCGGCATTGAGCGGAAGCGGATAGGCCCCCGGCGCGGGGGCATTCTTGTCGCGCAGGGGCAGTTCCATGTTCGACTGGCCCGCCGCCAGCCATACATCGCCCACCAAGATGTCTTGTAGCAGCAAGGTATTTTGTCCTTGGATAGTCATGGCGTAGGGGCCACCGGCTGGCATGGCGGGCAGCGTCACCTGCCAGCGGCCCGTAGTGGCCGGCGTGGCCAGGTAACGCTGCCCCCGAAACGACACCGTAACCTGCTCACCCGGCGCGGCCCAGCCCCACACGGGTACCGGCACGTTGCGCTGCACCACCATGTGGTCGCCGACCAACGCGGGCAGGCGCACCGTGGCGTGGGCCGCGAGGCTGCTGGCTAGGGCTGCGATTGCCAGCGCGAGGCTGCTCTTCATACTTAACTAAGGATGAGTGAATAGTAAGTAAACCAGCCTAACAAACCTGATGCGCAGCCAGCTTAACGCCTCAGGGTAGTGGAGGTGTGGCGTCCGGCAGGGTTGCTTTTACAAGGGTTTTACACCGGCAAGTACGGTAAAACATTCCTCTATTTACGCATTGTCAGAATGTATTCAGCGCGTTGCTACCGGCTTTTGCCCACTAGTCGGTTCGTCAAGCTTCTGCGTGATGCCACGACAGGCAGTCGGCGGTAGCTGAGAAGCGCAGTGAGCGCCTGAGATGCGTGCTAAATGAGTACTAGCAATTGCCGGTAAACTATTATTTGGCAAGAAAAGAATGGGAAGACCTTTGTAATAGCTGCTTATGCATGAAGCTATTTTTTATAGTAGCTGGCGGGAGAAGCCAGCCAGCTACCCCTTGGTCTGGAAGCCCAGTAGTCCCTCTTTCTACCCATTCTTTTTCGTTGTTCTTAGCGTGCGTTTTTTTTTCGTTGCGGCGCGGTGGCTAGTCATCCTGGCTGGCCTCCCCGCCTTGGCTGGCCCATCGCCAGCCGCTGCCCAGCCGCCCGGCCCCGCTACCGGCCAAGCCATTCAGCTCCTCGATACGGGCTGGCGCTTTCGCCAAGCTGGCAAAGACAACTGGCAGCCGGCTACGGTGCCCGGCTGCGTGCACACCGACCTATTGGCTACCAGGCAAATAGAAGACCCCCTCTACCGCGACAACGAGCTGAAGCAGCAGTGGATCGGCAAGACCGATTGGGAGTACGAAACTACGTTTGAGGTGACACCGACCCTGTTGCAGCGCCAGCACCTGGAGTTGGTGTTCAAGGGCCTCGACACCTACGCCGATGTAACGCTCAACGGCACGGCCATGCTGCATACCGACAACATGTTTCGGGAATGGCGGGCCGAGGCCAAGCCGCTGCTCAAAGCCGGAGCCAACCGCTTGCTGGTACACTTCCGCTCACCCCTGAACGAAGTAGCCGACTTACCCAAGCAATACGGGTATAGCTTGTTCGCCATCAACGACGAGCAGGCGATGGGCTACGTGGGCGATAAGGGGCCGGTATTGAGCCCCTACACCCGCAAGGCGCCTTATCACTACGGTTGGGACTGGGGCCCGCGGTTTGTGGGGGCGGGCATTTGGCAGCCGGTGCAGCTCGAAGGCTGGGACGCGGCCAAAATCACGGACTTTCACGTAGTACAGCGCCAGCTAAGCGCCCAGGCGGCGCGGCTGGCGCTGGTGGTAGAAGTGGAGGGGGCGGCCACGGCCAGCGGCCCGGCTACTCTGGTGCTCGAAACCACTGGTCCCGACGGCCAGCCTGGTCCGCGCCTGGAACAGGCCGTAACCCTGCAACCAGGCCGGCGCGAAGTAACGGCCGAGGTGCAGCTATCCAACCCGCAGCTTTGGTATCCAGCTGGTTACGGGGCGCAGCCGCGCTACACTTTTCAAGCCCTGCTGGTACAAAATGACCACCCGCTCGCTGCTGCCCGCACCCGTACCGGCCTGCGCACGCTGGCGCTACGCCGCGAGAAGGATGCGTACGGCAAGTCATTTGAGTTCGTAGTAAACGGCATTCCGATTTTCGCCAAGGGCGTGAACTGGATCCCGGCCGATATTTTCGAAACCCGCGTGACGCCCCGGCGCTACCACCAGTTGCTCCAGGCGGCCAAGGACTGCAACATGAACATGGTACGCGTGTGGGGCGGCGGCATTTACGAGAATCAGTATTTCTACGACACCTGCGATGAGCTGGGCCTATTGGTGTGGCAGGATTTCCTGTTTGCCTGCTCATTCTACCCCGGCAATCCGGCATTTGTCGACAACGTGCGCCAGGAGTTGACTTATCAGGTGCGCCGCCTGCGCGACCACCCCAGCATCGCCATCTGGGTGGGTAACAACGAGAACGAAGTGGCCTGGCAGCAGTGGGGCGTACCCGAGAAAATGGGCGCGCACAAGCTGGAGGTGTGGAGCAACTACCTCACGCTCTACCGAGACCTTATCCCCACCGTCCTGCGGGAAAACGACCCCAGCCGCCCCTACTGGTCTTCAAGCCCCTCGTCAGATTTTGAAGACATCGCCGGCTCGCAAACCACCGGCGACATGCATTACTGGGAAGTGTGGGGCGGCACCGCCCCCATTTCAGACTACGAGAAGCAGGTGCCTCGCTTCATGAGCGAGTACGGTTTCCAGTCGTTCCCGGAGTTGAAATCGGTGCAGCAGTTCACAGTCCCGGCCGACCAGGACATCGCCTCGCCCGTGATGAAGGAGCACCAACGCAGCGCCGTGGGCAATCCGCGCCTGCAAGACTATCTGCTGCGCAACTACCGGGCACCTAAAGATTTTGCCTCGTTTCTGTACGTAAGCCAGGTGCTGCAAGCGCAGGCGATCAAGCTGAGTGCCGAGCACTTGCGACGCAGCCGGCCTCGGACTATGGGCTCGATGTACTGGCAGCTCGACGACTGCTGGGGCGTGGCCTCGTGGTCGAGCATCGACTACTACGGGCGCTGGAAGGCCTTGCAGTATTACGCCCGGCGCTTTTACGCCCCGGTGCTGCTGAGCCCCCATGAGGAGGGCGACAACGTGCGCTTCTACGTCGTGTCGGACCAGCTTACGGCTACCCCAGCCACCTTGCAGGTGCGCTTGCTCGACTTTGGCGGCAAGGTGCTGTACCAGCAGACGGCGACGCTGCAAGTAGCGCCGCTTACCAGCAAGGTGTATCTCGAAATTCCGAAAGCCAGCCTGCTCAAAAATCAGAATCCCAAGCAAGTAGTGCTGAGCTGCACCCTGCAAGCCGGCGGCACCACCCTCGCTACCAACGCTCTTTACTTTGCCCTGCCCAAGGAAATGGCGCTGCCCCGGGCTGCCATCGCCGCCACCTGGCAGCAGGCCAGCGACAGCACCTACCGGGTAACGCTCAAAAGCAAGACCCTCGCCCGTGAGATCAGCCTCTCGCTAGCGGCAGGCGATGGTTTTTTCAGCGACAACTACTTCGACCTGCTGCCCGGCGAAACCAAAGTACTTACGTTCCAAAGCCAGGAAGCTGCCTCCCTCGCGGAGCTGCGCAGGCGCTTGGTAGTGCGTACGCTCGCGGATGCCTTTTAAGCTGGCCATTCTCTACCCGTCGGCGGCCCGCCACCTTACCAACTGCCACCGCGACAGCGACACGAACAGCTCGGTGCTGAGCAACTTCGGCTCGCAGCTAGCTTCTCCCGCTACGCCGGGGTCACGAGGTAGGTGGTATCGTCCGCGGGCTGGCGGTAGCCGACAGTCGCTTTTACAGTAGCTGCCGGAAAAAGGGGGTCAGCTCCTTGGCCAAAATTGCGTGGTCCTCCACGCTGGGGTGGCCAGTACAGCCCCGCGCTTGCATGGGCCGGAAGAAATACACCGCGACGGGCTTATCGGCAGGGTAGGCAGCATCCGTTTTTTGCTTTACGGCCGTGAGGCAGTTTTGCAGCAGCGTGCGGTTTTTGCCATTCAGCATGGGGCTGCTCAGCAGGGCAATCCGCGCCTTGGGGTACCTGGCTTTTACCAGCCTCACAAACTGCACGTACGCACTTACGTAGCTGACGCTGTCAAACGGCAGGCGGGTACTTTTACCATCGCCCGCACTCATGTCGTTCGTACCAAGCGCGATGCTTACCACGTCGGGCTTGTACGTGGCAACATTCCACCGATGCGTGCTTTGGGGGAGGAAGTCTGTTTGCTCGTAGACCTGCGGCATCGTCGGCCCCGCGCTGTTCCAATTGCGGTAAATGCCAATGCCGCTCACGCTGCTCAGTACAAAATTGGTTTTCAGGGCCCGCGCTATCCGCGGCCCGTAGGCCAGGTAGGCATTGTGCTGATCGTGGTACTCGCCACTCCCGCAGGGTACTTCCGACGCGTCGGCGGCGGCTCCGCAGGTGATGCTGTTGCCGATAAACTCAAGTAGGGGGCCGGCCGGCCTGGAGAGGGCCGTCACTTGCTGGCCTACTACCCGCTCGATATCGATCGGGCCGGTGTGCGCCTCGGTGGCCTTGTACACCCAGACCGTATGCTTTCCTCCACTGGCTGCTTTGCTGGCGATTGGCACGTTGGTTACGCCGCCATTAAGCCTTACCCGCCGCTGATATAGCCCATCAAGCTCGTATTGCAGGTAATTATGGTCCTGGCCCTTGGGTAGAGAAACGACGAGCTGGCATTCCCGGCCTTCAAAGCTGAACCCAACGTGCGCGGCCGACCCGATCAGCTCCAACTGCTGAGCCTTATTCACTAGCGCCCGCCCATAGGGTAGCAGGGCCGTTGCTGGTAGCACTGTAGCCGTCGGGGAAGCTGCGCACGCCAGGGTCAGGCTTACGGCAAGTAGGTTTAGCTTCATAAAAATCGTGTATGGAGCAGGGCAAATTGGAAGACTAAAAAGCCCGCGGCGTGCGCCTGGCAGGCCACTGTAAGAGCGTGTTTGGGAACTCAGGCCCAGGTAGTCCGCCGCAGAGACATGGAAGCTGCTTGGGCGCTTGAAATGCGCTTTAGCGGTTTTATGGTTAGGCTGGCGATGAAAAGCTAGGCGGCATTTTTAAATAGGGATAACTGCCCGAACAGCTTCACTAACTCGTTTTCTTTTTCGCTACCCGATTTCCAAACACATTCCTACAGCGGCTCCCAAATTAGTGTACTAGTTTGCCAAGGTTACACCCCGACAAACGAGTACTCCAACCTGATAATCGCGCTAGTAACTCTTGACTGGCAGAGTAGCGGTGCGAGCAACTAGACGGGGCTCACACCACTAGCACGACCAGGCTCCGCGCTCCGTGGGCGCCCACGACCAATGATTGCTCAATATCTGCCGTCTTGGATGGGCCAGCCACAAACAAGCCGTAGCCCCCGGGGCCGGAGGCCAGGCGAGCGTAAGCCTGGTGCATGGTGGGTACCAATTGGCGATGGTCGAGCACCAGGGCCAGGTGCTGGGTGATGGTGGGCAGGGCCCGGTGCAGCATGGCGGCTTCAGGCAGCCACACCGCCCCATTTTCGGCCACGCCAAACTCGCCGGCCAACACGGCAAGGTCTACGTCGGCCAACATGGCGGCGGCGGTCTGCTGGCTGACGGGTAGCGTACCGGGCAGTAGGGCCGAGGCGATGCGTTGGGCCGCCGGCCACAACGTAGCCACCGTAGCGGCCAGCGCTTCGGGGCCGGGTAGGTGCACCAACTCGCCGCCCACCACCGTAAGCCGTTCAGCAAACAGGTCCAGCGTACTTTCGGCAGTAAAGGTCGGGACCGGGGGCAACGGTACCGCAGCGGGTTGATTGGCCCGGGCGGCATGTAGTATTCGCTCGCGGGCGTTAGTCATTGGCGATGGCAGGTTTGCTGGGTGAAGCCTCGGGCGTGGCCGACTGCTGCTGGGCGTACCACTCGCGGAAGCTCTGGCGCGGCGGCTCGGGCAATTCCCGGGCCACGGCCCAGGCGTTCATCCCGCG
>JAAIGG010401324.1_pt1 | contig 25338 bp, 13 predicted proteins | sample 6487391 | NCBI WGS metagenome assembly JAAIGG01 (sample SAMN13974130, study PRJNA590717) | phyllosphere metagenome | biome: asymptomatic weeds; feature: pooled weeds collected from a community garden; material: weeds; isolation source: pooled asymptomatic leaves from various weed species from...
CCCAGTTTGAGGGTGGTCAGCTCCTTATCCTTTTCCGCCTGAAACTGCTCCAGCGCCAGCTTGTTTTTTAGCTCCTGCTGGCCCATCTCTACCCGGCGGTACAGGATCACGGCTCCGGTCAAGGCCAGCACGTACAAGACGTTGGCCCAGCCAGTCTTATACCAGGGAGCCAGTACCTCAATAGTGAGCGGGGCCACCGCCGCCGACCATACTCCCTCGCCATTGCTGGCTCGCAGGCGTAGGGTGTAGCGGCCCGGGGGCAAGTTGGCAAAGCTGGCCGTGCGCTGACCAGGTAGCGGTGTGAGCCAGCCCGAGTGGTAGCCATTGAGGCAGTACGCGTAGATAGTTTTCCGAGGGTTGGCGTAGTTAAGGCCCACGAACTCCACCGAAAAATCGTTTTCCGAGGACTTAAGGGTAATCTGCTGCGGCTCGGTAAGCGGGCGGGTCAGCACCACGCGGCCATTTACCTCCTGCCCTACTTTGACGGGCTGGTTGTTGAGGTTCAACCCCGTTAGCAGCACGGTAGGCGGGTGCTGGTTGGGCTGCACGGCGGCTGGCCGGAAGTAGTTCACCCCGTCGATACCCCCGAAGTAGAGCGTCCCATCGGCCCCCCGGGCCATCGAGCCAACTTTAAAGGCATTGCTTTGCAGGCCGTCGGTTACGTCGTAGTGCACATACTGGTGGCTGGCCGGATTGTAGCGGTAGAGTCCGGTGCCGCCAATCCAGATATCACCCGAGTCGTCGGCCAGCAGGCTTTCCACGTCAGTTTCGGGCAGGTAGCGCCGGTCGCTCCACACGGTGGCGGCTCCGGCCGGTAGGTGGTGTAGCCCCCCGCCAATGGTGCCAATCCAGAGGGTGCCCTGCTGGTCGAGCAGCAGCGGCCACACAAAATTGGCGCGCAATCCGTCGGCCGCTCCCTGGTGAAAGCTGAAATGGCGCAGTACCCGTAGCGAGTCGGAGCCTCCTACGCGTAGCTCAAGCAGCCCCTGGTCGCGAGTGCTGGCCCAAAGTACATCGCGACGGGCATCGTAGAGCAGGTAAGTGAAGTTGCTAGTGGGCAGGCCGTGTTGCCCGGCCCGGTAGTGGCCTAGCACCTGTCCATTAGCGCTAAGCCGGTACAGCCCCCAGCTATAGGTAGCGGCCCACAGAGTGCCATTCCCGTCCTCTATCAGTTGTTCAACGCTGCCGAGGCTTCGAAGGCCGGGGCCGCTCGGGGGGTCAGGGACGAGGGCTAATTCTCCCCGTAGTCCAGTGCGTCTCAGGCGTAAAGGCCGCTGATTATGCGAGCCTATCCAAAAAGTACCGTCGTGCGTTTGTAAGCAGGCAGAAACATCAATTCCTTTGCCTGACGATGGAGTAGGGCCGCTGAGGTAAGTGCGGTACGTATGGCGAGATAAATCATAAGCCGCCAAGCCGTTGCGCGTACCTAGCCACAACGTATTGGTCGCTTCTTCCTTATAAATGGTATTGACGTAGTTGTTAGGCAGCGTGGGCTGACCACCCGGCTGGCGGTGCAGCCAGCCAAACGGCTTCTGGTGTAGGTCGGCCCAGTTCAGGCCCCCGGCCGAGGCGCACACCCACAGCACCTGGGTACGATCTTCGAATAGCTGCTGAATGCGCTCGGAGCTGAGGCTAGTCGGATCTCCTTCAATAGATTGAAGTAGGGTGGGGGAAGGCCGTAGTGGTGGGTTGAAGCCCGTGGCCGGTCCGGCTTCCCACACATAGAGGCCGTAGATGGTACCTACCCATAGGCGGCCAAATGAGTCCAAATAAATGTTCTCTATTTCTGGATATTGTAGGGGCTGAAGCTGGGCGGCGAGTACGTGGCCGGCCCGTCGATTGGCGGCGCTCAGCCAGCGCACCTGCTGGTTCAGTCCCAGCCAGAGGTCACCACGGCGGTCGAGGTGCAGCGTCCGAATTGCGTTCGTTAGTTCAGTAGCTTCGGCGCTGAACCCTCCCCGGCGCACCCGACAGAGCCCACGATTGATTGTACCTACCCACACGTTGCCTTCGGCATCGATAGCCAGGGCGCTGGGTATGGCTTTTGGCCCAGTCCCGGTAGGTAGGGGCACGGCTCGCAACTCGGCTAGCTGGCCGGGTGCCCCCAGTCGCAGCCTGAACAGGCCAGTATTCCAGGCGGATATCCAGAGACCACCCTGCGCGTCGGAGGCCAGGGCCGTGATGCTGGCCCCGGCCAATTGCCGCAGCAGTGGCTGCAGGGCGGCTGGGGCAGCCAGCGACTCCAAAGGGCGTAGCTGGTCGGTGGCGGCATCGTAGTAGCTGAGGCCGGCCCATTCGGTACCCACCCAAAGTGTGCCATTGAGGGCCGCATACATCACGGATACTCGATTGCCGGGTAGTCCCTTAGCTGTAATCGGTAGTTGATATTGGCGCAGGCCATAGCCATCGTAGCGGTCTACTCCCCGGTTGGTGCCTACCCAGATGAAGCCCGCTTTGTCCTGCGTCACGGCCATCGCATCGGAGTGCGACAGGCCGTCATTGACAGTCAGGTGCTGGAAACGAAGCTGGGCCGGTGGCACTACCTGGGCCCGCAGTAGGGCCGGCCCCAAGAATAGTAGCAAAAGCAGCAAGCGGAAAGCAACAGGCATATGGGTGGGAGAGAAAGAAAGCGGCGGGCGCGAAGAAGGAGCAGGATGGGCCAGCGCGTTGCTCAGCGACTGAGACCAAGATACGACTTGCCCCCAGCTAGTAAGGTGGGACAGCCAGATACGGTCAGTATCAGGATACTGCTGTTTTAATGGCTTTTATGCGTTGTTAATCAATCCTTTGCTTAATCGATCTGCCCTGGGTACGTGCGAATTTGTCACCCGTTTCTGCTGAAAATGTCGCATGTTGGCCAGCCCGGTAGGTTGATAGTTTTGTCGCACTACTTACAGGGCAGTACCAAGCGCCGATGAGCCGCGCTTACCCGGCTCGACCACCCGGTTCTGCGCGGGCTGTATCCGTGAGCTGCAAACTACTCTTCCGTTCATTATGCTTCCAGCGAGCTGGTTACAATGATAAAATCCGTATTATTCGGCACGCTGCTGGCCCTGGCCTGCGCACTGAGGATACAGCCCCGTACCTCATTCGAGCCGGGCAAGGTATGGCCCGACAACAAGGGGGTGCACCTAAATGCCCACGGTGGGGGCGTACTCTACAACCAGGGCCGCTACTACCTGTACGGTGAGCACAAGATAGCCGGCTCCAAAGGCAACAGCGCCCAGGTTGGAGTGCATTGCTACTCCTCCAAAGACCTCTACAACTGGCAGGACGAAGGCATTGCCCTCGCCGTAGCCCCCGAGGGCTCAGGCTCCGAAATTGAGCAAGGTTGCATCCTGGAACGTCCCAAGGTGGTGTTCAACAAGAAGACTGGCAAGTACGTGATGTGGTTTCACCTGGAGCTGAAGGGGCAGGGCTATGCGGCCGCCCGTACCGCCGTAGCCGTGAGCGACAAGGCTACCGGCCCCTACAAGTACGTGCGTTCCTACCGGCCCGGAGTTGGGCAATGGCCCCTCGGGTTTAAAGAAGCGTGGAAGCAGCCGCAGCCCGGTGAGCAAAATCTGAAGCCGTGGACGCCCGAGTGGCGGACGGCCGTGGCGGAGGGCCTGTACATTCGCCGCGACTTTCAGCCGGGCCAAATGGCCCGCGACATGACCGTGTACGTAGATGATGACGGGAAAGCATACCACATTCATTCTTCGGAAGAAAACCTGACGCTGCACGTAGCCGAACTCACGGATGACTACCAAGGCTTCACGGGTAAGTGGAACACCATTGCGCCGGCCGGTCACAACGAGGCACCAGCCATTTGTAAGAGGAATGGTAAGTACTACCTCATCACGAGTGGCTGCACCGGCTGGGCCCCCAACGCGGCCCGCTCGTTTGTAGCCTCGTCGATCTGGGGGCCGTGGCAGCAACTGGACAACCCGGCCACCGGGCCGCAGGCCGACATTACCTACAATTCGCAGAGCACGTACCTGCTGCCAGTGGTCGGCAAAAAAGACGCTTTCATTTTCATGGCCGACCGCTGGACCCCTAAGAACCCTATCGATGGGGGCTATATCTGGCTGCCTCTTTCCTTCGAGGGGGATCAGCCCTGCCTGCACTGGGCCGCTAACTGGACGCTGGACGTATTCGACCAATCTAAAGCCCGGGCTGCGCGCTAGCGCGCAGTAGCCGAACAGCTATCACTGGGAGGCGCCGACCAATATGCCTGCAAGCTAAGGCTGTCGGGCATGTGCACTACCAACGCTGATGCCGATAGCAACGCTCAAGCAAGTGTACTCCCTTATGGGTTTGTTAGTGATGTAACACCAAGCTTCAGCTTGGTGATGCGCTGGGTGGCAAACTCAGCCGCTATACAGTCAGAAGCGCCACTCAAGCGGGATGACTCTTGAAACTGGCTTCTGTCTTTCTTGCCGTCTCTTTACCGCATGCTCGGCTAAGCCTAAGGGATGCGTAAGGTGCTACGATTCGCTGACGTACAACTTATCGCCGATGCCTACCCATTACCGCTGTTCCTTGCTGCCTTACTCTATCCGCCTCTTGTTGACAGCGTGCGTTGCCGCCCTGCTGCACGGGCCAGCCTGGGCACAATCCCAACTCGCTAAGGCCATCAACTGGCCGGAATTTATGCGGCGGCAAGACTTGGTGTGGAACAGTACGCTGCCCACGGCCTGGACCAACGGACCATTTTTGGGCAACGGCCTGCTGGGCATCAGCCTGTACGTGCCAGCCGATTCGAATACTATGCACATCGACTTGGGCCGCACGGACTACGAAGACCATCGCGATAGTACCGAAGCTTCCTTTTCGATGCGGTTTTCGCGCCTGCCCATCGGTTATTTCGCTTTGCGGCCGGTAGGTAAGATTCAAAGTGCCAGTATTATGCGGCTGGACCTCTACAATGCCGAAACCAGGGGTACAATCGTCACCGATCGGGGCACCATTACGTTCCGGGCCTACGTGCCCGCCGAGCAGGCACTGGTGGTACTGGAAATGACTACGACGGGAGCCGAGGATCAGTATAGCTTTACCTTCCGACCTGCGGCGGCTATGAGTCCGCGTCAGCAGTATGGCATCGAACACCGGCAAGCCTGGCGAACCAGCACCACCTACCGCTTAAATCCGCCCCCGGTGCTCGGCCGGTTTGAGCCGGTTAGTACCGGTGGGCAATATTGCACGCAGTCATTGCTATTCGGCGGCCAGCTGACGACCGCCTGGCGCACCATTGCCAATGGTGCCGACCGCGTCGTGCTTATTAACGCGACGGCCACCTATCCTGCTACCAACGCCACCACCCTGGCCACCGCCGCCGTGCAGCGGGTAACGGCCGCGCAGCTGCCCGCCATGGTCGAGCGGCACCGGCGCTGGTGGCACACCTACTATCCCAGCAGCTTCGTGTCGCTGCCCGAAGCCAAATTTGAAAGCTTCTACTGGATTCAGATGTACAAGCTGGCCTCGGCTACCCGCGCCAATCTGCCGCTGATCGACGACCAAGGGCCCTGGTTGCAGCCTACGCCCTGGCCCTACGCTACCTGGAATCTGAACGTGCAACTCACCTACTGGCCGGTGTACGCCGCCAACCGCCTCACGATTGGCGAGTCGCTGGTGCGCCGGCTGTGGGGTAACCGCGCTACGCTGGCCCGCAATATTGCGCCAGCCTACCGCAAAAACACCTACGGCATCGGTCGAGCCACCGGCGTCACGCTACGTGCTGACGTAGAAGTACCCAACGGTAAAAACGCTCCTGAAATCGGGGATCTGACCTGGGCCTGCCACAACGTATACCTCCACTACCGGCACACCATGCGCCCGACGCTGCTGCGCGATACGCTGTATCCGCTGCTGCGCGGTAGTATCAATTATTACCTGCAATTTCTGAAGCCCGACGCCGCTGGCCAGCTGCACCTACCGCGCACGACCTCGCCGGAGTACGAGAAGACGAGCGAGGATACGAACTACGACCTCGCCCTGCTGCGGTGGGGCTGCCAAACCCTGCTGGCGGCCAATCAGCAGCTCCGGCTGCGCGACACCCTAGCCGGGAAGTGGCAGGCGGTGCTCGCCCACCTCACCCCATACCCGACCGATTCGACGGGCTTGCTGATTGGCAAAGACCTGCCGCTCACGTCCTCGCACCGCCACTATTCCCATCTGCTAATGGCCTATCCGCTCTATACGATGAACGTAGAACAGCCGGGTAGCCGGGCGTTGATTGCCAAATCGCTCAGGCATTGGATGAGCTTCAAGGGCGGGCTACAAGGCTTCTCCTGCACTGGGTCCGCGAGCCTTTCGGCAGCGCTGGGCGATGGCGACGCCGCGCTCCGCTACCTGAGCCTCTTGTGGGATAAGTCCTTTTTGCAGCCCAACACGTTCTACCAGGAGGAAGGCCCGGTAATCGAAACACCGTTGTCGGGAGCGCAGGTCATCCACGACATGCTGCTGCAAAGTTGGGGCAATAAGATTCGGGTATTCCCGGCCATGCCCAGCGCCTGGGCCGACGCTACCTACGCCAACCTGAGTGCCGAAGGCGGCTTCCTGGTGAGCGCCGTGCGCAAGCACGGCAAAACCCAGTGGGTTACGGTCACGAGCCGGGCCGGGGAGCCTTGCCTCATCAACCCGGGTATCACGGGCCCGGTAACCAGCAGTACTGGCGGTAAGCTGACGGCGCTGCCCAACGGATTTTACAAGCTAAATCTTAAAAAAGGGCAGTCGGTCACCCTTTTTGCCAGCGGTGCTAAGCAGGCCATGCTAAGCCCGCTTAAGCTACCCAGTGCGGCGGCCAACTACTATGGGTCGACCGCGATGAGCGTCTGGGCGCAACAATTGCGCAAGTAATGCTACGTAGCCTGCGGGTTTCTTTTCCATTTTCCCAGACGCAAGTTATGTTGAAATAAGTAGCCGTCGTAGTGGCGTCGCTGCTGCTCCCGGGTGGTGGCTAGCTGGGGATGGTAGTTTGCTTTCCCGGTCTTATTTAGCCTTTTTGAAGTGGCCGGCTACCTCATTAATCATCTTCTCCTGAAGCAAACCACCAGCTCAGAATGCCTTGCGTTGTTTTCCGTCCCTACCCATTGTGCGACTCCGCTTACCATGCGTTTGCTTTTTCCTAATCTTCCACGCGTCTGGCGTTACCTCGTCTATCTGGCTGTGCTGGGCTGCTGCTTGGCGTTCGGGCAGGCCCCACCCAAAAACATTACGGTGTTTCTGATTGGCGATTCCACAATGGCCAACAAGGCCTCCTCCACCTTCCCGGAAACGGGGTGGGGAATGCCATTTACATAATTTTTCAACCAAACCGTAACCGTGGACAACCGGGCGCAGAACGGGCGTAGCACCCGGTCGTTCCTAGAAGAAGGACGCTGGCAGCCGGTAGTGGCGGCCTTGAAAGAAGGAGATTACGTGTTCATTCAATTTGGCCACAACGATGAGGTGCCCACCAAAAAGACGTACACCACCGAGCCGGAGTTTAAGGCGAACCTGGTGCGCTACGTTACGGAAACCCGCAGCAAACGAGCAGTGCCAGTGCTCCTGACGCCCGTAGCCCGCCGCAAGTTCGACTCGGCCGGTAAGCTGGAGGACACGCACCCCGTGTACGCGCAGCTGGTACGGGAAGTAGCCCAGGAGCAGCAGGTAGCCCTTATTGACCTGAGCACCACCAGCATGGCTTTGCTGGAGCAGTTTGGCGTCGAAAACAGCAAGCTGCTATACCTGCACCTAGCACCTAACGAGCATCCCCACTATCCCAGCGGCCGTGACGATGACACGCATTTCAGTGATCTGGGCGCCCGACGCATGGCCGAGCTGGTATTTGCCGACATACGCAACCTGAGATTAGAACTGGCCGAGCGCACTGGCCGAAGCCAAGCTGGCAGGACCGTTGACCCGCAGGCCCGGTAAAAACAGGGAGCCGGTTGCTCGGCTAGGTAGCTCGATAGACCGCGCCAATTCTCGGTGTCGGCCGACGGTAGTAACGCCAGCGGCTATTAGCTAATTTGCTGCTATACTGCATAAATCTCTTTATTTCCGTCCCTCCTACATGAGAAGGTTTTTGAACTGCCGGCTGCTGTTCTGGTGGTTACCCTTGCTACCCTTGCTGGCTTGTGCGCAGGCTCCCGGCCTGACTGCTACTTACAGCGCCGAGGTGTTTCCGCTGGTGCGGTCGCAACGGCCGGCCTCCATCTACGTCGATGCTCGCGACGCGGCAGTGGTGCGCCTGGCCGCCGAAGCCTTGGCCCGCGACGTAGCGACCGTTACGGGGGCAACCCCAGCCCTGCGGTCTGCCACCGACGAGCTAGCCGACTACCCCGTGCTGCTGGGCACGCTGGGGCAGTCGGCGCTGATTGACCAGCTGGCGGCGGCCAACGTGCTGGATGGGGCAGCGTTGCGCGGTAAATGGGAGACGTTTACCATTCAAGTGGTCGACCGGCCGCTGGGGCGGGTGGGCAAGGCGCTGGTGGTAGCCGGCAGCGACCGGCGCGGCACGGCCTATGGCGTATTCGAGCTGGCGCGTCGGCTGGGGGTATCGCCCTGGTCTTGGTGGGCCGATGTGAAGCCCCACCACCAGGATAACCTCTACCTCACGGCTGGAACCTACCAGAGCGCCCCGCCCACGGTGAAATACCGGGGCATTTTTCTCAACGACGAGGACTGGGGCCTGCAACCCTGGGCGGCGCAGAAGATGGATAAGGACATCAAGGATATTGGTCCGAACACCTACGCCCGGCTGTTTGAGCTGCTGTTGCGCCTGAAGGCCAACCTTATCTGGCCAGCCATGCACCCCAGTACGCGGGCCTTCTTTCACTACCCGGGCAATGCGCAGACAGCGGAGCGCTACGCCATTATGGTGGGCACTTCGCACGCCGAACCCATGCTGCGCAACAACGTGGATGAGTGGGATAATAAGACGATGGGGGCTTTCGACTACTTTCACAATAAGCCGCTGGTACTCGACTACTGGCGGCAGCGCGTGGAGCAGGCCCGTAAGCAGGATGCTATCTACACGATGGGGATGCGGGGCATCCACGACGGGGCCATGCAGGGAGCCAAAACCAACCAGGAAGCCGCGCAAATACTGGCACGCATCATCGCCGACCAGCGCGAGCTGCTACGCCGCTACGTCAACCCCGACGTGACCCGCGTGCCGCAGGTGTTTACGGCCTACAAGGAGGTGCTCGACGTGTACGACGAGGGCCTTAAACTACCCGACGACATCACACTGGGCTGGCCCGACGACAATTACGGCTACATCAACCGTCTCAGCAACACCGAAGAACAGCGCCGGGCAGGTGGCTCGGGCGTATACTACCACGCCTCCTATTGGGGCCAGCCCCACGACTACCTCTGGCTGAGCTCTACCCACCCGGCCCTAATTTGGGAGGAGATGATGAAGGCGTACGGCTTGCAAGCCAGGCAGCTGTGGGTACTCAACGTGGGTGACCTCAAGCCGATTGAATATGACACGCAACTGTTTCTGGACATGGCCTACGATGCCCGGCCATTTGCCCAATCGAGCTACGTGCCGCAACACTTGCAGCAGTGGCTCCAAGAAGCTTTCGGGGCCGAGCACGCGGCGGAGCTGCGCCGCATCCTGTGGGAGTACTACGACCTGGCCTTCGAGCGCCGCCCGGAATTTATGGGGTGGAGCCAGACCGAGCCCACTACCCCCACGCACCGCACGGCGTACAACCATTTCGCCTACGGAGACGAAGCCCAGCGGCGTCTCGATCGCTACGCGGCGCTCATGCGCGAGGTGCGAGCACTGCGCTCCCGCCTTGATCCGACGCAGGCCGATGCGTTTTACGAGCTAGTGTATTACCCCGTGGTGGGGGCCGCCTGGCTGAACCAGAAGTTTCTGTACCAGGATAAAAGCTACCTGTATGCCCGCCAGAATCGCGCCAGTGCGGCCGGGTACGCGGCCCGCGCCCGCTTGGCCTACGACAGCATCGCGCTGGAAACAACCTATTTCAATCAGCAGCTAGCCGGTGGCAAGTGGCAGGGAATGATGGACTACCACCCCCGTAACCTACCCGTATTTGCCGCCCCCACCGCACCGGTCTTCCACCTCGACACGACGCAGGTGTGGGGCGTAGCTCCCGAGGGCTGGCCGGCCCCCGACTCGGCCAACCCGGCTAGGCTGCGCCTGCCGGTATTCGAGCCCTGGGGGCCGGCTAGCCAGTTTATAGACGTATTTCTGAGCCGCCGGCAGGCAGTACGGTGGCGGGCAAAGACTTCCGCCAGCTGGCTGGTGCTATCGGCCCGGCAGGGTACGCTAGCTACCGCCCCTGGGCAGCAGCAGCAGCGGCTCGCTGTCCATATCGACTGGCAGCAACTACCCACCCGTGGCGCAGCTACCGGTTACGTCACATTCACCGGGGCGGGCAAAACCTTCCGCGTGGCCGTGCGGGCCCAACCGGCCAGCAGCCCGGAGGTGCAGGCCTACACGGGCTTTATCGAAACCCAAGGCTACGTATCGATACCGGCCGATGGCCACACCCGCCTGACGGGAACGCCCGCCCGGCAATGGGGCACCATTGAGGCTCCAGGCCGCCCAGGCCAGGCGCTCCAGGCCCAGCCCTTGCAAGCCGAGCCACTACCCACTACTGCCCCAGCCGCTACGGCAGCATACGATTTCTACACGCTTACCGAAGCCGCGCCGGTAGTTACAGTGATCACGCTGCCGACTCACGAGCCGACGCGGGCGCTGCGCCAACGCTACGGCGTGGCCATCGACGATGGCCCGGTGCAGGTACTGGATATCATGACGCAGGGCCGCTCGAAGGAATGGAAACAAAACGTGCTGAGTAATACCGCCCGGCGGCAGGTAAAGCTGGCTTCGCTACGCCCTGGCCGGCACACGCTCAAACTCACCGTAATCGACCCTGGCGTAGTCCTCGACCGCTTTCTCATCGATTTGGGTGGTCAACGGCCTGCCTACAGTAGTATTCCAGCTACACGCAAGACAGCAGGCTATCCGCCGGCTCCATAGCTCGCCAGCACCAGTGGTGTTTACTTTCAAGCTCTACCCTCGTCCTGATGTCTAGCAAAAACCTACTGTGTGCTGCTCTGCTCTGCTAGCTGGTGCCTGCTTACTGAGCAACGGCTTGGCCGCCGCCCCCGCCCAGCGGCTAGCCACCCACTCGGCACCGGCCGCCCCTACTTCGGACAAAGCGGTACTGCTGCACGGGGTGGGCAGCGTACCCCTGCCCAGCCAGCCCGATTTCCTATGCACTACCCTCGGCATCAATGAGCAGCCGGAGATTATCTTGACGGGACAAGCCGAGCCGGGGCAGCCGTACCAACTCATTGCCTTGAGCAGCAGTAGGCTTGGCAGGGGTAAGGTGCTAGCGTTTGGGTCGGCCGCGTATTTCCGCCAGCCGCTGGTACGCGAGACGCAGGTGCAAAAATTGCTCACCAACGCGCTGGCCTGGGGCAGCCGCGCCCGCCGTCCGCGCGTGCAAGTGTGGGGCGGCGACGAGGCCCTGATCGCTTTGCTCACCAGCAAGAACGCCCGGCTGGCAGGCTCCGCTACGGCACTCGACACCTCGGCCGACATACTGCTGCTGAGTAGAGAAATAGCCGATACCGTGCAGCTTCGGCGCATCGAGCAATTTGTGCGCCGGGGCGGTACGCTGCTCTATGCCTCGCCGCTACCCGACGCGCAACGGGCTACACCGCAGGCCGTGCTAGAAATGCCGTTTAATACCCTGCTGGAGAAAGCCGGGTTGCTGCAAATCGTGTACCCCAGCATGATGTACGCGCACAAGGGCTTTTTGAGCGGGGGGCCGTTGCCCGACTACCTCGGGATGCCCAACGTGCTGCGCAGCATCCGCGACGGCCGCGCTCCGGCTGCCAGCCAGTTTAACGAGTATGGCGTGTTCTCCTTCACGCTGGACATGGCCGTGGCGCTGAACCCCGCCGATTCGCCCACCATGAGCCGGCTCAAGCAAGTAGTCCACTATCAGGCTGATTCGCTGCTGGTGCCGACGAAGGAAAAACCAGTTAAGAGCGCAAGCCGCGAATTTTTGCACTACCATGTGCAGCACCGTCTACTGGAAAAGCAGTTACGCAAGCACCCCAACCCGGCCTACGTGGCCCCGGCCGCCGCCACGTTTCCGGGGGCGGTGCCGGCCACGGCCGCTCGCATTAGTACCGAGCTGGCGCTGCCGGTGCGCGTGGGCTCGAACGGCACGTGGGAGCCGGGGCCGGGCTACCGCTGGCCCCACAGCACCGGCCTGTACGTGCCGGCCGGCGAGAAAGTGGTTATCTATCTGACCGGCAAGGACTCCCTGCGGCAGCTGGTGGCCCAGGTGGGCGTCCACAGCGACGACCTGACGCACCTGCCGCAGATTACCCGAGAAGCCTTCGACCTGACGCGCCGCTTTGAGCTGAAGCACGGCCGCACCGAAGTTTATTCGCCCTACGGGGGGGTGTTGCTGCTGAATATCCCCGATACAACCACGCTCAGCGTACTGCTCCTCAAGGTGCAGGGGGCGGTGCAGGCCCCACGCTTCGAGCGCGGCAAAACCAGCCTGGCCGCGTGGCAGAATACCATTCGGCAGTACCCGGCACCGTGGGCTGAGTTGGTGAGCGACAACATCATACTGACGGTACCCTCGGCACGCATTCGCACGCTCGATGACCCCGAAAAGGTAGTGGCCTTTTGGGATGCCGTGCTGGCTACGATGCCAAATTGGCCGCCTTACCCACGGCCCGCCGCCATCCCGAGCGCATCGTGGTGGACCAGGACGTCGCGTACGGTTACATGTTCACGAATCCCGATAAAATCGTAGTGCCCGACGATGAAAGCTGCTCGCACATGCTGGATGCCGATTTTATGCAGCAAACCGGCTCCTGGGGGCATTTCCACGAGCTGGGGCACCGGCACCAGTTTTGGGGCATCGACTTCGAGGGCCTGGGCGAGGTCAGCGTCAACCTCTACACGCTGTACGTGTTCGATAAGCTGCTGCACAAAGGCTTGTACAACCATCCGCAGATACCCAGCCGGCCGGCCGTGGCCAGTAAGGTAACCGCGTACCTGGCCGATTCGCCTTCCTTCAAAAAATGGCAGGCCGACCCGTTCCTGGCGCTGTGCATGTACATCCAATTGCTGGATGCCTTCGGCTGGGAGCCTATCGAGCAGGTGTACCGGCAATATCGGCAGCTGCCGCGCAGCCAGTATCCAGGCACTGAGGCCGCTAAGCGCGACTACTGGTTTACGGCCATCAGCACGGCTACGCACCATAACCTGGCTCCTTTTTTTGCCCAGTGGCAGGTGCCGGTGGGAGAAGCCGCCGCCCGGGCGGTAGCCAGCTATCCCACCTGGCTACCCCAGGAAATGCAGCCGAAATAATGGCCGCGCCAGGTGGCTGCCCCGCCAGGAGCTGCGACGTAAGAATGGCCTGTACGACGAAGACGAGAGTGGGCTAATTCTTAGTTAGCCCAATTTTAGCGGGGCTGTAGCGTAGCATGGACTTCGCAGCAGGGAAAATCACCTGATGCGGAGCCCCTGCACTTGCACAGCCGTGTGCAGTAGCAACGAGCCAATTCGATAAAGCGAGCGTGGTTAAGTACCCCATATTCATCAAAATGTCATGGTGCTGGGGCTTCTCTTATGGTTTCGCTTGCTGTCATAAAATTATTCCTGTTGCTGCGTGCTTAACTCCTACGATATCCTGCTTCGGCTGCTGCTGGCTGCTCTGCTCGGCAGCGTGATTGGGCTGGATCGCCAGCGGCTAAACTGGGCCGCGGGCTTGCACACGCACATGTTGGTGTGCGTAGGGGCGGCGCTGTTTATGATGGTATCGACCTTCGGTTTTGGCGACGTGCTGCAAGTGCCGTACGTTACGTTGGACCCGTCACGCATTGCGGCGCAGGTAGTCAGTGGTATCGGCTTTCTGGGAGCGGGCAGCATTCTGGTGCGCAGCCGGCCTGTGGACGGTAGCCGCCGTGGGCCTGGCCGTAGGTGGGGGCATGTACTTGGCCGCCGCCTGCGCAACCAGCCTCATCCTGCTGATTCTAACGGTTATCAAGCCCTTGGAAAACCGTCTGGCCACCCGGCAGAACGCACATAAAGTATCGCTAAGGCTCCAGCGTGCCCAGTCGTCGCTGGCAGAGGGTGAAGCCGTTGTGCGGTAGTAACAGCTTGCCTTGCAGCAAATCACCGTTGAGGTTGTCGATGCGGAAGAAGACCAGCTGCAATTGACCTTCCGTCATGCTCCCTCCCGCGACCAGTTGCTGCGTTTGCTGGAGCAGCTGCGCAACGTGGATGGAGTACGCAAAGTGCAGCACGTGCTCACCTCAGAGCCGCTCTAGCTCGCGCCGCTGGCTTACCCTGGGCGCTCTTTTGCAAACTTGCCATCCAGATGCCTGGGCTCCTCATTCTTGCATCTTCATGATCAAGCGTTTCCTTAGCTATTGCGCCTTGCTAGTCAGCTGGCAGCCTGCGTTCGGGCAAATCAGCCCGCCGGGCTTAGGCAGCGCCAAAACAGTAAGCTGGGCGGCCCTGGGTTTTCGCCAAGACTTGAACACGCTGAAAAAAAGTAATTGGTTACCTATATTGAGTTGGGTCGCAAAAGCGACCCTGATACCTATAACCCCTACCATAAGTTTGCCATTCTGATGCTCAACGAGGAGTTTTATAACCAGTTTCACAAGCATTGGCAGTACTTCGTAGCCTTCAGTTATCGCAAGCAAAACGAATACTTGGAGCAGGCCCCGTACGACCTGGGCAGCCCAAACTTTGAGCGGGAATTTCGCCTGTATAGCCGCTTCTCGTATATTCATAAAACACCACGCCTAAAATTGGCGGCGACCCTGCGGCAGGAGTTCAGGAAGTTTTACGAGCCGAATTTTACCAACTGGTCGGAAAATTATCAATTACGCTCCCGCCTTTGGGCCCAAGCCGCCTTAATACGCTCGATACGCACCATATCCACCGCCTGGTCGGTAGTGCCGAATCATTATTTTCCACGGCTAAGGAATCGGTACCCGATCACTGGACCAGCTTTGCCACGCACGAAAGCCGCCTCACGCTCTATTACTCCGTGGCAACCAAAGGCGTGCCCTTCGTGGTTGATGTAGGCTACATGGCCGATTTGCTCTCCGGCAATAATCGGGCAGTCGTGCATTACCTGGTGGTTGACGTGATCTGGGAGCATCCCTTTCATGTATCGCCGCACGCTAAAAAGCAGACTATAGACAACTTGGAATAGATAGTCTAGCTCGCCTGGCAGGTATTCTTCTCGCCAGCCACGCCGCTGTCTTGCGTTGCCCCGCGCCTCAGCCTGCGCGGTCCGATGCGGGGGCCATGTTCTTTAGCTGTTAATGCCTCTGTTCACTCTACGGGTTCTCGTCCTCGCCGTGCACTGCGCGTGCAGCGGAGGAGGCTATGGCTGTTCCTGATATTGTAGGGGGTATCCGTCCGAATAGGCGCTATTGCGGAGGCAGGTAATCGCTTTGGTGGATTCTACAGCGGTTTCCAGGTCCGTTTACGTCTGGAGAGCGCAAAAGCAACGCACCTGAGAGTTGTACTAGCGCGCCCAGCACCGCCAGTTGCTGTACACCCGAGGCATTTTCTCCGCTGGTTAACCCGTGCCGGGTGCTTGATGGGTGCCATCCGCTGCTTTTATACCCGATAGCATACGCAGCCTCTCTTTCCTCAACACGGCAGCGGTACGGCTGGCTTCTCCCCGCTTGTCTAAAGGACACGACGGGAATACTTGTCGCACGATAATCGGGGGGTGGAAAGCTGAGCTAGCCGCCAGCGCAATGGCCGCGACAAGCCGGAGAGGATAAAGCATAAGGAGTCAGATGGCGCGCGCCCCAGACCACACAACAGTACAGTTTGGCCCAATGGCAGCAGTGCTGATACACCCCAGCTGCCACGGGCCGGGTAAACTAATGTTAAGGCTATGTTTCTTGTTAAATTTCTGATTTTCAAGATTTAAAAAATGTAAAAAAATTCAGAACGGCCTACTTTCAGTTCAAGATTTACCCCACCTATTTGCTGAAAATGTCGCATATCTCCCCTGTGGCACCCGTCTACTTTTGCCCTGACCGAAATGGCCACCCGGCTTTGCTAGTGAGCGCTTACTCATCGCTCAGGCAGCCTTTTGCTGGCTATCCGTTTTTCCCACCCGGCAGCGGTGCCTACTACAATCTTTATGCAAAAACCATTACCTTCCCGGGTCTTGTATCGGCTGCTACTAGTGGCGGCCAGCGTGGCCAGCGGCCAGCGCGCGCTGGCCCAAAGTCAGCAAACCACCCCGCCGCTGACCGGCACCCCCACCTCGGCTACCGATACACTCACCCGCCAGTCGACCCCCGGCATTCCGCCCGAGCTTAATAAGCAGGAGATTCCGCTGGTACTTACGCCCTCGGTAGTAGACGAGAACGGCGAGCCGCTGGCCGGGGTAACGCTCAGTGCCAGTAAGGGGAGCTTTACGGTCGTGACCGACTCGGTAGGGCAGGCCAAAATGCCGGGCCTGGGGGCGGGCGACATCATTGAGGTCAGCGTCGGGATGTCGAAGATTCGCAGCTACGTGCTGCGCAGCGACGACCTGACGCCCATCATCGAGCTAAGCACCTACAACCCGGCCGTGGCCCGCCTCAAGAAGGTGCGCCTCCTGTTCTTAGGTAACATCCGGCCCGACCTCACGGCGGCTTCGACGCAGACGCTCTACAACCGCGACATCCAAAAAATCCCGGCGGTTTCCTTTCTGAACACGCTAGGTGGTCGCTTTGCGGGCTTGCAGGCTACCCAGCTCACGGGCATTCCGGGGGGAGACATTACGAGCATCAACCTGCTGGGGCAAGCGCCGGTCGTTGTAATCGACGGCATCCAGCGGACGTACTCGGCGTTCGACCCCATTACCTCGTTCGACCTGGAGGAAATCGAGTCGGTTACGCTGCTCAAGGATGCGCTGAGCACCTCCATGCTGGGCGTACGGGGTAGCAACGGGGGCGTGCTCAACGTGGTTACCCGCCAGGGTACGCCGGGGCAGCCGCGCATTTCGGCGACTTTTCAGACGGCCATTCAGCAGCCGCTCAAGTTGCCGCAGCCGCTGAGCGCCTACGACTACGCCACCCTTTACAACGAGGCCCGCGTGAACGACGGGCTAACCCCGACTTACACGGCCCAGGACCTGGCCTTGTACCAAAATGGGCAGGATCCCATCGGCCACCCCAACGTGAACTACCGCGACCTGGTGCTCAAGAACTCGGCCCGGCTCGACCGCTATACGCTGTCGGCCACCGGGGGCAATGCCTTTGCTAAGTACTTCGTGAGCATGGAGCACCTCAATCAGTCGGGCCTGCTCCGAACCAGTAGCATCAACCCCTACAATACCAGTAATAATTACCGGGTGTACCTGCTGCGCACCAATCTCGACTTACAGCTTACGTCGAAGCTGTCGGGGGGTATCCGCATCCTGGGTCGTATCCAAGACCAGAACGACCCGGGGGCTACTACTGGCACCATTATCAACAACCTATTTAATACGCCAGCCAATGCCTACCCCGTTTATAACGACGACGGCAGCTACGGGGGCAGCCAGCAGTTTCAGAGCAACGTGTATGCGCAGACGGTGAGCAGTGGCTACCGTACCAACTATAAGCGCAATGTTATCACCGACTTCTATTTGCAGCGTACCCTTAACGAACTACTGCCGGGGCTTTACGTGCGGGCTACCGGCTCGTATTTCGCCAGCCTGTCGGAGAACATCGACCGGAGCAAGCCCTTCCTGACCTTCGACCAGACCGGCAGCGGGACTACGGCCACCTACCAGCAGTTTGGCACCGTTGGCAACCAGGCCAACGGCAACAGCATCAGCTACCAGAGCAACACGACGTACGTGGAGGGGCAATTGGGCTATCAGCGCCAGGGGGCTACGCACGGCCTGAACGCGCAGTTGCTGGCCAACGTGCAATCGACCCGCACGGGCTCCGACCTGCCCCTGACGGTGCAGGGTATTTCGGGCCGGGCCAGCTACAACTACGCCGGTAAGTACGTGGCGGAGCTGTCCTTCGGCCTCAACGGCTCGAATCGGTATAATACCGACAATAACTTCGCCTACGGCTTCTTCCCGGCCGGCGGCCTGGCTTGGAATATCTCGCGCGAAAACTTCCTGCAAGGCCAGCAGTGGCTCTCGTTCCTGAAGCTCTACGCCAACCTGGGTGTGACGGGCAACGACGTGCCGGGCTATTTCGGCTACATCCAGACCTATTCTGATGCGGCGGGTTACACGTTTGGCACGAGCGCGAGCGGCATAGGAGGCTTTGCTGAGCAGCAGCTCGCCACCCAGGGCCGCACCTGGGAGAAAGCCCGCAAGCTGGTGGCTGGCCTGCAGGGCGCGGTACTCGATAACCACCTGAGCTTCACAGTAGAGTACTACAATTCGCTGTACTACGACCTGTTGACGCAACGGGGTACCAACAGCGCGTTGCTGGGCCAAAGCTACGCCAATGAGAACATCGGCCGCAATCTCTACCAAGGTCTGACCGGGCAGCTCAGCTACCAGCAAAATATCGGTGGCCTGAGCTTGTACGGGGCCGTGAACGTGGGCATTCAACGCTCGAAAGTGCTGTACTTCGGCGAAGTAACCTACCCCAATGCCTATCAGCAGGTCACCGGACAGCAGGTGGGCCAACGATTCGGCTATGTAGCCGACGGGCTGTTTCAGAACGCGGCCCAGGTGCAGGGTGCGGCCACGGTGCCGGGCTATACGCCGCAGCCGGGCGACGTGCGCTACAAGGACCTAAACGGCGACGGTATCATCAACCAGCTCGACATCGCACCCATCGGTAAGACGTCGCCGAGCGTCCCGTTCGGCGTCACGCTGGGTAGCACCTGGAAGGGGTTCGACCTGTCGGTACTGCTGCAAGGCGCGCTCAACAACCAAGTATACCTAGGCGGCTCGACCGAGTATGCCTTCACGACACTCTCGGGTGGGGGATATGGCAACGCCTTTACGCCGCAGCTCGACCGCTGGACGCCGAGCAACCCCAACGGTAGCTACCCGCGCTTGAGCCTGGGCAGCAACGTCAACAATTTCCAGACGTCGAGCTACTGGCTGCGCAACAACAATTACATGCGCCTGCGCAACGTGGAGGTGGGCTACACCCTGCCGCTGGCTCTGAGCCGCCGCGCCCGCCTGCAAGGCATCCGGTTGTTTTTCAACGGTACCAACCTGGCCACTGTCAGCCAGCTCAACCGCATCGACCCCGAAGGGTACGGGGCCATCTATCCCAACCAGCGCCTGCTCAACTTCGGCGTGAACGTGAAGCTCTAACTACTTGCCCACCCGCTTGATATGAACCGGACATTATTTACCTCGCTGGTTGCCCTGTCCCTGACGCTGAGCGCCAGCAGCTGCCAGCGCGACCCCGAAACCGAGCCCCGCGAAATCATCAACGATAACCTGATGTGGGATAGCAAAGACCAGCAGGGGGCGTACGCGGTCGGTTATCTCAGTAACCTGTACACGTACTTGCCCAATGGCTTCAACCGCGTGGGCAGCTCGCCAGGCGACTTCCTGGCCTGCGGAGCTGGCGATGCCGTGCCCTCGCGCCTGGGTCGCTCAGTAGAGCTGTTTACCAATGGAGCCCTGACCGCCAGCAATAACCCCGACCCGGCCTACGGCAGTTCCTACTTCGGCATCCGGGCGGTCAATATTTACTTGGCCAATATCGACCGGGTGCCGCTCGCCGCCCAGGCCATCCAATACGGTAAGGCCGAAGCCCGCTTTATTCGGGCCATGCAGTATTTCGAAATGCTGAAGCGCTTTGGCGGAGTGCCGCTAGTGGGCGACAAGGTGTTTGTACCCACTGATAACATCCAGCTGCCGCGCAACACCTTTGCCGACTGCGTGAGCTACATTACCAGCGAGTGCGACGCCATTAGCCCACTGCTGCGTACGGATGCCGCGTTGGCTGACTCGGACTGGGGCCGCATCACGCAGGGCTGCGCGTTAGCTCTCAAGGCACGGGTGCTGCTCTACGCGGCCAGCCCGCTCTACAACGGCGGGCAGGTGGCCGGTGCCGCGCAAGGCTATCCCAGCTACGATGCCAGCCGTTGGCAAGCGGCCCTGACGGCTACCCAGGCTGTGATAAACCTCAACTACTTTAACCTCAACCCCAGCTACGCTGCTACTTTCACCACGAAGCGCAACAAGGAGATTATCCTGGGCGAGCAGACCTCCAACAACACGCAGCTCGAAAACTACAACGCGCCCATCGGCTACAGTGCGCCCAACATCAGCCTGGGCCTGACCAGCCCCACCCAGGAATTTGTCAACGCTTTCCCGATGCTGACGGGCCTGCCCATCACGGCTATGGGCTCGGGCTACGACCCACAGAACCCCTACGCCAACCGCGACCCGCGCCTGGCCGCTTCGGTGTTCGTGAACGGTACGCTGTGGCTGAAACGGGCCGTGCAAACCTTCGACGGGGGCCTGGACCGCCCCAACGGCGTGAGCGTGCAAACGCGCACGGGCTACTACCTGCGCAAGTTTATGGGTGATTTCAGCACGGCGGGCAGCTACGGCAATACCAGCCACAACTACCCGATTTTCCGCTACGCCGAAGTGCTACTCAACTATGCCGAGGCGCTGAACGAGGTTGGGCAGACCGAAACGGCTATGCAGCAGCTGATCGCCCTGCGGAAGCGGGCGGCCCTCACGGCCGGCACCGCGAATCGCTACGGCATTCCCACCGGCCTCAGCCAGGCCAATGCGCGCCTGCTCATTCGCAACGAGCGCCGCATCGAGTTGGGTTTCGAAGACCACCGCTTCTGGGATATCCGGCGGTGGAAAACGGCCTCGCAGGAGCTCAACGGGCAGCTTACGGGGGTGCAGATAACGCAGAGCGGTACGGCCCCCAGCTACACCTATACCTACACGACGCAGCCCGTGAGCACCGTCAGCTTTCCCGACCGGCTGTACTACCTGCCGCTGCCCTACGACGAAACCAACCGCAATCCTATGCTGACGCAAAACCCTGGCTGGTAGGGTAGTGGGCAGTCGCATAGTCGGTTGCCTCTCTCCCATTTTCTTCAGGAATCCCACCCCTATTTGCACATGAAAAATATTTTACTTTACCTGTTGCTGGTGTTGGGCGCCGCCCCGCAGCTGGCCTGGGCGCAGGCCCGCACGGTGCAGGGTACCGTTACCGATTCCTACGGCATCGTACCCGGTGTCGCCATCTACGAGAAAGACATGACCTCCAACGGCGTTACCTCCGACGCCACGGGCAAGTACAGCCTGACCCTGCGCGGGAAAAGCGGCGTTTTGATATTTCGTTCGGTGGGCTATAAGCTGACGGAGGTACTGGTGGGCAACCGCGCCACCGTAAACGTAAAGATGGAATCTACCGAGCAAAGCCTCCAGGAAGTGACAATAGTAGGCTATGGCGAGCAAAAGAAGGTGACGCAAACCGGGGCCGTGAGCCAGGTGAGCGGGCGCGAAATCCGTGAGAACCCCTCGGCCAGCTTGCAGAATGCCCTCGTGGGCCGTCTGCCGGGCTTCTTCTCGCAGCAAACGACCGGCCAGCCGGGCTCTGACGGGGCGCAGTTCTACATCCGGGGGATCAGCAGCTTCAACGGTAACAACCAGCCGCTCATTATCGTGGATGACATCCAATACGATTACACGCAGTTTCAGCGCCTGGACCCCAATGAGATAGAGAGTGTGTCTATCTTGAAAGATGCCGCCACGACAGCTATATACGGGGTGCGCGGGGCCAACGGGGTAGTGGTCGTAACGACCCGCCGCGGTAAGGTCGGGCCACCCCAGATCAGCGGCCGCGTGGAAGTGGGCTTTACCCAGCCCACTAAAATCACCAAGTACCTGGATGCCTACAACTCGGCCAGCCTCTACAACCAGGCGCTGATCAATGACGGGGGCAAGCCCCGCTTCACGGGCAAGGACCTGCAACTGTTTAAGGACGGTACCGACCCCTACGACCATCCTAATGTAGACTGGTACAAGGAGTTGTTCCGTACCTGGAGCCAGCAGTACAAGGGTAACATCGATTTGTCGGGCGGCTCGCCCCGCGCCAAGTACTTCGTGTCGGTGGGCTACCTCTACCAGAACGGGATGCTCAAGGATTTTAGTGCCGGCTCGGGGGTAAACAACAACTACTACCAGCAGCGCTACAACTACCGCTCGAACCTGGACCTAAACATCACCAAGGGCTTGGATGCCAACGTAAATGTGTACGGCAACTTCGCGACGGTCAACCAGCCCTACGTGCCCGGTCCCTTTGGTAGTAACGACGTGTTCTACGACTACAGTAGCTTTTATACGCTCAACCCCTTTTCGTACCCGATTTACAACCCCGACGGCAGCTTCGGATACAGCAAGTTTGCCCGCGATGCCAACGCGTCCTACAACGTCAATAACGTGGTGGGCCGCCTCACTAACGACGGCTATACCCGAAACTTCGAGAATAACATCAATGGCGTCGTATCGGCCAAGCTAAATTTCGGAGAGTATGCCCAGCCATTGAAGGGACTGACGCTGACGGGTCGGGTCGCTTACACTAGTAACTACGCCTACAGCCGTAGCGAAACACGCTCCGTGTTTCCTTCTTACATCTACACCGACAGCACCAAGACCTACGAAGTGCGTGACCCTACCGTATTTCGTACGCAGCGCTTCTCGCTGGGGTACGGCGGTGGCTCTACGTCGCGCGTAGTTACGCTCCAAGCCATTATGAACTACGCCCGTTCGTTTGGCAAGCACAACTTATCGGGACTGGTGCTCTATAACCGCAACGCCAACACGGCCCGCAACGACAACAACATCTACAACTTCATTCCGTCGAACTTCCTGGGGTACTCGACCCGCCTCGACTACAACTACGACGAGCGCTACCTGTTCCAGATTAATGCCGGCTACAACGGCTCGGACCGCTTTAGCTCGGCTAACCGGTATGGCTTGTTTCCGGCAGTGTCGGCGGGCTGGAACCTGGGCAACGAAGCATTCTTCCGCCGGGCAGTTCCCTTTGTAGACTACCTCAAGTTCCGGGGTAGCTACGGGCTGGTGGGCAACGATGCCCTGGGCTCGGGCTTCGCGTACTACTACATTCAAAACTATGCGACCGGCTCCAATACGCTCGGCAACGCCAACTTCAACACGGGTACCAGTAGCAACTCCCTGCCTAGTATTGCGGAAGGCACGCTGGCCAACAACAACGTAACCTGGGAAAAAGAGAAAAAGCTGGACGTGGGCCTGGAGTTTCGCTTTTTTAAAAACCAGCTCTCCGGCTCGTTCGATTATTTCAACAACGACCGCTACGACATTCTGACGCGCCGGCCTTCAGTGACGGGCATCTTCGGGCAGACGCTGCCCGCCTCCAACATTGGCCGGACCAACAACCGGGGTTTTGAAGTAGAACTGGGTTGGCAGAGCCCGGTTTCCCGCAATTTCTCGTGGTTTATCAAGGGCAACGTAGCCTATGCCCACAGCAAAGTACTGTTCTGGGACGAGCCGCTGAGCCAGTACGACTACCAGAACTTTACCGGCCGCTCGGTAAACTCCCTAGCTGGCTCCCTGAGCAGCGGCTCGTCCATCTACCGCATCTACCAGCTCGACGATATCAAGTTTTACACTGCCGAATCCCTCGCCGATCCCAACGTACCCAAGCCGACCATTGGGGCCAAGCCCGGCGACCTGCGCTACAAAGACCTGAACGGCGACGGTAAGATTGACGCCTTCGACACGTTCGTGCCCGACAAAAACAACATCCCCACCACGACCTACGGCCTGAACGTGGGAGGGCGCTACAAGGGATTGAGCATCAGTATCCTGTTTCAGGGGTCAGCGGATTTCTACGTGAGCGCTTATTCGGAGGCCATCCGGGCATTTGCTTCCAACCTGCAGCCGGTACACCAGCAGGCCTGGACACCCGCGCTGGGAGAAAACGCGCAGTACCCGCGCCTGACGCTGCTCGGCGGCATCAGCGACCCGGTTTCCAATATGTCGACGTTCTGGCAGCTGCCCGGCGATTTCATCCGTCTCAAAAATGTGCAGCTCAATTACGACCTGCCCACCGACCTGGTGCGCAAAGTCGGCCTGCCGTCGGCCCGCGTTTATGCCAGCGGTACCAACCTGTTCACTTGGACGAGGGCCAGCAGCCTCTACCAGTTTGACCCCGAGATAGCGCTCAACTCAGCCAGAGTGGTATACCCACCCCAGCGTCTGGTCAATTTCGGGTTAAGCGTAACCTTCTAAAGTCGCATCGCTCCCATTTCTTAACTCTCCACCTGCTAGCGCGATGAAAAAAATATTGCTATTGCTGGTGGGCGCTACGGCGCTCACCACCGCCTGCACCAAGGATGATTTTCTGGACCCCCGCACCACCGGCCTGACCGATGACCAGGTTTTTTCGGACAGCACCCGCACGCTGGCTTTCTTGAGCCGTATTTATGCCGACGAGGGCTTTAGCTTCAACAAGGGGCGTTGGCAATCGCATGGCAACAGCGAACAGGCTACCGACGATGCCGAGTACTTGTATGCGGGGACCGACAAACCGTCTGTGCAGTTCTACCTGGCCCTGATGACCCCCGTGTCGTACTTGGGCAACGGCAGCTCGTTTTCTAGCGGTAACGCCAGCGATTTTTGGGTCACCCCTTGGGCCAACATCCGCCGCTGCAACCTGCTGCTGAATCGGCTCCCTGGTACGCCGCTTTCGCGCCCGCTGAAGGCGCGGATGGTCGCTGAAACACGTTTTCTCCGCGCCTGGTACATCGAGCAGCTGATCACCCAGTTCGGCGGCGTGCCCTTGATTGGCGATAAGGCGTACGGGGCCGAAGACGTTATCAATATCCCACGAAATACATATTCAGACTGCGTCGAATATCTGGTATCGGAGCTGAATTTCTGCGCCAGCCAGCTACCCGACATAAATGGGGTGCCCAAAACGGGGACGACCGGCTACTCATCGGTTGACTACGGCCGGGTGACGAGCGGCACGGCGCTGGCCTTGAAAAGCCGCCTCTTGCTCCGTGCCGCCAGCCCGCTCTTCAACGGCGGAATCGAAACCCAGGATGCCAGCCTGGCCGCCCTGGCCGGCTACCCCACCAGCGACCCGGCCCGCTGGCAGCGGGCCGCCGATGCCGCCAAGGCCGTGATGGACCTAAACCAATATTCCCTGGTGATAGACAACGCCACCAAGCCCGGCTACGGCTTCTACAATATGTTTTTGCAGCGGGTAAACAGCGAGTACATCTACGTGTTTGAGCGGCCCGCCAACAAAGACTTCGAGGGCTTCTACAACCCCGGTACGCGCGGTGGGGCCCGCAATTCGACCCCTACCCAGGAAATCGTGAATGCCTTTCCG
>JAAIGG010085380.1_pt1 | contig 25294 bp, 17 predicted proteins | sample 6487391 | NCBI WGS metagenome assembly JAAIGG01 (sample SAMN13974130, study PRJNA590717) | phyllosphere metagenome | biome: asymptomatic weeds; feature: pooled weeds collected from a community garden; material: weeds; isolation source: pooled asymptomatic leaves from various weed species from...
CATCACCCGCGTCACCACCAGCCTGCGCCCCAGCGTCTCCGTCGCGCAAGGCGAGAGCCGCCTGAAGCCGCTGACCGCCAACCAGTTGGACATCAGCCTGGAATTCTACCATGGCAAGGGCAATTCGATCAGCGTCGCGGGCTTCTACAAGGCGGTGAAGAACGGCACCTTCACGCAATTCTACTGCCCCGGCTCGTTCGACGGGGTGACGCTGAACGGCGTGGTCAGCGATTGCCAGTCGGCGGACCAGACGACCGACTATAGCTTCAGCCGGGTGCTGAACGACGACCGGGTCATCCATATCAAGGGCGTCGAATTCTCCGCGTCGCAGAATTTCGACATGATCCTGCCGATCAAGGGCTTCGGCGCGGTCGGCAACGTCACCGTGGTCGATACCGATGCCAGTGCGATCGGCACCGGCTTCAACCTGCGCGACCTGTCGAAGCTGACCTGGAACCTGACGCCCTATTGGGAAAACGAGATGTTCAGCGTCCGGCTGTCGGTCAATCATCGCAGCTCCTATGTCCAGGACGCGGCGTCGAGCTTCTTCGTCAATGGCGGCCTGACCCATGTGGTCCGCCCGCGCACCCAGATGGACCTGGCGCTGGGCTTCAATCCGCTGGGCTATCTCAGCTTCACGGCGGGCATCATCAACCTCAACAACACCCATGAGGATGCCTATCAGACCAACGCCGACACCTTCCAGCTGGCCAGCCGGACGGGTCGCACCTTCTACCTCTCGGCCTCGACGAGGTTCTGACCTCCCCACTGAAGGGCGGACCGCCGTGCGGGCCGGTCCGCCCTTCCCTTTTCGCCATTTGCCGGGGACAATGCCGTCCGTGATGACCTCTTCCAAAGCGCTAGGCCTGATCGGCACCCTGTTTCTCACCGCGTCCGTCGCCCATGCGCAGGCAGATGGCGGCCAGGCCGCCCGAGCGGCGCTGCAAAGGCTGGGCGTGCCGGAGCAGCAGGTGGCGGTGACGATCCAGTCCTCCGCCACCCCCCGCTACCGGGTGCGGGTGGATCATGATCGCCTGACCGTCCAGGCATCCTCACCCGTTGCCGCCATACGCGGGGTCGCCACGACCTTGCAGGCGGAGGGGCGGCTGTCGGTCAGCTGGGAGGGTCGGCGCGTCGGGCCGATGACCGAGCTGACCGCGCGGGACAGCGGCTGGGTGTCCTCGCCCTTCGGCTTCCGCGCCTATCTGAACACCTGCACCTATGGCTATACCACGCCCTGGTGGGGCTGGCCCCGCTGGGAGCGGGAGATCGACGACATGGCGGTGCGCGGCGTCGACATGCCGCTCGCCATGGAGGGGCAGGATTATATCTGGCGCAAGCTGTGGCGCGAACAGGGCCTGAGCGAAGCGCAGATCGCGCGGCATTTCTCCGGCCCCACCTTCCTCCCCTGGCAGCGCATGGGCAATATCGAGGGCTATCGGGCGCCCCTGCCCACCGGGTGGATCGACAAGAAGCACGACCTGCAAAGACGTATTCTCGCCCGGATGCGCGATCTGGGCATGACCCCGATCCTGCCCGCCTTCGCCGGTTACGTGCCCAAGGCCTTTGCAGAGGCGCACCCCAAGGCACGCATCTACAAGATGCGGTCCTGGGAGGGGTTCGAGGGGACCTATTGGCTCGACCCGTCCGACCCGCTCTTCGCGCCGCTCGCCAAGCGGTTCCTGGAACTCTACACCGCCGAGTACGGGCCGGGGGAATATTACCTGGCCGATGCCTTCAACGAGATGGTGCCGCCGATCGCCGAGGATGGCAGCGATACCGCCCATGCCTCCTACGGCGATGCGACCGCCAACACCCCCGCACTCGATGCCGCGACCAAGGCGGCGGCGCTGCCCCGCGAGGTTCGCGACGCCCGGCTAGCCGCCTATGGCCAGCGGCTCTACGCCTCGATCGCCGCCGCCGCGCCGGGTGCGACCTGGGTGATGCAGGGGTGGCTGTTCGGTGCGGACAAGAAATTCTGGACGCCCGACGCCATCGCCGCCTTTCTGAAAGACGTGCCCGACGAGAAGATGCTGATCCTCGACATCGGCAATGACCGCTATCCCGGCATCTGGAAGACCACCAACGGCTTCGACGGCAAGAACTGGGTCTATGGCTATGTCCATAATTATGGCGGCAGCAACCCGGTCTATGGCGCGCCCGATTTCTACCGCCGCGACGTGGCGGCGCTGTTCACCGATCCGACGCGAGGGCATGTGCGTGGGTTCGGCATGTTCCCGGAAGGACTGCACAGCAACAGCCTGGTCTACGACTATGCCTATGACGTCGCATGGCCGGGCGGCGACATGGCGCTGGGGCCCTGGCTGAGCCACTACGCCGCAGCGCGCTACGGGCGCAGCGACCCGGCGATGGTCGCGGCGTGGCAGGACGTGATCGCCGGTGCCTATGACGTGCGCTACTGGACCCCGCGCTGGTGGAACGAGCGGGCGGGTGCGTATCTGTTCTTCAAGCGCCCCGCCGCCGATGCGCCAACTTATCCCGCCGAACCGGGCGACCGCACGAAATTGCGCGCCGGGATCGCGGCGATGCTGAAGCTCGCCCCCGTTTACGGCAAGAGCCCGCTCTACCGCTACGATCTGGTCGACCTGACCCGCCATGCCGCCAGCCTGTCGCTGGACGACAGCGTCAAGGCCGCCGTCGCCGCCTATCGAAAGGGCGACGTCGCCGCCGGCGACCGGGCGGCGGCGCGGATGAAGGCGCTGGCGCTCCGCATCGATCACCTGATCGGCGGACAGCAGGAAAGCCTGGCCAGCTGGATCGCCGATGCGCGCGCCTATGGCGACACCCCTGCCGAAAAGACTGCCTATGAACAGAATGCCAAGGCGCAGGTGACGATCTGGGGCGGGCGCGGCCATCTGGGCGATTATGCGTCCAAGGCCTGGGCGGGCATGTATGCGGACTATTACCTGCCGCGCTGGACCCGCTATCTGACGGAAGCCCGCGCCGCCGCCTTGGCCAAGCGGCCCGTCGACGATGCCGCCTTCACCGCGAAGCTGCTCGACTGGGAAAAGGCGTGGGTCGCCGATCCCCGCCCCTATAAGGTCCGTGCGCCCGCCGATCCGGTGGCCGAAGCCCGCGCCCTGATGACGGAGACCGACCGGTGACGACGACCATGCCCAAGCCGGAGCGCTTCGCCTCGCTCGACATGTTTCGCGGCGCGACCATCTTCCTGATGATCGTCGTCAACACGGCGGGCGCGGGCGGGGCCTTCACCCAGTTGCAGCATGCGCCGTGGTTCGGTTTCACACTGGCCGACCTGATCTATCCCACCTTCCTGTTCGCGGTCGGCAACGCGATGAGCTTCGCGCTCACCCGTCCGATGCCGGAGAGCGTCTTCCTGCGCCGGGTGTTCAAGCGCGCTGCGCTGATCTTCCTGCTCGGCGTGCTGATGTACTGGTTCCCCTTCGTCACCCATCAGGCGGACGGAAGCTGGGTCGCCAAGCCCTTCGCCGACACGCGCCTGACCGGCGTGCTCCAGCGTATCGCGCTTTGCTATCTGCTGGGGGCGCTCTGCGCACGCTATCTGCGGCCCAGCCATTTGCTGTGGGTCGCGATCGGGCTTGTCCTCGCGCACTGGGCGATCCTGGTCGGGCTCAGCCCGGCGGGCGAGGCGTTCGGGCGATACCGGAATGCGGGCACCTTGTTCGACCTGTGGCTGATCGGCCCGGCGCATCTCTATACTAAGGATCACGGCTTCGATCCCGAGGGGTTGCTCGGCACGCTGCCCGCCACCGCCAATGTGATCGGGGGCTATCTGACCGGCCTCGCCATCCAGCGCTGGGGCAAGCATATGGCGACGGTCGGGCGGCTGGCGGCGATCGGCGCGGGACTGATCGTCGTCGCGCTGCTGCTGTCGCCCGTGCTGCCGATCGGCAAGAAGCTGTGGACCGGATCGTTCGTCGCGCTGACGGTCGGGATCGACCTGATCCTGCTGGGCGTGGCGCTATGGCTGGTCGAGGTGCGCGGCGTCCGCTTCGGGCGCTCCTTCCTGCAGATGCTGGGACGCAATCCGCTGGCCATCTACCTCTTTTCCGAACTGCTGGTCGTCGCGCTGGAGCTGATCCATGTTCGGCCCGATACGGGTCTGTACACCTGGGTGGGCGAGACGCTGTTCCAGGCGATCGCCCCAGGACCGGTCGGGTCGCTGCTCTGCGCGCTCGTCTATACGCTGATCTGCTGCGCATTCGGCTGGGCGCTCGACCGGCGCGGGATCATCCTGAAGGTCTGAGCGACCGGTCCATTTTGCACCCTCATGTTGCATCATGCACCATGGACCATCGGCAGCACCGCCGCGAAGCGCGTTCCGCCGTCATCCGATGCCACCAGACGCACGTCGCCGCCATGGCCGCGCAAAATCTGGCGGGCGAGCGCCAGCCCGACCCCGCTACCGGCGGGTTTGGTCGTCATGAAGGGGTGGAAGATCGCCTCCGCCAGATCGGGCGCGATGGGCGGCCCCGCATTGTGAACCGTGAAGGTCATCGCATCCACCGTCGCGGCCAGGGAGAGCGTGACCGCCGCCGCCGCCCGCCCCTCGCTCGCCTCCGCCGCATTCTGCAACACGGCCCAGAGCGCCGCCGTCAACTGATCGCCATCCGCCACAAGGCCTGGCGGGGCGGAGGCGTCTTCCAGAACAAAGCGAATGTCCGGCCAGCGAACCCGGAACAGGCGCGCCAGATCGGCCACCAAATCGCGCGTTGCGATCCGCCGTCGTTCGGGTGCGGGTAGCCTGGCGAGGCTGCGATAGGCATCGCCGAACCGCTGCAACCCGCTGGCCCGACGCGCGACCGTCGTCACCGCCTCGCGCACCGCCGGAACGTCGAGCGGAGTGTCCTCCAGCAGGGCCGCCGCCGTCTCCGCCAGCGAGGCGATCGGGGTCAGTGCGTTGACGATCTCATGGCTCAGCACCTGCACCAGTTCGCGCAGAGCCGCCGCCTCCGCCGCCTTGATCTCCGCACCGATGTCGATCAGCGCGCCGACCTGCGCCACCCCGCCGCCCAGCAGCAATTCTCCGGCGGCCAGTGCGAAGGTGCGAGGGCTTCCGGCATCGTCCAGCGTCACGGTCGCGGTCCGCCCCGGCGGGGTGTGGACCATCGCCTCGAGCAGCATCGGCGGGGCGTCGGCCACCACCGCATCGGTCAGGAACAGCCGCCGCGCCGCCCGGTTCACGGCGGTCAGCACGCCCCCCTCGTTGACGATCAGGGGCGCGGGCGACAGGTCGAGATAGGCGAGCAACCGCCGTCGCTCGTCCTGGTCGGGTGCCGGCGGCGGAGGCGGTGGCGGCAGGACTGGCGCGTGCGCGGCGAACACCCCCACGCCCCCCGTCCAGACCGCCACCAGCAATGCCAGCGCGGTGTTGGCGTAAAGCCCGTCATGCGCGCTCCACGCCGCCGCCGCGCCCGCGCCCGCCACGACGATCGTACGAAGCCCCGCCACGAGGCGCTCAGAGGCCATAGCGGGCCATCCGGCGATACAGTGCCGCGCGGGTCAGCCCCAGTTCGGCGGCGGCCCGGCTGACGTTGAAGCCGTGGCGTTTCAGCGCGGCGGCGACCAGTGTCTCCTCGCTGCGCGCGAGGTTCAGGTCGTCGGCGATCGCACGCGGGGCGAGGTCGTCGGGCGGCAGGGCCAGCGCGAAGTCGGCCACGTCATGCGCCTCGCCATTGCCCAGCAACACCGCCCGCTCCGCCGCCTGTCGCAGGCCCCGGACGTTATCGGGCCAGCTATCGGCGGCGATGGCGCGCTCCGCCTCCGGGGTCAGCGGCCGCAGCGGCTTGCCATAGCGGGCGGCGAAGACCGCGACGAAATGCCGCGCCAGCGATACCGCGTCCCCCGGCCTATCGGTCAATGGCGGCAGGTCCAGTTCGATCGTGTTGATGCGATAGAGCAGATCCTCATGCAGCGCCGCGCGCAACCCCGCCCGGTCGAGCCGACTTGTCGCGATCAGCCGGATACCGCCGCTGTCGCGCGCCAGGATCGGCTGAAGCGCGGGCGGCAATCGGTCGATCCGGTCGACCACCAGCGTCGCCTCCGCCGCCTCGGCCAGTCGCGCGGACAGTATTTCCGCATCCGCCGCCCCCGCGTCCAGCGTCACCAGCGGCCGGTCGGCCCGCGCCGATCCGCCATGCGCCAGCGTCGCCGCCAGCGTCTTGCCCGTGCCGCCGGCGCCACGCAGCAACAGCGATGCATCGGTCGGCGCGATCCGTGCGATCAGGTCGCGCGCGGCGGCGATCGCACCGCTCTCGCCGAGCAACAGGGGCACCTCTCCCCCCGGCGGGGCGGGCATCGCCTCCAGCTTGGCGCGGCGCAGCGCCACCCCGCGTTCGACCGTGGCGAGCAGCCGGGCGTTGCTCCACGGCTTGATGACGAAATCCGCCGCGCCGCCGCGCATCGCCTGCACCGCGACCTGGATGCCGCTATGCCCGGTCACCACCACGACCACCGCATGACGGTCCGCAGCGATCAGCCGGTCGAGCAGCGCGAAGCCCTCTTCGCCGCTGGTCCGGCCGCGTGCGAAATTCAGGTCGAGCAGGATGACGTCGGCAGGCCGCTGGGCCAGGCGGATCCAGGCGCTGTCGGGATCGAGCGCGGTTTCGACGGTCATGCCATGCCGGTCCAGCATCAACTGCGCCGCCCGACCGATATCGGCATCGTCGTCGATCACGAGGATATGGGGTGATTCGGTTGACATCATGGCCCGCACTGTTCGTTTTCGGACACTTGCTAGGCCCAATCCGACGGCCATGACCAGAGCCCATACAAAACAGACGTATCTTCCGTAGCTTAGGTCGCCAACGACTGTCCGGCTTAGACTGTTCGCATGGTCGAAGCTTCCCTATCCCCGATCGACGGTGCCGGAATGGACCGGCGCATCGAACGCCCCGGTCGCCGTCGCCGCAAGATCGCGACGCGCGTCGTCATGGCGGGCGGCGTCGCGGTGGCGGGGCTGTCGCTCTGGTGGGTCATGCCCGCCGGAAACAGTCTGACGGTCGATGCCCAGAGCATCCGCACCGGCGCCGTCGCGCGGCAGGCGTTTCGCGATTACGTGCCCCTTCGTGCCGAGGTCGCCCCGCTGCGCACCGTGTTCGTCACCGCCATATCGGGCGGATCGGTCGCTTCGCTGCTGGCGGCGGACGGTGCGGTGGTCGCCGCCGGTGCGCCGCTCGCCCGCCTGTCCAACCCCGCGCTGGAGCTCGACGTCGCCAGCCGCTCGGCGGGGATCATCGGCCAGCTCAGCACCAACAGCGCCGCGCGCCTGTCGGTGCAGCGCAGCCGACAGGATGGCGAACGCGACATCGCCGAGGCGCGCAACGCCCTGTCCAAGGCGCAGACCGCGTTCCGCCAGAAGGCCGCGCTCTACGAAAAGGGCTTCGTGACCAAGGCGGCGATCGACCCGTTGCGCGAAGAGGTCGCCTATCAGCAGAGCCGGCTGAATGCCTTGGTGAGCGGGCGGGCCCAGGCGGAGGCGACACTGGCCGACCAATCCGCCGGGATCGCCGCCACCAGCCGCGAGTTGCGCGACAGTCTGGCGATGGTCCGCGCGAGCCTGGATGCCCTGACCGTCCGCGCACCCGTCGGCGGGCGGCTGACCGCCTTCACCATCCAACCGGGGCAGATGCTGAAGACCGGCGACCCGGTCGGCCAGATCGACTCCGAGGGGGAGTGGAAGCTGACCGCCGATGTCGATCAATATTATCTCGGGCGCGTCCGCGTCGGGCTGGCCGCGCGGGCCGATCTGGACGGGACCGGCTATCCCCTCCACGTCATCCGCATCCTGCCGCAGGTGACGGAGGGGCGCTTCCGGGTCGAGTTCGGCTTCGACCGCGCGGTACCCGCCGGATTGAACCGTGGCCAGACAGTCGACCTGCGACTGATCCTCGGCGCCGACCGGCCCGCCATCGTCGCGCCGACCGGCGGCTGGCTGGACGCCGGGGGCAGCACCGCCTTCGTGATGGACGGGAATGGCCGCGCGGTGCGCCGCGCCGTCCAGACCGGTCGCCGCAACCCCGACCAGATCGAGATCACCGCGGGACTCTCGCCGGGCGAGCGCATCGTCATCACCCCGCTCGCCACCTACGCCCCCTACCAGACCCTCATCGTTCGATAGGACTCGCCATGATCCATCTTCAGCATGTCAGCCGCACCTATGCCTCGGACGAGGTCGAGACGACCGCGCTCGGCGGCATCGATCTTCATGTCGAACCCGGCGAGTTCGTCGCGATCATGGGACCGTCGGGGTGCGGCAAGTCGACCTTGCTCAACATCCTCGGCACGATCGACCGACCCAGCGGCGGACAGTATCTGTTCGAGGGGCGCGACATCGCTTGCGCGCCCGAGGCGGAACTGGCGCGGTTGCGTCGTGACCGGCTGGGCTTCGTGTTCCAGAGCTTCAACCTGATCGACGAGTTGACCATCGCGGAGAATGTCGCCCTCGGTCTTGCCTATCGCGCCATGCCCGCGCGGGAGAAGCGCGATCGGATCGGGGCGGCGATGGACCGGGTCGGCATCGCGCATCGCCAGCGCCACCATCCCAACCAGTTGTCGGGCGGCCAGCAACAGCGCGCCGCCATCGCCCGCGCCATCGTCGGCGAACCGGGCCTGATCATGGCCGACGAGCCGACCGGCAACCTCGACACCGCCAACGGCGCGCAGGTGATGGAAATCCTCCAGCAACTCAATGCCGAGGGCGCCACGATCGTCATGGTAACGCACAGCCCCGCCCATGCCGATGTCGCGCGACGGACCATCCATATGCTCGACGGACGCATCCTGGCCTCGGCCCGGCTGGCGGCATGAGGGAGCGCCATGCCCCCATCGGGAGGGGCAGCGGGCTGATCCTGTTGCTTCTGCTCGTCATCTTGTTGCTGGTGCTGCGTCATACGGCCCGGCCCGTGTCCTCCCGTTCCGTCGCCTGAAGGAACCGCCCCATGTCGCTCTCGACGTCCGCTCTTTCCTCCGCCGCGATCAGCTTCCATCGCTCGCTGACCCGCCACCGACTGTTCGCGATCCTCAATATCGGCGGGCTGGCGCTGGGCATCGCCGCCTTTCTGGTGCTGTTCCTGTTCGTCCGGTTCGAGACGCAATATGGCCGCTGGGTACCCGGCAGCGATAGGCTGTGGGCGGTGAAGGCCGATGTGACCGTCCCGGGCTTCGACACCTTTCACAACGATACCACCGCCGCTCCCCTCCTACCGCTGCTGCGCAGCGATTATCCGGAGGTGACGGGCACCCGCTTCATTCCGGTGTCGGCCAGCGTGCGCAAGGGCATGGGGGCCGTATCGACGCGGGTGATCCAGGCCGATCCCGGCTTCTTCCGCATCCTGCCCTATCCGGCGGTGGCGGGCGATCCGACGCGGGCGTTGAGCCGACCGGGATCGGCGGCGATCACCGAGGAGGTCGCGAAGACCCATTTCGGCGATACGGCATCCGCGATCGGACGCGTCCTGACGATCACGATCGATGGAAAGACCGTCAATTATGTGGTCGCGGCGGTCCTGCGCGACCTGCCCGCCGACACCGACTTTTCGGCGGCAATCTTCGTTCCGACCGCGCCGCTCGGGGCGAAGGATGCGGACTCCTGGTCGTTCGGCAGCAACATCGTCCTGCTGCGCTTTCCCGATGCCGCCGCCGCCAAGGCGATGGAAGCGCGCTTGCCCGCCTTTCTCCGCCGCCACCCAGTCAGCGAGACGATGCCCGGCACTCGCATTTCGATGAAGCTGGTGCGGTTGCATGATATTCATCTCAGCGAAAGCGCGTCGGTGACGGCGGTCGCCACGCTGGGCGCGATCGGGCTCGGCACGCTGCTGATCGCGCTGGTCAACTATATCAACCTCGCGACCGCACGCGCCGGACTGCGCGCCCGAGAAGTCGCGGTCCGCAAGGTGTTGGGCGCAACGCGAGGCAATCTGATCGCCCAGTTTCTGGGCGAGTCCCTCGCCGCCGCCGCCCTGGCGGGTCTGCTGGGCCTCGCACTGGCGGAACTCGCGTTGCCGCTGGTCAATGCGATGGGCGGAACCTCGCTCGCCATTCATTATGGCGGGGCGCAGTCGATCCTGCCGCCCTTGCTGCTGCTGGTGATCGGAGCGGGCCTGATCGCAGGCATCTATCCCGCGCTCGTCCTGTCTCGCTTTCAGGCCGCCGCCGTCCTCGCCTCGGCGCGATCCCCCGGCGGCGGGCGAGCGGGCACGCGGGTCCGCCAGGCGCTCGTCGTCCTGCAATTCGCGGTCGCGGTGGCGCTGGGGACCGGCACGGCGGTGCTCGTCGCGCAGACCCGCCATGTCCGCAACGCGGACCTCGGCTTCGACCAGAAGGGCCTGATCCTGATCACGGCCCTGGGCGACAGGGCGCTTGATCCGGGTCGGCGCCAGCGCCTGCTCGCCGCCTTCGCCCGCCTGCCCGGCGTCACCGCGACCTCCTATGCCAGCTTCACGCCTGCGGGCGGGACGTACATGATGCGCACGATGAAGGTCGAGGGCGTGAGCGGCCCCGAAAAGCCGTTGAACTTCAGCACGGTCGACGAAGGCTTCCTGCCGCTGATCGGCGCGCGTTTCGTGGCGGGGCGCAATTTCGACCGCCGCTTCGCCGCCGATGACTCGACCTATAAGAAGGACCCGCGCATCGTGACCTTCGGCAACGTCATCATGAACGAGGCCGCCGTCCGCAGGTTCGGCCTCGGCGATCCCGCCAAGGCGGTGGGCAAGACCCTGTCCAACGAAGGCGGCAAGCGCAATCAGCTTGTAGGCGTCATCGCGGACCTGCGCTTCAACGGGCCCAAGAACAGCGATGACGCAATGATGTATCTGTTCCGCCCGGAGCCACAGGACAACAGCAACGGCTTCGTCCGCTTCAGCGGCAGCGCCGCCGCCCTGACCTCCGCGATGGAGCGGGTCTGGCACGAACTGGCCCCCAATGTGCCCTTCGATGCCCGCACGGTCGAGCAGGCGCGCTACGACGCCTTCATCCGGCAGGATGCGCAGCGGATGCGGCTGTTCACCCTGGGTGCTGTGCTGGCGGTCATCATCGCCTGTATCGGGCTCTATGGCCTTGCGTCCTTCGACACGGCGCGGCGGTTTCGCGAGATCGGCATTCGCAAGACGCTGGGCGCATCGACGGGCGATGTCCTGCGCCTTCTGATCGGGCGGTTCCTGCGACCGGTGATGCTCGCCACGCTGCTCGCCTGGCCGATCGCCTATTTCGCGATGCGCCAGTGGCTGTCCGCCTTTGCCGACCGGATCGCCCTGTCGCCGGCCTTTTTCATCCTGTCCGGCGTCGCGGCGGTGGCGATCGCGACCGCGACGGTCTTCGCCCAGGCCTGGCGCGTCGCCCGTGCCGAACCGGCCCGCGCGCTGCGCTATGAATGAGGGGCGGGCCTAGGCGCGCCCCGGCCCCCTCCCCCCTTTCACGACCGGCGAAGGATCAAATCGACCGGCGGGACTTTATCGTCGGCGAGGGACCGTCGAACGAGAGGCCAAGCCGATGAATGCCGCAGATGTCTTCACGAAACTGGACGTCGAACTCAAACCCGATCCGTCCCGCACGGTGCTTCGCCCGTTCAATTTCGGCTACCCGGCCGCCTTCGATCGCAAACCGACCCGTGCGCAGGATGTGGCGAGGCGCGTCATGGCGCTGGACGCTCAGACCCGCGACCGGATGCTGGAATTGCTACAGGCGGCGATGGAGAAGAGGCATCGCAACGTCGACGGCGTCTTTCTCCGCCGCTTCGACGAGGTGAAGGACGATCTGGGCGATATCGCCATCGGGGAAAAGCGCGACCGGCTGCTGCTCGGCGCCTATTTCAGCCAGGAATATGCGTTCGAATCCGCCGCCCTGTTCAACCCCAGCATCGTGACCGTGCCCGACCAGGACCCCGATGACGACGATATCCGCTTCCTCCTGTCGCTGCGCGGCGTCGGCGAGGGGCATATCTCCTCGGTCACCTTTCGCACCGGCAGTTGGGATGGTGGCACCGGCCTGGTCGTCGATCCGCCGAGCCCGCAAGGCGTGCCGCCACGGATCGAGAGCAATGAGGGCGGCTGGGTCCGGATGCTCGCCGATGACAGCGAGGACGTGTCCGAAACGGTGATCTTCCCCATCCTGCCCAGCCAGCGCCAGGGCGTCGAGGATCTGCGGCTGGTGCGTTTCACCGACCATGACGGGGTGGAGAGCGTGATCGGCACCTACACCGCGTTCGACGGCAATGTCGCCAGGTCGGAGATGTTGCGTGGGATCAACCAGCAGCGGTTCGAGATGCGCGCCCTGGCCGGATCCTTGGCGGCATATAAGGGCATGGCGCTGTTCCCCCGCCGGATCGGCGACCGCTTCGCGATGATCGGGCGGCAGGACAATGTGAACCTGTGGCTGCTCTATTCCGACGACCTGCACATCTGGGACGAAGGGATGCGTATCATGGGTCCCAAATATCCGTGGGAATTCGTGCAGATCGGCAATTGCGGCTCACCGATCGAGATCGATGAGGGCTGGCTGGTCTTCACCCACGGCGTCGGCATGATCCGGGGCTATTGCGTCGGTGCCTGCCTGCTCGACAAGGACAACCCGACCAAGGTGCTGGGCCGGACCCACTCGCCCCTGCTCTTCCCCTCCGCCGAGCAGCGGGGCGGCTATGTGCCCAATGTCACCTATAGCTGCGGCGCGCTGCTCCACAAACGCCGCATCCTGCTGCCCTATGCGATCGGGGACCAATATACCGCCTTCGCGACCGGCAGCGTCGACGACCTGTTGTCGGTCATGGAGTAAATCCCCCCTTTCGGCGGCCGATCCGGCGGATCGCGCATAGTCCCGGAATCGATCATCTGCGACGCGGTCGTAGCGACCGAGCCGGGTCCAAGCCCTTGCGCATCCGGCTTTCAGCGGCGACAAGACGGCCATTCGTCGCAAATGCGGTTTACGGCATATGACGAGAGGCCAAGAGGCTCCGGGGTTTCACGTTGGACACCGCATCGTCCGAAATCCGCGCGCCCGTTCATCATCTGCTGACGACCAAGCCATCAACCATAAGGGGCCGATATGAAGCTGGAATATTCACGACCCGGATCGCACGGCAACTTCGGCGACGATCTGAACGAGTGGTTCTGGGACGAGGTGGCCCCGGGTCTGCTCGACGATGACGATTCGACGATCTTGCTGGGCATGGGCACGATATTCAGCCGCTGGTTCACCGACCAGTTGCCCGCCGACAGCCAGAAGATCGTGATCGGCAGCGGCGGCGGCAAGGCCGGCGGTCCGCCCCATCTCGATGACAAGTGGCATGTCTATGGCGTCCGGGGACCCCTGACCGCCGCCTATTCGGGGCTGGGCCAGGAAACCGTGCTGACCGACCCGGCGATGCTGCTGCGCGACTTTCCCGAATTTTCCGATCTGGGGCCCCGGCACGGCATCGGCTTCATGCCGCATATCTGGAGCCTGGATCACTGGGACTGGGAAAAGACGACCAGGGAACTCGGACTGGAGTTCATCAATCCGCGCGACGAGGCGAAGGGGACGGTGCGGCGCATCGGACGCCTGGAGGGCCTGATCACCGAGGCGATGCACGGCGCGATCGTCGCCGACGCGTTCCGCACGCCCTGGATCGCGGTGGGGATCGCACCCGGCTTCGAAACCTCCAAATGGTGCGATTGGGCGGCGTCGCTGGGCATGGCGATGACGTTCCATTCGGTGCGCGACGTCTATGCGCCCAAACACGCCACCTCGCTCCGCATCATCAAGGGCGCGATCAAGGAAGGCCTGCACCGCGTTGGCATCAAGGCGGGCAAGCGGGCGCGTCCGCGCAGCGGGGAATGGGACGTGGCGGACATGAAGGGCCGACTGCGCTCGCTCATCGAACAGAAGCCTTACCAGTTGAGCGACGAAGCCAAGCTGGACGCCGCACTCGAACGGACCAGGCAGGCGATCACCCGGCTGAGGCAGGATGCGGCGGCGGGGAAGTTCGCCCGGAAATAGCATCGGCCGATCCCCGCAAGTGCGGCCATGGTCGCACTTGCGGTTGGGAAGCGGCTATCCCCGTCGGTCCTGCCGCCGATCGGGTGCTGCGGGATAGGCCACGCGAAACCCGATATGCGATGTCGGCAGGTCGCGCTCCTGCGCCTGATAGGCGGCGGGCCGGAAATTGGCGCAATAGTTCATCGCGCACAGATAGCTGCCGCCCTTGACCAGCCCGACCTGCCCGTCGCCCGCCACCCATTCCCAGACATTGCCGACCATGTCGTAGAGCCCCAGGTCGTTCGCCTCGAAACAGCCGACCGGCGCGATTCCCGCATAGCCGTCATCGGCGGTATCGCGGATCGGAAACACCCCCTCCCAGACATTGGCGCGGGGCTTCCCATGGTCGAAGGCCCATTCGACCGGATCGCGAGCGGCGTTCTGGTTGCCGCGTGCCGCCCGTTCCCATTGCTCGGTACTGGGCAGCGCGCCGCCCGCCCAGCGCGCATAGGCGGCGGCATCGTCGCGGTCGACATGGACGACCGGCTCGTCCGCGCGCCCTGTCAGGTCGCTGCCCGGCCCATTGGGATGCCGCCAGTCCGCCCCCTTGGTCCAGCGCCACCAGCGCGACGCATCGTCCAGCGACACCGGCTGGGTCGGCGCGACGAACAGCGCCGAGGCCCCTTCCCGCTCGGCGCGGGTGCGATGGCCGGTCGCCGCGACGAAGGCCGCGAACTGGCGGTTGGTCACCTCATGCGCATCGATGCGGAACGCCGCGACATGCACCGCCCGTCCCGGCCGATCCGTACCATCCTCGCCCAGCAGCACCGTGCCCGCCGCAACGGTCACGATCCCATCCCGCGCGATGCAGCGCCGCACCGGCTCGGCCGCCCGCGCGCCCAGCGTCACGCTGGCCGCCAGACCCAGTAACAGCGCCGCCGCAATCCTCATGGCCGCGCCGCCGGTGCGGGTGCCTGCGCATCGGCGGGGAGCGGCACCACGCCCTTCGCCTGGGCGTAGCGTTCATAAGCGCCGACCAGATCGGCGAGCCGCCTGGGTTCGGCGGCGGCGAGATCCTTGGTTTCGCCGGGGTCGGCCGCCACGTTGAACAACTGCCACCGCCCGGTGCTGACGCCGCCGCGCGTATAATTGTTGGTCGGGGCGGGCAGGAAGACGACCTTCCAGTCCCCCTTGCGCAGCGCCCGGCGGAAGAACAACTCGTAACCCAGCGTCTCGTCGGCGGAGCGCACGCCGTTCGCGTTGGCGGCGAGAACGGGGCGCAGGCTATGCCCTTCATGCGGCAGGATCGCATGGCCCGCGAAGGTGCCGGGCTGGCGAAGCCCCGCATAGTCGAGCAACGTCGGCGCGACGTCGCGCACGTCCAGATTGGCATTGGCGATCCGCCCGCCGCCCTTCACCCCGCGCCCGGCGGCGAAGGCGCTGACGCGGATTCCTCCTTCGGTCGTATAGCCCTTGACCAGCCAGGACGGCACCGAGTTGGCCTGGGCCCAACCGGGGCCATAGCCGACATAGCTGGTCGGTTTGCCGATATTGTCCAGGCTGTTGTCGATGCCCAGCGCCTCGGCGGGCGGTAGCGCCGCATCGGGCGAGCCGACCTTGAACCGAGGACTGGGTGCCTTGATCTCGTTGCCCTCGGGGCCGTTGTCGGCGAAGAACAGGATGACCGTGTTGTCGAGCCGACCTTGCGCCTTCAACGCGGCGATGACGCGACCGACATTCTGGTCCATCCGGTCGACCATCGCGGCATAGACCTCCATCTTGCGCGCCTCGACCGCGCGCTCCTCGGGGCTCAGCGACGCCCAGGGACGGGCCAGCTCGACCGAATGCGCCACCGCATCGGCGGGGACCAGACCCAGCGCCTTTTGCCGCGCGAGCCGCTCGGCCCGCAGCGCCTCATAGCCCGCATCGTACCGCCCCTTATATTTGGCGATCGTCTCCGCCGGGGCCTGAAGCGGCCAGTGCGGGGTGGTGAAGGGCAGATAGGCGAAGAACGGCCTTTTGTCCCCCGCCTTCGCCGAAGCGTCGAGATAGCCGATCAGGCGGTCTGCGAAATAATCCGCCGAATAGGCCCCCTTGGGCAAGGCCGCGGGCTTGCCGTCGTCGCGGTAGCTGGGGGCGAGTCCGGCCTTGGTCCAGGCCTCGTTCTGGTCCGCCCCGAAATGGTTGGACAGGCCCTGGAGCAGCGCGAAGCTATGCTCGAACCCCCGCGCGGCGGGCTCGCGGTCGGGGGTCAGGCCCAGATGCCATTTGCCAGCCATCAGCGTGGCATAGCCCCCGGCCCGCAATAGTTCGGCGATCGAAGCGACCCGGTCGTTCAGATACCCCTCATAGCCCGGTTGCCCGCGCGTCGCCGGGCTCAGCAACTCCGCCATGGTGCCCAACCCCGCCTCGTGATTGTCCACCCCGCTCATCAGCATCGAGCGGGTCGGCGAACAGGTCGGCGCGGTGTGGAAGCCGGTGAAGCGGACGCCCGAGAGCGCCAGCGCATCCAGATTGGGGGTCGCGATCTCACCGCCGAACGCGCCCAGATCGGACCAGCCGAGATCGTCCGCGACGATGACCAGGAAGTTGGGCGCGTCCCTGGGCGCCTGTTGCGGAGCCGCCTCCGCCGGGCTGCCGCGCACCGGCTCCGCCAGAAGCGGCGTGGCCAGGATCAAGGCCGGGAGGGCTGCTGCCAGGAATTTTCCGCCGATCATATTCTTCCCCTTTCGGGCCGCTCACGCGGCTGCACGCCTGGCATAGCCGGCAGCGGCCGGGGGACAATGAACATTCTCTACTAATCCGATAGGAATTACTTCGTTCGCTTCGGACAACGACATTCATAGCCCTATGCGGGCGGCGCCTGCCGCGCTCCCCGCCACCGTCCGAGGACTTGTTGATGCCGATACCGAACGCTCTTGGTCGCCGTGCAGCCCTGCTGGCGGGCGCGATGATCCTGACGACACCCGCGCTGGCGCAGCAGGCGCTGGTCGCGCCCGGCACAGTCGATGAACTAGGTTCGGTCGCAGAACCGGTGGCCCAGTCCGACGATATCCTGGTTACCGCACGCCGCCGGACCGAGAAGAGCCAGGACGTGCCGATCGCGATCAACGCCTTCGGATCGGCGCAGATCGAATCCACCCGCACCTTCAACCTGCGCGACCTTCAGCAACTGACCCCCAGCCTGGTCGTCACCAACACCAATCCGCGCAACACCAGCATCAACATTCGCGGCCTGGGCAACAATGTCGCGGTCTATAATGACGGGCTGGAACCGGCGGTCGGCGTCTATCTGGACGGCGTGTATCTGGCGCGCCCCGGCCAGACGGTGTTCGACCTCGCCGATCTGGAGCGTATCGAGGTGCTGCGCGGGCCGCAGGGCACGCTGTTCGGCAAGAACACCTCGGCGGGGGCCGTGGTCGTGACGACGAAACAGCCGACTTTCGACTGGCAGGCGGGCGGCGATGCCAGCCTGGGCAATTATGATTTCCGACAGCTTCACGCCTATGTCTCGGGGCCGCTCACCGACACGGTGGCGGCGCGTTTGTTCGTGTCGAAGACCGACCGCGACGGCTTTACCCGCAATCGCTTCGACGGACGCTATGGGCAGGACTTCCACGACCTCAACCTGCGCGGTCAGTTGCTCTACAAGCCGACCGATACCCTCAGCTTGCGGATCATCGGCGATTGGGGGCGGCAGAACAGCTTCACGGCGGGCAATATCCTGCTCGGGGCGATCCGGAATTACGACAACGGCACGCTGTTCCCGAACAATTATTACGACCGCGCCGCCCGATTGGGATACAGCCCCGTCGCCGCCGATCCCGCGCTTCGGACGACCGACACCGACGCCAACCCGCGCTACCGGATGAACCAGCACGGGGTGAACGTCACCACCGATTGGGATATCGGCCCCGCCACGCTGACCTCGGTCACCGCCTATCGCGCGTGGAACTGGTATCCGCACAATGACGGCGACGGCACTAGCATCGATGCGGGCGCGGACTTCCACCAGAGCAACGAGCAGCGCCAGGTCAGCCAGGAGCTGCGCATCGCCTCCAACGGGAACCGCCGTGTCGATTATGTCGCCGGGCTCTATTATCTCTACCAGTCGATCGAGGCGGAGGCGGTCAACCGTTATGGCAGCCGCGCCGCCGACTGGTTCCTGCCGCCGACCACCAATGCGGCGGTCGGGGCGGCGGCGCTGAACGGCTATAACGTCGTCAGCCAATCGCGGCCCGTCACCGACAGCTATGCCGCCTTCGCCCAGACCATCTGGCACATCACCGACGCGGTCGATCTGACCACCGGCCTTCGCTATACCTATGAAACCAAGTCCGGCTATTTCGACCAGACGGCGACGGGCGCGTCGCTCGCCGGACTGACGGCGGCGCAGCAGGCCGCGGCGCAGGCCATCCGGGCCCGCTACGGCGTCGCCAATTATTACGAAGCCCGGACCGAGGCGGGACGGCTATCGGGGCAGGCGACCCTGTCGTGGAAGGTCGCCGCGCCGATCCTGGCCTATGCCACCTATGCCCGGGGCAACAAGTTCGGCGGCCTGAACCTCGCCAACATCACCACCACCGGCCAGTTCGCCGCCAACCCCGTGATCCGCCCCGAGACGATCGACAGCTATGAGGTCGGGGCCAAGACCACATGGGCGGACGGGCGCATCACCGCGAACGTCGCCGCTTTCTGGACCGATGTGAAGGATTACCAGACCACCATCGTCGACGTGGAGCGGAACGGGGTCAGCTTCTTCACCAATGCCGCCAAGGTCCGGACGCGCGGGATCGAGGCCGATGTCCGCGCGACGCCGACCCGCTGGCTGACGCTGTACGGATCGGGCACCTATGACGATGCGCGCTACATCTCCTACGCCAACGCCCCCTGCCCCATCGAGATCACCGGGCGGACGCTCTGCGACCTGAGCGGACAGCGCCTGCCCGGCGTCTCGCGCTGGGCCGCCTCCGCCGGTGGAGAGGTCCGCACGCCGCTGGGCGTGAATTTCGGTCATGAGGCCGAGCTTTATGCCGGGTCGGACTATAGCTATCGCTCGGGCAGCAACAGCACCGCCAGCCTCAGCCGCTATTCCAACATTTCGGGCTATGAGCTGCTGAACCTGCGGTTCGGCATCCGGTCGCTGGACGGTCGCTACGACATACAGTTCTGGGGCCGGAACGTGACGGACTCGACCTATTATCTGTCGCTGGCGGCCAACAATACGGGCGCGATTTCGGGGACGCTGGGCGATCCCCGGACCTATGGCCTGACGCTGCGGACCAAATGGTAAGGGCACCCGCCGACCGGGCGGCCTTCCCGACATTTGATCACACCATGCCGAGAATGCGCTGCAACGCCGCCTGGAAATGATGGGTGAGCGCCGCCTCCGCCGCCGCCGGATCGCGCGCCAGGCACGCCTCCAGCACGTCCAGATGCTCGCGGATGGTGCGGATCATGCGCGGCGGCGTCGCGGTCAGGTCGAGCCGGATCACCGCGACATAGTTTTTCAACCGCCGCGCCGTGGTCTCGATCATCGGGTTGCGCAACGATGCGATGATGCTGCCGTGAAAACGCTGTTCCAGCGACTCCATCTCCTCCGCCGTGCTCTCCACCGACGCGCCGTCTTGCAGCTTGTCGAGCAGCGCGCGGTGATCGGCGATCAGTTGCGCGATCTCACCCGTCTCGGCGGTTTCGGCATAGGTGCGCGCCGCCGACCGCTCGATGATCGAACGGAACTGATAGGTGGAGCGCGCCAGCTCCAGATCGGCCTTCAGGAACTCGATGCCCGATCGGGCATGGATCTTCAAAATGCCCTCGGTTTCCAGCACGCGCAGCGCATCGCGCAGCGGCTGGACGGGCAGGTCGAGCAACTGCATCAACTCGCCCTGCGAAATGAACGATCCCGCCGAAATGCGCCGGTCGAACAGCCCTTCCAGGATGCGGCGATAGGCCATCTCCCCCAGGCGGCGACCGGAGTCCGTCGGTTCCTTGGCCTTGGCGGATCGGGTGCGCGGGCGTTTGGCGGAGACGGTCTTCTTCATGGCCTTGCCCCCTATCGCTTTGCGACGGCCCTCGCCACCGGCTGCAACCGGTTGATATTCCGCGGGAGGACTCATCGCGCCTTGTCCGGGCGCGGGCCCGACGCATCGATCACCGCGCGGGCCGGGCCGGGCCACTGGCCGGGTGCGACCTTCAGATTGTCGATCAGCCGGTTGTTCATATAGGCGTCCCAGGACCCGTTCAGGCGGCCGCCATCATACCAGTTGCCCGTCGCCACATTGTCCAACGTGGTGCGGTGCGGGCGATAGCTGTCCATGGTGTTCGCGTTCAGCCACACGCCCACCCCCTGGATGACATTCTGGCGGACGGTGACATAGCGGGACCCTTCGTCGAGATAGAGGCCGATGCCGCCGGGCACGTCATAGACGTAATTCTCCGCGATCAGCGCGCCCGGATCGGCGGACAGGTGATAGATGGCGCCCCCATCGGCGAACCACTGCTTGACCTTGTGCACCCGGTTGCCGAGCACGGCCGTGTCGCGCAGGATCGTCGGTGTGTCGTACACGATGTTGCCGGGCTGGTCGTAATAGCCGCGCGTCCGGGTGCGATAGGCGCCGCTGCCGCCCGGATCGTTGACGCCCCAGCCCCAGCCGATGTCGATCCCGTCATAGGGCGCATCGGAGACGTCGTTATGCGTGACGACCGTGCCCGCCGCATAGGTGACCAGGATCGCGGCCTGTTCCTTGTAATCCTGCGACACGGTTTCGATGAGATTGTCGGCGATGACGACATTGCGCACGCCCATTTCGGGGCGGGGCGGATGATGCGCGTCGGGCAGGATGCCGCCGACCATGATCGCGCCGCCCGCCAACTGGCCGAAGCGGCTGCGACGCACCTCGACTCCCGCCGCGCCATATCCGACGCCGCTGTCATTGGCCTCCGGATTGTTGCCGATGCCCAGCGCCACCTGCCCCAATTGGGTGAACTCGGCACGGTCGAAGGTCACGCGCACCGCCGCCGCGACCTGCACGGCGGCGGGCTGCTGGCGCCAGCGGTTGCGCATCGTCTCGAACGCCCAGCATCCCCAGCTGCAATCGCGGATCGGGTCCTCCGGGAAACCCGGTATCCACCCCGCAAGATAGGAGCCGCTCTGCTGGCTGGCATAGCCCTCCGCACCGGAGGGGGCGAGCCAGCTGGTGTGGCGGAACGCCAGCCCATCGAACGCCAGGTCGGTCACCGGGCGGTCATAGCTGCCCGCGATCGACACCAGCGATTCCAGCCGGGGCAGCACGACCGCGATCCGCGCCATATCCTCACCCGGCAGCGGCTTGTAATAGAGCTTGCCGGCCGCCGGATCGACGAACCACTGCCCGCCCTCGCGCAGGAAGGCGAGCGAGTTGACCAGGAACAGCCGCCCCTTGTCCCCCGCCAGCGTCCGGGCGAGCGTGTCATAGCCGATCAGATTGTTGCGCCAGCCGGGCTGCTGCATCCGGATCGTATCGCCCTCGATTCCATCGACCACCGCGCGGCGATCAGTGAAGAAGCCGGTCTGCTCGACCTCGATACGCGATTGATCGGGCAGGCTCGCCAAGAAGCGCCACGCCGGATCGACGATGGTCATGCCGGTGGCGGTGAAGGCGACAGCGCTGCGGGGGATCGGGACATGGGCGCGCTGCGCCATGCGGCCCGCCACCCAAAGCTGGCGCGGGTCCAGGCCGCGCGGCACCTCCGCCACCCAGATATCCCGCGCCCGGTCGGCGAGCGTCCAGCCACCGACCGCCATGCCGCCCGACAGCACGGGCCGCGCCCCCGCCGCCGCCGTCCAGCGGACGACATGCCCGCCCTGCCCGCCATCCACCGCCGTGAAGCGCAAAGGCGCGGCCAGGGGATAGACCCCGTCCGCCAATTCGACCGTGACGTCGTGATCGGCATTGATCCGCCGCACCGCCTGCTGCGTGCGCTCCAACGTGCGGAACGGGTGCGCCGCCGATCCGTCACCCGCATCGTCGCCCTGCGGCGATACTCGCAGGATGACGGGAATGGCGGCGGGCGGCACGGGAAGCGAGATCGCGCTGAAGGACTCGTGCGAATTGGGTATTCCCGCCGCCTGCGCCGATGGGATGGCGGGTGCGGGCGCCAATTGCTGGGCCGCCGCGCCCAGGGGCATGGACAGCAGCAGGAGCCCGGCTCCGGCGAAACGCGATGTCATGGGGTATCTCCTGCCGAAGGTTCGGGAAAAGGCGGCTCCTGGCCTGCGATCGACGTCATCTCAGCGGACCGACCGGATCGGCAGGACGAGGAAGGAGCCGACCAGCACGAAGACGCCCGACACCATGAACAACACGGTGTAGTTATTGCCCGTCGAGGACAGCAGCGCGGCGGCCATCACCGGACTGAGGATCTGGGGCACGTTGACGGCGGTGGTCAGGATGCCCAGGTCCTTGCCGGTCGCATCCTCCGCGCCCGGCTTGGGCTTGGGCAGGACCTGCGTCATCAGCGCCAGGTCGACCGACATGAACGCGCCATATCCCAGGCCGATCAGCACCGCATAGGCGAACATGCCCTGCGCCGTCGGCACGATCAGCGGCATGGCCACCGCCGCCGCCATGACGAGGCTGGCGAGGAAGACCAGCGGCTTTCGCCGTCCCAGTCGATCGGACAGCACGCCCGACCCCAGCCCCGAGACGACCAGCGCAACGAAAGTGATGATCGACATGCTGGCGATCATCCGGTTCGCGCTGGCCTGGCTCATCCCGATATGGTCCTGCAGGATATAGAGCAGATAGGTCAGGATCGCCTGATAGCCCATATAGATGGCGAACCGGCCCAGGAACGCCCAGGCGAAGTCGGGATGGTCGCGCGGGGAAATCCAGAAGCCTTTCAGGAACGCCCCCAGCTTCAGCGGCGTGGCGGGCGGCAGGGCGACACGCGGCTCCGGATTGATCACCACGAACGCCAGGCACACGACGATGATCGCCGTGCCGACGATGCCGTAGGCCAGCGGGATCCGGCTCGCCAGCGTCCCTGCAAAGAAGGTGCCGAACGACACCCCCGCCGTCATCGCGCCGCCGACGACGCCCGATGCGAGTCCCCGTTCCTCGGGCGGAAAGCGGTCGGCCACCAATGTCGTGATCGCGGGCTGCATCGAATTGAGGGTGACGACCGACACCAGCCAGATCGCGGTGATCCCCACGAGCCCGCCGCCATAAGGCGTCAGGATGATCGCCACCCCGCCGATGGTCGCGCCGATGACGATCCAGGGCGTGCGCCGCCCGAACCGGCTGCGCGTCCTGTCCGACAGCGCCCCCGCGATCGGGGTCGTCAAGGTGCTGAAGACCGAGGTGATGGCATAGATGATGCCCAGCGTCTTCGCCTTGCCCGCCGGATCGATATTCTGGATCTGGTTGGGCAGCAGCACCCCCAGACAGGATGCGTACAGGGTGAGCAGCGTGAAGAACACGACGCCCAGCGACACCAGCAGCACCCACTTGCGACGGCCCGTCACGAAAGGCGTCGGCCCCGCCGCGTCGTCGGTCGCCGCGGCGACCACAGCGGCGGGCTCCTCGAGCGACGGGGTCAGCCCAACGCTCATGCCGGGCGTTCCCAGCGCGGCGCGGGCGGCAGCGCCGCCTCGTCCAGCGGCTCGGGCGTGCGACACCGGGTCCGCACCGCCTCGCTCAACCGCAGGCCATGGCCGGGACGATCATGGCCGTGGATCAGGCCATCGCGGATCGCATAGGGCTCCTCGACCAGATGCTCGAAATTCTGGAAACTATATTCCAGCCACCGGACGCCCGGCAGCGCCAGCGCCATGTTGACGCCGATTTCCAGGAAGCTGTTGCCGAAGGTCACCTCGACATTGTGCTCCCCCGCCAGCCAGCCAGCGCGCATCACGTCGCTGACCTGGCCATGGACATTCAGCATGTCGCACGCCTCGGCCTGGAGCAGCTTGCGCTTGCCCGACAGGTCCAGATACTCGCCGCTGTTGACGCGGGTGTCGGGACAGGCGAGCCGCAATCGCCGCAGCCCGTCGAAATCGTCGCGCGGGATCGGGTCCTCGATCCAGTAGATGCGGTGCCCCGCCCGCTCGAACAGGGCGAGCGCGGCGCGGGTCTCGGCGGCGGTCCAGGCCTCGTTGGCGTCGATCATCACCGGCCGCCCGTCATCGCCGGTCGCTTTCTTCAATAGGTCTAGGCGGTGCAGGTCCCGTTCGATCTCCGGGTGGCCGACCTTGATTTTATATCCCCGATAGCCCGCCTGTGCGGCCCGACCGAACAGCTCCGTGAAATCATGATCCGACAGATGAAAGTCGAGGCCGCTGGCATAGACCGGAACCGAGTCGCGCTGCGCCCCCAGCAACTTCCAGAGCGGCAGGCCGCTGCTTTGCGCGAACAAGTCCCATACTGCATGCTGGATCGCCTCCTCGAACGGCACCAGCATCTTGCGTACATTGCCGCCGCGTGGTCGCCCGACGCGCAACGCCAGCGCCCCGGCTTCCTGCCCCACCAGCATGGGAAAGACCTCCTGCCCGAAGGCCCAGGCGATGGTCGCTTCCGGCAGCAGCGGCTGGAACAGCACCTGCACGAAGCCAAGGCCCACGCGCCCCACTTCGTCGATCAGTTCGAGGGCGACGATATTGGCTTGGGTCGCGCCGACCTGCGAGTCGCCGACCTTGCGATCGCGTCGGAACTGAAGCCTGGTCACGCGATAGTCCGCGATCCTGTTCGCCTTCATATCCCCTCCTGAAATATCAACCATGCTATTTCTTGTGTTCCAAGATGCATATGCATGGCGAACGCAGCATTCTTGCGGCTAATCGGCAGCGACGGTCAATCCCAAAACACCGAAAATGATTTTCTGAAATATCACATGCATATTTTGATTGACTGATCGCACCAGTGAAATCAAACTTGCATACAAGCTGACGATCGAATCGATTGCGGTGAAAAGGAGGGGATATGAAACGGGCCTATCTGTTGTGCGCCGTCGCCAGCATCGCTCTGCCGGGCACGCTATTCGCGCAGACCACACCGACCGCCGCCGTACAGGATAGTACGGACCCGCAACGCGCCGACGCCGCGTCGGCCGATGCGCCCAGCAGCGGCGACATCATCGTCACCGGCATCCGCGCCAGCCTGAAATCCTCCGCCGCGATCAAGCGCAATGCGTCGCAGATCGTCGATGCGGTGTCGGCGGAGGATGTCGGCAAGTTCCCCGACGTCAACATCGCCGACTCGCTCCAGCGCGTGACCGGCGTCGCGATCGACCGCAGCGGCGGCGAAGGCCAGTTCATCACCGTTCGCGGCCTGGGCCCGCAGTTCAACACCGTGCTGGTCAACGG
>JAAIGG010360175.1_pt1 | contig 25067 bp, 19 predicted proteins | sample 6487391 | NCBI WGS metagenome assembly JAAIGG01 (sample SAMN13974130, study PRJNA590717) | phyllosphere metagenome | biome: asymptomatic weeds; feature: pooled weeds collected from a community garden; material: weeds; isolation source: pooled asymptomatic leaves from various weed species from...
AGGCCAGGCGGCGCGGCCCGTCGATCCGCGCCGAGGTGACTTCGCTGTACAGGGTGCCGCCCCCGCCGTCGGTGGTGATGCCGGGCAGCAACTGGACCGTGACCGCGCGGAAAGTCTTCTTGGTGATGAAGTTCATCACCCGGACATTGGGCGGATAGCCGAAGCGCGCCGCCTCCTGTTCGGGCAATATCTCGATCCGCTCCATCGCCTCATAGGGCAGGCTCTGGAATTCGGCGAAGCCCGAGACGCGCCGTCCGTTGAGCAGCATCACCGGCGCGCCCCCGCCGGACGAACTGGTCAGCGCCTTCACCCGCTTGAGCAACTCGGTCAGGTTGGGGGCGCCCATGGCGTCCAGCGCCTGGGCATCCAGCACCGCGACCGGCTCGACCGCGCCGATGACGGAGCCGGGGATGCGCTTGCCGGTGACGGTGACTTCGGCGGGCGGAGCGTCCGATCGGGCGGCCGCCCCCGTGTCGGTCTGGGCGAAGGCCGGGGCCGACAGGCCCAGGGCGACGACCGACCATGTCGCACGGCGCTTCGGCCGCACGCTCCCCTTTCCCCGCATCGTCCAGCCACTCCCATCGCCGACGTGAAGACGGCAGATAGTGTGGCAACCATGTCACAATTATGGCATTTCTTGAAAGAAGCTTGGCGCACTTTCAAAGCACTTGGGCACGACGGCAAATATTGGGCGTCGGGAAAGACTTAACCGACCAGGGCGGCGCGGGGATTTCATCATGCCGCCCGCAAGCCCCATCTTCGCGCGGGGCAGGAACCCGCTCAGTTCGTCGGTACGACCGGTTCGGCGATCAGCGGCGCGGGGGCCCTTTTGCTGCGAAGGACGCCGCGCATCACGCGGACATAATGGTCCGCGCCATGCTCGATGGTGAAGCGTCGCGCCTGGTGCAGCGTGCGCCGGGCATCCTGGGCATGGGGGCTCGCCGTGGCGATCGCGTCGGCGAAGGCGGCTTCGTCACCGACCGGGACCAAAGTCCCCAGCGCGCCCTGCTGCAACAGCGCCGCCATCGACCGGCTGCAATCGGTGGCGATGATGCCGATATTGGCGGCCAGCCCCTCCAGGATCACCGCGGGCACGCCCTCATAGTGCGAGGACAGCAGCAGCATGTCGTACTGCCCCAGCAGCGCGGCGGGATTGGTGACATAGCCCCGGAAATCGACCCGGTCGGCGATGCCCAGCGTCACCGCCAGCGCCTCCAGCGCGGGCCGCTCCGGCCCGTCGCCGAACAGGGTCAGCGTGTCGTGGGCGCGGCCCCCCCGCGCGAAGCCGCGAAGCATCAGCGCGAGATTCTTCTGCGGAGCCAGCCGCGCGATGGTGACGAAGCGGCGTCCCTCCGACGGGGGCGGGGCGGGCGCGGCGACCGGCTCGCGCAACGCCAGGATCTGCGCCTCGGACAAAGCCGGGTCGGGGATGATCGCGACGCGAGCGGGCGACACGCGCACGCCCTGCACGATCTCGGCCCGCATCGGCTTTTCCATGCCGACGAAATGGTCGATCGCCAGCCCCTGGATGCGCAGCCAGATACGATAGAAGACCCGGTAGAGCCGCGAGGCGTCGGTCCGGTCGAGATTGTTGCTGATCTTGGCGACCACCGGCGGACAATCGCGGCCCAGGATCAGCTTCAGCATCACCGCGACGAAGGCATAGGTGTTGCCCGCGCAGAACAGCATGTCGGGCCGCACCGCGCGCACGACGCGCGGCAGGGTGAGGACCATCCAGATCGTCTCCCAATGCGCGATCCCCGGCCAGCGGCGGGGCGGCGTCATATGGTCGAGCCCCGCACCGACATCCTCGGCCATCGCGCCATCGGTCCGCCCCAGGAAGAGCGGCGCATCGATCCCCGTCTCCCGCCAGCGGCGGACGAGACGCAGCGCGATCCGCTCCACCCCACCAGGCTCGAAACTGTGCAGGAAGGTCAGGACGCGCAAGATACGTCGCGCCCTGTTTGATGCTGATATCGCCCGGAAACCCCGCCCATGACCGGGATCGATAGCATGACCGCAGGCGAACACGATAGCTTATCATGATATATTCGTCATGATCGCAACGGGGGCCTGTTTTCTCTGGATCCGGCAAGCAACTCAGGAAAAGATCGGCTCGTCGCGTCCTACAGAAGCATCGCTCCGCCATCCGCGGTCTCTCGCCAGTCTTCCCTTGAGAAAGGCCAGAAATCGCCCGGTATCAGATCGATCCACCCCCGCCTGTATCGACATCGATCGGACATGGCGACGCGGCATGGCGCGATTTGATCCGATGTGGAGGTTATGAAGGCCGAATCGCGCGACAACTGACCTATGCAGCGCCCAACCCTGGACGTCATTTCGGGGCCATTTCCACAGGGGGGTTTTCCGCATATGTCGAGAATGAAGAATTTTGCTTTGGCGGGAAGTATATCATTGGGTTTCCTGCTTGCGGCATGTGGGGGAGAAGGAAGTTCCGACAGCGGAAACATACCGGTGGTTACCGCGCCGACGCCCACCCCGTCTCCGACCGCCACATCGACGCCGAGCCCGGCCAACACGGCTCCGGTCGCCAATCCCGGCCCCAATCAGAGCGTGTTGACCAAGACGTCAGTCACGCTGGACGCCAGCGCCAGCATCGATGCCAATGGGGACGCATTGACGTACAAATGGGCCTTGAAGTCCCGCCCGTCGGGAAGTACCGCGGTCCTGTCGTCCGTGACGGACGCGAAGCCGACATTCACGGCGGATATTGCCGGCACCTATGTCGCGACCCTGATCGTCAACGATGGCAAGGTGGACAGCTCGCCCGTCGATGTCACGATCATCGCCGCGGTCGCAAACGCGGCTCCCGTCGCCAACGCAGGCCCGGATCAGAATGTCAGGAACGGTGCCCTGGTCACGCTGGACGGCAGCGCCAGCAGCGATGCCAATGGCGATGCCCTCACCTATCAGTGGACGATGGATGCCCGCCCTTCGGGCAGTACGGCATCCCTGGCGTCCGCCACGGTCGCAAAGCCGACATTCACGGCCGATGTCGCCGGAAACTATGTCCTGTCGCTGATCGTCAGCGACGGTTTGTCAAAGAGCGTCGCCGACAGCGTGACGATCACGTCGAGCAGGGCAAACTCCGCGCCCGTCGCCAATGCCGGTAAAGATCAGAATGTCCTTACACGGTCGACTGTGACGCTGGACGGAAGTGGCAGCACCGACGCCGATGGCGACATGCTGAAATATGACTGGAATCTGACGTCGAAGCCCGCCGGAAGCACCGCGTCATTGTCGACGAACGCACAGGCTGTCACGAACTTCACCGCCGATCAGGCCGGTACCTATGTCGCCACGCTGGTCGTCAACGACGGCAAGGTCGATAGCGCTCCCGTGACGGTAGCGATTACGGCAGTGGCCCCGACTTTGTCGCTGTATCGACTGGACAGCTTCGGCATACAGCCACAGCTCTTGATATTTCCCTATACCGGCGCTTCATCGATACAGTCTTCGCAGACCTGCGTGGGCTCGGGCTGCCCCACCACCGTTACGGTCGATAAATTCAGGCTTGTCGCCAATGGCGGCAGCTTCACCATCCAGAATGTCACGGCGACCAACCTGACCACTGGCTCGAAGGTTGCCGCATCCTTTGGGAACCTGACTAATGCCATGGTGGTGGCGAACGGACAGACGGTCAATTTCAGCCTCGAGTCCGACTTCACCCGTGGCCAGAGCGTCAACCTGCGCTATGAATTCACGATCAAGGAGACGGGTGAAAAATTCTCATACACCGTAGAATTGAAAACAAACTGATCACCGGAAGTCGTATCGGATTAGGGCGGGGGTTTCCCGCCCTAATTCTAACCCCCGGATAAAATCATATCAGCCTGCGCCACGACTTCGGGACGGGTTTATCCAAAAGACTCTTGCGGTCGGACGACGCCGACATGCTGACCGACATGCCAACGCCCCGGACAATCCTTGATTTCGATCGATTGCCGCAGGATATCGGGCATTCCCCCTAACACACTATCTTTATCCTTGCCTTTGCCGCCAAAGCCACCCACCCGCCGACAGGATGAACGACGCAAGCGGACAGGGGCGCGGGATCGGGTCGGTCGCTACCTTGGGGCTGTTGACCCTGGTGGCGCTGATCGTGCGGGCGCAGGGTTTGGGCAATCCGGTGATCGGATTCGACGAGCAATTCTATCTGCTGGTCGGCGACCGGATGCTGCACGGCGCGCTGCCCTATGTCGATATCTTCGACCGCAAGCCGATCGGGCTGTTCCTGCTTTATGCGGGCGCGCGGGCGCTGGGGGCGTTGGTCGGGGAAGGGGGATTCCTCGCCTATAAGCTGGTCGCGACCGGCTTCGTCGTCGCCACCGCCTACGGGGTGCAGCGGGTCGCGCGCGCCTTCGCCCCGCCTATGGCCGCGATCGGGGCGGCGATCCTCTATATCCTCTGGCTGAACCTGATGGAGGGGGAAGGGGGGCAGTCGCCCGTCTTCTACAATGCGCTGATCCTGGTCGCCGCGACGCTGACGCTGCGCGCGGTGGAGCGGCGGGGCGCGCTCTTCGCCTGTGGGGCGGGGGCGATGGCGGCGATCGGGCTGGCGCTTCAGATCAAATATTCGGTGCTGCCCGAAGGGTTCGCCTTTGGCTGCATTCTGCTCTGGTGCGGGTGGCGCGATCGGGTGGCGCTGGTGCGGCTGGCGGGCATGGCGTTGGTATGGATCGCGCTGGCGCTGTTGCCGACTTTTGCCGCCTGGGGGGCCTATGCCGCGATGGGGGAGGGGCCGGCTTGGCTGTTCGCCAATTTCGTGTCGCTCGGCGGACAGGCGGCGCGACCGCTGGCGACCGAGCTGGAGGGGCTGGCCGCCTGTGTCGGCATCCTGCTGCCGCTCGCCCTCGTCATCGCGCTCGGGCGGCCATGGCGGCACATCCCGGCGGAGCGGCGGGAGGGGTTTCGCTTCCTGCTGGTCTGGCTGGCGGTGACGGCGGTCGCGGTGCTGCTCTATGGCCGGTTCGGCAGCCCGCATTATGCCATGCCCATCGTCCTGCCCGCGACCATCGTCGCCGCGCCGGTGCTGGGCCGCTGGCGGCCCGGGTGGCTGGTGGCGTTCATTGCGGTGATCGCGCTGGCGGGGCAGGTCGTGCTCGCCTTGAGCGAACGCGCCAAGGGCGGTGCGGCGGAGGCGAGGGCGGTCGCGCGCGCCGCCATGCCTGATCGGGGCTGCATCTATGTCTATGACGGCTACCCCGCGCTCTACATGCTGACCCATAGCTGCCTGCCGTCGAAATGGGTGTTTCCCGGCCATCTCAACACGCTGGACGAGGCGAGCGCGAGTGCGATCGGCACCGATCCCGTCGCCGAGATCCGCCGCATCCTGGCCGCGCGCCCCGCCGCGATCGTCGACGACTATCCCCGCTTCGCCTTCGGCAACCCCGCGACGCGCAAGGTGTTGAGCGAGGGGCTGGCCCGGGACTATCACCTCGCCGCCTGCGTTCGCACGGGACCGAGCCGGGTGCGGCTGGTCTATCGACGCGGGCCGGGGGCGGTACCGGCGGGCTGTCCCGGCGCCGCGATGCTGGCAACACGCTGACGGCGAACCGTATACGATATCGACAAATCTGATGGGGGGAGTCAGGATGGCTGGCATGATCCCCTTCCTCCTCGCCGCGCTTCTCGCCCCCTCGACGCCAGAGACGGTCCGCACGACCGGCAATCCGATCCTGTCCGACGGGCGCTATTTCTCCACCGACCCTGCGCCGCTGGTCGATGGCGATACGCTGTGGATCCTGGCGGGGCGGGACGAAGCGCCGGATGGGGTCAACGACTTCATCATGAACGAGTGGCAGTTGCTGTCGACTAAGGATCCCGCGCGCGGCGTGTGGCAGCATTTCCCCGCCATCGCGCGTCCGCAAGCCGTCTTTGCCTGGGCCGAGCCGGGTCGCGCCTATGCCGGGCAGATCGTGAAGGGGCGGGACGGGCGCTTCTATCTCTACGCCCCGGTTCTCCAGCGGGCGGGGGAGGCCAAGGACCGTTTCGCGATCGGCGTGGCCGTCGCCGACCGCCCGACCGGGCCGTGGCGCGATGCGCATCCGTCGGGGCCGATCATCTCGCAGCAAACGCCCGTCGCCAACGATATCCAGAATATCGACCCCACTGTCCTCATCGACGATAACGGACGCGTCTATATCTATTGGGGCACCTTCGGGCGGCTGCGCGCGATGGAGCTCGCCCCCGACATGGTCACCCCCAAGGGGGCCGAGCAGGTCGTCACCGGCGCGACCGGCTTCTTCGAGGCGCCCTGGATCATGAAGCGGCGCGGCACCTATTATCTGCTCTACGCCGCCAATAATGCCGGGCCGGACAGCCCGTGCACCCCGACGCTTTATCATGCGTGCCAGGCCTATGCCTCCGCGCCGTCGCCGATGGGGCCATGGACCTATCGCGGGGTGGTGCTGCGCCCGGTATCGTCGACGACGTCCCATGCGGGGGCGGTCGCGTTCAAGGGGCGCTGGTACCTCGCCTATCACACCGCGGATGCGAAGGGCGGGGGGCATTTCCGCCGCTCCGTCGCGATCGATCCGCTGCGCTGGGACGACAGCGTCTCGCCCCCCGCCATCCGCCCGGTCACGCCGAGCAGGGCACCCGCTCCGCCGCCTCCGCCGACCCGCAACATCGCCCCGAGCGCCTGGGCCAGCGCGTCGAACCAGCCGGTGCCGGTACAATATTGGATCGCCGCGCTGAACGACGGCAAGGTCCGCAGCGCGCCGCTGCCGCCCGATATGTGGGGCAACTGGACACGGGCGAACCCGGCGAGCGCCTGGATCGCATATCGCTGGTCCCGTCCGGTCACGCTGAACGCCAGCCGCATCCGCTTCTTCGCCGACCATCCCGCCGGGGCCGGGGAGGGCGTCGCGCCGCCCGCCGCCTGGCATCTGGAATATTGGGACGGCGGATGGAAGCCGATCGCGGGCAGCTATCCCACCGGCATGGACGGGTTTCAGGAGGTCCGCTTCCGCCCCGTCACCACCCGCTGCCTGCGCGCGGTGCTGGAGGCGTCGGGGAGCAAGGACCGCCATGCCGGGCTGGCCGTGGAGGAATGGGAGGCGCTGTCGCCGGGTATCGCCAAGCCGATGCCCCGGCCGGACGTCATGCCGTCATCCTGTTGATTTGGCGGAGTAAAAGGGCGTCGCACCCGTCATTCATTCTATTCCTCCCCTGGAGAGGGTTAGCGGAGCTTGCCAGCTTGCTGGCTAGCGCAGCTTGGGTGAGGGGTTGAGCGAGCCGTAGGCTCGCGCGCTCGCCTGCGCGAGCGCAGCACCCCTCACCCAGCTCCGACTAAGCCTTTCGCTCACGCAAAGCCTAAGTCTGCGCAACCCTCTCCCCTCAGAGAGGGGCGAGGGAAAGAAGGGCATATCGGAACGTCGATCTGGCCCAGAGACTGGCCTTCCCACAAAGCTGAACATACGCCCCGCACGGTTTGCTTCATTATGGTTTTACCCTATAACCCTAAATAAGACCCACCCGAGCGGTGTCTTGTTCAAGCTTATGAGGGCCGATGCGCCGGGACGATCTTTGCCATGCGGTTCGCGAGCGGCTCCAGCGGCTGCCCGAGCCGCATGCCGCGCATTATGGCGTGGTCCCGCTCCCGCCTCCGGAGGAGGGCATTCCGCTCGGCACCGCCATGGCCAGCCACCAGCGCGCGATCGAGGCACTGGCGCGGGTGCGTGCGCTCGCGGCCGACATGGCCGATCCCTATGTCGTCAGCCGCCTGCTCGTCCGGCGCGAGGCGGTGAGCAGTTCCTCGATCGAGGGGACGAACAGCACGCTCGACGAACTCCTCTCGCTGGAAGAGGAGGCGGGCGAGGAGCAGCGCGACGCCGCGCGCCAGGTGCGCGACTATGCTCTGGCGCTCGACCGGCTGATCCCGCGCGCGGCGGGGGAGGGGCCCGCCATCTTCACCCCCGAACTGGTGGCCGAGCTTCATCGCGAGGTGATGCGAAGCGATCCCCGTTACGCCGATGTGCCGGGCATGCTGCGCACCCATGTCGTGTGGATCGGGGGCGGGGGGCATGACATCGCCTATTCGACCTATAATCCCACCCCGCCCGACCGGATCGAAGCCTGTCTGGCCGAGACCATGGCCTATATGCGCGGCCAGGGCATGCAGGTGATGACCCAGAGCATCGTCGCGCGGCTGGCCATCGCCCATGCCCATTTCGAGGCGGTCCACCCGTTCCGCGACGGCAATGGCCGCGTCGGGCGGCTGCTGATGCCGCTGATGATGGCGGCGGACGGCCAGGTCCCGCTCTATCTTTCTCCCTATATCGAGGCGAACAGGCAAGCCTATCACGACAGCCTGAAGGCCGCGCAGCAGCGGCTGGACTGGAGCGCGGCGATCGCCTTCATCGCCGATGCCATCACGGGCACGGTCGACGAACTGATGGTCACCCGCGCCGCGCTCGCCCGGCTGGTCGCCGCCTGGCACACCCGCCGCGCCTTTCGCCGCAACTCCGCCGCATCGCGCGCGCTGCCGCTGCTGGCCGATTATCCGGTGATCACCGCCCGCCGCCTGGGCGAGCGGCTCCGGGTCTCGCCCCCCAGCGCGCACGGCGCGATCGAGCAGCTGGTCCAGGCCGGAATCCTGCACGAACGCACCGGCTATAGCCGCAACCGCGTCTTCGCCGCGACCGAAGTGCTGGGCATCCTCAACCGCCCCTTCGGCGCCGAGCCGGTCGAGGACGTGCGATAGGGGCGGCGGGGGCATAGGCCGTTTCAAGTGCCCCGCAAGGCATGGACCTGTCCAAGATGCGCGTTCGACGGGACATCATGCATATATGTCGGCGACATAGCGTACGCCCTCGCGCTCTATCCGCTCCGCCCAGGCGCGTGCCTCCGCAGGACTGGCATCGGTTTCCGCCTCGTAGATGCGGATGAAGGCTTCGCGCACGGCGGGTGCCATGTGCTCGCCATCGCCGCAGAGGAGGATGCGTGCCCCCGCGCGGAACAGGGCGGCAATCTCCTGGCGGTCACGCCATACGGCATCCTGAACATGGACGATGCCATCCTGACCGATCGCGGAAAAGGCCATCCGCACGCCTACCACTCCGCTATCCTGCCAATGCTCAAGTTCCTCGCGATACAGAAAATCGGTATCCGGATCGCGCACGCCGAAGAAGAGCAGGGCCGGCCCGAGCGGCTCGCCAGCGGCCTGGCGCGCCGCGCGTTCCTGAAGAAAGCCGCGGAACGGAGCGATCCCGCTGCCCGCGCAGACCATGATCACGGGCGTCTGCGGATCGGCGGGCAGATGGAATCCCGCCTGGCTCGGTCGCACCGCCACGCCGAGCGTATCGCCTTGCTTCAGCCGCGCGAGGAAGGTCGAGGCAACGCCCTGATGCAATCGGTCGGCCCCCAGCGCGGGGACCTCCAGCACCGATACCGTCAACGCACATCGGGCAGGATCGACGAGCGGTGACGAGGCGATCGAATATTGGCGCGCGCGCATCGGCGGAAGAGCGGCGATGAAGGTGCCAAGCGCCATGTCGGCCGATGCGAAGCGCTCCAGAAGGTCGAGCAGCGTCACCCGACGCGCCAATATTTCCGCGGCATGGATATCGTCCTGCGCCAGCCGCTCGGCCTCCTTGCGCTCCGGCGGGCAGGCTATGGTCGTGGCGAGCGCGGTGATCTGCCCGCGCGTCGCGGGCTGCTGCAACTCCAGATAGTCGCCGAACAGCGTTTCGGCCGTGACGGGCCTGTCGACGGGCAGAACCGAGGGCACGCCGGGCGCGCCGTGAACGATCACCTCCGCATCCGGCTCCAGGCCGAAGCGGGCAAGGGCACGGCGCACCGTTTCGGGCGGATTGCTCGGCAACACCGCCAGATAGTCACCGGCGCGATAGGTCATGTCCTTCGGCAGGGCGATCTCGATATGCCGTTTCGAGCGGGCACCGGGTCGTTGCATGTCGACCAGTTCGCGATTGGCCACGACAATGCCGCGTTGCAGCTCATCGAGCTTGAGCACGCGTTCACGCGTCCCGCGCCGCACCTCCACGTCGATCCGGGGTTGCGCCTGGACGGCCGGTTCGCGTCCCTCGGACGCTGCGAGCGAAGGCCAGAGGTTCGCGTACCAATTCTCGAACGCGCCGAACAGATCGCCCGCGGCATCGCCTTCGCCGCGCCCAAGGAACGCCTGCGCGCCGGCTTTGGCCAATGCCGCATCGACCCGCTTGGGGATCGCCTGCCAGGTGCGGGCCCATTGGCGGTTGCCGCAGCCGAACACCGCATAACGTCGTCCGTCCAGCGCATGGTCGGGCAGGCCCTCGACCCAAGCGACGAAACGCGCCGCATTGTCGGGCGGGCGTCCTTCATAGGAGGCGGTGGCGACGATCAGGGGCACGCCGTCGGGCAGCCCGGAGGCGTAATCGTCCAGCGGCGCGACGGTGGCGGCATAGCCCTGCGCCGCGGCATCGGCCCCGATCCGCTGGGCGAAGGCTTCGCTGGTGCCGGTGTTGCTGCCGTAAAGGACAAGAATGGGCCCGTTGTCGCTCGGGCTCGGTGCTGTCGGCGCGGTCAGCGGGCGTGTCGGCGCGTCTTGCGCCGTGCTGCGGGGCCGTGGCGTCGGCCCCTCCCGCCGTCGCGCATGGATATGGAGATTGGCGGGCTTCAGCGTCAGCGTCTCGCTCACCACCAGCTTATAGTCGCGGTCGGCCAGGCGGATGTCGAAACGCTGGAGCATCAGCGCCATGACCAGGATCGCTTCCTGCATGGCAAAGCCGCGCCCGATGCACGCGCGCTGGCCATTGCCGAACGGCTTCCACGCATGGGGCGGCAGCTTGGCCGCGACCTCGGGCGCGAACCGCTCGGGGCGGAACGCCTCCGGCGCGTCCCAGACGGTCGGGTCGCGGTGCAGGACCGGCGTCAGGATGAGCAAAGTGTCGTCCGGGGTGACGGCATAGCGGCCACCGATCGTCGTCGCCTCACGCGGATGAACGCCGAAGGCAGGCGCGGTCGGCCAGAGTCGCAGCGTTTCCTGCAAGACCTGCTCGACATAGGTCAGCCGCCCGATATCGTCGACGGTCGGTACATGACCGCCCAGCACGTCATCGACATGCGCCTGCGCCCTGGCGAGCACTTCCGGATGAGTAAGCAACAGCCAGGTCGCGAAGCTGAGCAACCCGCTGGTCGTCTCATGCCCTGCGACCAGGAAGGTGATCATCTGATAGCCGATATTCTCGCGGCTCAGCATCTCGCCCGTCTCGGGATCGCGGGCCGTCAGCATGCGGTCCAGCAGGTCGCCGCGTTCGCCCAGCCGCGGATCGCCATGACGCTCCTCGATCAGCCGGTCGGAGACGTCGCGCAGGATCTTGATATCGGCCTCGAACCGGCGATTGCGCAGCAGCATCAGCTTGCCCGCGCCCGGCGGCAGCCGTGACCGCCGCCCCGATTCCTCAAGGGCGCCCACCATCGCCGCGACGAAGGGGTGCATCTGGTCCTGATAGAAGCTGTTGAAGCGATAATCGAAGGCGCACAGCGCGATTGTGTCGAGCGTCAGCCGCGTCATATTGTCGGCGACGTCGATCGTCGTGCTCTCGCCGAACCGCTCCCACCGCACCATCATCTGTTCCGCGATGTCGTACATGCGGTCGAACATCGAACGCAGCCCGAGCGGGCCGAAGGCGGGCATCAGCAGGCGGTGTGCCTTGCCCCAGTTCGGCTCCTCGTCATGCGCGGTGAACAGGCCGTCTCCGCCGACATAGCGCGCCTCCTGCAAGGGGCGGTGCAGCGCCTTTTTGAAGCGTGTCTCGTCGCACAATTCCTCGGTCAGAGCCTGGCTGCCCACGATCACCAGGCCCCGCCCGAACATCTCGATGCGGAATAGCGGGCCATGCTCGCGCGCCAGTCGCATCAGGCTTTGCACCGGTGCCTTGGGATCGAGCTCGGCGATGTTGCCGATCAGGGGATAGCCTTTGGGTTGCGGAATGGTGGCCATGATTCAGTGCCTCCGGATCATGATGGCGGCATCGACGACCGACCCGGCGTTCTCGTTGATGAACCCGGCGCCAGGGCGATCGTGTCGACGACCCATCGGTTTGCTCCTGATCCGCAATGTAGGAACGCGAACGGGGATTGGAAACCCATGAGTTTCCACACTGCTCTTTTTGTGGGAATCGGCGTATCTGACGAGAATGGATGAAGCGCCCTCGACCGACCGTCTGCCAGCCCGCCTTTTGGAAAGCGCACGCGCGGAATTTGGTCGCCACGGTTTTGCCAAGGCCAATGTCGGGCGGATCGCGGCGGCTGCGATGATGTCGAAAAAGACGATCTATCGCCATGTGGCGTCGAAGGAGGCGTTGCTGTTCGCGGTGATCCGTTCGGTCGTCGGCGAACTGGCAGAGGCGGCCGGACCGCCCACCCCCGATGCGCCGCCCAGGGAATGGCTGACGGGCTATCTGACGGCGTTCTGCCATCTCGCCTTCTCCGACGAAGGCATAACCTCCTACCGCCTCGTCATGAGCGAAGGCGCCCAGTTCCCCGACGTCGCTCGCATCTATATCGAGACGATCAAGACTTACGGGATCAGGCCGCTCGCCGACCAGCTCGCCGCCTATGCCACGGCAGGGCGGATGACCATCGATGAGCCGGAAGGGACCGCGATGATGCTGGTCTCGATGGTCGTGGCCGATACCTTGCGCGACGCCGCCCTTGGCTTGTCAGCCCCACCGGTCGATACCGGATTGCAGCGTCTTATCGATCGTGCCGTCACCATCTTTCTTGCCGGTGTTCTCCTGGACGCTCGATGACCTTCACCCCGCACCTCGCCGGATGACATCAGGTTGATCCACCCCTCCCCTGAAGGGGAGGGGCTCGGCTTGGGTCGAATCCCATCATCGCCTGGCGGTGATGGCCCGGACGAACTGACGTGGCGATTGGCCCAGCACGCGTTTGAAGGCCACGCCAAAGGCGCTCTCCGATTCGTAACCTATTGTCGGTGCTACCATGGCAAGCGTCATACGCCCCTGCGCCAGCCGGTCCGCGGCGAGGATCATCCGCCATCGGGTCAGATATTCCAGGGCAGGCTCGCCGACCGTTTCCCGGAAGCGTGCCGCGAAGCTCGACCGCGACATGCCGGCCGTTCTGGCGAGGTCGGCGAGCGTCCAGGGTTTCGCGGGATCGGCATGCATCGCGGAGAGTGCGGCGCGCATCCGCAAGTCACCCAGCGCGGCCAGCCAGCTCCGCGCTTGCGCATGCTTGTCCGCCAGATGCAGGCGAAGCGCCTCGACCAGCAATGTCTGGGCAAGATGCCCGGCAATCAACGCGCTGCCGAGCTGGGGTTCTCGCAATTCCTGCATGAGCCGTCCGATCAGCACTCCGAGCGCGGCCCGACCCGCCTCCGATCGGATGTGGACGGCCGGGGGCAGGACATCGAGCAGCAACTCGGTATGTCGGCCCTCAAAGTGGAAGAAACCGCCGACGCCCGAACAATCGCCGCCCCCGTTGATGGTGCCCGTCGTTCCCACGGGAAAGCTGGAGAAGAAGTGGAAGGCATCGATGGGCTCGGCCGTGGTGGCGGTATAGAGCTTGAATGCCGAGCGCCCGGGCAAAAGCACAACGTCGCCCGGACCGAGCCCTACCGGATCGCCGCCCGCGTCGAGCCGCATCCAGCAGGTGCCGGACTCGATCGCATAGGCCTTGATCCCCGCACTGGCCGGGAAATGCAGTTGCCAGCTCCCGCCTGCGTCGAGACCACGAAATCCGAAGCTGGCGGGCTTGAGCAGCCTCAGAACGTCCGACAAGGGATCCATCGTCATATCTGGACGATGGCGACGATTTGGCGGACTTTGCAAGCTGGTTCGTCTGGCAAGGTGCACGTACCTGTGCCCCACCAGCGCGCTTGGCGCGTACCGCACGGGATGCACCATCATGACCGAAACCGTCGCTCCACACCTACCTGCCAAGCAAACCCCTGTTGCGACGGAATCGGGCAATGGCCTTGCTCGCTTCCGGTAATCCCTCCGGCAAACGCGGCCGAGCCACCCTTGCGATCCTCGCCGCCATTTTGCCCATCGGCGTCGGATTGATTTCGCTGCGCTACGGCCTTCCCGGCAAGCCGGGTGCAGCGCCGCTGCCGAACGTCACCATCGACCCCGTTGCGCTGACGCTGCATGCGGTGCCAGCCGCGCTGACGTTGATCGCGGTGCCGTTCCAATTGCATCCGGGTTTCCGGGCGCGTCACCGGCGGGCGCATCGCCGGATAGGTCGAGCCTATGTCGGACTCGTGTTCGTGGCCGGGCCTGCCGCCCTTTGGATAGCGCCATCGGCGCTCGGCGGGGCAATCAGCGCAGCGGGCTTCACTGCCCTCGCGCTTGGCTGGATGACCACGACGGCGCTGGGCTTGGTCGCAGCGATAGGGGGGCGCTTCGCCGACCACCATGTGTGGATGACACGCAGCGCGGCCCTCGCGCTATCCGCGGTGACGCTCAGATTGTACCTGCCACTCGCAAGCTTAGCGGGCGCTGATTTTGTGATGGCCTATCGCATGGCTTCGTGGGGGTGCTGGGTACCCAATCTCATCGTTGCGGAGTGGTGGCTTAGAGCCCGCGGGCTGGCGAGCGCGACCTCGTGACCCGATGCCATCGCTTGGGAAGCTGGCTCACTCGCGACGCGTGGCGGTGGATGACACGCCGATCGCGGCAGGGCGGCATATGTACGATCGCGGAGATAACCCGCCTGTCGTCCACCCGTCGGCACCGGATCGGCCAACCAGCGGCATCGCCTCGCCCATATCCTCGAGCGTGAAGACATGCTGCCGGTGCACCATGCCGACGGGATGCTCATGGACGATGCGGGGCTTGCCGATGCCGCGTCCATATGGGCCTTGGTCCGAACTGGCTATCGTCGTGGATCGCGGCGCAAGACTGCGCTTCCGCCATGCAATCGATGACTGTGATCGGGTTAACTCGCTTTGTCCGACAGGTCCGGTTTTCTACTCCGCCCCCGTAACAAGAATAACCACCAAAGGGGCCTTACACCGATGACACCCGTTTCCCTGATCGCGATGATGGCCGCGCTGGCCAGCGCGCCACAGCAGACCGACCGCCCCCAGCCCAAGGCACCCACTGCCGCCAAGACCGTGACGCAGGATCCCCCGGCCCCCGTCACCGCCAAGCCCGGTGGCCTGACGAACCGTGACTGGTGGCCGAGCCGCCTGGACCTCACCGCGCTGCGCCAACATGAGGACACACGCGCCAATCCTTATGGCGCCGATTATGACTATGTGAAGGAATTCAACAGCCTGGACCTGGAAGCGGTCAAGGCCGACATCCGCAAGGTCTTGCACACCTCGCAGCCCTGGTGGCCGTCCGACTATGGCAATTACGGCCCCTTCTTCATCCGCATGGCCTGGCACAGCGCGGGCACCTACCGCGCCGGTGACGGACGCGGCGGCTCGGACGGCGGCGAGCAGCGTTTCGACCCGCTCAACAGCTGGCCCGACAATGTCAGCCTGGACAAGGCGCGCCGCCTCGTCTGGCCGATCAAGCAGAAATACGGCCGCAAGCTCAGCTGGGGCGACCTGATGGTGCTCAGCGGCAATGTCGCGCTGGAGGATATGGGTTTCAAGACGGTCGGCTTCGCGGGTGGTCGCGTCGATGCGTGGCAGCCGGACGTCGTCTTCTGGGGCCCCGAAACCAAGATGATGGGCACCGAGCGGACCAAGGCGAACGGCACGCTGAAGGGGCCGCTGGCGGCGACCACCATGGGCCTCATCTATGTCAATCCCGAGGGGCCGAACGGTAACCACGATCCGATCGGTGCGGCCGCGGACATCCGCCGCGCGTTCGGCAACATGGCGATGAACGACGAGGAGACGCTGGCGCTGATCGCTGGCGGCCATACCTTCGGCAAGGCGCATGGCGCGCACGCCCCGAAGGATTGCGTCGGCGCCGAGCCGGCGGCGGGCGCGATCGAGCAGCAGGGTCTGGGCTGGGCCAACAAATGCGGCAAGGGCAATGCCCAGGATACCGTGACCTCGGGGCTGGAGGGCGCCTGGTCGGCCTCGCCCACCCAGTTCACCACCCAATATATCGACAATCTGCTGAACTATGACTGGGTGAAGACCAAGAGCCCGGCGGGCGCGACCCAGTGGATCCCGACCGATCCGGCGGCGGCCCAGCTGGTGCCCGACGCACATGTCCCCGGCCTGCGTCACGCGCCGATCATGTTCACCACCGACATCGCGCTGAAGGACGATCCCGGCTTCCGCAAGGTCCTGGAAAGCTGGCAGAAGAACCCGGATCTCTTCAGCAAGGCCTTTGCCCGCGCCTGGTTCAAGCTGACCCACCGCGATCTCGGCCCGCGCGCGCGCTATCTGGGCAAGGACGTGCCCTCCGAAAGCTATGTCTGGCAGGATGTCCTGCCCGCCGCCAGCTTCGCGCCCATCGGGGCGGAGGATCAGGCCCGGCTGAAATCCATGGTGCTCGCCTCGGGTCTTTCGGGTCCGGCGCTGATCCGCACCGCCTGGGCATCGGCCTCCACCTTCCGCAGCACCGACATGCGCGGCGGGGCGAACGGAGCGCGCCTGCGCCTCGACCCGCAGCAGAACTGGGCGGTCAACGATCCCGCCGAGCTGAAGAGCGTGCTGGCCAAGCTGACCGCGATCCAGAAGGATTTCGCCCGCAGCGGACGGCAGGTGTCGATGGCCGACCTGATCGTGCTGGGCGGCAATGCGGCGATCGAGCGGGCGGCGCAGGCCGGCGGCATGACCGTCAGCATCCCCTTCAAGCCCGGCCGCGTCGACGCCACCCAGGCGCAGACGGACCCGACCTCCTTTGCCCATCTGGAGCCGGTCGCCGATGGCTTCCGCAACTATTATGGTCCCAAGGCGGAAGTCAGCGCCCCCGAAGCGCTGGTCGACAAGGCGGATTCGCTCGACCTGACGGTGCCGGAAATGACCGTACTGGTCGGCGGGATGCGCGCGCTGGGCGCCAATAGCGGCGGGTCGAAGAACGGCGTGCTGACCACCCGTCCGGGGACGCTCGGCAACGACTTCTTCGTCAACCTGCTGAGCATGGACACGGTCTGGACCAAGTCGGCCACGCCGGGCCTGTATGAGGGCAAGGATCGCGCGACCGGTGCTGCCCGCTGGACCGCGACGCCGGTCGACCTGATCTTCGGCTCCAACTCCGAACTGCGCGCCGTGGCGGAGGTCTATGCCGCCGACGACGCCAAGGAGAAGTTCGTGAACGACTTCGTCGCGTCCTGGACGAAGGTCATGAACGCGGATCGTTTCTGATCCCACGGACCCCGGCAAGGCGCAGCCTGGTCGGGGTCTCATCCCCCTTCCTTTCGTAACGCTCGGACAGAAAAGCGCGTCCGCCGGGGGTCAAGGCGGGCGCGCTGTCCGTATCGCGAGGAACCGCCGTCAGAAGCGGGTGCGTACGGAGGAGGAGAAGTTGCGCGGGAAATAGCGCACGTCCTGCGGCATCTCATAGATGCCCCAGTGGCTCCGGTTTCCGGCCTGGATCAGGTTCGACCTTCCAGCGCCACGGTCAGGTTCTTGGTGATGTCGTAGTTGATCGAGGCGTCGAGCCGCTCGTTCGGCTGATAGAACTCGTTCTGGTATGGGTTCGTCGTGCTCATCCAGCGCTGATCGCGCGACCGCCAGTTATAGGCGACACGGACGTTCAGACCATCGCGCTCGAAGAAGCCGGTGACGTTGTAGACATATTTTCGAGATCCGGAAATAAGGACCGTAGGAGAAGGACATATTCCCGTCCCGGTCGTAGCTGGGATAAACGAGTGTCCGAAGTTGGGGAGGCGTAAAGCGGCGGGGAATGGCCGCATATGGGTCGTAGTGGCGAAAGGGCAGGGCCGTTGCTCACCCCCAGGGGCGAGTACCAACCCCGGGATATCAGACGGTGCGGATCGTCCCGCCATCGATCACGAACTCAGCGCCATGGATCGCGGCGGCGCGGTCGGCGGCAAGATAGGCGATCAGGTCGGCGACCTCTTCAGGTTCGGCTCCGCGACCGATTGGTATTCCACCCAGAGCGTCAAGAACAGACTGGCGGGCGTCTTCAAGCGTGCCACCGTTGGCCGCCTGAAGCATGGCGAGAAAGTCTCCCGTGGCATCCGTCATGATCCAGCCCGGCGACACCGCGTTGACCCTCACTCCCTTTGGCCCAAGCTCCTTGGAAATAGACTTGCTGTAGGTCCTCAGCGCAGCCTTCGCGGCGGCATAACCGGTCGTGGAATCGGGCAGCGGCAGGACAGACTGGATCGAGGTGACGTGCACCACGACGCCTTTGCCTCGTTCAAGCATCTGCGGGATCAGCAGGCGATCGAGCCGGACAGTCGCCAGCAGGTTCAAGTTCAACTCGGCGAGCCAGTGCTCGTCCGTCAACGCGGCGAAGCCACCGGCCGGCGATGCCGAACCGCCGACGACATGAGCGAGGATGTCGATCCCACCCAGCCGCTCGAGCGCTGCCTTGGCAAGTGCCTCGCCGCCTTCGGGCGTGGTCAGGTCCGCCTGCACGTACTCGACGCCATAGATCGTTTCCTTGATCAACCTTGCGGCCGTGATGACCCGTGCGCCACCGGCCAGGAAGCGCTCGACAGTCGCGCGACCGAGACCCTTGGTCCCCCCGCTGACAAGCACGCGTTTGCCGGCGAACTCGGTGGGATCGATCTTGATGCTCATACCGTGATCTCCAGCGTCTTGATCGCGCCGTTCGCCAGTTGGAAGCGATAGGTGAAGCGGAGCGGGCTACCGGGGAAGTCCCCGTGCGCAGGGCCTTCGACCACGATCTGGCGGTCCTGTTCCCGAACGGTGTCGGGCGTGAAGATCGCCTTCACCGGGATCACTTCGTCTTCGAGCAGTTGGCGGATCGCCGCCTGTCCCTCGAACCGCTTGCCGTTATCGATGATGACGGCGTCGTGATGAAAGGGCTTCAACATGCCGTCGACATCGAGAAGGGCGTTTGCCTCGACATAATCGGCGATCGGCTTGGGTAGGTCCATCGACATGCTCATTTTCCTCGCAGGTGATGGCCCCGATCTAGCGATGGACATTCCGCGTGATAATCGAGACAGATCGGCATAGCGTGTCACGGAAAACGGGATAATGAGTCGCCATTCGCTGATCGAACTCGAGGCGGTGCTCGCCATCGTTCGCTGCGGCTCGTTCCGCGCGGCGGCCCTGGACCTTGGCCTGTCGACGACCGCTATCAGCAACGCCGTCGGCAAGCTCGAACGCGAGCTGGCGGTGCGGCTGTTCAATCGCACGACCCGCAGCGTCTCCCTCACGCATGCTGGGCGAATCTTCGTCGCGCAGATCAAGCCAGCGCTCGAAGACATCCAGAAGGCGATGAACACGGCGCGCTCGCAGCAGGAGGTGCCATCGGGCACGCTACGCATCAACGCCTTCGCGACAGCGGCGCGCGAAATCATGGCGCCCTTGGTCCTGGCCTATCTGAAGCGATACCCGCAGGTGCACATCGACCTCGTCACCGAGGGACGGCTGGTCGACGTCGTAGCGGCGGGCTTCGATCTGGGGGTGCGCAGCGCGGACCTTGTGCCGAGCGATGCGATTGCCATCCCGCTCGGTCAAGTGCGGCGCATGGCGGTAGCGGCGTCGCCAGCCTTCTTCCAGAGCAGCGCAATCCCCAAGGTGCCACAGGAACTGCTAGGCTATCCCTGTTTGCGGATCCGGCTTCCCAACGGGGCCTTATTTCGGTGGCGTTTCGAGAAAGACGGCGAGGATTTGCAGATCGACGTCGAGGGGCCGATCACGTTGGATGAGGCTTCGCTGTCGCGGATTGCAGTAATGAACGGCGTTGGCATCGGCTACTTCATGGAAGCCGACGTTCGCGACGATATTGCGGCGGGCCGGCTCGTGCGCATCCTTGAAGACTGGACGCCTCCGCTGGCACCCCTGTGCCTTTATTACTCCAACCGACGCAACTCCTCGGCGGCCTTTCAAGCGTTTGTCGCGCTTGCCCGTGACTACGCCGCAGGGCGGCTGGCGCAGTGCTCAGCGTGACTCCTGCGCGGGCTGCGATAGACACCCTCTACCAAATGGTGACGGCCAGAATACGCGACCAGCGGCGGCTGTTGAGCTTGCAATTATGTCGTCCGAAAACCGGTATGGGACGGTTGTGGATCGTCGTCGACGGCCCACCCTTCATCCGACAACCAGAACAGCGCCATGCCTCACTCTCCTGAATCCACGCGCCAGTGAATCAGGCAAATCAGCCATCCTCAAGAGGCTGATTGGCTTCTAACCCTAGCGGTAGAGCGTCACCAGGAAGATCATGTTCGTCATGCTGCTGGCGTCGGTTGCAGCCGGGGGCCCAAGTTCCGACATCTCCGGCACGACACAGTGAGAGTGCAGCAATGAACGACGCCGCAAACATAATCGCTATCGACCACACAGGCTTCGCGGTATCGTCACTGGACGAAGCCATTCGGTTCTGGACAGGGGCACTCGGCTTCAAGCTCGAGCGTCAGTCGGAGATGGGCGGCGATTTCCTGCATCAGGTGACTGGTGTCGATGATCCCAATGTCAAAACGGCGATCGTCAGGGCGCCGGACGGCTTTGTGGTCGAACTGTTGGAATATTCGAAGGGGCGCCAGAACGGCGCGGTGCCCAACAGCGCGGGGGCGATCGGTGCGGCCCATCTGGCTCTGACCGTGAACGATATCCATGTCGCCATTGCCCGCGTCGAGGCAGCGGGATGGAAGGCAAAGGGCAATCCGCTGCCGATCGCGGGTGGGCCAAGAAAGGGAACGTTGGTAGCCTATGTTTCAGGCCCCGATCATATCACGATAGAGCTAATGCAGCCGCCAGCCCATTGATGGGCCTGCGGACGTTTTCTGGTTTCACCCAACGAGAATGCTTGGACGGTCTTGCTGGCGGTGCCCAAACGGGAACAAGGTATCGCGGACCGGCCGTCATCGCCTTTCACGACCCTATCGAATCAGGAGGCGGACCACCCGCGCCAGGCGAGGATCATCAACACCAGCGTCCCGCCCAGCACGGTCCATGAGAGTATGTCGTACACGCCGTTGCCGACCAGCGCCGCAACGATGCCCAGAATGTTTGCCACCGCCATCAACAGCGGCCATCGAAACACCTGCCAGCCGGTGCGACGGGCGATGCCTTGCCTTTTCATGTCGTCGGCTCCTGCAACCCGCCACTCGATAGTTCCGTCACCCTCTTGTCCAGCGAGGCACGGCGTTTCCCCAACCACAGGTAAAGCCCGCTGCCCAGCACCACGATCGCGGCGATGTCGAGCAGCGCCCACACGATCTTGAGGGGCATTCCGCCATAGTCGCCGAAGTGCAGAGGGACCGAGAGGAACAGCGTCTTCACGTACCAGGGCATGGCCCGCACCTCGCTCAGCCGCCCGGTGGCGGCATCGACGAAGGCAGGATGGATGAGGCGTTCGCTCACCGGCGTGTCGCCTGCGAACGCGATCATGTAATGATGCTTCGTGCTGAAGGCCGTTCCCGGAAAGGCGACGAACGACAGCCGTCCGTCGGGCACCGCGGCCTGCGCGGTGCTCACCGCCGCGTCGACCGGGGCGAGGCGTTGCGGCGGGGTTGCAGCGGCATAGGACTTCGATACCTCCGCCAGTTCGTCCATCTGCCATATCATCGTGATCGGCAAGGTCATGGTGATGACGAACCCGGTCACGCCGACGACGGCGACCCAGCCCAGCGTGACGATGCCGACCATGTTGTGCGTGTCGAGCCATTTCACGCGGCGGGACCGGTCCTTTCGCACCGTCCCGAAGGCGAGCTTGCGCATGAACGGCGCATAGACGACCACGCCGGAGCCGAGCGCGACCAGGAAGACGACGCCGATCGCCCCCAGGAACAACTGACCCGGAATGCCGAGCAGCAGATGCGCGTGGAGGTCGAGCAGGAAGGCCATCACCCCCTCGTCGATCGGCGGCGCATCGATCTTCGCCCCGCTGCGCGCGTCGTAGAGCAGGAAGGTGACCTGATCCTCCGGCGCGGTGACGCTGGGGGCGACGCTGGCGTAGATCACCGGCTTGTCCGGATCGTAGGACAGGTACATCGGCACCTGTCCCGGGTGCCGCGCGATCGCATCCGCCACGACCCGGTCGAGGCTGGCGCGCCCGCTGGCCGCCTTCTCCATCGTCGGCGCGCGGGTCAGCTCGTCGATCTCGTGATGGAAGATCAGCGGCAGGCCGGTGATGCACAGCATGAGCAGGAACGCCGTGCAGACGAGGCTGGTCCACTTGTGGACGAGATACCAGTTCCGGATCGCGCGGGCGGTCATCGGATCAGAAGCTCGCTTCCACCCCACCGGTCACGCGGCGGGGCCGGGTGATCGTGGCGGCGTCGAGGTCGCGGGTGCTGCCGGGCGACAGCAGGATCGCATCGGTCGTGTCGAACAGGTTGGTGGCGGCCGCAAAGATGCGGAAGCGCCCCTGCCGCCACGCCACTTGCGCGTTCGCCAGCGTATAGGGCTTCGTCTTGCCGCGCGCCTCGTTGAAGGCGTCGGAATAATAGCTGTCGCTATAGCGCATATCAAAGCTCAGTTCGAGCGGTGGCACGGGTTGCAGCGTGAAGCCCGCGTTCAGCGAGAAGGCGGGCGCGCGCGGCAGTTCGTTGCCCTCCACGGTCGGCTCTACGAAGCGGTCGACCTTCGTTTCCAACAGGCCGGCGTTCGCGAACAGGCTTAGCTCGGGCAGCGCGCGATAGCGGCTCTCCACCTCCAGGCCATAGGTGGTCGCGCGCTCCGCGTTGCGGGTGACGAAGGCGAACAGGTTCGGATCGGGGTTGAGGTCGAACGGTAATTGCAGGCCGCGATAGCGATTGAAGAAGGCGTTGCCGCGCAATTGCAGTCGTCCGTCGGCGAGGCTGGCGCGACCAAATGCCTCGTAGTTCGTCACCGTTTCCTTGTCGTAGGTATAGCTGGGGAACGGCGGATCGAACGCGAAGCCGACCCCGCCCGCATTGTAGCCGCGCGCGATCGTCGCCCCGATCGTCACGTCCGGGGACGCGTCCAGCGTCACCGTCGCGCGGGGCAGGAAGGCACGGAAGGTGCGGTCGAAATCGGTCACGAACGGCCCTGCACTGCCGGTGCGGAGGCGCCGTTCCTCCTCATAGCGCAGGCCCAGCGTGACGCCGAGCACCGCGTCGGGGCGGAACGTGACTTCGCCGAAGACGGCATCGGTGTTGGTGCGGTCGCGGAAACGGCCGGTGAAGAAGTCGATCTCCTCGCGTTGCCGCGCGCGGAAGATCAGGCCGGCAAGGAAACCGGACAGGCGATCGCCGGGCCCGCCGAACTTCAGCCGGGGTTCGGCCGAATATTCGCGCCCGTCGATCAGCGCGCTGCCCGCGTCGAGCATGGCATATCGCAGGATGCGGAAGTCGGTCGCCGAACCGAGAAGGGCGAGCGTCAGTCCGTCCGCGATCCGCATATCGGCATCGGCGATCGCCACGTCGGCGCGGGTCCTCATGCGCGGCATCTCGGGAAAGGATGCCACATGATCGCGGAACGGCCGCGCCACCTGGATGGTCTGCGGGGCATAGGCGTCGCTGTGCGACAGCGTAAGAAGCGCACGCACGTCACTCGACGGGGTGAACAGCAGCTTGCCGCGCGCCGTGAAGGATTCAAACCGGCCGGGGTTGTCGATCTGCTTCAATTCGGTCGACAGGCCGGCCGCGCGCGCCTGATAGGGGGCGAAGTCGACGAACGCCTGCTCCTCGCGCCAGTCCGCCGCGACCCGGAACGACAGCACGCCCGGCACGATCGGGCCGCCCAGTGCGCCCGAGAATTGCCGGGTGCCATAGTCTCCGACCACGGCGCGGGCGCGCCCACTCCAGGTGTCTGTCGGGTCGTTGGTCTTGACCGCGATGACGCCGGCGACGGCGTTGCGCCCCTGCAAGGTCGACTGCGGACCGCGATACGCCTCGATCTGCTGCACGTCCCACAGCAGGCCGTCGATGAAGATCACCTCGTTGAAGGTCAGCGTGCGATTGTCGACCTGGAAGTTCACGCGGGGGCGGGTGCCGCCGAAAAAGGCGTCCCCGCCGCTCTGCGGCCCCGTCCCGTCGACGCCGCGGATCGCCGGCGCATTGTTGGAGGGCCGGGTCGTCACGATATTGGGAATGCGCGAGATCACATCGTCGACGCTGTAGGTGCCGGCAAGGCGATCGACGTCGGCACCGGTGCTCACGACCACGCTGGCGGGAGTCTGGCGCAGCGTGCGATCCGTCCGGTCGCCGGTCACGACGATATCATCGGTCTCCGCCGGTGCCGCCACCTGTGCGGCCGTCGGCAAGGCTGCGAGCGAAGTACCCGCACCGAAGGCCAATGTGCTTAAGGTCCTGAGCATCGATCCCCCTTAGGCTTTGCCACAGGAAGACTATGCTCGTATCTGCGACCACTTCGCATTAGCAGGATCGGGTTGGCTTGGCTAGCGGGTCGCCGGCCTTTGCAATCTTCCTAGTCCCTTAGGAACACCATCCCTCTGGGAAGGGATCGGCCGTCTGACCGACCGTTCGGTTTCGGGAATGGCCCTCCGGGAATCTCCGAAGCGATTCACACGGCGATGGAAATACGATCCGGGTTGCGGCCAGACCGCAACGCCGCTAACTGTTGTACGTGAGCAATACAGTCAGTATCCTGAAACGGACGGTTCGAGGCGGTTTGATGACGCTGCTGGCTTGCGCCTCGATGGCGGACGCCCGAGCCGAAGCCCCTCTGCCGGATATGACCGCAACCCTTCGCGAACAGCACGTGGAGAGCGCTTCGGTTGCCGTGATCCGCAACGGACGAATCGTCTCGACGGGTGCCTGGGGTATGGCGGGGCCGAACCGGGCGGCGACCGTCGCCACCCCCTATAATCTCGCCTCGCTGACGAAGCCGCTCACGGCGGAGGTCATCCTGCGACTGGTGTCGGCCGGCAAGCTGTCGCTCGACGAGCCGATGGATCGCTCCTGGCGTGACCCCGACCTGGCGCACGATCCCAGGCGGATGAAGCTGACGGTCCGCATGGCGCTGAGCCACCGCACCGGGCTGCCGAACTGGCGCGATGCGAAGGGGCTGGCCTTCG
>JAAIGG010115609.1_pt1 | contig 24904 bp, 25 predicted proteins | sample 6487391 | NCBI WGS metagenome assembly JAAIGG01 (sample SAMN13974130, study PRJNA590717) | phyllosphere metagenome | biome: asymptomatic weeds; feature: pooled weeds collected from a community garden; material: weeds; isolation source: pooled asymptomatic leaves from various weed species from...
ATGGCCCGGCGGATCGAGGCGAGCGGCGCGCAGGCGATCTGGGTCCAGCACGAATACGGCATCTATGGCGGGGCCGCGGGCGAGCATCTGCTCGCGCTGCTCGACCGTACCACGCTGCCCGTGATCGCGACACTCCACACCGTCCTCGAAAAGCCTTCCGCGGACGAGCGTCGGGTGATGGAAGGGCTGCTCCGCCGTTGTACGCGCATTATCGTCATGGCCGACAAGGGCCGCGACATTCTCCAGCGAATCTATGGCGCCGATCCGCGCCAGATCGCGATGATCCCGCACGGCGTGCCCGACCGCGCCCTGATGTCGCCCGAGGCATTGAGGCCGCGTTTCGGCTGGGAAGGGCGCAAGGTCGTGCTGACCTTCGGCCTGCTCGCGCCGAACAAGGGGATCGAGACGATCATCGAGGCGCTGCCCGCCATCGCCGCGCATCATCCCGAGCTGCTCTACGTCGTGCTGGGCGCGACCCATCCCAACCTGATCGCGCATGAGGGCGAGGCGTATCGCGACCGGCTGAAGGCGCTGGCCGCAGCGCGGGGCGTGTCGGACAATGTCGCGTTCGTCGATGCGTTCGTCGAGCATGACGAACTGCTCGACTATCTTCAGGCGGCCGATATCTACGCTACCCCCTATTCCAACCCCGCCCAGATCACGAGCGGGACGCTGTCCTATGCCATCGGCGTGGGCAAGGCGGTGATTTCCACCCCTTATGTCCATGCGACCGAGATCCTGGCGGACGAGCATGGCGTGCTGGTGCCCTTCGGCGATGTCGATGCCTTTGCGCGGGAGATCGACCGGTTGCTGAGCGACCAGGCGGCGCGCGATCATCTGTCGAGCCGCGCCTATGCCCGTGGCCGCACGATGATCTGGCCGCGTCTGGCGGAAGGTGCGATCAAGCTGATCGGCACCGCGATCACCACCCGCCCGCGGCGGATCGCGACCGGCGCGGTCGGCACCATCAAGCCGCTCGCCCCCGATCTGTCCGCCGTGGAGCGGATGAGCGATTCGACCGGCATGTTGCAGCATGCCATCTATTCGGTGCCCGATCGCCGCCACGGCTATTGCATCGACGACAATGCCCGCGCGCTGATCTTCATGACGCAGGCGCCGGACATCGATCCCGTCACGCGTGACAAGTGGACGACCGTCTACGCCTCGTTCCTGCAATATGCCTGGAACCCGGAGGCGCGGCGCTATCGCAATTTCATGCGCTTCGACCGGAGCTGGTGCGAGGATGTGGGATCGGAGGATTCCAACGGTCGCACCCTTTGGGCTTTGGGTGTGACCGCGCGCGATGCGCAACTGCCCAAGCATCGTGACTGGGCACAAATGTGGTTCGATGCCACCGCCTCGCTGGCACTGGACCTGGGCTCTCTGCGCGCACAGGCCTTTGCGATGCTGGGCGCCGCCGCGATGCTGGAGGCGCGACCGGGGCACCAGCTGGCGCGCTCGATCCTGGAGAAGATGCCCGACCTGCATCTCGCCCTGCTCGAAGAGGCGCGGCGCCCCGAATGGCAGTGGTTCGAGATCGTGCTCGCCTATGACAATGCCCGCGTGCCCCAGGCGTTGATCGAGGCGGGGCGTGCGCTGGGGCGGCAGGACCTGATCGACTGCGGTATCTCAACGCTCGACTGGATCGTCGGCAAGCAGACGTCGCCCGAGGGCCGCTTCCGCGCGGTGGGCAGCGAGAGCTTCGGGCGTCCCTATGCCGAACCGCTGCAATTCGATCAGCAGCCGCTGGAGGCGCAGGCAACGGTGGAGGCGTGCCATTCGGCCTATCTCGCGACCCAAGACCCGCGCTGGATCGCGGAGGGCGAGCGCGCCTATGGCTGGTTCCTGGGCATGAACGACCTCGACCTGCCGCTGGCCACCGCCAATGACGGCGGCTGTTTCGACGGGTTGATGCCGACCGGGCTCAACCGGAACCAGGGCGCCGAATCGATCCTGGCGCTGCAACTGGCCAATTGTGCCATTGCAAGCCTTTGCCAATCCGCCTCATCCATGGCAGGAGCCGATCGTCACATCGCCTGATACGCTGTCGCGTTCGGGGGATGGGATGAGCGTTTTGGGTAAAATGGCGAGACGGTAGCGCGATGGATTTGTTCAACCACCGGCTGCGGCTTCATGCCGATCCTTCGCGCGTCGTGGTGCGGCCCTTCCATATCGCATGGGCGGGCGGCAACGGCGCACCGCCCAGCCGGACCGAACGGCTGGTCGGCGAGGTGCTGGCGATGTCGGCGGAGGAAGCCCGCGACCAGTTGGAAACCGTGCTGAAGGATTTCGAGGCACGGCACTGGCAGACGCGACGCGTCTTCATGAGCCGCTACGACCAGATCGAGGATCTGCTGAAGCTCGACGGGGCGAAGATCAGCGACGAGAAGCGACAGCTGATCGGCGCCTATTTCTGCCACGAATATAGCTATGCCGCCGCCGCGCTGATGAACCCCTCGGCGGTGCCGCATTTCGACCAGACCGGCATCCAGCCGGGGTCGCAGCGTATCCTGATGTCGATGCGCGCGGTGGGCGAGGGGCATATCTCCTCGGTTGCCTTCCGCGAAGGCATCATCAACGACCAGAATCAGCTTCGCCTCGCGCCCGAACCGCCCTTCGCCACCGCCACCGACGTGCATGGCTGGGGCGAGGAAAATGCGCCGAGCGGCCCGATCACGGTGCATCGCCACCGCGACTCGACGCTGTCGGGCACGGTCATCTTCCCGATCACCCATGCCCAGTCCAAGGGGCTGGAGGACATGCGGATCGTCCAGTTCACGCATGACGACGGCGCGGTCGAGTGGATCGGCACCTACACCGCCTATGACGGCTCGGGCATCCAGTCGGAACTGATGCGCACCCGCGACTTCCGCGCGTTCGACCTGGTGCCGATGACGGGCTCGGCCGCGCGCAACAAGGGCATGGCGCTGTTCCCGCGCAAGGTCGGCGGGCAATATATGATGATCGGGCGGCAGGACGGCGAAAATCTGTTCCTGCTCAAGTCCGACTCGCTGACCCATTGGGAAGAGGGGGAGAAGATCCTCACCCCAGTCTATCCGTGGGAGCTGGTGCAGATCGGCAATTGCGGCCCGCCCATCGAGACGGACGAGGGCTGGCTGCTGCTGACCCACGGTGTCGGCGCGATGCGCAAATATTCGATCGGTGCCGCGCTGCTCGACAAGGACGATCCGTCCAAGGTGCTGGGCCGCACCCGGCAGCCGATCCTGGCCGCGAAGGATCAGGACCGCGAGGGTTATGTGCCCAATGTCGTCTATTCCTGCGGCGCGATCCGACACGGCGACTCGCTGTTCCTGCCTTACGGCATCGCGGACAGCTCGATCGGCTTTGCGTTCGTGAAGATCAGCGAGTTGCTGGCGGCAATGTGATCACCTGGCGGCGCGTGTAGCGATACAGCGCCGCCACCAGCCCCAGGAATACCAGCGTCCCCCCGACCAGCGCCGGTGTCGCGAGGCCGTCGCCGACCAGCGCCAGCGGCGCGTCCGAGTTGGTCAGGTAGACGATCCCCGCGAAACCCACGCCCCACAGGCTCTCGCCGACGATCAGCCCGGTAGCGGCCAGCACGCCCAGCCGCTCGGCGGTCTCCGGATTGGCGCTGCGGCGCGCCCAGCGGTCATAGACATGGCCGATCGCCGCACCCAGCACGACCGGCAGCGTCGCCGTCATCGGCAGATAGATGCCCAGCCCCACGCCCAGCGGCGGCAGGCGTATCCAGCCGAGCTTGCCGCAAATCTCATCCACGACGATTACGCCAGCGCCGACCAGCGCGCCGACCCCGATCATCCCCCAGTTGAGGTCGCCGCCCAACACACCCTTGGCCAGCGCCGAGATCAACGCCGCCTGCGGCGCGGACAGCGCGTTGGGTCCCGCGCCCGGCGTGCCCGCGAAACCAAGCGTCGCGTTGAGCAGGTCGAGCACCGGCGGGATCACCAGGCTGCCGAAGATCACGCCGATGACCAGCGCCACCTGTTGCTTCCACGGCGTCGCGCCGACCAGTTCGCCGGTCTTCAGATCCTGAAGATTGTCGTTCGAGATGGTCGCGACGCCGAACACGATGCCGGTGACGATCAGGGCATAGGCGACCAGCGCCTGCGCCGTGTCGGCTGAGGTGCCGCGCCCGAACAGTCCGACGAGCAGCAGGGCGGCGGCGAGGACGGACAGGATGCCGATCCCCGACACCGGGCTGTTCGACGCGCCGATCAGGCCCGCCATATATCCGCAGACGGCGGCGATCACGAGGCCGATGAGCAGGATGAACAGCAGCGCTCCGCCGATCAGCGCGAAGCTGGACACCGCCAGCGGCCCGCCCGCGATCACCGACCAGAGCAGCCCGGCGATCGGCACCAGCGTCGCCAGCGCGATGGCGGCGACGATTCCGATCGGCAGGTCGCGCTCGCCCACCGCCAGCACCGCACCGTCACGCCTGGCCGAGGCGGCGGCGAGCGACGAGCGGATGCCGCCGATCACCGGCCCGATGATCTTGAGGAGCGTCCAGATCGCCGCCACCCCGATCACGCCCGCGCCCAGGAAGCGCACATCGCGGCTGAACACCGCGCCCGCCCACTCGGCGACCGGCCCGGTCGAAGGGGCCATGGCGGTGAGGATGGGCAGCGCCACCCACCAGCCGATCGCGATGCCGAGCAGCATCGCCAGACCGACCGACAGGCCGACCAGATGCCCGACCCCGATCAGCGCGAAGGACAGCCCGCCCGCGACCCCCGTCGCCCCCGCCCCGGTGCGGAAGAAGATCGCGGCTTCGGCGACGGCCAGCTTGGTCTGGGTCAGTACCGCGAACCCGGCCGAGGCGATCGCGTTGACCACGATCAGCCGCAGGCCGACCGCGCTTTCCGCCTCGCCCTCACGGCTGCCTGCGCCGACCTTCAGCACCTCGGCGGCGGCACGGCCCTCGGGATAGGGAAGGTCGGTATCGACCACCAGCGCACGGCGCAGCGGCACCGAGAACATCACGCCCAATATGCCCCCCGTCGCGGTGATCCCGGCGGTCAGAAGATAGGGGAAGCCCTGCCACCAGCCGATCATGACGAGGCCGGGCAGCACGAAGATGATCGCTGCCAGCGTCCCCGCCGCCGAGGCGACCGTCTGGACGATGTTGTTCTCCAGCACCGAACTGTTCGGCAGATAGCGCAGGATCGCCATCGAGATGACCGCTGCCGGGATCGAGGTGGCGAAGGTCAGCCCGACCTTGAGGCCCAGATACACGTTCGCGGCGGTGAACAGCAGCGTGATGATCCCGCCGAGCGCGATCCCGCGAAGCGTGAGTTCGGCGATCGGCGGGGTGGTAGCGGTCGGAGTACGGCTCATGCCCTCAGATGTGGCAGAGTGCGGCGCGCTCGCCTAGGCCGGATCGACCTTCCGATATGCCCTTCTTTTCCCTCGACCCTCCTTGAGGGGAGAGGGTTACGCAGACTTGGTCTTTGCGAAAGCAAAGGCTTAGGGCCGATCGAAATTCACTCTGTTCCCTCCCTGGAAGGGGAGGTGGCAGGCCGAAGGCCTGACGGAGGGGGATCCCCGTTGGAGAGATCGACCAAATTCACGGCGGGTTACACCCCTCCACCATGCTTCGCATGGTCCCAGTGGCAAGTCGATCATGCCCCCAGCATGATCTGGATTGCCTGGGAGGCAATCCACCTGCCACTCCTTGCAGGGGGGGGGATAAAGATTGTGCAGCCTGAATGTCGATTGGCCCCAGCGTTTCCGTATGGGGATGAGCGGGCGGCGTGCTCTTCGACTTCGCTCAGCGCGAACGGTGGTTGGTCCTCGGCCTCGGCAGGAGTTCCATCGTCGAAATAAGGCCCTCGCCCCCGACCCCCGCTCAGCCTGAGCGAAGTCGAAGGCCACGGGATGCTGTCTGCCTCCATCACGCCACCCCGGCGAAGGCCGGGGTCCAGTTACAGCGCATCATTGATGGCGGGATACTAAAGCCACGCGCTCGTCTACCGCGTAGTGCCAACTTGGTGGCACTTGCACCCCGGCTTTCGCCAGGATGGTGACTTGATGGCTTGCAAAAACCCAATCCTGTGGCCCTCGCCGAGCCCAGGCTGAACGGAGGCGGGGAAATCATCTCCGGAACAGGTTCCCCAGCACCCCCCGCACCACCGCGCCGACGATCCCGCCGCCAGCGCTGTTCGACCGCCGCCGCGAGCCGCCACCGAACACCTGCTTGCCGATCTCGTTCGCCACCTGTCGTCCGATCGACGAACTGGCCGATCGCGCTGCGCTGGTCGCCATCTTGGCCCAGGGCGAGTTAGCCGCCTCGCGCTGTTCCGCGATCCGCGCGCGTTCGGCTTCCTTTGCCGCCCTGGCATCGGCCTTGGCGGCTTGCGCAGCCTGTTTGTCCGCCTCCGTCTGCGCCTTGGCCTCGGCGGCAGCGGCGGCGGCTTCCTGCGTCTTGGCGGCCAGCAGTTCCTCGGCGGACTCGCGGTCGATCGCCTGATCATATTTCGCGCCGACCGCATCGGTTTCGACCAGGACCTTGCGCTCCTCCGGCGTCACCGGGGCGACCCGGCTGCGCGGCGGGGCGATCAGGGTGCGCTCTACGGGCGAGGGGGAGCCATCGGGCTGGAGCAGCGAGACCAGGGCCTCGCCGACCTTCAACTCGGTGATCGCGCTGGCGACATCGACGCCGGGATTGGCGCGGAACGTCTCCGCGGCCGAGCGCACCGCCGCCTGGTCGCGCGGGGTGAAGGCGCGCAGTGCGTGCTGCACGCGGTTGCCCAACTGGCCTGCGATCTTGTCGGGCACGTCGATGGGGTTCTGGGTGATGAAATAGACGCCGACGCCCTTGGACCGGATCAGCCGCACCACCCGCTCGATCGTGTCGACCAAGGCGGGCGCGGCATCGTCGAACAGCAGATGCGCCTCGTCGAAGAAGAAGACGAGCCTGGGTTTGTCGGGATCGCCGATCTCGGGGAGTTGCTCGAACAGTTCGGAGAGTAGCCAGAGCAGGAAGGTGGCATAGAGCTTGGGGCTCGCCATCAACTGGTCGGCGGCGAGGATGTTGACGACGCCGCGCCCCGAATCATCGGTGGCGATCAGGTCGGCGAGTTCGAGCGCGGGCTCGCCGAAGAAATGCTCCGCCCCTTGGGTGCGAAGCTGCAACAGCGCCCGCTGGATCGCGCCGACCGATTGCCTGGAGACATTGCCGTAGATGGTCGTCAGTTCGTCTGCCCGCGCGGCGCATTCGGCCAGCATCGCCTGGAGATCGTCCAGGTCGAGCAGCAGCAACCCTTCCTTGTCCGCGACATGGAAGGCGATGGTCATCACGCCCTCCTGCGTCTCGTTCAGCCCCATCATCCGCGACAGCAACAGGGGGCCCATCTCGGACACGGTCGCGCGCACGGGATGTCCCTGCGTCCCGAACAGGTCCCAATATTGCACCGGCGCGGCTTCATAGGCCCAGTCGGTCAGCCCCAGCTCGGCGGCGCGCGCGGTGAAGGCGGCGTGGGTCTTGCCCAGCGACGATCCCGCCATGCCCAGGCCGGACAGGTCGCCCTTCACATCGGCGACGAAGCTGGGGACGCCCGCGCGGGAGAAGCCCTCGACCATGGTTTGCAGCGTCACCGTCTTGCCCGTGCCGGTCGCACCCGCGATCAGGCCGTGCCGGTTCGCACGCTTGAGGTCGATCGTCTGCGGCTTGCCGCCGCCCATGCCGATGAAGATGCCGTCCATGCCCGCATCTTATCGCGGTGTTGGGCGACGGGAATAGGAAAAGGCCGCCGCATCATCGAGATGCGACGGCCTTTTTCCCCGCCCTCCCCTGGTGGGGGAGGGAGAAGACGGGTGTTACTTGATGCGCAGCGGGATCAGGGCGCCCGCGATGCGACCGCGCGTGATCTGGGCCAGCACCTGCGGACGACCCGCTGCCTTGGCGGCCGCCACGATCCGCTGGATGTCGGCGGCACTGCGGACGGCGGTGCCGTTGATCGCGGTGATCACGTCCCCCCGCTTCAGCTTGGACGCGGCATCACTTGACGGATCGACCGCCGCGATCACCACGCCCTGCGTCGACGGATCGACGTTGATCGCGCGGGCGATCGCGGGGGTCAGCGCCTGCACCGACAGGCCCAGCCCGCCGCCCGCCGTGGGCGCGACCTCGGCATCGTCGTCACTGTCCGGGAAGGCGTCCGAACCGTCGCCCATCGTCGCGCGCAGTTCGTCGTTCGACGGACGGGTCGCGGCGGTCGCGGTCAGCGACATCGGCTTGCCACCGCGCAACACGTCTAGCTGGACACGACCACCCGGCGGGACATTGGCGATCAGATAGGACAGCGTCTGCTCGGGCGTCACCGCCTGGCCGTTGACCTTGGTAACCACGTCGAAGGCCTTCAGCCCGGCCTTGGCGGCGGGGCCGTCCGGCTCGACCTTGGCGATGATCTCGCCCTGGCCCTTGGGCACGCCGAGCGAGGCCGCGACATCGTCGTTGACCGGGCCGCCGATCTGCACGCCCAGATAGCCGCGCTCGATCTTCTGGCCCTTCATCAGCCGGTCGATGATCGGCTTGGCGTCCTCCGCCGGAATGGCGAAGCCGATGCCGATATTGCCGCCCGACTGCGAATAGATCTGGCTGTTGATGCCGATGACGTTGCCGTTCATGTCGAACATCGGGCCGCCCGAATTGCCCTGGTTGATCGCGGCGTCAGTCTGGATGAAGCGGTCGTTCGCGCCGCCCTGGCCGGTCACGCGGTGCACCGCCGACACGATACCGGCGGTCACGGTGCTCGACAGGCCGAAGGGCTGGCCGATCGCCAGCACCCAGTCGCCGGGCCGCGCCCGCGACGAATCGCCGAAGCGGACGAAGGGCAGGTTCCTGCCGTCGATCTTCAGAACCGCGAGGTCCGAGGTTTCGTCGCGGCCCACGACCTTGGCGGTATATTCCTTGCGGTCGTTGAGCGTGACAGTGATCGAGTCGACCGAGGCACCCGCCGCGCCCGGCGCGATCACATGGTTGTTGGTGACGATGTACCCGTCGGGCGAGATCAGGAAGCCCGAACCCAGCGACGCGCCCTCGCGCTTCTGCGGCTGCGGTCCGCCCTGGCCGCCGAACTGGCCGAAAAAGCCCTCGAACGGCGTACCGGCGAACGGGTTCGCCTGCTGCTTCACGGTGATCGACTGTTTGGTGGAGATGTTGACGACGGCGGGCTGGAGCTTGGCGACCATGTCGGCAAAGCTCATCGGCGCACCGGCGCGGGGCGCGACGGCCTGGATCGCGCCCGGCTCGTTCTGCGCGACCTGCGCGGTGCCCGGCTGGAGGGCCAGGGTCGCGGTCGCACCACCGAGGAGGAGCGCACTGGTAATGGCGTAGGCGTAGCGCACTGGGCTAAGGTCCTCTCAATGAAGAAAATTCAGTTTGACCGTGGCCTATATGTCACGATTTTGCTGAACAACGCTTGAATATGAACAGGTCGAAAGGTGTATAAAACCTTATCGACCCGGCGCGGTGAATTCCTTCAGATAGCTGTTCTCAGGCGACAGAATGATCTGCGTGTTGCCATGTTCCTGCGTGCTGCCGTCCGCGCCGAAGGTATGGCGGTAGGACTGCATGGCGCGGTAGAAATCATAGAAACCCGCATCCTTGCCAAAGGCTTGGGCATAGATTTGCGCGGCCTGCGCATCGGCGTCGGCGCGGACGATCTGCGCCTGCTTCTGCCCCTGCGCGGCGATGGTGATCGCCTCCTGCTGACGCGCGGTCTGCATCCGGGCGAGCGCGCTTTCCAGCGGGGTGCCCGGCGGCAGCTCGGCCTCCTTGATCCGCACATCGACGATCTGCACGCCGTACTGGCGGGCGATTCGGTCGAGTCGAACCTGGATCGCGTCCATCACCTGGCCACGCTCCGGGCTGAGCAATTCGGTCGAGCGGCGCTTGCCCAGTTCGTTGCGCAGCGCCGAGCCGAAGATCGGGCGAAGCTGGTTGACGACGCCGTCGACGGTACCCGCCGTCGCCAGCATCCGGCGCGGATCGACCACACGAAAGCGTGCGAACGCATCGACATTCATGCGGAGCTGGTCGGTCGACAGGACCTGGGTCTTTTCCAGATCGAGGTCGAGCACCCGCTTGTCGACCCAGACGATCCGGTCGACGAACGGTATGCGCGCGATCAGCCCGGCGCCGCTCGCCCCCAGTTCCTCGTTCGGGCGATAGCCGTTGACGATCCGCCGGGGCTGTTCGAAGCGATAGATGACCGCCTGCTTGGTCTCGGGCACGATGGCGAAGGTCGCCGCCGCGACGATCACCGCGACCAGCAGGGCGACACCCAGCACGATCGGGTTGCGAAGGGTCAGGCCGTTCACTGGCCACCTCCCTGAGTGGTGGGGGTGGGCGTCGCGACTTCGGGCGGCGGCGGTGTCGGCCGCGCCTTGGACAGCGGCAGATAGGGGACGACGCCCGGTGCCTCGACGATGGTCTTGTCGGACTTGGCCAGCACGGCCTCCATGGTTTCGTAATACATGCGGCGGCGGGTCACTTCGGGGGCGAGGCGATATTGTTCGTACATCTTGTCGAACTGCGCCGCCTCACCCTGGGCGCGCGCGATTACCTGCTGCGCATAGGAGCGGGCCTGGTTCACGTCGGCGACCGCACGCTGCTGCGCCGCCGTCACCTTGTTGAAGTCGTCGACGATCTGCTGCGGCGGGGCGGCCTGCTTGATCGCCACGCCCTGGATACGCACGCCCGAGCGATACTCGTTCAGGATCGCCTGGGTCAGCTCCTGCACGCGCTGCTCGATGCCTGTGCGGCCCGAACCCAGCGCCTGGTCCAGCGTCGTCTCCGCGATCACCGCGCGCATCGCACTTTCGGCAGCGGCGCGGACGGTCTCCTGCGGCTGCGCGAGGCGGAAGGCGTAATCGCGCGGATTGGCGATGTCCCAGCGCACCGAATAGGTCAGGTCGATGATGTTCTGGTCCCCGGTCAGGACCAGATTCGCGTCCGAGCCTTCGGGGAAATTCTCGGTACGGATCTTCTGCACGTCCAGCACGCGGACGCTGGCGATGGGGGCGGGGGCCGTGAACTGGATGCCCGGTTCCAATATGCCGGTATAGCGGCCGAAATAGGTGACGACGCCGCGTTGCTGCGGGCCGATCGGGTGGATCGAGGTATAGAGCACCCAGATGCCGAACAGGATCGCCGCGCCGATCACCCAGAGCGTCCGGCCGCCGGGCGCGCCCGGAATGCCGCCGAAGCCGCCCCCCGTGCCGCCGGGGCCCTCGCCTGGACCGCCGCCGCGCGCCTTGCGGATGAATTCATCCAGCGCGGTGGGCTTGCCCGGCGCCTTGCGGCCACCCGGCGGTACCGCCCAGGGGTTGCGGGGGCCACCATCGGAGTCCTCGCCGGACCCGCCCCAGGGGCCCTTCGGCGTTTCGGCGGCTAGATTGGGGGGGCGTTGAAACCGGCCCGTCAGCTTTCTCATGCTCATCGTTATAGGAACGGTTCGCCGACAAAAACAGTGCCAAGCCGCGTATCGCATCCTATCTGGCGGCCATGAGCATCATCGAGACGGTAAAGGCGGCGGTGGCCGCGGTGGCGGGCAAGCGCGCGAATGTGCGGATGGAGGGGGCGCGGGCGGGCGTCGTCCTCGACACCACGGGGCTCGACGGCGCGGGCCGACAGGCGCTGGAGGACGAGGTGAAGGCCGCCGCGATCCAGTCGGGGGCCGAGGACGTCCGCGTCGTCCTGACCGCCGAAAAGCGCGAGCGCCGGATCATCGCGGTCGCCAGCGGCAAGGGCGGGGTGGGCAAGTCCACCCTGTCCGCCAATCTCGCCATCGCGCTGGCGCGGGGCGGGATCAAGACCGGGCTGGTCGATGCGGATATCTATGGCCCGTCCCAGCCGCGCCTGATGGCCGCCGAGGGGGTGAAGCCCGTCGCGCAAGACGGCAAGCTGCAACCCGTGCCCACCCCCTATGGCGTGTCGCTGCTCTCGATGGGACAGCTTGTCGAGCCGGACAAGGCGATCGCCTGGCGCGGGCCGATGGCGGCGGGGGCGCTCAGCCAGTTGGTCGATGGCGACTGGGGCGCGACCGAATTGCTGGTGCTCGACCTGCCGCCCGGCACCGGCGACGTGCAACTGACCATGGTGCAGAAGCATCGCCCGGCGGGCGCGGTGATCGTCTCGACCCCGCAGGACCTGGCACTGATCGACGCGCGGCGGGCGATCGACCTGTTCACCAAGGCGGGCGTGCCGATCATCGGCCTGGTGGAAAATATGGCGGGCTATCGCTGTCCGCATTGCGGCGAATATTCGGACCCGTTCGGATCGGGCGGGGCCGAGGCGGCGGCGGTGGAACTGGGGATTCCGTTCCTGGGCCGGGTGCCGCTGACCATCGCGATTCGCATCGCGTCCGACGCGGGACAGCCGCCGGCGGCGGGGGAGGGGGACACGACCTTCGCACCGCTGGCGAAATCGGTGGCGGACTGGCTCGCGCGCGGATGAAACCGGGGGATCGTCGGGGCGTTGGAGCGGGATAGACCGCCCGCAACCCGTTGATCCGACAGGCCGGACGGGCGGTCCGCCAAGGGGACCGTCCATGCCGCTGACCGATGATCAGGATATTCGCGCTCTGTTGCAGGAGGCGCGCACCATCGCGCTGGTCGGCGCCTCGGATCGTCCCGACCGGCCCTCTTACGGCGTGATGAAGCGCCTTCAGGATCACGGATATCGCGTGATCCCGGTCAACCCGCAGATCACCGGCGAGCATGTGCATGGCGAGTTCGTCTTCCGCGAGCTGGGCCAATTGGGTGACCCCATCGACATCGTCGACATCTTCCGCCGCTCCGACGCGGTCGGCCCCATCGTGGACGAGGCGATCGCGATCGGGGCCAAGGCGGTCTGGATGCAGCTTGGCGTCGTCAACGAGGAGGCCGCCGCGCGGGCGGAAGCCGCCGGGCTGAAGGTCGTGATGAACCGCTGCCCCGCGATCGAACTGCCCCGGCTGGGCGTCGAGCCGGTCGGCCAGGACTGAAACCACCAAGAGGGGAGAATGGCGATGGTACCGATCCTGTTGATGCTGGCCGCTCCGCAAGGACATGCCGGCCATGCGATGACCCTGCCCCGACTGACGCCCGCCTGCGCCACGGGAGCCTGTCCGGGCTCGGCGAAGCCCTCGCCCTATCGCCTGGCGCAGGATCACGGCACGCCGATCGATTCCAAGGCGCGGGCCTTCGCCAATGACGGTACGTACTGTGCCGTGGTCGGCGACAAATATTGCCGCAGCAAGCCGCGCACGCTGTTCCGCACCCAGATCGACTGACGCCCTAAAAATGACATAAGCGTAACGATACTGACGGGTGTATCGTGGAACCGGGCATGATGCCCCGCGCCTGATCGATCTGGTCCAGGCGAACGCGATGCCGGGAGGTGTTGGTGGCGATGACGATGGCCGTGCTGGGGGCGATGCTGGGGACCATGCCGGTAATGCCGGAGCCGGTTCAGGACGGAGCGCCCCCGGCGGTCCCGTTGGTCGAGGCGATCATGGCGAAGACGCGCGAAGCGAGCGGGGTCCAGAAACGCTGCGTCTATGACCCTAACGGGACCGACATCACCGTTTGCGGTCGTCGCAATGCCGATCGCTTCCGCATGCCCTTCGAGATCCCGCCGGAGCCCGGCGATCCGCGCCATGAAGGGGTGATGGAGGAACGGACCAGGCTGCTCGCGCGCTCCAATTCGGTCAAGAATATGTCGCCCTTTCTGGTCGGCGGTGGTCATGCGGGGGTGACGATCGAGACGAATCCACGGGGCGGCGGCGGCCCGACATTGCGCAAGCCTGCGCCATAACGCGAAGGAGGAACGGCCGATGATCGCCTTGTTGCTGATCGCCCTTCAGGCGACTCAGGCCGCCCCGCCGCCACCAGCCGCTCCGGGCACGGAGCGTTTTTCGATCCTCGCGCGCGATCCCTGCCCGCCCTCGCCGGGGACCAGGGAGGATGTGATCGTCTGCGGTCGGCGGCAGGCCGATGACCGTATCCCCGACGTGCCGGGGGAGGAGCCCCAGGGCCCGACGCCTTCCAATCCCGAACTGACCGGGATCGGTGCGTTGCGGGCGTCGGGCACGCCCTGCGCGGCCAGCCAATGGGGGTGTCAGACGGGCGTGAACGTCCTCGGCCCCGCGATGCTGCTCGCCAATGAGGCGCGGATCGGGATCAGCAAGCTGGTCGACAAGTCCCGCGACAAGAGCAATCGCGTCCCCATCGCGCTGGACGGGCCGGGGCCGCAGGGGCATCTGGAACCCTGATTTCAATTCCCAATCCTCCCCAAGCTCGGCTTGGGGAGGGGGACCGCCGGGCGGCAGCCCGGTGGTGGAGGGGCAGAGCCCTTCCCGACCGCTGTCTGCCCCTCCACCACGCCCTGCGGGCGCGGTCCCCCTCCCCATCGGAGATGGGGAGGATCGGGTGGTTAGGCCCCGGCCTGTCGCCGCGCGCGTGCCCGCGCCGAGGGCGGCGGGGTGAACCAGTCGGTCAGCGTCAGCCCGGTCTGCGCCATCGCCCGCAACACGACCTGCCCCGCCGCGCGCGCATCGCTCAACGCGTCGTGATGCCGGTGCTCCAGGTCCAGGAACGTCGCCAGCGTGTTGAGCTTGTGATTGGGCAGTTCGGGCCAGGCACGCCGCGCGATCGTCACGCTGTCCAGCCAGCGGGCGGCGATCGGGGGCAGGGCGTCGCGCTCGCACGCGCGGCCCAGGGCGCCCTTGTCGAACCCCGAATGCGCCACCGTCACCCGCCCGCCCAGATGCGCGGCCAGTTCGGGATGAAGATGCGCGAAGGTCGGCTTGCCCAGCACATGCTCGGCGGTGATGCCGTGGATGCCGACGTTGAAATGGCTGAACTCGTCGCACGGGTCGACCAGCGTTTCATAGGCCAGCACCTCGACACCCGCCGCATAGCCGACGATGCCGATCTGGCAGATGCTGCTGGTACGCTGGCACGCGGTTTCGACGTCGATGACCACGAAATCGGGGGAGATCATCCCGCCACTTTAGCGCCCTATGGCCATTCGAGCAATAAAAGGTCGCCCCATGGCTCGACAGCGACCATTTCTATCCGCTACCCGCCGGGGCTCTACGAATGCTCGGGATACAGGAAGACGATATGGGCGACGCATTGCGGGTGGCTTTGGCGGGACTCGGCACGGTGGGGGGCGGCGTCATTCGTCTGCTCGATGCGAACCGCGAGCTGATTACCCGGCGCGCCGGTCGCCCGATCGAGATCGTCGCCATCTCCGCGCGCGACCGGACCAAGGACCGGGGCGTCGACCTGTCGCGCTTCGAATGGGTGGACGATACCGCCGCGCTGGCCTCTCGCGAGGATGCCGATGTGGTGGTCGAACTGATCGGCGGATCGGACGGCCCCGCGCTGACGCTCGCTCGCACCGCGCTCGACGCCGGGCGGGGCTTCGTGACCGCCAACAAGGCGATGCTGGCGCATCACGGGCTGGAACTGGCGCAGAAGGCGGAGGCGTCCAATGCCGCGCTGAAGTTCGAGGCGGCGGTCGCCGGCGGCATTCCGGTGATCAAGGGCTTGCGCGAAGGTGCAGCGGCCAATGCCATTGCGCGCGTCTATGGCATCCTCAACGGCACCTGCAATTTCATCCTGTCCAAGATGGAAGCGGAAGGCCGCGACTTTGCCGAGGTGCTCGCCGAGGCCCAGGCGCTGGGTTATGCCGAGGCGGACCCCAGCTTCGACATCGACGGGGTGGACGCGGCGCACAAGCTGTCGATCCTGGCGGCGATCGCCTTCGGAACGCAGCCCGCTTTCGATGACGTCGCGATCGGCGGTGTCCGCCATGTGCTGGCCGCCGATATCGCGCAGGCGGCGTCGCTCGGTTACCGGGTGCGGCTGGTCGGCGTGGCGGAGGAGGGGGCGAACGGCCTGTTCCAGCGGGTGCATCCCCATCTGGTGCCGCTCGACCATCCGCTGGCGCATGTCACCGGATCGACCAATGCGGTCGTCGCGGAGGGCAATTTTGTCGGCCGGTTGCTGTTCCAGGGCGCGGGCGCGGGCGACGGCCCGACCGCCAGCGCGGTGGTCGCCGACCTGATCGACATCGCGCGCGGCGAATATGGCGCGTCCTTCGCCATGCCCGCGCATGAGCTGACCGCGGCGGTGAAGGCCGATAGCGGCGAGCGCCGCGGGCGGGCCTACTTGCGTTTCACGGTGCAGGACAAGGTCGGCGTCCTGGCGGAGATCGCCGCCGCGATGCGCGACGCGGGGGTTTCGATCGAGAGCCTCATCCAGCGCGGTGAGGCGGCGGACGGCGGGGTGATGATCGCCATCGTGACGCATGAGGGACCGGAGCGTGCGGTGGTGCAGGCGCTGGAGCGGTTGCGGGGCAGCCAGAGTTTGGTCGGGCAGCCGTTGTTGATGCATATTTTGGGATAATCGAAGGCTGAGTCTCACCGAGACCCAACCCTCATTTCTTGATCAATCCGATCTCCACCAACCGCTCGAACAGATAATCATGCGCGGTGATCGGTTCCGGGTAACGATCCGGGTGGCCTTCGCTCACCGTCCCCGGCAGCGTCTCGATCAGGAAATCCGGCGCCGGGTGCAGGAAGAACGGCATCGAGTAACGCGAGAAGCCGCGCCGTTCGACCGGCGGATTGACGACGCGGTGCGTGGTCGAGGGCAGAACATGGTTGGTCAGCCGCTGAAGCATGTCGCCGACATTGACCACCATCGCGCCCTCGGGCGGCCGGATCGCCAGCCACTCGCCCGAATCGCGGTCGAGCAGTTCGAGGCCGGCTTCCTCCGCGCCCAGCAGCAGGGTGATGAGGTTGATATCCTCATGCGCGCCCGCCCGCACGCCCTCGGCATCGGCGGGGATCGGCGGATAATGGAGCAGGCGCAGGACCGAATTGCCGTCCTTGACCGCCGGGTCGAACCAGTGCGGATCGAGCTTCAGATGCCGCGCGATGGCCGACAGCAACCGGTCGCCCGCTCTGTCGAACGCCGAGAAGAGCGCGATGAAATCCTCGCGGAACCCCTCCGGGCGGTCGGGCCAGATATTGGCGGGCATCCGGTCGGCAAAGCCATGGCCTTCGGGCAGTTCGCGGCCGACATGCCAGAATTCCTTCAGGTCGACGACCTTGGCGTCCTTGGCGATCTCGGTCTTGAAGGGGGTGTAGCCGCGCGCGCCGCCGCCGCCGGGGACGTGATAGCGGCGCTTCTCCTCCTCGGGCAGGTCGAACAGCGCCTTGGTCTGCGCCCAGGCCCGGTCGATCAGCTCGGCGGGGACGCCATGGTCCGCGACGATGGCGAAACCGAACCGCTCGAACGATGTGCCCAGCGCGGCGGCAAAGCCTTCCGGGTCGCGGTCCTGGTCGGCGAGGCTGAGCGTCGGAACCTCGGCGGAGCGGGTGTCGGTCATGGCGATATGTCCAGAAAATCTAACAGGCTGGCATCACTATAACGCGCCCAGACCGTCCGAACAGGGGCCGTCATCCGCCCAAAGTGATCGTCCCCGTCGATCGCGCGCCGCCCGCCGGACGCAGATCGAGGCGGAAGGGCTTTTCCTCCGCCGTCTTGCCGACCAGCGATCCGCCCTGGTCGGTCAGGGTAAAGTCGGCCTCGCCCATCTTCTCCTGAAACCAGCCGCGCACGGTGGCTGGGTCGGCGGGACTGTCGAAGGTCATGGTGAAGGCCTTGTCACGGCCATTGCCGACATCGACGTTGCGGATCGTCGAACCGGGATAGAGGTGCACGCCGTTCAGCTCGAAATTGTCGGCCTCCAGCGAAACCTTGGGCAGCTTGAACGCGCCCTCGAACCCCGGTAGCGCCAGCTTCACCTCGCCCGACTTGCCATCGACCGAGGCCAGCGTCTCGCCATCCGAGCCGTTCACGGTGATCGACGTGCCCTGGTTCGGTCGATCGCATGCCGACAAGGCGAGCGCCGCCAACAGCGGGAGCGACAGGGTAATGCGGTACGGGGTGATCATGACGGCAAACTCCCTTGCGTGCCCTGTTGATCCAATACAGCGAGTTGCACCCTGTGGGGCCCACAAGCTGTCGACGTGCTGAACGTCGCGGGGCATGCGGCGGCGATCACAGGGCCTCGGGCCGCTTTCCCGGTTTCCCTCCGGGCCAATTCCCCCTATGGGACAGCCATCATGTCCGAACCCCGTTCCGCCGCCCCGGTGGCGGCCGTCGTCGCGGAGCCCCCTGGTGCCCCGATCGGCTTTGTCGAATTCGTCCTTCTGATCGCGGCGCTGATGGCGTTGACCGCGCTGGGGATCGATTCGATGCTGCCGGCGCTGCCCGCTATGGGGGAGAGCCTGAATGCGTCGCCCGCCGCCCGCCCGTTCGTCGTCACCGCCTTCCTGATCGGGTTCGGCGTGGCGCAACTGGTGCACGGGCCGCTCGCCGATCGCTACGGGCGGCGGCGGGTGTTGATCCTGGCGCTGGTCATCTACATCATCGCCAATGGCGCGGCGGCGGTGGCGAGCAGCTTCACGCTGCTGCTGGTCGCGCGCGTTTGTGCGGGCGCGGCGATCGCGGCGACGCGGGTGGCGACGGTGGCGCTGGTCCGCGACTGCTATCATGGCCGCGCCATGGCGCAGGTCATGTCGATCGCCTTCATGGTGTTCATGATCGTCCCGATCCTCGCGCCCGCCTTCGGCGAACTGGTGCTGCTGTTCGGCAATTGGCGGCTGATCTTCTGGACGATCGCGGGGCTGGCGGCGCTGGTGCTGGCCTGGTTCTCCATCCGGATGCCCGAGACGCTGGCGCCCGAGGCGCAGCAGCCCATCTCGTTGCCGCGCATCCTGGACGGCTGGCGTGAGACGCTGAGCGACCGCCTGTCGCTGGGCTATACGCTGGCGGCGACCGCGCTGATGGCGGCGCTCTATGGCTATCTCAACTCGGTGCAGCCGATCATGGCGGTGACGTTCGGGCGGGAAAAGCTGCTCGCGCTGATCTTCGCCACGACCTCGGTCACGATGGCGGCGGCGAACCTGCTCAACTCGCGCATCGTCATGCGGCTGGGCACACGAGTGATCAGCCACAGCGCGGTGACGATCCTGATCCTCGTATCGGCGATCCATCTGGGCATCGCGCAGTTCTGGGGTGAGTCGCTGATCGTCTTCGCCGTGCTCCAGGCGATCACCATGGCGTGCTTTGGTCTGGCAACCTCCAACTTCTCCTCCATGGCGATGGAGAATATGGGGCGGATCGCCGGGACCGCGTCCAGCGTGCAGGGCTTCACCAGCGTCACCATCGGTTCGCTGATCGGCGCGGGGATCGGCCAGGCGTTCGACACGACGACCCGCCCGCTGATCCTGGGCTTCCTGATCGCCGGATGCGCGGCCTTCGCCATGGTGTTCCTGACCGAGCGCGGACGGATGTTCCGCCCCACCTGAACCCGCCCCGCTCGGGAACCGCCCGGCCCACCGCACCGTTCCTCATCTGACACCAAGTAGAGGAGGCGAGCATGGGCGGACATCAGGTTCCCAGCCAGGGACCCGGCGACGATGGCTGGGACGAGGAAGGCTATGACGAGAGCCAGCGTGCCGAAATCCTGGAGGCGACGCGCAACGGCCCCACGGACGGCGTGCTGCTGACCGATATCGCACCCGATCTGGGCGACGACACGGTGGAGGACGAGCCCATCGACGAAATCGACATGGATTCGGAAGAGGTCGGCGAAAGCGACGCCTCGGTCGACATGGATGCCGAGGATATCGACGAGGACGATCTCCAGGAGGATTTCGAGGACGGCACCGTCGCCGATGGCGATATCGACGAAGCCGACGACGCCGCGCTTCGGCCATGACGCGGTTGCCCGTGGCGCTGGCGGCGGGCGGGATCGTGCTGGTCGGTTGTTCGACCATGCCCGATCCTCGCGCCGCCATGCCGCCGATGATCTCGACCACCTTTCAGTGCGAGAATGGCAGCCGCTTCTGGGCGCGGTTCGACAATCGCGACGACAGCGCGTTGTTGCGGCTCGACGGCGATCTGGAGGTGCGGATGGCCGGGCAGCCGGTTGCGTCCGGCATCCATTATGCGGGCTTCGGCCATGACCTTCGTGGCAAGGGGGGTGAGGTTGTTTTGACACGGCCCACCGGCGATTCCCTTCGGTGCACCACGCTACGCTGAAGCGGGGGCGACAAAAGAGGCGGAAAAATGGCGGAAAACCGCGATTGCCCCATTCCGCCCCCATTTGGTTCATCTAAGTGACAGGAACTGTGACTTTCATGGCACAGCTTGTCGGAAGGCGACTGGAATTCGCGTTTCCCGTGCAACTCCTGGCGCAATTGCCGGTTAAGCGGGCCTGGGCTGAACGGTTCGATCCGCCGCCCCACATAGAATAAGAGAAGGGTATCTCGTATGCGTAAGCTTTCCCTCGTCGCCGCTGCGGCGGCTGCGTTCGTCGCCGTGCCCGCCATGGCGCAGGACATGAACACCACCACCGACACGACGGCCCCTGCCGCCGACACCGCGACCGCTCCCGACGGCACCCGCGCCTTCGGTATCGAGCCGTACGTCGCGATCATGGGTGGTTGGGAGCAGTTCGATCGCCAGTCGGTCGCCGGCATCCCCGCGCAGCCCAAGGGCTATAACCTGGACGGCGCGCTGGTCGAGGGCATCGTCGGTGCCAACGTCCCGCTGGGCCCCGTGTTCGTCGGTGCCGAGGGCTCGGTCGCCAAGGGCGTGTCGGGCGACATCGACTGGCAGTATGGCGCCTATGGCCGCGCGGGCTTCCGCGCCGGTGAGAGCGGCCTGTTCTACGGCAAGGTCGGCTATCGCTGGAACAACTTCCACAACTTCGCACCCGGCGTCGCTGGCGACCTGAAGCGCGACTATCACGGCACCGTGTACGGCGTCGGCGCGGAAGTCGGCCCCAAGGATATCGGTCTGGGCGGCCTGACCGGCAATTCGGGTCTGCGCCTCCGCATGGAAGTTTCGACCTTCGACGACGCGCATTCGTTCCGCCCGATGGCGGGTGTCGTCGCACACTTCTGATCCCTCTCGGATCCAGTTGGCTTAAGGTGGCGGGGTTCGGCAGCAATGCCGGGCCCCGTTTTCCTGTGCGCGATCGCTCCCCATATCCGTGGCGATGGTCGGACGGGTGAAGCGAAAGGCGGGGCTGATGGCCGCCGCCGAACGGATCGAGGCGGTCGCAGTGCCGGTCTGCGCGCTGTGCCAAAGGCCTTTGGGGGTGAAGGTGGAATGGCATCATCCTGTGCCTAAAAGCGAGGGCGGTCGCGAGACGGTGCCGGTGCATCCGATTTGCCATCGGACGATCCATGCGATGTTCGGCAATGCGGAACTGGCGCGGGATTATAGCGACTTCGGGGTGTTACGCGCGCATCCGGATATGGTGCGGTTTCTGAAGTGGATTGCGGGGAAACCGGTGGACTTCCATGCGCCGACGCGGGCGGCGCGGTGATTTTGGTTCACGCGAAGCCGCGATGACGCGAAGAGCTGGTTCGCGCGGAGACGCGGAGACGGGGAGGTTTTGGTTCGCGTAGAAGGCGTAAGCGCTCGGAGGTGTTTTGTTCGCGCAGAGGCGCAGAGGACGCAGAGAAGAAAATTATAGCAGGGTGAAGTCCCCCGCTCCGTTCCGCCTGAGCGTAGTCGAAGGCCACGGGATGACCTTCGCTACGCGAACCGTCTCTCAGGGCGAGCGCTTCCATGAAAGGAGGTTGGGCCTTCGGCCCAATTGCCTTGTGTGGCGAACGGATTCCCTTGGCCTTCGACTACGCTCAGGCGGAACGGAGGGGTGGGGGGCTGGGAAGAGGTCAGCAGCACTTCTTCTCTGCGTCCTCTGCGCCTCTGCGCCTCTGCGCGAACCCAGAAACCTCCGCGTCTCCGCGCGAACCAGCCCTCTTCGCGTCATCGCGGCTTCGCGTGAACAAAAAAAGGGCGGACCGAAGCCCGCCCTCCCGAAATCACTCCGCCGCGACGCCGGCGTTCGAGAACATGTCGCCGGTCTCGCTCGGCTCCTCGTTCGCCGCCTTGGCGGTCTTTGCCTTTTGCCGCGTGTCGAACGCGTCCCAGACGTCGTTCCACTGGCCGCGCGTCGCCGCCTTGGAATATTCCGTCGCGCGCGTCTCGAAGAAGTTCGCATGCTCCACGCCGTTGAGCAGCGGGGTCAGCCAGGGCAGGGGATGCTCGTCGATCATGTAGATCGGCTTCAGCCCCAGCTGGCCCAGCCGCCAGTCGGCGATGTAGCGGATATACTTCTTGATCTCCTTGGGCTTCATCCCCTCGACCGGACCCATTTCAAAGGCGAGGTCGATGAAATTGTCCTCCAGGCGGATCGTCGTCTGGCACACATCGGCGATGTCGTCCTTGACCGCCTTGGTCAGGCACTGGCGCTCCTGGCAGAAGGCGTGGAACATGCGGATGATGCCCTCGCAGTGCAGGCTCTCGTCGCGCACCGACCAGCTCACGATCTGGCCCATGCCCTTCATCTTGTTGAAGCGCGGGAAGTTCATCAGCATCGCAAAGGACGCGAACAGCTGCACGCCCTCGGTGAAGCCGCCGAACATGGCCAGCGTACGGGCGATGTCCTCGTCGCTGTCGACGCCGAAATTCTGCATGTAATCATGCTTGTCCTTCATCTCGGCATATTCGAGGAAGGCGCCATATTCGCTTTCGGGCATGCCGATCGTGTCGAGCAGATGGCTGTACGCGGCGATATGCACCGTCTCCATGTTGGAGAAGGCGGTCAGCATCATCTTGATCTCGGTCGGCTTGAACACCCGGCCATATTTCTCGTGATAGCAATCCTGCACCTCGACGTCCGCCTGGGTGAAGAAGCGGAAAATCTGGGTCAGCAGGTTGCGCTCGTGATCGGTCAGCTTCTGTGCCCAGTCGCGGCAATCCTCGCCCAGCGGCACCTCTTCGGGCAGCCAGTGGAGCTGTTGCTGTCGCTTCCAGAACTCGAACGCCCAGGGGTATTCGAAGGGCTTGTATTGCTTGGAGGCTTGGAGAAGAGGCATCGGGGTTACTCCGGATACAAATGATGGGAAGAGGGTGAAGGCCGGTTCAGCCGCTGCTCGCCCAGGAGCGCAAAGCGGTCGCGAAACCGGAAAGAATGATCCCGCCCATGGCGAACATGGTGCCCGCGATCAGCCGGGCATAGCGGCCCTGGTCCGACCGGGGGTGGCGGAGTTGCAGCAGCAGCGTCGCGCCGATCCCGCCCAGCACGGCCGCCACCGCGTACATGATGAACGCCGATGTCATGCGACCAATTCCGGCGTGGCGCGTTCCGAAGCCGAACCCAACACAGGAGACGAACGATGGTCGATGTCAGCCAGATCAAGGAACATGCGGAAGTCATCGGTGCGGACGGCGTCCATGTCGGCACCGTCGACCATGTCGATGGCGACCGCATCAAGCTGACCAAGAACGACAGCCCCCAGACCCAGGACGGGCAGGGTGCCAAGCATCATTACTTGCCGCTCGGCCTGGTCGCCGAGATCGAGGGCGACACGGTCCGCCTCTCGGCCACCGCGCAGAACGCCGTCGACCAGTTCGAAGAGGCGGAGTGAGCCATCAACCCCTCTCCCCTTGTGGGAGAGGGAGGGGCCCGCGACCGCAGGTCGTGGGAGGGTGAGGGGGCCGTCCATTACGGGCGGCCCTTTCGCATGTGCGCGATCCGCGCGCCGACGACCGCCACGACACCGTCGAGATTGCTCATCACATCGGCATTGGCGAAACGGATCACGTCATAGCCTTCATGTTCGAGGAAGCGGGTTCGTGCGACATCGCTATCCTCTTTCGTCGCATGGTCATCGCCGTCGATCTCGATGATCAGCCGTGCTGCGTGTGAGCAGAAATCGACGTGGTACGGACCCATCGGAACCTGTCGGCGAAACTTCATGGTCGGTAGCAACTCGCGCAGAGCACGCCACAACCGGCGTTCGGGTTCGCCGGCATTCTGGCGCAGTGCACGCGAGCGGGTGACAGTGGTGGCGGGGAGGAGTTGTCGTTTGGTCAGGCCTTGGGCGTTGCCCCTCACCCTTCCCACGACCTTCGGCCGTGGGCCCCTTCCCTCTCCCACAAGGGGAGAGGGAGGCTTGGGGGCGTGAGAGTCCATGACTTCACTTTCCCGTCAGGCTGTTAGCTCACTGACACGCCAGGCATTCGTCATAATCGGTCGTCTCACCGATCTCGAACTTCGGCGCGCTGATGGTGTTGTCCGCCTCGACGCCGCCCGACCCTGCGAACCCGGCGCGCTGCACCGACTTCGACCGGAGATAATAGAGCGACTTGATGCCCAGCTCCCACGCGCGGAAGTGGAGCATCAGCAGGTCCCACTTTTCGACGTCCGCCGGGATGAACAGGTTCAGCGACTGCGCCTGGTCGATATAGGGCGTGCGGTCCCCCGCCAGTTCGAGCAGCCAGCGCTGGTCGATCTCGAACGAGGTCTTGAACGTGTCCTTCTCTTCCTGGGACAGGAAGTCGAGATGCTGGACCGAGCCGCCATGCTCCAGGATCGAGTTCCAGACCGCGTCCGAATTCTTCGACTTCGCGACCAGCAGCTTTTCGAGATAGGGGTTCTTGACCGAGAACGAACCCGACAGCGTCTTGTGGGTATAGATGTTCGCCGGGATCGGCTCGATGCTGCTCTACGCGGTGCTGCACCTGTCCGGTTACGCCGGGATGGAGATGGACCAGATCCGCAACTTCCGCGTCCTCGGCTCGCACACCCACGGCCATCCCGAGATCGCCCCCGAACACGGGATCGAGACCACCACCGGGCCGCTGGGCCAGGGCATCGCCAACGCGGTCGGCATGGCGGTGGCGGAGGCCAAGCTCGCCGCCGAATACGGCCGCGACCTCGTGGACCACCACACCTACTGCATCGTCGGCGACGGCTGCCTGCAGGAGGGCATCGCCCACGAGGTGATCTCGCTCGCCGGCCACCTGCGCC
>JAAIGG010137979.1_pt1 | contig 24764 bp, 19 predicted proteins | sample 6487391 | NCBI WGS metagenome assembly JAAIGG01 (sample SAMN13974130, study PRJNA590717) | phyllosphere metagenome | biome: asymptomatic weeds; feature: pooled weeds collected from a community garden; material: weeds; isolation source: pooled asymptomatic leaves from various weed species from...
CGACTGAGGCTTGTCCTCATATCCAAGGAGAAACACATGGCAAAAGAAGGCTCGGTTGCCCTGAAAGAACGCATCAACGTCACGGTTCGACCCGCCAGCGGCGGTGCCGAGGAAGAACTGGAACTGCCCCTCAAGCTCATGGTTCTTGGCGATTTCACCCAGCGTGTCGACGACCGCAAGCTCGAAGACCGCAAGCCGGTAGCCGTCGACAAGGACAACTTCGATGAGGTGATGGCCAAGCAGCAGCTGGGCCTGACCCTGGCGGTACCCAATCGCCTGCAGGACGACAGCCAGGACGATCTGGCCGTCCAGCTCGACCTCAAGGCCATGGCCGACTTCAGCCCGGCGCGGCTGGTGCAGCAGGTGCCCGAACTCAAGCAACTGATGGATCTGCGCGATGCCCTGGTGGCGCTCAAGGGGCCGCTCGGCAACGCCCCGGCGTTCCGCAGGGCCATCGAGCAGGTGCTCGCCGATCCGGTCGCCCGGGCCACGGTGCTCGGCGAACTCGGCTTGCCGAATCAAGACGTCTGATCAGGAAGATCATCATGACCGCTACCCTGCTCCCGCAACCCGCTGCCGACGTCGCTGAAGACCGTGGCATCCTCGACCGCATCATCGCCGAGACTCGCCTCGCGCCCCACGACGAGGGCTATGGCGTGGCCAAACGCGGCATCTCCGCCTTTATCGAAGAGCTGCTCAAGCCGCAAAACGCCCAGCAACCGGTCAAGAAGGCACTGGTCGATCGCATGATCGCCGAGATCGATGAGAAGCTCAGCCGCCAGGTCGACGAGATCCTCCACCACGCGGAGTTCCAGTCGCTGGAGGCGGCCTGGCGCGGCCTGCACCTGCTGGTGGAGCGCACCGACTTCCGCGAGAACAACAAGATCGAGATGCTCAACGTCTCCAAGCAGGATCTGCTGGAAGACTTCGAGGATTCGCCGGACATCGTCCAGTCAGGCCTCTACAAGCACGTCTATACCGCCGAATTCGGCCAGTTCGGTGGCGAGCCGGTCGGCGCCATCATCGCCAACTACGACTTCGATCCCACCGCACCGGACATCCGCACCCTGCAACAGGTGGCAGCGGTCTCGGCCATGGCTCATGCGCCCTTTATCGCCGCCGCCGGTCCGCGCTTCTTCGGCCTGGAAAGCTTTACCGGTCTGCCCGACCTCAAGGACCTCAAAGATCACTTCGACGGTCCGCAATTCGCCAAGTGGCAGAGTTTCCGCGAGCAGGAAGACGCACGCTATGTCGGCCTGACCTTGCCGCGCTTCCTGCTACGCACGCCCTACGATCCGGAAGAGAATCCGGTCAAGACCTTTGCCTATCGCGAAAACGTCAGCCGGGACCATGCCCACTACCTCTGGGGCAACACCGCCTACGCCTTCGCCACCCGCCTGACCCACAGCTTCGCCACGTACCGCTGGTGTCCGAATATCGTCGGTCCGCAAAGCGGCGGCGCGGTGGAAGACCTGCCGCTGCATCACTTCGAGAGCATGGGCGAGATCGAGACCAAGATCCCCACCGAGGTGCTGATCTCCGATCGTCGCGAATACGAGCTGGCCGATGCCGGCTTCATCGCCTTGACCATGCGCAAGGGCAGCGACAATGCCGCCTTCTTTTCCGCCTGTTCGACGCAAAAACCCAAGTTCTATGGCAACAGCGAAGAAGGTCGGGCAGCTGAGCTGAACTACAAGCTGGGTACCCAGCTGCCCTATCTGTTCATCGTCAGCCGCCTGGCCCACTACCTCAAGGTGCTGCAGCGCGAGCAACTGGGTGGCACCAAGGAGCGCACCGACCTCGAGCTGGAACTCAACAAGTGGATCCGTCAGTTCGTCGCCGATCAGGAAAACCCCAGCGCCGAGGTGCGCGGTCGTCGACCGCTGCGTGCCGCCAGCATCCGCGTCAGCGATGTCGAGGGTAATCCGGGCTGGTTCCGCGTGGGCCTGAGCGTGAGACCGCACTTCAAGTACCAGGGCGCCGATTTCACCCTGTCGCTGGTCGGCAAGCTGGACAAGGAGTAACGGCTCATGAGTTACGGCAGTCTGTTCGAACGCCTGGCCGGTCCGGGCAGCGCGCACAACCAGGGCGCGTCCGCCGACGCCTTGAGCGCCTCGGTGGCCGCCCACCTGGCCAAGATGCTCAGCACCCGTGCCGGCAGCGTCCCGATCCAGGTCGACTACGGACTGCCCGACCTCAATGACTTGCGGCTGTCGCTGCACGACTCGCTACAGCGTGCGCGGCTGGCCATCGAGGCGTTCGTGGCCGCCTACGAGCCGCGCCTGTCCGGTGTGAAGGTGCTGCCGCTGCAGCGGGAAGGCACCACCCTGGCGTTCGCCCTCGAAGGCCAGCTCGAGCTCGACGGCCAGCGGTGCCCCATCCGTTTCACCGCGAGCCTGGATGGCAGCGGCCAGGTCAAGGTCAGCCAGGGATAGGTCCATGTCCTTCAATCACTACTACCAGAGCGAGCTGGCCGAGTTGCGTCAGCTGGGCGCGCGCTTCGCCGAACGCAATCCTGCGCTGGCACCCTTTCTGGGCCAGGCTGGTCAGGATCCAGATGTCGAGCGCCTGCTGGAAGGCTTCGCCTTTCTCACCGGTCGGCTGCGGCAGAAGCTCGACGACGAGTTGCCAGAATTGACCCATTCGCTGCTCAACCTGCTCTGGCCCCATTATCTACGGCCCCTGCCAAGTTGCGCCATCCTCGAATTCGATCCGCTACCAGCACCAGGCGCGGCCATTCAGGTTCCACGTGGAACGGAAGTGGAATCCCGGGCGCTGGACGAGGTGAGCTGCCGCTTTCGAACCTGCTTCACCACCGACGTTCAACCGCTACGCGTGGATGAGCTGAGCCTTGCCCAGCAGGGCAGCGGCGCGCGCCTGACGCTGCGCCTGCAGATCACCGGCAATGGCACCCTGGACACGCTGGACCTGCGTCAGTTGCCGCTGCATCTGGCGGGCGATCGCACGCTTAGTCAGGATCTCTATCTTGCACTGCTGCACAACCTGGCCGGTCTGAGCCTGGTACCCCTGGATGCCGAACGCCAGCCGCTGACTGACCTCCAGGGCAGCGAACTCGTCCTGCCGCTCGCTCGCGACCAGGTCCAGCCGCTGGGCTTCGGCGAAGACGAGGCGCTGCTGCCCTATCCACCCAATGCCTTCCGCGGCTATCGCCACCTGCAGGAATATTTCGCCTTTCCGGAGAAATTCCTCTTCGTCTCGATTCAGGGAATGACGAAGCTGCAGCAACTGGCAGACCCGGTACGCCGCCAGATCCGCGGGCTGGAGTTGCGCTTCGACATTGCCCGGATCGCCCGGCAGCCGCGGCTTCCCCGTCGCGACAACCTGCGCCTGCACTGCGTCCCGGTGGTCAATCTGTTCCGCCATGACGCCCTGCCGATCCGCCTCGACGGCAAGCGCGACGAGTACCCGCTGTTTCCGGCCGGCCATGGTCGCGAACACCTGGGGGTCTTTGCCGTGGAGCGGGTGACCGGCTGGCAACCGGGCGGCCTGGGCCATCGTGACTATCTACCCTTCGAATCCTTTGCCCACGACCTGAGCTTCGGCGGCCAGAGCTGTCGGCCGCACTATGCCGTACGCCAGCGCAGTGCCCTGCTGCACGGCGGCATCGATACCTATCTGGCGTTTGGCGATCCGGGTACCGATCAGGACACCCTGTCTATCGAGCTGACCTGCACCAACCAGAACCTGCCCCAGCGCCTGCGCGCCGGTGATCTGTGCCTGCCCACCGAAAATACCCCGGGTGGCCTGGGCTTTCGCAATCTGGCCGCCCCAACTGCCTGTCATGCGCCGGTGCTGTCCGGCAACCGGCTGTGGCAGCTGGTTTCCAATCTATCGCTCAATTATTTGTCGCTCACCGATGTCGCGGCCCTGCGTACGGTGTTGGCCAGTTACGACCTGCCCAGTCAGCACGACCGGCAGGCCGAGCGCGTCAGTCACCAGCGCCTGGCCGCCCTGCAGGGCATCAGCCATCGCCCGGTGGATCGCCTCTACCGGGGCCTGCCGATCCGCGGTATCGCCACCCAACTGGACATGGATGCCAGCGGCTTTCGCAGCGAGGGCGAGCTGTACCTGTTCGCCAGCGTACTCAACGAGTTCTTCGCGCTCTACGCCAGCCTGAATTCCTTCCATCAACTCAGTGTTCGCAGCCTACAGGGAGAGGTGTATCTATGGACACCGCGCATGGGTCAGCAGCCGCTGATCTGAATCGCTCGGCGCTGTGCCGCGAGATTCGCGAGTACTCGCTGTTCCAGGGTATCGGACAGGTGCTCCTGCAGTTGCAGCGCCTGATGCCGAGTCTCTCGGAGGAGCAGCTCTATGAACGGCTGGAGTTCCACGCCAACCCCAGCCTGGCCTTTCCGGGTAGCGATATCGAGTGCCTGCACTTCGTCGAGGACGCCGACGGGCTGCGCGCCCGCCTGCAACTCAACCTGGGCGCCCTGATGGGCAGCGGTTCGCCGCTGCCGGCCTTCTACAGCGAACAGGCGCTGAGCGATGGCGAACAAGGGCGTACCACCCGCGACTTCCTCGACCTCTTCAATCACCGGCTGCACCGGCTGCTGCTGCCGATCTGGCGCAAGTATCGCTATCACGCCCGCTTCCGGGAAGGCGCGCGTGACGAGTTGTCGGCCCGGCTGTTCAGTCTGATCGGCCTGGGCGACAGCAGCCTGCGCCAGGCGCCGGAGCTGAACTGGAAACGCCTGCTGCCCTATCTCGGCCTGCTCAGCCTCAAGGTGCATTCGGCGACGCTGATCGAAGCGGTGCTGCGCTATTACCTGGAGCAGCCCGAGCTGCAGCTGAAGCAGTGCCTGGAGCGCGCAGTGGTCATTCCCCCAGAACAACGCGCGCATCTCGGGCAGGCCAGCGCCCAGCTCGGAGAGACAGCCGTCCTGGGTGTGCAGGTGCGCGATCGTGGCGGCAAGTTTCGCCTGCACCTGCTCGAACTGGACTGGGAAGCCTTTCATTCATTCCTGCCCGGGGGCAGTCGGTACGCCGCCGTGCGCGCCTTGCTGAATTTCACCCTGCGCGACCAGCTGGACTACGACCTGCGCCTGCATCTGCGGCGGGACGCGTTGCGGCAATGGCGGCTGGAAGCCGTCAGCCCCTGCCGTCTCGGCTGGACCACCTGGCTCGGCCTCGGCCGAGCCAAGGGCCAGGTCACCCTGGCCTGCCACCGTTAATCAAGGACGATCAACATGCTCACCCTGGACCTGAACCTCCTTATCAACAGCCTTTCCGTGACCGCGCGCCAGGACCTGGAACAGGCGGCGCAGCGCTGCGTCCGTCGAGGCGGGCGGCACATCCTGATCGAAGACCTGCTGGCGGTCCTGCTGGAATCCCGCGACGGACTGCTCACTCGCGTGCTGAAAGCGGCTGACCTGGACCCGGTGGATTTCGCCGCGACGCTGCAGCCGCGCCAGGGCAATGGAGAAGGCGGCGACCCGGTCTTCGATCCTGCACTGCTGCTGTGGCTGCAGGATGCCGTGCTGCTCGCCCGTCTCGAACTGGAACAGGCTGAGACCGATAGCGCCGCCCTGCTGCTGGCGTTGTTGCGCCATCCCGAGCGGCTGTTGGGCACAGGTTACGGTCGCCTGCTGGAGCGGGTGGATGCCGCGCAGCTCCTGGACTTCATCAGGGCTCAGCGGCCCGAGGGGTCACCGGTCATCAGCGAGTCCCCTCTGGACCGCTTCACCCATGACCTCAGCGGCCAGGCCCGTGCCGGGCGCCTGGATCCGGTGCTGGGCCGCGAGGCCGAGATCCGGCAACTGGTGGACATCCTCTCGCGGCGGCGCAAGAACAATCCCCTCGTGGTAGGCGAAGCCGGCGTTGGCAAGACCGCCATCGTCGAGGGGCTGGCGCTGCGCATCGCGGCAGGCGAGGTGCCCGACAGTCTGCGCCGTGTGGAAATACGCAGTCTCGATCTCGGGCTGCTGCAGGCCGGCGCAAGCGTCAAGGGCGAATTCGAACGCCGCCTGCAAGGCGTGATCGATGCCGTACGCCAGGCACCGCCCCCCATCATCCTGTTCATCGACGAGGCCCATACCCTGATCGGTGCGGGTGGCCAGCCCGGGGGCTCGGACGCGGCCAATCTGCTCAAACCGGCCCTGGCGCGCGGCGAGCTGCGCACCATCGCCGCCACCACCTGGGGCGAGTACCGGAAGTACTTCGAAAAGGACCCGGCCCTGGCGCGGCGCTTCCAGCCGGTAAGGCTGGACGAATTCGACGTCGCCACCGCCATCACCGTCCTGCGTGGGTTGGCGCCGACCTATGCCGAGGGCCATGGCGTTTATCTGCGCGACGATGCGGTGGTGGCCGCCGCCGAGCTGGCCGCCCGCTATCTGAGCGGGCGCCAGTTGCCGGACAAGGCCGTGGATGTGCTCGACACCTGCTGCGCCCGGGTGCGTATCAGCCTGGCCAGCCCGCCTCCGGCCCTGGATGCCTTGCGCGCACGCCTGGCCGCTACCGAGCGCACGCTCTCCGCCACCCGCCGCGATGCTGATCTCGGTCTGCCCGTCGCGCCCGGCCATCTGGATAGCCTTACCGCCATGCGGGACGCCGAGCACCTGGCAGCCACTGCGCTGCAGGCCGACTGGGAACGCCAGCGAGAGCTGGCCGAGCGCATCCTGACCCTGCGTACGGCCTCGGTCAGCGCTGCGCTGGCAGCGACCCAGGCAGAGCTGGAGCAGCTGCAACGCCAGCATGGGCGCCTGGTCAACCTGGAGGTCTGCCCGCACCTCGTGGCGGAGGTGATCGCGGCCTGGACCGGCCTCCCGGTCGACCAACTCGCCCGTCGCCATGACCAGCGCCTGGCCCGCTTTGCCAGCGATCTACGCGGACGCCTGCGTGGCCAGGAGCAGGCGGTGGTCGCCCTGGATCGCGCCCTGCGCGCAGCCGCGGTGGGTCTGAACGCTCCCGAGGCGCCGGTCGGCGTCTTCCTGCTGGTCGGCCCCAGCGGGGTCGGCAAGACCGAGACCGCCCTGGCGCTCGCAGAATTGCTCTATGGCGGAGAGCGCTTTCTCACCACTCTCAACCTGTCGGAATTCGCGGAAAAACATAGCGTGTCGCGCCTGATCGGCGCACCGCCCGGCTATGTCGGCCATGGCGAAGGAGGTCTGCTCACCGAGGCCGTGCGCCGCCAGCCCTATTCGGTGGTCTTGCTGGATGAAGTGGAAAAAGCGGATCCCGAGGTACTCAACCTCTTCTACCAGATCTTCGACCGTGGCCAGGCCACCGACAGCGAGGGCCGGCAGATCGACTTCCGCAACGTGCTCTTCCTGCTGACCTCCAATCTGGCCAGCGGCGAGATCCAGCGGTTGTGCGCCGACGTACGTCCGGACGTGGCCCAACTGACCGAGGCGATTCGCCCCACCCTGACAGGCCACTTCAAGCCTGCCCTGCTGGCGCGGATGCGCGTGGTGCCCTACTACCCGCTAGATGCCGAGCTGCTGCGTGAGCTGATCGTGCTCAAGCTCGAACGACTCGGCGTCCGGCTGGCCGCCCGCCAGGTCGCCTTCAGCTATGCCCCGGCCCTGCTGGAGGACCTGGCGGCACGTTGCTTGGACGCCGACAGTGGTGCTCGCCGGATCGACCTACTCCTGGAGCAGCGAGTGCTACCGCTGCTTACCGACCAGTTGCTCGACGCCCTCGCCCGTGGTCAGACGCCAGGGCGGCTGCACCTCACCTGCAACGACCAGGGTGATTTCCGCTGTGAGGTGGCGGCATGATCCCGTCCCCCGCGCCAGAAGCCATGCTGCCCCTGTTCATCGCGCTCGGCCAGCACGAAGACCCCGCCCAACTCGCCCTCGGCCTGGTGGAAGGCATCCAGCGTCTGGCCCGGCTCGACCTGGTGCAGTACTACCGTCTGGACGCCACTCATACCCAACTGGTGTGCCTGGCACAAAGTCTGGACAGCACCGCCGCCATGGCCGGTAACGCCCTGCCGCTGGAGCAGGAGAGTCTGCTGCACTACTGCCTTTCGCAGAATCGCAGCCTGCACCTGCGTGAACTGGACCCGCTGCTGCATACCACTACCTTCCTGCCTGGCGACGGCTGGCGCAGCCTTGGTTGCCTACCCCTGACTGGCCCGTCGGGCAGCGTCGAGGGTCTGCTGGTACAGGCCAGCCGCTGCCGCCGCGAACTGGAAACCCATGCAGAGGTACTGACACCGCTCGGATGCTTCGCCCTGGCGCAGAGCCAGCTGCTAGAGCGCGCCCAGACTCAGCCATTGGGCGCCGTAACGGAAAGGCCAACGTCACCGGCAGTGGGCGATGGCTTCGGCATGCTTGGCGATAGCGGCGCCATGCGGCAGGTCCATCGCTTGATCGGCAAGATACTGCACAGCCCCATCACCGTGCTGCTGACCGGTGAAACCGGCACCGGCAAGGAACTGGTGGCCCGGGCCATCCACGAACGGGGCTCGCGACGGACCCAGCCCTTCGTGGTGCAGAACTGCGCGGCGCTGCCCGAGCACCTGCTGGAAAGCGAGCTCTTCGGCTATCGCAAGGGCGCCTTTACCGGTGCCGAGCGCGATCGCGCCGGTCTGTTCGATGCGGCCAATGGCGGCACCCTGTTTCTCGACGAGATCGGTGATATGCCGCTGACCTTACAGGCCAAGCTGCTGCGCGTGCTGCAGGAAGGCGAGGTCCGCCCGCTGGGTAGTGCCGAAACCCACAGGGTCGACGTACGCATCGTTGCGGCGACCCATCGTCAACTGGTGCGGCTGGTCGAGCAGGGCACCTTTCGTGAGGATCTCTACTATCGCCTCACTCACTTTCCCATTCAGCTGCCGCCCCTGCGCGAGCGCGGCGAGGACCTGCCGCTGCTGGCCCGGCACTTCGCCGACCAGGCCTGCGCATGCCTGCAGCGGTCACGTTGTCGCTGGTCCAGCGCCGCCCTGGACCTGCTGGCGGGCTATGCCTTTCCCGGCAATGTCCGCGAACTCAAGGGGCTGGTGGAGCGCGCCGTCCTGTTGTGCGACGGCAACGAGCTGTTGCCCGAACACTTTGCCATCCGCTCCGCCGCCCTGACCGGCAATGCCGGCAGCCTGACCTTGCGTGAGCGCCTGGATCAGCTCGAACGCGGCCTGCTGATGGACTGCCTGCGCAAGAACCGCGGCAACCAGACCCAAACTGCCCAGGAATTGGGACTGCCGCGCCGCACCCTGCTCTATCGCCTGCAGCGACTGAGCATCCGCAGCGCCGATCTGCAACTTTCCTAGAGGAACGCCCCATGCCTGCGCTACTTCGCTCCCTGTTGCTGCTGACGTTGCTCGCCCTGGCCGCCTGCACCTCGTCGCCCGGGGATCTGCAGGACTATCGCCCCCTGGGCGAACCCCAGACACCCCACCGCCTCACCTAGGACAGGACAAGACCATGGAACTGGTATTCGATCTGGTCGGCAGTCGAGCGCACGCCCCCGGACTGCTCACCCAAAAGACCTTTCGCCACGTTGGCGGACTCATCGGCCGCAGCGAAGACTGCGACTGGTACCTGCCCGATCCGCAGCGGGTGCTGTCCAGTCAGCACGCCCGCATCAGCTACAGCGAAGGCGACTACTTTCTCACCGACCTGAGCAGCAATGGCGTCCAGCTTGCCGATGGTCAGCGTCTGACCAAGGGCGAGCCTTGGCGGATCCAGCATGGCCAGACCTTCGCCCTAGGCACCTTCGCCCTCGCTGCCCGCCTGATTCGCGATCCGGCCGGGTTCGCCGACGATTTCCAGGTCCCCACCAGTGCCCCTGGACTGATCCCGGACGACGCCTTTCTCGAACTGGATCCGTTGCAGGCGCTGGAGCGTCGCGATCCTCACGGCATCGACGAGCTCGAGGGTCTGGATCCCTTCGCCACTGACATTACTCGCAGCGACTATGCCCGGGTCGATCTGGACAGCCTGGGCATTCCTGCTCTGGTAGAGCACAGCGCTCCGGCTCCGGTCGAGCGCCCGGCGGCGGCTCCGCAGCGCCAGACACCAACGTTCTGGAAGGCCTTCGGGGCGGCCCTGGGTCTGGAGCTTGCCGACCTCGACCACGAGGCGCGTGAAACCCTGGCACTCGAGGTCGCGCGCCTGCTGCGCCTGGCGACCCAGGGCCTGCACGGCTGCCTGCGGACCCGCAACGAAACGCGCAATGAACTGCGGCTGCCGCTTACCACGGTACAGAGCAGCGGCAACAACCCCTTGGCCTTCGCGGCCGACGGCGACGCGGCCTTGAGTCAGTTGTTGCGCCCCAGCGCTTCCGGCCAGCTCACCGCGGACCAGGCTCTGCTTCGTGCCTGCCGCGAACTTCAGGCCCATCAGGTCGGCCTGGTCGCGGCCAGTCGCCAGGCGGTGCTGGCCACCCTTGAACAGCTGGCACCGGCCCAGTGCGAAGCCCGCCTTGAGCGTGACGGCCGACGCCTGCGCTGGGGGCGCGATGCCAGACTCTGGCGTGCCTGGCAGCGCCAGTATCGCGAGCTGCGCCAGGACGACGACTGGCGCGAACGGCTGTTCGCCAAGGACTTCGCCCAGGCCTACACCGAGCAGGTCCGCCTCATCGCCACCCTCAACCCGACCCAGCAAGGACGCTGATATGAACACCCTATTACGCCTCGGCGCGCTCGGCCTGGCCCTGCTGCTAGGTGCCTGCACCAGCCCCAGGGCACCTGATCCGACCCGCCTCGACCTGACCCTGAAGGGCGGTGAGGACCTCAATCCCGACCTCAACGGCCGGCCCTCGCCGCTGGTGGTGCGCCTTATCGAACTGAAGAATCCGGTCGGCTTCGAAAATGCCGAATTCTTTTCCCTCTATGAAAACGCCAAGCAGACCCTGGCTCCCGACTGGGTCGCCGAGGAAGAAGTCGAGCTACGGCCCGGTGAGTCACGCGAACTCAAGCTGAGGGTGCAGGACGCCAGCCGCTACGTCGGCATCTATGGCGCCTACCGCAACCTGGGCGGCAGCCAGTGGCGGCAGGTCATCCAGCTCAGGCCCGCGGCGCTGGCGCAGATCCGCCTGGATTTCACGGCGGATGGCATCCAGGCCGCTCCGCCGATCAAGGAGTAGGCCATGCAGCAACTCAAGGTGATCTGGCAGGAAGGCATGCTGCTGCGGCCGCAGCACTTCCAGCAGAACGACCGCTATCACGCCCAGCAGCTGCAGATTCGTACCCGTCGCCTGGGCGAGCCGGCATGGGGCTTTTTCGAGCTGACTCTCGATCGCCAATTCCTCGCCATGGGCAAGGTAGTGGTCAGCCAGGCCAGTGGCATCCTGCCCGATGGCACCCTCTTCGAATTGGGCGCCGACGGCGAGCCCCTGGCTCTCGATGTACCGGCCAATACCCGCGACAGTGCGGTCTGGCTGGCGCTCCCCCTGACCAGCGGCCAGCGCCTGGAGAGCCGTCCAGTCGACCAGGACGACGTCATCGCCCGTTACCTGAGCGTCGACAGCGAGATCGCCGACTCCCATGCCGGTTTCGGCGAGCGGGGGGCGGTCACCTGCGGACGTCCCGATTTCCGGCTGCTGCTCGATAGCCATCCGCGACTGGACGCCTATGTCCGCCTGCAGGTCTGTCAGCTGCTGGAAACGGCGCCAGACGGCAGCCTGGAGCTGGATACCGCCTTTACCCCCAGCGTCATCCAGGTGCGGGCGGCCGAGCCTCTGCTGGCGGGTCTCAAGGAGGTCGCCTCCCTGCTCGCCCATCGCGGCGAGGTACTTTCTCAACGCCTGCGCCAGGCTGGCAGCCTGGGCACCGCGGAGATCGGTGACTTCCTGCTGCTGCAACTGGTCAATCGCCATGAAGCGGTTCTGCGCCACTGCCTGGACTATGAACAACTGCATCCACGCAGCCTCTTTCGCGAACTGCTCGCCCTGCACGGAGAGCTGGCCACCTTCGCGGCTGCCGACCGGCGTCCTGCACTGGACCTTCAATATCGCCACGCCGATCAGGCCGGCAGCTTCGCACCGCTGTTCCAGGCCCTGCGCCAGGCACTGTCCATGGTGCTCGAACAGCATGCCCTGCCACTGCCCCTGCAACAGCGCCAGTACGGCATCCAGGTCGCGCCCCTGCAGGACCACGGTCTGCTGGCCAACGCCAGCTTCGTGCTCATCGCCGGGGCCGAGTGCAGCACCGAGGAATTGCGTCAGCGCCTGCCGGCGCACCTCAAGGTGGGACCGGTGGAGCGCATCCGCCAGCTGGTGAATCTGCACCTGCCAGGGCTCGCCCTCAAACCGCTGCCGGTCGCGCCGCGTCAGCTGCCCTTCCATACCGACAAGGCCTATTTCGCCCTCGAACTCAGCGCCACCGACATCGCCCAGCTCGAGCAATCCGGTGGCTTCGCCTTTCATGTCTCCGGCGCCTTTCCGGGCCTCGACCTCGCCTTCTGGGCGATCAGGAGCTAAGCATGCAGACCGCAACCGACGCAGGCCGGGACGACAGGACCGTGGTGCTCCGTCGCCACGCCCAGGGGCCGGACACACCGCGCAGCCCGCTCACCGACTTTGCCGAGCCACCACGCTACGCCCAGCTGGAGGAACGCATGGTCCAGGCGGCACGCCTGCGACCGGGCGAGACCCTGAATCTGAGCATCAATCCCATGATAGGCGCTGCCGCGCCACTGCTCTCCGAGGTGGTGCGCCTGCGCCAAAGTTACGCCGTGGAAGACCTGCATGTGCTCAAGGAGCGCCTGGCCGCCAGCCTGCGGCTGTTCGAACAGCGTGCCCTGGCCAGCGGGCTGGACAGCGGTGAGGTCATGGCCGCCCGCTATGCCCTTTGCACCACGGTCGACGAGGCGGTGGTCACCACCCCCTGGGGCAATGCCGGTGACTGGTCGCAGCTCAGCCTGCTGAGCAGCTTTCACAACGAGACCTTTGGCGGCGAGAAGTTCTTTCTGCTGCTCGAACGCCTCAGTCGCAATCCAGCCAAGCACCTGGCTCTGCTGGAGCTGCTCTACCTCTGCCTGGCGCTGGGCTTCGAAGGCAAGTATCGGGTGCTGCCGCGCGGCATGCTCGAACTGGAAGCCATCCGCGACAGCCTCTATCGGCAACTTCGCCAGCTGCGCGGGGATGTGCCGCGCGAGTTGTCGCCGCACTGGCAGGGACTGGATGCCCGGCCACGACGGCTGGTCCGCCTGGTGCCCTGGTGGCTGGTCGCGCTGTGCACCCTGATCTGCCTTGCCAGCCTCTATGGCGGTTTCAGGCTGGCGCTGGAACAACAGCGCGACGGCCTGCTGCAAGGCTATCCGGGTGGTCCTGCGGTCACCGCGCCAGCGGCCGCCCCACCCCACTCCTGATACGGAAGCGCACCCATGAAAGGATTCATCATTGCACTCGGACGCATGCTGCGCCGTCCCTGGACCTGGACGCTGCTCGTGACCCTGGGTCTGGGCGGTCTGGTCTGGACCCTTGGTCCTCTGCTGGCCTTTGCCGGCCACAGCCCCTGGGCCTCGGTCACCCACCGCCTGGCCACCCTCTGCGGTCTGTTCCTGGGCTGGGGCCTGGTCATGGCGCTGCTGCAGGGCTGGCAGCAGCGCAAACAACGGCAGCGTCTCGCCACCGAAGCGGGCCAGCACGATCAGCTGCGCGCCGAGCGCATCGACGACGAGGCCCACGAACTGGAGTCCCGCGCCCGTGACGCCTACCGCACCCTGCATGGCGCCGGCCTCTATCGGGGCCGCAGCCAGCGCTGGCGGCGCGAACTGCCGCATTACCTACTACTGGGGCCGGAGGGTGCCGGCAAGACCTCGTTGCTGGATTTCTCCGGTCTGGAATTCCCGCTCAATACAGAGCGTTCCCGGTTGACCCGCGATGTCAGCGGCACCCGTCACTGCGACTGGTACTTCGCCGAACAGGGGGTGCTCCTGGACACCGCCGGCCGCTACCTGACCCAGGGCGACGCTCCAGTGGACAGCAGTGCCTGGCAGACCCTGCTGCAACTGCTACGGCGCCAGCGGCGAACGCACCCGCTCAATGGGATTCTCATTGCTATCCCGGTAGCGCAGTTAGCCATTGGCAACGAAGTCGCCCAGGAAATCCTGGCACGTCAAGTACGCGCCCGCCTGCACGAGGTGGCTCGCGAGCTCAAGGTCGAGGTCCCCGTCTATCTGGTGCTGACCCAGGCGGATCACCTGCCTGGCTTCGACGCCTTCTTCGACGGTCTTTCTCGCGAGGAAAATGAGCAGGTCCTGGGCACCACCTTTCGTGAAGCCCAGAACGGTACCGATCCCGGAGTGCTGCGCCAGGAATTCGAGGAACTGCTGCGCCGCCTCAACAGCCAGGTCATCCCGCGTATCCATCAGGAGCGCGACGGCCAGCGCCGCGGCCAGATCCTCGACTTCCCACATCAGCTGGGTCGTCTGGGCGATGGCCTCGCCCTCTTCGTCGAATTGGCCTTCGCGGGCAATCGCTACCAGCGCGCGGCCCAGTTACGCGGGTTCTACCTGACCAGCACCCCGGCGCTAAGCCAGCCACTCGACGCCCAGACCCAGGGCATCGGCGATCAGCTCGGTCTGCCCAGCAGCCTGCTGCCCCAATACCGTAGCGGCCAGCCACGTTTCATCCGCCAGTTGTTCAGTCGCGTGATCTTTCCCGAGGCGGCTCTGGCTGGCCTGGACCAGCGCGAGCTGCGCCGCCTGAGCTGGGGGCAGCGGGGTCTCTATGCCGCAGCCCTGGCCGGCCTGGCCTTGGGTGCGGCGCTCTGGACCAGCAGCTTCGCCGGCAATCACGCGCGACTGGAGCGCCTGCGCGACCTGGTGCAGCACGGTGTGCAAGCGCGCAGTCAGCTCAAGGCCGACGCCGATGCCCGTGCCGTGCTGCCGATACTGGACAACGCCTATGCCGGCACCCAGGTCTTTCCAGCCGCAGACGCTACGCCGCTGCGCGAACGCACCGGGCTCTATCAAGGAGAGGCCGTACGCCCAGTCACCGAGGCAGCCTATCACCAGGCCCTCGACAACTATCTGCTGCCGCGGCTCAAGGCGCAGCTGGAAGAGCGCATCCGTGGCAGCCTCGGCGACCGGGAGCGGCTGATCGGTCACCTGCGGGCTTACCTGATGCTGCAACTGCCCGAACGCCGCGACGCCCGCACCCTGCGCGATTGGGCCGCCGCCGACTGGTCTCAGCGCTATCCGGGTGACGCCCTCACCCAGAACAGTCTGGATACCCATCTGGCGCGCTTGCTGGAGCAGGGCTTTGGCGCCTATCCGGTGGATACCCAGCTGGTGACCCAGGCGCGCCAGGTACTGCGCAGCGAATCCCTGGCCGCGGTGGTCTATCGCATCCTGCGCGACCAGGCCAGCGGCCTGCCGATCTATCGGCTGAGCCAGCAGCTGGGCGCCCAGGCGCTGGCCTTCGAAGGCGCCGACTACCCCATCCCCGGGTTCTATACCCGTCAGGGCTATGCGCAGACCTTTTCCACCCAGGGCCTGGCCGTGATCCAAGAGCTGGCCGCCGACAACTGGGTGCTGGGCGATGGCGACGGCATCACCGGCATGGACCTGCGCCACCTGCAAGTGGAACTCGAGCAACTCTATTTCCGCGACTACGCCAATCAGTGGAGCGATGCGCTCGCCCGGATCACGCTGCAACCCGTGGGCGACGCCAACCAGGGCGCCACCCTGCTGGCCGGGCTCACCTCGGCCAACTCGCCGCTCTTGCAGCTCCTGACCGAAGTCCGCAACAACACCCGCCTCGCCGCGGCGGCCAGCCAGGGTGAAGCCCTGCCGGACACCGCGCGCCGCAGCCTGCAGAGCCGCTTCGAGAATCTGCATCGGCTGCTCGACGACCAGGGCGCTGCAGTGGCCGACCTTGCTCCGGCCATGGCGGCACTCAATGACCTCCAGCAACAACTGGCAGGCCTGGCCCACGCCAGCGCTCCGGAGCAGGCCGCCTTCGAACTGGCCAAGGCGCGCATGGCCGGCAACCGCGACGCACTCAACAGCCTGCGTAATGCCGCCGGCCGGCTGCCCACCCCGGTCAACGGCTGGCTCGGTCTGCTGGTCGACGACAGCTGGAATCTGATCCTGGCCGGCGCCTACGACTACATCAATGGGCGTTACCAGAGCGAACTGCTGGCGAGCTATCGCAACGGCCTGGACAGGCGTTACCCGTTCAAGGCCGACAGCGAAAGCGATGTCTCTCTGGTCGATTTCCGCGAATTCTTCAAGGCCCAGGGTATCGCCGACAGCTTTTTCGAGACCTATCTGAAGCCCTTCGTGGTTCGCGGCGAGAGCGACGCCTATCGCGCGCGCAGCATTGATGGCCACAGCCTGCCGCTGTCTCGGGACTTCCTCGCCCAGATGAGCCGCACCCAGCAGATCAGGCGCGGCTTCTTTGCCGAGAATCCGGCCGAGCCCGGCATCGTCTTCAAGCTCGAGCCCTATTCGCTGGATCCAAGCCTGACCCGCGCCGACCTCAATATCGGCAAGGAGCGTCTGGAATACCGCCATGGCCCCATCGTCGCCGCCACCTTTCGCTGGCCGCAGAACGATGCCTTGAGGACGACCCTGGTCCTGGAGGAGCTGGGTGGGCGCCGCGTGGGCCTGGAGCAGGACGGTAGCGCCTGGTCGCTGTTCCGCCTGCTGGATCGCATGAAGCTGCAACAGCACAGCGCCCGCGACGTGCTGCTGGTACAGGCCGACCTGGAGGGCCGCCATGCCGGCTATCTGCTGTCCAGTCAGCGTTCGCCCAACCCCTTCGACGTGGCCACCCTGCGCGGCTTCAGGCTGCCGGAGCGACTCTGATGACGACGGCCCTGAGCATTGCCCGTACCCATCCGGGCAAGGTACGCGCCCATAACGAAGATGCCCTGCTGGAGCGCCCCAACGACGGCCTTTGGGCGGTGGCCGACGGCATGGGCGGCCATCAGGACGGTGCGCGCGCCAGTCGCCTGGCTATCGAGCGCCTGGCCGAGACGCCCTTAAGCGGTGGGCTCGACCAGCGTCTGGAACAGGTGCGCCGAGTGCTCCACGACATCAATCGACGACTCACCCAGGATCTCACGGTACTGGCCGAAGGTCCCGAGCGTCTGATCGGCACCACGGTCGTGGCGCTGGTGGTCAGTGGAGGCGAGGCGGCCTGCATCTGGGCGGGTGACAGTCGCGCCTATCTCTGGCGTGGCGACCGGCTCTACCAGCTGACCCGCGACCATCGCCTGCTGGAGCGCCTGATCGATGTCGAAGGCCTCAGTCCCCGCCAGGCAGCCCGCCATCCGGGTGCCCGCGCCCTGACCCAGGCGCTGGGTGCCCGGGAGGCCTTGGCCCTGGACATCGTCCGCTTCGAGTTGCAGCCCAGTGACCGCCTGCTGTTGAGCAGCGACGGCCTGCACGATGCCCTGGAAGAGCGCGCCCTGGGCGCCGCACTCTCGCTGCCCTCGCCCGCCCTGGCCCTGGAGCGCCTGCTCGACGGCGTGCTCCAGGGCCCCGCGCGCGACAACCTCACCGCCATCGTCATCCATCTTCGGGAGGCTGCATGAATCTTCAGGATCCAGCCGTCGACGGTCTCACCCACTTCGCCTTCGCTTCTCCCAGCACGACGGCTGCTACCCGCCAGCTGGCTCCACTGCCCGATGTGCTGGGCGGCCGCTATCGACTGGAAAGCCTGCTGGGCATTGGCGGGATGGGCGCCGTCTACCGCGCCCGCGACCTGTTACGCGAGCAGTATGGCGATCCTGCACCCCAGGTCGCGATCAAGGTGCTCAACGACGACTTCGCCGAGTACGGCGATGCCAACGCCCTGCTCTATGGGGAGTTCGCCCTGACCGTACGGCTGCGCCATCCGCATATCGTTCGCCTGCATGGTTTCGAGATCGACCCTGGCAGCGAGCGCGCCTTCATAACCCTTGAGCTGTTGCGCGGCCCAACGCTCGATGCCCTGCTCTGTGACCGTCCCGAGGGACTCGACTGGACCGAACTGCAGGAGATCGCCCTGCCGCTGCTGGATGCCCTGCAGTTCGCTCACGCCAACGGCGTCCTGCATGGCGATCTCAAGCCCAGCAACGTGATCCTCACGGAGAGCGGTCTGCGCCTGTTCGATTTCGGTCTTGGTCAGCCCTGCGAAGACCTGCTGCCCGGCCTGCCGCGGTTGAGTCGTGGACGCTTCAATGCCTGGACGGTGCGCTACGCCGCGTTCGAATTGCTCGAAGACGGACGGCTGACCCCAGCGGGCGATCTCTATGCCTGCGCCTGCGTGCTCTATGAACTGGCAACCGGCAAGCATCCCTATCGCCGCCTTAGCGCCAAGCAGGCACGCAGCCTGCAAATCGAACCCGAACGGCCAGCGGCCATGCCTACCGACGCCTGGCAGGTGCTTCGCAAAGCCCTGGAAATCGATCCCGCCCGCCGCCAGCAGGACCTTGGCGAGTGGCGCACCGCGTGGCAGGCGCCGGCGCCTCCGCAGCCGTGGTGGCAGCGTCTGCTCTCGCGTTCCACGTGAAACCTCTCACTGTCAGGAAGACACTCCATGTTCAGCCCCGCCAATGCTCCGCGCTTCACCCTGACCCTGCCGGGCCTGGTCCATGACTTTCAGGTGCTGGCCTTCCATGGGCAGGAAGCCCTCAACGAACCCTATCGTCTGCAGGTGGAAGTCGTCAGCGAAAAGCCCGACTGGGCCCTGGAAGACCTGCTCAACCGTCCCGCCTGGCTTGGCCTGGGTCCTATGGAGGTGGGCCTTCACGGGCTGCTGGGCGCCATCGTTCAGGGTGACTCAGGACGACGCCTGACCCGCTATCGTCTCGAACTGGTTCCCCGTCTGACCTATCTGGCCCGGCGTACCAACTCGCGGATCTTCCAGAACCTCGCGGTGCCCCAGATCCTCGCCAGGTTGCTCGAAGAGCATGGGATCCTGGAAGGTGCCTATCGCCTGGCACTTGGCCCAACGCCCTATCCTGCGCGCGACTACTGCGTGCAGTATGGCGAGAGCGATCTGCACTTCCTCAATCGCCTGTGCGAGGAAGAAGGCATCCACTACCACTTCGAGCACCGACCTGACGGCGCCGTGCTGGTGTTCGGTGATGACGCCACCAGTTTTCCCCGTCTCGCCGCCACGCCCTACCATCCAGCCAGCGGTCAGGTCGCCGATCATCCCGTCGTGCGCGGACTCGAAGTCGGAGTCCAGACCCGCAGCACCCAGCTGATCCTGCGCGATCAGGATCCCCTGCAGCCCCGGCTGCGCCTGGAAAGCCGCACCGACCTCGAACAGCAGCCGACCTTGGAAAGCTACCGTTTTCCTGCCGGCTTTCGCGATCGAAATCGCGGCAAGCAGCTCAGTGCCCGCGGCCTCGAGGCGTTGCGCGTCGACAGCCAGACAGCCCAGGGCCACGGCGATCAGCCGCGTCTGGCCAGCGGTCATTTCCTACCCCTGACCGAGCATCCCCGCGCAAGCTGGAACCAGTTGTGGCTGCTCACCCGTATCGAGCATCAGGGCCGCCAACCCCAGGTGCTGGAAGAAGGCCTGGGCACCCCTGCACTGCTGAGGCTGCCAGACGACGATGGCTGGAGCCAGGGGTACCGCAATCGTTTCCACGCCATTCCCTGGCAACTGCCCTTTCGCCCCCTGCCCCGTCATCCCAAGCCACGCCTGCTCGGCCAGCAGAGCGCCGTGGTCACCGGCCCGGCTGGGGAAGAGATCCATTGCGATGCCCTGGGTCGGGTCAAGGTCCAGTTTCATTGGGATCGTGAAGGGCAGGCAGACGAACGCACCAGTTGCTGGCTACGGGTAGCCAGCAACTGGGCCGGTAATCGCCAGGGTGCCCTGGCCATCCCGCGGATCGGCATGGAAGTTCTGGTGAGCTTTCTCGAAGGGGATCCCGACCAGCCCCTGATCCTTGGCTGCCTGTACCACGCCGAGCATCAGCCACCGGTACAACTACCCAGGGACAAGACCCGGAGCACCTTCAAGAGCCTGAGTAGCCCAGGCGGCCAGGGCTACAACGAACTGCGCATCGAGGATCGCCAGGGGCAGGAGGAAATCCACGTCCATGCCCAGCGCGACTGGGATGAACACATCCGCCACGACCACCGTAGCGAGATCGGCCACGAGCGCCATCAGCGTATCCATGGCAACAGCCACAGTGAGCTGCACGCCGAAGAGCACCGCCTCGTCCATAGCCTGCGCAAGGTCGAGGTCAAGGCCAGCGATCACTTGCTGATCGGCGGCAGTCAGCATCTCAAGCTGGGCAGCGGCCAGTTCGTCGAGGCCGGCCAGGAAATCCATATCAAGGCGGGTGATCGTGTCGTCATCGAGGCCGGCACCGAACTTACCCTGACTGCCGGTGGCAGTTTCATCAAGCTCGACCCCAGCGGTATCACCTTGGTCGGTCCCCTGGCTCGCCTGAATGCCGGCGGCGCACCCGGCAAAGGCTCGGGCATCGCCCTGCAGCGACCGCGAGCACCAGGTACCACCCAGCCGGGCACGGCTGGCGATTCAAACCAGCTAGCGCTTGCCAACGAACCGCAGCACCAGGATGCAAAGCCCCAGCGGATGCTCCATTTTTCCGTCTGACCCGGCCACTCAAGGACCTGCCGCGACGACGCGGCCTCTGCAAAGGACAGCAGCATGACCACCAACCCCACAGCACCCCAGCCCAAGGTGGAAAACTGGGCCTATCCCTTCAAGGCGAAAGGCGGCCAGGACGTCACCGATCCCCAGCTCTATCAGCAGGCACTCGCCCATGCCCAGGGTGGTACCTATCTGTTGGGTAGTAATGGCCTCTGGCACGGCGGTATCCACTTCGACGAAGGCACCTCAGCCTTTCTGGATCAGTCTCGCATTCACTGCATCGCGGACGGCGAGGTGGTCGCCTATCGTATCGACGACAGGGTTCATCGCTTCGCGCCCGAGGCGGATTCGGAGGGCAAGACCTACTCCACCAGCTTCGTCCTGATACGTCACCGTCTGGAAGCTCCGCAGTTGCCCAACGGCACCGAAACGCCTCCCTCGCTGGTCTTCTTCAGCCTCTACATGCACCTGCTGGACTGGGCCGGCTACGAAGCCAAGCCCACCCTGCCCCGACCGGCCTTCTGGGGTAATGATCGCTATCGTGTACGGACCCAGGGGGGCAAACTCAATGTTCGCCAAGAGCCGCGCGCTAATGCGCCAGTCCAGGCCGAACTCGCCAGCGGTAGCCGGATACGGATTGCCGGAAATGGCGAGTGGTGCCAGATCATCGAGATCCTCGATAACGGCTTGACCCTTCGCCCCAGGCGTACCCAAACCGGCCTGGGCTACGTCGCGCGCCGCTACCTCGAACCGGAAGCCGCGCCCAAGGCACAGAACACCGTAGTTGTCCTGGACCAGCCCTTTCCCATCAAGGCCGGCGCTCTGCTCGGCCACCCAGGCCTATACGAAGGTCGGCAGCAGACCCACCTCGAGACCTTCAGCTGCGACGACGTTCCCGCCTTCATTGAGCGCAGCCGGGCCTGGGCTGCTCGTTTGCCGGAAAGCGAAAGAACCCTGCTGAAAATCCATGCTGGCGCCAGCAAGCTGATCACCCACCGCTCCAATATCGATGCCAACCATCCGCCGCGGATTAGTGATCCAGGCGTACAGGTGGGCGTGGACCTCATCCTCAGCCAGGCTCAACTGGAGACCTTGCCCGCTACCGACAAGGTCGTCGTACCCGCACGAAACGAAGGTGGCATTTGCACGCCGGAAGTGCGCTGGTGGCATCTGAAGGATCGACTGGCGGATGGTGAAGGGAAACCCATTGATGGATGGATTTGCGAGCAGGAGTTGATTACTAGCAGACATAGTCCGTGGGAGTGGGTTGACTATAAGACTTTAGTAGACAATGTTACTCCAGCAGCAAAACTTGCGCGCCACTTAAACACAGCTGAATCCTTTTCTTATGAAGAAAAAAGAGAATTTGAAAATTTAATTAGCGAAGCCTCCTTAGATCCAACCAGAAAAGAAATTGAAAGTATCCTAAGAAAACAGGACACAGAGAGCAACTCACATTCTTATAAACCCACAAGCTATAAAAAACTCTCACCATACCAAGCTATTTGCAGATTAGCTGTAAGACATAGAACAGAGTGGATCTACGAACCAAATTATTGGGATGATCTAGATAAGCTAGTCGGGAACTTTAAAGAAAATCCGAATTTTGCATGGCAGCAGGAGAAGAGCAAAATAGAAACGATTAGCTGGTGGAGCCAAGTAGCCAGCACAATTCGAACACATATAAAAGATCCGTGGCATTTTCATCCTATAATCCTAATAGAAGCCACACAAAGCGATATGAGAGAACTGAGAGTTCGCGCCTTTATCAGAATGATCAGAGTTGGCGAGGGGACCTCTGGAAAGTCTGGTTACGAAAAACTTTTCGGCGGACAGTCCTTTATAAAGGATTATTCGAAAAACTTCGACAACCATCCAAATATAAAAATAAGGAGACAGGGTTATATATCTTCAGCGGCAGGCGCCTATCAAGTGATGGCGTATACTTGGAACGACAAAGCCATGATAAGAATCCGCGAGAAACTACAGATCAAGGATTTTACACCCGAATCTCAGGACCGGTTTTGCATTGCTCTATTAAGATACAAAATACGATCAAATCCACTTCTAACGATTTGCGATGGAAAAATCGAAGAAGCCATAAAGAAATGCAGTACTGAATGGGCAAGCTTGCCGACTAGCCCTTATGGCCAGCCTGTGAAAACTATGGAAGAGTCTCTCAAGAGCTATGAAATTTTTCTAAAAGAAGAAATTGAAGGCCGAACAGAACTCTATTTAAGGAAAGGTTTTTTGAGTACCTACTTATGAAAAAAATCATCACCAAAAGCATCAAATTACTATTTCTCACTATACTTTTTAGTGCTTATTCTCTATCAAATGCAGATGAGAAAAATGAGTTTACGGGTCATTGGTCACCTGACTGCGAGGCCCTGCAAGGATTTCAGATAGTTAGCCATAAAGCTGCTGAACTGGAAGTCAACTCCAATCAAATTTATATAAAGACCAAGCTTGCCACTGAAAAAAACGATACAGCTGTTTATTTTGACGAAGTATTGGATCTGGGTTCAGGGGGAATGCAGCTTGACTGGGAAAATTTCTCAAAAGACAAAGCTATCGGCAAAATAAAAAGCTGGTCAGATGAAGAATTTATCTTTGAGTGGGTCGGTTTTTACAATAAAAGAAGCAGCACGACATACTGGAAAGAAAATCCTGATTTTTTCCAAAAGAAAAAAATCGTGTTTTATAAATGCCCACGCTAACCATAAGTGACAACCCCGATTGATAGCTCGTTATGCGCATTCATCTATAGCGAAAGAAAGCTTCAAAGGACTTATCTAATTACTTAGAGTTAATTCAAAGTGACGGCAAACCAAATGCACTCCATCCTACTCGCAGGAAAGCCAAGAAATCGCGAAAAATAAAGCCATCAAGTCAATTATTAACGCTTCCTCAAACACATATACCTGAGTATATTTTAACTTTTCTTGCTTTCACATACGCAGGCGCTGCAACTCAAGAAGCAGCTGCTCGCACAGACAATGGACTTTGCCTACACGAGGAAGATACAATTGTTTGGTTCAAAACAGAAGCAAGCAGAAAACCGCATCTATATGTGTGAACCCTAAAGACAACTATCTTTTTTATAGATATGGAGCTCGAAGCCATATACAGCTGACCTACCCTGCTGAAGCCAGCTCCAGCCCATGGAAAAACTTCTCCTTCAACAGTTATGTAATAGCAAGAAGTGAGACAAATGATCCCAAAGGAGAGTATGGCATCTCCTTTACAAATAACGACTATGAGGCAGGCATTATCATCACTCACAAAGGCGGCGATTACAAAATATTAGGGATGCCCCAAACCCAGAAAGGCTCACTCGCTCGTTTGGAAAAATTTAAAAGCATCTTAAACTATCAGTAGCGCAAAAATTACGGACTCGAACTATAAGCATGCGCAGTGCAACGTACAGAACCATGGCACTATTTGCCTTTATGTCAGCCGTAGATAGTACAAGTGCTAATTTAGAAATAGAACTCAAGCAGCAAAAAGCAGATGAAGACGTTCTAAAATCTCAGTTAGAGATGGCAAGGCGAGACGCTACCACAGCCTACAACAACGCAAAAAAATTCTATGAAGATGATCCAATAATGCAAGCAGAAAAGATTAAAAACCTTGGGGAATCCAGCATCGCATGGGACAATTTCATCGAAAAAACGTGTCTATTCGAAAGCATTGAGAGCTTGGGAACGCGAGCCGAAGAAACCTCCAAGCTAAATTGCCTGATTAAAAAATACAAATCTAAAACCGAGTACCACCTAAACTCCTTATAATTCTATGCGAGAAGCTCTTCTACTCTACTCGCCAGCAACCCAGGAAACCTCGTATACCACGTCTGATTTAAAGGCGACGGATGCGGCAGCGGATAGAGCGTTAGCGTCTTGCGGATGCCCTCCTCCGTTTCCAGGGTGACCTCGATGCTGTTTTCGAAGCGCTCTTCGCTTTTCCAGAAGGCTTCCAGGCGGGCGCGTTCTTCCTTGGATTGGCCGATGCCGAACCAGAGGAAGGCTTCGCGGCCGAGGGTGATGAGTTGGGTGCCGTGCCAGTGCTCTATGAGCAGTCGGCGCATCAGGGGGTGGAAGGTCTTTTTCACCCGTTCCGACCAGGCTTTGTTGCCGAGCGGCTTGTAGGGCACGGTGTTGGCCCAGAAGAATTGCTGGCTGAGGCTGCGGGTGGCTTCGAAATCGGCCGGGGGTTGGCCGTGCAGGTGCTGGTAGAGCACCTTGCGGGCGATCTGGCCGCCGCTACCGATGAAGGGCTCGCCGTAC
>JAAIGG010096421.1_pt1 | contig 24687 bp, 25 predicted proteins | sample 6487391 | NCBI WGS metagenome assembly JAAIGG01 (sample SAMN13974130, study PRJNA590717) | phyllosphere metagenome | biome: asymptomatic weeds; feature: pooled weeds collected from a community garden; material: weeds; isolation source: pooled asymptomatic leaves from various weed species from...
ATGCCTGGCTCGACGGCTTCAAAACGCTACTCGTGCGCTTCGAAACCTGTCTACATACTTGGCTCGCCTTTCACTGGCTGGCTTTCGCTGTGCTGCTCCTGCGCAGAATTGGGCGCACTCCGACTTCCTAAACAGCTTCCATGAAATAAACCTTACGTGGTAATAGCTCAGTTTTGAGCGCACTCCAGCTACTCTCGCCAAGGCGTTATCATACGAATTACTGGGCCGGCTCAGGTTGGCAATGTCCTAGGTGCGGTTCAGCAGCGTAGAGAGAGCCTCGCTGGTGTACTGGCTGCCGCGGTCGGCGTGCACGAGCAGGCCCGATGGCGGTTGGCAGATGGGCACCACCCGCTTAAAAGCGGTCAGCATTAATTCCGTGTGCAGCAATTCGCTGACGTGTCACTACCACGCGTTGAAAAAAGGCATCACGTCAGTAGGCCAGGTAGGCCCATTTGCCTGTAACCAGAGTCGGATAGGTAATATCGCCGACCTAGATTTAATTTGGGACGGTAGCGCCCGGCCAGGTGGTGAGCTTACTGACTGCAGCCACAGTCTGTAGGGCTGCCTGGGTAGTACCTGGGGGAAGTATTGGCGCAGGTGCCGAGGATATGTAACCCACTGGCGATAAGCCCACCGCGTGGCCGCTGCCGGCGTACCGCATGACTCTCGTGGCGCAGTTGGGCGCGCAGCTGTCGATGGCCATAGCGGCCGGCATGGGTCTTAAATACCCGTTGGGCCGCTACCTGCCAAGCAAGCAGCTTTGCCACTGCTGGCTGGCGCTGACGCGCAAGACCCGGCATTGCTGCTGCACTGGCCAACAGGTAACGTGTAAAGCAATGAAAGCGAAGCGTTTCATCGGCCCATCGATTGTGAAAAAATGGTCAGCGATTTTTTAAACTATCCCGCTTCATCTCAGCGCTGACCAATTGGGCCCGTAACAGCTTGTTTTACTGCTCCAATGCTTCGCTACCTGCGGGGCGAACCACCCGCACCCACTTGCCCAAGACGGCCTCGCTCATGCTCAAGGTCAGCGCGAAGCGCATTGCTGCCTATCCTGCGTCACCGGCGAACCGCTTCGCTCCGAAACGCCGCACCAGGCTTGGTTCGTGACCATTTATAGGCTGGTTTTGCTAAGGGAAAGTTACTTTCTCCGTGCCCATTTCTACCCGAACACCTCAAACTAAGCCGCTGGCTGCAAGCTGCCCGCCGTACTGATGCCAACGCGCCTAGGAATCCCCGCTAGCAAGCGGCCAGATCTCTATCCCAGCTCTCGACACTGTCAGCCAGCCGACACCCGTAAGAGCAGGTAGTTGTACAAGGCCAGAATTAGTCAGAGGTGGAAACCAAGCGAGACATACTAATTGCGATGCGCGAAAGCCAGGGGTGATCGGCTATCAAGCCTTAGCGGTGATAGCGCAATACGGCTTGCTGACACTGACTGCAAGCGCATCTTTAACACGCGGCATGCGGGCCGCTGGCCATCATCGTCTGTGTACACCTAAAATACGATAAGTATCTTCCTTTAAAAACTACTTAGACAAGTTACAGTAGTACTCTCTACAGAATGATATTTTATATAACATATAAATATTTATATTTTTTTAATTAAAAAAAACGAATTATCATAATTTTTTTAGTCCGAAAATATCGGACTTTGGAGAACAATCTTGCGGCCGCATTCTCACAATGGCCATTGATGTTTAATGTCGCGCCAGCCGAAAAGCGTTACGAGTAGGTACATAATTTATTATTAATACGCTGTCATGGAAGACAAGACCCTCGAATCCCTGAACAAAGACCTGTTCCTGCTACCCGAACACTCGATGCAACAAATCAACGGTGGTTATGCACCCGTGGAAACTCGCCAGGCGACTTGGACACCGCACGGTAACCATCAAGATAACGATGGCTACGAAAAGGATAGCCACGCCTAAATCACGCTAGCCCGTGATAGACACAATGGAGCAGTGTTACCCGCTTGGGCAGCACTGCTCTATTATTTCAATTATTCCCTGGCCCTGTACAAGGTTCTTATGATTATAATTCAAAGTAAGGAAGACATTGAGAATACTACCGAGCAAGTTATCGATTGGCTTGATTATTACGGCCAATCTTGGTGGCGTCTGAATGGCGAAGACCTACTGCGAAATGAGGTACTACGGGCTACGCTACCATCCATCAGCCTACAGGTGGCTGGCACTACCCTTCCCGTGGCCGATGTGCGGGTAGTGTGGCACCGCCGGGGTGGTAGATATAAAATTGACTTACCCAGTTCTGCTTTGCCCCTGCACTATGAGCTTCTAGCGTATCTAAAGGCTGAGGGCCGCGCCTTACGCGAAGGGTTGCCAAGCTTTTTTCCCTTAGCGCTGCACCTTGACCATCCTGATGCTATCGGCCTTAATAAATTGGATGTGCTGCACCGAGCGTCGCAGTTAGGACTGCACGTGCCGCAAACATTAATTACTAACTACCGGAGCGAAGTAATACAGTTTGCCAACGAGTGCGGAGGAAGTATCATTACCAAAAGTCTGTATGAAACCAATGAATTTACGGTTGGAGATAATCGTTACATCATCAATACGCAACTGGTAGATCCCGAAAAGCTGCCTGCTTCTTTCTACGTGACACTTTTTCAAGAGGAATTGCGAAAAGATTATGAACTACGCGTTTTCTGCTTAGAGGAGCGACTGTATGCGATGGCTATTTTCTCACAGCTTGACGAGCAAACCCAAGTGGACTTCCGTAATTACAACGTGCAGCGACCAAATCGCGTCGTGCCTTATGAAGTACCCGAAACTCTTGGCAAGCAGATACTCCAGTTACTGCATCAGTTGAACCTGACAAACGGCTCGGTAGATCTTGTACGGACACTAGAGGGAGAGTACGTCTTTCTGGAAGTTAATCCAACTGGCCAATTCAGCATGGTATCGGAGCCCTGCAACTACCATTTGGAAAAATGTATGGCCGAATTTTTATGCAACAAACACAATGAACGAGAACCTACCTACCCTGACCACCGCGCTGGAAGCCGCATTCCAGCAACTGGATCTGACCTTGCCAGCTAATTTTCAGCAGATCGCTCCTACGGTTACTTCCGTGGAGGCACGGCGGTATACGGCGGTGGCGGCCTGCCCCTACTACCGGGCCGCGCAATATCGGGTGATGAATGCGCCTAAACACATATCACGGGTAATTACATATGACCAATCCTTCTCCTTCCAAGAAATTTCTTAAACTCTTCGCGTGCTGCGTACCCGTGCGTGGTGCGCGGCGTACAGCTATTGTAGATACGCAACGTGAAACGCACTACTTCGTGCCAAATGACCTGCATATGCTGCTAGGGCCTAGGCAATGCCTCGACATGGACAAGCTTGAGGTACAGTATCCGCAGCAACAGGCAGTGCTAGAGCAATATGTTCAGTTTCTGTTACAGCATGAATTAGCCTTTTTCACTAACGAGCCTGAGCGATTTCCTGTTCTCAACCTAGATTTCCAGAAGCCCGAGCCTATTACTAACGCTATCATCGACTTAGATGCAGAAAGTGACTTTGACCTACAGCAGGTAGTTAGCCAGCTAGATGCTCTTAAGTGTAAGCACTTACAGCTACGACTTGGCGTTCAGCAGTCATGTACATCCTTAGCCTGCATGCTGGCTGCCTTCAGCGACTCGTTGATACGGGGTCTGGAGGTGTATGTACCCTACGAGGCTAGCTACGACTTGTCTGCGCTAGAGAACCTTTCGAGGGCCGTGCCCCGCCTAACTACCCTCTACTTGTACGGAGCGGCCGACAACGTAGTGCATTGGTATCGCCGCTACAACCTACGAGTGGTGCATGTGCAAGAACAGCTTGCTTTTCCGGGCTGTTGTGGGGTGGTGCAATCGCACTATTTCGCGCACGGACTGGCGCATCTTACCGAAGCAACCAGCTACAACTCGTGTCTAAACCGCAAAATTGCCATCGATGCGCAGGGTAACATCAAAAACTGCCCATCCATGCCGCAAGCCTATGGAGATGTACGCACTACTTCCCTAGCTGATGCCCTGCAACAGCCAGGATTTACCCAGGTCTGGAGTATTGCTAAAGACCAAGTAAAGGTGTGCCAAGATTGCGAGTTTCGCTTGATGTGCACCGACTGCCGCGCCTATATCGAAGACCCGCATGATGCCTACAGCAAGCCATTGAAGTGCGGCTACGATCCCTATACCACCCAATGGGCCGATTGGAGTACGCATCCATGCAAGCAAACAGCCATCGCCTTTTACAATTCGGCGGTCCCAATGTCTAGTTGAAGCTAGCGCTGCAATAGTTGACGCACTGAGTAGAACAATCTCTCCAGCAAGCGTTGTTCTTCCACGATAATGTCAGCGGTAGCCGGCATAGCTGGCTTATAGGCGAGATGATGCTGGTAGGAGGTATGGAGAGAGTGCGGTAATAATACAATAAGCTCATAATGTTTTTCAACTGGAATGTAGCTTTTCTCAGATACTATTCCGAACAAAAAACCATACTCCTGAAACGGATAATTGTCAAGCGCGAGTCGTACACGTTGGCCAGTCTTGATTTTACCGTATCGGCTGGCAGGTACCTTGACTTTGGCCACAAACTGCTCGTTTGACGGCACAATGGCTAGTAACGGCTTATCCGCTCGGGCGTAGAAGCCAGGCGAAAATTTCTCTAAAAATACGACCTGCCCAGAGGCTGGAGCTAATACATCACTAAGTTGCTTCCATCTCTGAATTTGAGCTTCCAAGAATTTAATCTGCGATATGCAACTAGCGTGCAGTTTACGTCTGGACTCACTAGAATTGAAATGCATCTCAGCTAGCTGCTTCTGCTCGTTGGCCAGTAACTGAGAAGTTTGTACGATATTCTGCCGCACATCCGCCACATCGTTGATTTTTTGGTTGTAGGCACTTTCTTCTTTAAGTAGGTCGAGGTGGGCAATAACCTTATTAGCATACAACTGTTGTTGGGCCTGATACCGCTGCCGCGCATTATCCAGTTCGCGTTGCATGATGTCTAACTTGGCCTTATAGATAGCCACAGACTGAGTGTAGCGGGCCGCATTGGCTTGCACGCGACTAGCGGCGGCGGCATAATAAGGAGCATTGAGCTGCGCCAAGCTGTTGAGTTGCTCACGCAACATATTATATCCGGGCTGTAGCTCGCCGAGCGACGCAGTACCGACCACCTCTAACGGCAAAGTAGCAAGGGTGCCTGCTAATACAGCGCGCGCAGCCTGCAAGCGTCGTTGTAAGTCATCTACTTGATGCTGTTTGAGTGAACTAGATATTTCAGCGAGTAGTTGGCCCTCGTGGACGTAAGCACCCTCGCCCACCTGCAGTACGCGCACATTACCGCTCGTTCGGGCATAAACGTAGGCCGGCTCGTGTAAGGTAGTTAGCGTAGCCGAGCCCGTCACTACATCGGGATAGCGAACAAACCAGGCTATTAGCAATAGGCCCGTAATGATCGATAGTATCACGAGGTTACCCCAGCGAGTAAGCCAATTCGGCAGGGCAGTCAGAATATCTTGTACTTCTTCAGAGCGCAGCTCTACGGCTGAGCGCATATTAGGCTGCATAAGGTACTGTGGAGGCGAGTGATTCATTTAGCTTTTCCAACTCTAGTTGGTTTTTGACCAAACTATAGTAGTGGCCCTGCTGTGCTACAAGATGTTCGTGTGTGCCGACTTCTGCTATCTCCCCCTCATGCATAACCACAATCTGATGTGCATGCCGTACGGTGCTCAGCCGGTGGGCAATGACAACAACTGTCTTACCAATGTAGTACTCCTGTAAGTTCTTGATAATAACGCGCTCATTTCGTGCATCCAATGCTGAAGTAGCCTCATCGAAAAACAGAAAATCAGGGCTTTTATACACGGCACGAGCAATGAGTAGCCGTTGTTTCTGTCCCGTACTCAAGCCCATGCTCTCACTACCAATGCGCGTGTTGTAACTCAAGGGTAAGCTTTCGACAAACTCTTGAATGTTGGCAACGCGTACGGCCTGAACCAAGCGGTGGTAGTCAATGCTATCGCAGCCTAGGGCTATATTGCCGGCGACGGTATCGTTGAATAAGTATCCCTCTTGCTGAACTACTCCAAAGCTGGCCCGCCATGCTTGCTGGCTGATACCAGTTAGCCGGGTATTGCCAAGGTTAATGCTACCGCTAATAGGTTCGTACACTTTAAGTAAGAGCTTGAGTAGTGTAGTCTTACCACTGCCGCTGGCCCCGACGATGGCCGTCACTTGTTTACCCGGAATTATTAGGCTAACGTTGCGTAGTACTAGTTCAGGCTGTCCTATATATCGAAAGCTGAGCTGTTCAATAATCAAGTCGGCAGCTGGATCTACGTACTGTATTTTGGCGTCCGGGTCGGGCTCTTCTTCTGTTAGGCCATGAATCTCAGTAAGCCGCTCTAATGCCACATTTGCATCCTGCCAAGAGTGTGCAAAATCAACAAGCTGCGCTATAGGGCCATTGATTTGCCCCAAAATATAGGAAATAGCCAGCATCATCCCTAGCGTAAGTTGTCCCTGAATGACCAGAGTGGCAGCAAAAATAGTAATAAATATATTTTTAAGCTCATTGATAAAGTTGGCTCCCAAGGCCTGCACTTGGCTTAGACGTAGGCCCTGTGTCTCAACCCGAAAAAGGCGGGCTTGTAAATATTCCCAGCTCCAGCGTTTGTAGCGCTCGGCATTGTGCAGCTTAATTTCCTGCATACCGCTGATAAGCTCCATCACTTGGCTTTGTTCCCGACTAACGCTGGCGAAGCGCTTATAATCTAGCTCACGGCGCTTGTGCAGAAACAGTAATACCCAGCCGACATAAATTAGGGTGCAGACTAGAAAAATGGTAAAAATACGCAGGTCGTACCATAGCAGTACCAGCCCAAAGATGAAAAGGTTAATGACCGAAAATAGGGTACCAAGTGAGGAAGTAGTCAGTAGCTTCTCAATGCGCTGATGGTCGCGTAGACGCTGCATGATGTCACCGGTCAGACGCGAGTCGAAATAAGCGACCGGCAGCTTCATGAGCTTAATAAAAAAATCGGACAGCAGCGAAATGTTTAGACGGGAGCTGAGGTGTAGCAAAATCCAGCCGCGAATAATTTCTAGCGAGCTTCGCCCCAAGAATACAAACAATTGGGCCGCTAGAATCAGATACACCAACTTGAGGTCCTGATTTTTGATACCAACATCAATGATACTTTGGGTGAGGAAGGGTAACAATAGTTGCAACAGACTGCCTGCCAGCAAGCCCACAGCTAGTTGCACAAAATGTGCCCGGTAGCGTAGCGCGTGACCGGTAAGTAGCTGCCAGCCTACACGGCGAGTATCAGCCTCGTCCGGATTCTGGTAAAAAGCAGTTGTAGGCTCTAAGAGCAGGGCTACTCCCTCGCGCGTACTAGGAGTAGCGTTGTGTCCTATCCAGTTACTAATGAAGTCGGCCGTCGAGTATTTCAGTAGCCCGTGCGCAGGGTCGGCTACCCACACTTGGCTTGGCGTGATTTTGTAAACCACCACGTAATGATTACCCCGCCAATGCAAGATAGCAGGCAAAGGAGCCTGCTGGCTAAATTTAATAAAATCAATACGTATGCCTAGGGTGCGGAAGCCGATACGTTCTGCGGCCTCTGCTAGCCCAGCTAAACTAGAACCATTTCGGGTGGTTTCAGCCAGTGCGCCCATGCGAGCCTGGGCTACCGACCGGCCGTAGTGTCGAGCAACCATTTTCAGGCAGGCTGGGCCGCAGTCTTTTTCATTGAGTTGAGCATAATGGATAAACTTTGACATAGCTTAGGGTAAGTAGGCAGGCAGGAATGATACTGTAACGGCGCGTCCTGGGTGGGTAGTAAATAGCGTCACTTGCCGCTGACCTGCAGTTGTCAAGCACTGGTCAAGAGGAATAGCTCGGTCGCCGTAGCGCTGGCGCTCGTGCTGGTCAAATAGCTGTACCAAGTTTGGCCTGGTCCGATAGGCTTGCGGGATGACAACCGGTCGGGGTACAACATCTGTAGCGGTAAAGAGCCAATTCGGCCGGCCCTGACGGAACGTGAGGAGTGGGTGTACGAGCTGTACATCTACATATCCCATGTTATAGCCGGTCGTAACGGCTTGTCGACGGCTGGCAGTAATCAGTAGCCACGGTCCTGAACCCGGCGAGGGCTGGGCTCCTGTGGGGAGTAACTGCGTCTGGTCAATAGTAAGCGGGTTGATACCACCCAGCTCTTGCAAATAGGTCGCGAGCCGCTTGAGGCCGTCGCGTTCACGCTCTAGCACATGGTCGTGGCCTACGAGCGCTACTATTCGGGCCCGCGGGTGCTTGCGTAACACGGCCAGGATATTAAGAGCCTGCATTGAGTCGCGAAAATTTGAGCGTCGCCGCCAATCGTCAAATTCTTGCTCTTGTGCGGCCGACAACTCATGCGCAATCAAGTGGTATCCCCCCTCGATGGCCGCCCGTAGTAATCGGCCCATCGTTGGCTCGCAGGTATAAAAGCCGGAAGTTGCTAGCGGGAACCGCCGCTGGGTAATATTGGTATCGGCTGGCTCTAGAGCCTCTACCGCAAAGTAGGTATAGCCTAGCGGTGCCAGTTGCTTGAGTAGCCGGTGGCAGTAGGCTCGTTGGGCTGGTTGGGTGTGCGCTTCATTGAGTAACACCACAGATGTGGCGCAGGCCCGCCGCAAGAGCAGCGTATCTGGGCTTGCTAAGGCATAAACGGCCTTAGAAGGAGTCTGAACTGTCGGGAGCGTCACTAGCTGTCCTACAAACGTACGGTAGCTAGCTAGGGCTTGTGCGTATGCACTAGGCTCAAATGAATGGCGGTTGCGCTGCAAGGCGCGCAGAGGCGCTACGTAATTCAGCGTTCCATCGGCCCGGCGAAAAGTCTGCTCGGCCAGCCTGAATGGCGACTGCTGCGCCACTACTATCCTGCTGCATAGTTGGCTTGTAACGACAGTAAAAAACAAAAAAAATATTATTTTATATGTTTTCATATAAAAATAATTAAAATAAAAATATTTTATTGCATTATGTTTTTTTTGTTAGTAGTAAGCATTACTGTAGTCAGTAAGCCAAGCGGGATGCATTAAAAGGCCCCCAGATACAATAGAAAGCCTGTAGCCAGCCAGTTGCATGCTAGAAGTACCCCCATTAACTTGGTGCGTAGATTGTGGAGAAAATTGGTAATCAACGAACCCGATAAATAGTTGCTTTTCTTCCCGATAGACATAGCTCTCGCGGCGTTTGCAGTAGCTAATGGGGGCGCCCATCTCACGCAGTTCCCGCAGGTAATCCATTAAGCTGCTCCTACATAGCCCGACTTTTTTGGCGAAGGACTCCGGCTTTCCCGTTGCGCAACGTTTGATAAGGTGGTCGATATGCCGTAGGCGCTGGACGTATTTTAAAACACTCATGTGTGAGTAAAAAAAAGGAAAGCAAACACTAATTAAAAATAAGTATTTTTATAAATTGTTATTATAAGTATATTTATAATAACAATTTATTTGTAGTTATCTTACATTTTTAATGTATAAATATACACTATTACTGAAAAATGATTTTAAGAATGGGTTCGGGAGCAAGTGATTCTAACCAAGAACTAGGTGATGGAATAAAGCGCGAATGCTCCGAGCAAAAAGGGCGTAGTACGAAAAGCGGAGTGTCCTACAAGACAATAAGTAGCTTAATGTAACCCATATGAAGTAGATCAGAAAGAGCGTGTTGGCCTGCCGGCTAAGGCTGATATACAGCTGATAAGCAGTCAATAGGAGCGCAAGTTTACGTAGGAGAATTTGGTTTACCAAAAAACTAATTTATTCTACCATATTACTTAGGGTGATCCAGTGAAAATAAAAATTAAATAAATAATATTTACAATTTTTTGTATATTAATATTTAACAAAGTGAATAATATATACTTTTATAATATACAGACTATCTTTGTAATTACGATCCGCTACGCGGCGGTATTTACTGAGCTAGCCGAAAGAGTGCTTTACGACTCAGTGATAAGTGTAGTACCACGAAACCCTTGGCACCTAAGGGCGCCCGGGCTGCCTACACGCGCAGGCCTAGGGTGGCGGCAGCCACGACTGCCATCCGCGCATCGGTAACTGTGGGGTGTTTGCGTTGGCTTCAACCAGTATCGGCGCTGTCCCTACGGGGTCTTGCACGCTGGCCGCTTGCACCAGCACGGCTAGCGACAGGCCGTGTGTATTGACGGTGAGATGATCTTACAGCCCACTACTTACTTGCCTACGTCGTAGCAGCCCCCTTTCACCACCCGTGCGCACTGTCTGCGAGTCGAGAGCCCCAGCGGTCGGTTCAGCTTCACGGCTTAGATAACACAGCTGTCGACGCAAGCCACTGAGCAAATTGCCTTACCTGACGGCCTCGTGCCAGGCATTGAATTGCTGTAGACCGTATGCCACGGCGGGTATATTAATTATAATCAAATTTATTTTTATATGTTGTAATATTTATTTATATAATATGTAAATAATATAATAATGTTAAGTATTTTTTTAAAATTACTTTTTAACTTCTCCTCACGCAAGAGGGTGCGTACAGCTCCTTAGTTGATTGGTGGGTTTGCGCGATGAACGAGTCGCTGGACCTGCTTTTGGGAAAAGGCTCCTCCCCGCCTAGCGGTGAAGCCGAGCGCGTTCAGCTCTTGGGCGATGCGCTCGCCGCTAAGCCCCTGCGCCCGTCGGGCGAGAATCAGCGCGGTAGCCTGTCGAATGTCCCCATGTTCGCGGGAATTGCGCTGGCGAGTCTCCAAGCCCAACTGTCGCGCCTGCTCGGTGAGATTGGCCGGCGTACCCAGTTGGGCGCCTCTAGCCTTCTTAGCCTGGAGGGCATCCTTGGTGCGCTGGGAGATGGTTTCGCGCTCGTGCTGGGCAATAACAGCGAAGAGGCCCACGGTAAGTGTATTGGCGTCGGGCATGTCGCAGCAGGCAAATTGCACCCCCGAGTCGCGCAGGGCCAGGATAAAGCCCGCGTTCCTAGAAAGTCTATCCAGCTTGGCAATCAATAACACTCCCCCCGCCCCCCGCGCCGCAGCAATCGCCGCCAGCAGTTGCGGCCGCTGATTCTTCTTGCCGCTCTCAACTTCCACGTACTCCCCCAGCGGCTTATCTCCTTTCAGGAAGTTAATGACAGCTGCGCGCTGTGCATCGAGCCCGAGGCCGGAGGAACCTTGCTTTTGGGTAGAGACGCGGTAGTAGGCGAAGTAGGCGGGCACGGGGGTAAAAGGAAGGTTTCAGGCGAAGTTATAGCCGAAAGACACTTCACAAACGGTCGTTCTTAAAACGTCTTTCTCAACGACTGGGGCGTTTTAGCCAGGTGGCGGTTCTCAACTATTAATCACCTACCTGCTGTCCGCTCGCCGCAATAGGAGCGCCTCGCTGCGCAAGCTAGCTTTACCGTCCTAGAATTTGCTGTCTGCTTAATGCGCCCTTCTTTTCTCCATGTTGCTACCTTCAGCGCGCACGAAGTGTACGTGGGAGCTGATAATAACTGGGCCGTGAACAATGGGTCCCATTGGTGCGATACCCCCGGGCTCCAGGCGAAGGCATCCCTTTTGTGGTTGCCCTTACTAGAATACGATTATCAGGCCGTGCATGCCGCACTGCTGACGAGTCTACTCTGCGCTAGCCCTGAGCAGGCAGCCTCGCAGCTGGCGGCTTTCCCCGTGCAGGACCTCTTGCGATTAACTTTCACGAGTGGAGGCCCTTGGTACTGGGTGGACTTAGCCTTGGGCTGGGCCGCGCAGGTGGGGCTAGATCCAGACCTGCGGCGCACAGTGTACGCGTTAGCGCTCGACCATACGGTCCCCCAGCCAACGCGCCACCGGGCCAAACGCTTGTATTACACGGGTAACGTGTAGCAGTTGCTTGGCCTTCTTTCTCCTTTGCATGTTTTCCTACTCCAGCTCCGCTTTTTTGACCCGCGCAGGCCTCCTGGCGGGGATGTTACTGCCGCCTACGCTCACGCTGGCCCAGCAGCCAGCGGCTTCGTGGATCCCGTTCCAGGTTGATCACCAAGTAGCCCTGGAGTTACCCGCTCCCCCTCGGCAGGCTGCGCAGGCGCAGGGGACCGAATCGTATGTTGCCCAGAGCCCGCGCAGTCCGCAAGTGTTGTGGCTACTGGTGCGTAAAGAACTACCCGCTACGGGGGCGTCACTAGACCAAGATCTTTCCTATACCGAGCTAGCACAGAGCACCTTGGCGCATTGGAAAGCGGAAGGAGTGCACCAAGCCTCGTTTCGGGTAGGGACGCTTGAAGGGTTGAGCCTAGATTTTCAAGTAGTAAAGCCGCTGGCAGGAGGCCCGACGCAGGGCACCCTGTGGGTGTTGCGTGTCAACCGAACGGTATACGTCGCGCAGTGGCTCGCGACGCAAGCGGAGAGCATAAGTCAAAAGCAACGCTTTCTAGCCTCTTGGGCCCTCACCAAGCTTCCGACTGGCCCCTTCACCGCTACCGATTTCCAGCCGTTTCATGTCGGGCAGTTTCGGGTGGTGGCGCCGGCGGGCCCCGGGCGTACACTCATCACACGAACCGATACAGCTCAGACCGAAGTCAACACGGCGTTGGGGCTGCGCATCGTGTATGGCCTGAAATGGAATAAGTTCGGCTATGAGATGCGGCAGCGCAGCTCGACAGGTGCCCATGCGGCCGTGATGCAGCCCAAAGTCATTCAGGTCCACATTACGGCCGTGCAAGGCACCACGTATTGGTACCGGGCCACCATTGACGGCTTGATTAGTACCGGGCAGATTCAGCGGGAAAACTAGACATTTGTCACAGTTAGTAAGGCTCGTTTAAAAAATGTGACAAGACGCATTAAGCTCCCTGTGGCCACCTACCTATTGGGTAAGAGGCAGAGATAAGCGGTGGAAAGCACCTACGCCTGTGTCGTAACCAGCGGTGCCAGCATTATTTTTGTGGCCTACCTAGTCGGTTGTGGTATGGGTGTGCAGCGCTTTATGATGGTGGTGGACCAGACGCCGGTGCCCGCGCCGCCAGCTAAGTACCTGACGACGCACGCGCTAAAGGAACGCGGCTGGACCGCGACGATGATTGCGGCCCTATTGCCCCAGCACGATGCCGCGCGTACGGCTTATGTGCAGCTGCCCGGTCAAGCGCTGGTCAAACTCTATCTACGCACACGCGTGGAGGAACTGGAACTAAGTGACGAATTCTTGATCTACCAGGAAAAAGCGGCGCAAGCGAAGATGCGGCGTGGCTCCGCGGCGCGCACGGCGCAGCACCAGGCCCTCTTGAAACGCTGCGTGCAGGGCTTTCGGCCGACCTTCAGCTGGCCCGAGCGCTGGTGCCAGCGTTCGGACTGGCAGTTGAGCCTGGTGGATGTGCGGACGTTTTATGATCGGTGGGAACCCAAGTTCACGGACATGGGGCATACAGCCCGCCAGCGGGTGCTGGATGCGTTGCACGAAAAGAATCGGCGCTTGTTCAGCAAGCGTTTTCCAGGGGTAACTACCGGTCCCCAGCGCCCTCCCAAACTTAAGAAGCTGGCTGCAAAAAGCCCACCGCCATCTTATGGCTTGTAATAGTACAACGCTCCGAAAAAGAGTAGAATACTATTTAATACCTTATTAATCGTCAGTTAGTTAGAAGTCCAAATAGCCGGAAATGTACTCTTCAAGAGCACCATTGTCGCTGCGGCTACATTCTCTCCGGGCTTAGCCTTTGTTTCGAAGTCCCGGAGCACAGGGTAGGTCTCTTTTAGCAGCTTCGTGAGTTGCTCCTCCCCTATTACCGCGTCGAGTACTTTCTTAATCTGAGCCTGTGTCAGCTTGAGTTTCTGTAAACGCGTTTGCACTTTCTGTTGCAACGGAGTCACCTCAGACATTACAGTAACTGCAGTTCCCTTCTCCTTTTCTAAGGGCAGCATAAGCTGCTTAGGTATAGGACGGGCCTTGCTCCTAATAGAAAACTCTATTTTATCGACAGAGCGACCAAGCTTATGTTCCCTGTAGCTTATCTCAAAACTCAGCTCGTTCAATTCCGCCACGGCGGGTATCAGTGCGTTGCGCCGGTAGTCAGAGTATTGAGGGTATGCCTGACCGGTAGTTAACTCTTTCAGTCGAGCTACGGGCACAGTAACAGGGCTACGGAATTCCCACGATTTCAGTAGCCAATAGAAGCGGTGAGTAGTGGGGCTTTTTATGCTAAGCAAATCAGCCACTTGGCCCAGAGTGAAGTTCTCCGCCAAGTTAGTGAGATAAGGTAGAACGTCAGGTGAAAAGTACCCTGAGATAGTCCCCTGGCCACTGTCCAATTTCATTGAGTGCACTAGTGGTGCCCTATGCCAGTCATGTTGGCGATTAGGAACTGGTAATGTCACCTGTACAGCCGCCAATCCTTGTAAAGCCGAATGAAGGTATTGGTATCCCCGTCCACCAATGGGCGTGGTTCCTACCAATTCTTTTAAGGGTACTACTAGTCGTCTACTTTCTGTTTCATCACGTGGTAGCTGTTGTAAAAACAGAACGAATATCCTTGCCTCAACTAATGTCAAGGCCCAGGGCTGCTCAATGAGAACATTACTCTGCGCTACTGTAGGCGAGTTACTTCCTGATGATTCGACGATCGAGCGTCGAGTAACTGTAAGCTCAGCTGGCTGCTGTCGAGCTTGTACCACAGCTTCATGTGCCTCGACCTGTGTATCATAGTATCCTAAGCTCTTTAAAACCCCAGCAAAGCGGGCTTGAGCTTTCCACTTCTGGCGACTCTTATCGAAGGTAGCGCCTGCAAACGGGTTCTTTGGCATAGCTGGCTTAGTAGTAATCCAGTCAGCAAGATAGATAACAGATACTAATTAATTTGTATCCCATTTGTATCTCAGAGGTAACGGGCTCGTATCTCAGAGGTAACGGACTTGTATCTCAGAGGTAACGGACTTGTATCTCAGAGGTAATGAGCTCCCATTTGAGAGGTAACGGACTCCCATCTCACTTCTTCAATTTTTTATTTTTCAAATAGTTACGGCCTGCTTAATATATAATAAGATTTAATAAAAAATAAGGAATGAGCTTCCTCCTTCTTTTTGTCTTTTTTGTATCTCAACAAGGTAACAGACTTGTATCTCAAACCCTAACGACAGCTTCGCACACTAAGGGGGGCGATTGATGTACATACATGTTATGTGTTTTGTTTGGGTTGTATTTAGTATAAAATATTATAAAATTAGAATTATAATAATGTGTGGTAGAGCATCAATTTAGCTGCTTGTAATCAACTATAAGATACACTACCTTTGAGCGATTGTGTAGCTTGATAGTAGATACTACAGCGTACACTATGCAATACACTAACTTGGATTAGTAAACATCTGATGGTTATTACAATAGGTTCTGTAAAAGGTGGGGTCGGAAAATCCACAATTGCAACTACACTTGCAGTTTTTTTATCAAAAAATCCTGATAAAAAAGTGATTTTGATAGATGCTGACAGCCAAGGCACTTCGTGCTACTTCACGTCATTAAGACAAGAGCAGCGCGGTACGGCAGGGTATACATCTGTAGAACTAACAGGGAATAAGTTGCATGAGGAAATTAGGGCACTGGTACGACGCTATGACGACATTGTAGTGGACGTAGGCGGCCGTGATACCGCCAGTCAGCGGGCAGCGTTGGCGGTAAGTGATGCCTACGTAGTACCGCTTTCCTTACAAGCATTTGATATCTGGGCTTTACGTGATGTGTTAGAATTACTCGACCAACTTAAGCCGTTCAATCCTAACCTAACGACATTCTTCGTAGCCAACCGCACTGATTACCGCGGCACCAAGAGCAGCGCTTTTGAAGAGATGGCTACGTCCATTAAAGAGGCTTATGGGATTACTCTGCTACCCTATACTCTTTCTAACCGCATTGCCTATTCCAAGGCAGCTAGTACAGGCTACACCGTTTTGGATCCTGAGTATGCTAACCAAGAGCCTAAAGCTGTAGCTGAAGTGACGACGCTATTTGATCACATCACCCAAGTACTTAAAAACCGATGAAACTTCCGCCGCGAAAAGAGGCTGCTGCCCTACAGGCTGTCATTGATCAAGGGGCTGCCGCCCCCACAGAGAAGCCCACTATCGATACCCAAAGCATTTCCAGCTACACGCTCCGGCTGTATACTACTAAGCTTCAACAGCTCACTGATGCTCGCGATGCTCGGCGTATTCGCCACCGTGCCAAGTCTCTACCTAACGCGAGCGCCATATCCGTTCATGCCCTAATCCTTGAAGGAATAGACTTGTTGCTTAAGCAAGAGGCCAAACTAGCTGCTAAAGAGTCAGCTAAACAGTCCACTACCAAGTAGACTATTGGTGGTGTATTAGGCAGTATACTATGTAGTGTACTGGTGCACACTAAAGCCCATTCAAAAAAGAGTGGGCTTTTTATTTTTGAAAGCATAATGGAAGAGCATTATATGCTCTATATCAGAACGATCCATTCCAACAAACGAGCCCTTTTTGAAGGGATAGGAGTGAGAGCGACGGCAACTGATTGTTCAGAAAAACGAGCGTTCTGCTTGCTCAGGTCATTATGCTGCCTAGCGGAGCGTATTCCGTAATGATGCGGGCATAGTCCGGAAAGGCCGGGTCTATTAGCAGTCCACACATGCAATCGTAGGAGGTCACAACGTCCCGTTCTTGATGGCGGATGTAGAAATGCACCATGGTGGTTTGGAAATCGCGGCTGTGTGCTTGCTGCACCAAAAACTCGCGTGTAGACGGGGTTAAAGGCACCACCCAACTGCCTGGTTCAACTGCCAACTGCGGCCCCAGCAAATCTGGTATGCCTGCCCAGGAATCCTGTGTATGAGCAATGCGGAGCCGTCTGGAGCCAACTGGATAAGGTCGATGAACAATGCTCGTCGGAGATGCTCCTTTGTGGAGTCGTTCAAGGGCACAAAACCAGACATTATAAATGCGTAAAGGCTAGCGGTTCACTCTAATGGTCATTTGAGTAGACAAGGGCTTATCTTATCTACAACGCCGGAATAACAAAAACTGCTTTTTGCCTGCAAACTGCGCCTGCCAGGGCCACGTGGTGGCATCGGCTTGTAACAGGGGCAGGGCAGCCTCCCAGGGCGCGTTGTCGCGCAGGCATTCGCCGATGAAGTCTCCGTTGGGCTGCCGGCTCTGGTAAACTTTGACCCAATGAAAGGACCGGTGCAAGGGCAGGGTCTGCACCAGCGGGGCCAGCAGCTGTACGAAGTGGTGCGGGTCTAGGTCCGCCACCCCGGTCCACGCCCCTTGCACCTGGAGCGGTCCCGCAACCGGGTGCCAGTGCGTGCCCTCTGGGAGCGCGACCCAGTCCAAGACGGGGTCATGCCGGCCGTCTAAGGCTTGTAGCACCGCTGTTAGGACCCCGTCCACGTAAATCTGGGCCCCATTGGCGACCGCTTCTGCGGGGTCCGTACCGTAGCCCACCAGACAGTCGTCAATGGCAATGGGGAAGTGCTCGGGGTGGTGCAAGCGCACGCCCAGGGTGCAGAGCACTGCTGTCGGGTGGCGGTCCACGCGGAAAACCGTCGAGGTAAGGGTCAGACCCAATGGGGCCAACTCCCACGCCTCACCACGGCCGATGACGCGCAGGCCGGGCGCAGCGGCTTTGATGGCTGCCCGTAGGCCCTCGCGAAGTGCTTCCAGCAGCGCAGAGTCAGCTGGTTCCTCGGGCGTGTCAGGTGGCGCAGCAGCGAGGGGCGGAGAACGAAAGAAATGCCTGAGGCGCTCAAACAAGCTCATGAAATCATCCCCCGCGTAAAGAGCTAAGGGGCTGCAATAGTACTAGAGCAGCGACTCAACGCTTGATTTCGAGGTAGAGAAACGGTAGATTAGCTGAATCATTTAGTCGGAATGACCTCTGTCCGTAATTTTTTACTGTTAACAGCGCAGATTAAGGCAATAGGGGTTCAGAAAGTCTTCTTCTGCAGTAGTGGGTCAGAAAGTCCACTCAAAGTGCGTTTCCAACGCGTGGAGCAGGGTATGCAAGTCGAAAAAGGGTGCGTCCGAAAGGTGCACCTTTCAGAACAATTCTTCAAGTCACCCTTTGTTGGCCTTAGCCAAATCTGCTACTAAGCCTGCTTTGCGCTTGGCTGCCTTTACATCCAGCTCGCCCGAAAGCGTATCAAATTCTTCTTTTGTAGAAAAGCGCGAGCTTGTGGCCAGTGAGGCTATATATTTTTCGTCGTTAATACGAAAGATATGATGTAGAATGCCCGGATTAGGCTCACTCGATTCACTTACTAAGATGAATTCTTCCCGTTGGGTTGTGAAAGATTCAACCAAGCGCTGATAGGTCGCTACTTTGTCGTCCAAGTGTAAAAATGATACGACGCAGCCCAGCACTACCTGGGCAAGAGAAGCGATATAGGCTAACAATTTAATCGTGTCCTTCGCCTCTAACCCAAGGTATGAGCTGGTGAACGTCGTCGCTAATACGGCCGGGATGAGTAAGCCTAACGCCCTTGATAGAGTCACGATTTTAGCAGGCCACTTCTGCTTGCTCTGGTAAAGCGCAATATAAACCCGGGCGTTATCTGCCCGACCCTGCGCCTGCCGCTTGGTATTAGTGAGCCGTTGTTCGTCAAGTTGGTCCATAAGCTACTTGAAGGGAAATAGATGCCACCCGCCACGCCTGGGTGGGGGCGGGAAAAGTATACCTTTCCCGCCCTTTGGAGAGCTTGTAAACAGGCGTTTACTCGCCCTGCTACTGCGCATTATTATCGAACGCCTCTATTTGCTGCTGTCTAGTTTTATTCCACCTGCCTAGCTGACTTTTGAAGGCAGCAATGATTTCGAGTATCCCGTGCTCTACATTAGCAAGAAGCTGCTCATGCACCTTGAAGGCCTTGAGGCTAGAGGCTACGCCAGTTACTTGGCCTTCTTCGTAGCCAGTAAATTCCCGAGAGAATAATGCGCTAGCCAGCCCTATACCATAAACTGCCTGGTACACAATTACCACTATGCCGCCCGATACCTTCTGCACATCGCTGGATTGCAGATAGAGCGAGTAAGCGGCGATGTTATCATCAGTCCATCGAATGACACTTTCAAATGATGGAGCGTTCTGGTTCTGGTGGATAAACGTGTCGAGCCAGCCTCTAGAGCTGATTCCATGTCCCTTATTTGAGCGCTGCTCCGTGTAGAATAGCTGATTGACAGCGTCTAAGCCTCGCGTCTTTGCTCGTTCCACAATGCTGCGCGTTACCTTCTCATCCGCCTCGTTCGGAAAAACTCTCAAGTTCTCCCCTGTTGTAACGATGTAGTCCGCTTGCTGAAATTCCTCAACTGCACGCATCAGCGTTTGCAGTAGCAGCTCCTTGAGAGCCGCCTGCACCCGTTCCCGAATAGGTACCGGAATAGCTGGGAAGTATAGTCTATCTACCAGGGTAGCTGGCGCAACGGTAGCCCGACCTACCTCGTCCACTACGGCTACTTCCTCAAGCGATGGGTCCTGGGTTAGACTGGTATCGGCAGAGAAGGCGAAGGGATAGTAACCAGCCGACCGATTTTCAATAACAGGATTTTGCTTGAATTTGCTCTCCTTTGCTGTTTCGCGGGCAATGTAATCCTGTATCCGATTGGTAGTCAAGATGCCGTCTTCGTCATACAGCGATGCGTTGTTGATAGCTTCTAGAAAATAGCGCGTAAATAGGCCGTGTCCCCAGGCGGTGCTCTCATATGCCATTTCACTTTCTGTAGCTGCGTACATGAACAAAATGCCCGAGCTGTTGGAAATGAAATCCTCAATAAATCTGCCGCTGGTAGCTCCTCTAGTCAGTACTCTGCCCAGCCGCCGAGCTTCGCCAGCGGCGGGCACCTGCTAGCTGGTAGCTCCTCTAGTCAGTACTCTGCCCCCTGATTCACATGCATCAATCACGTAACATTGATACTTTAACTGCAAGGCATTAAAGCGGGCAAAAATTGACCCTATCTCAACTAAACTGTCGTGAAACAGTAGTTTAGACTGCTTGTCTTCATACTGGCCGTGCCCGGCAAAATAGAAGAATACGGAGTCTTTTTGCGGCTGTGCTTCTCGTTCGATGTATTGATATGCAGCCTCCAGGTAGCCTGATATATCCTTTATGGGATGGTCGTTTTCACTGACGATAGTCGCGATGTCTTCTTGGTTGAAACCGCACCGCTCCGCAAGAACTTTTGCCACTGCATGAGCATCTGACGCACAGCATTGTAGCGGGCTTACATTGTAGTCATTAATGCCGATAAGGATGGCAAACCTGCGGTCTAGCTTAGGCATTGAAACGATACAATTAAGTGATGCTGCAAATTACTAACAAGAATCTCTCTCAGTACCCCTCTCATCCACTAGCCCCAGCGCCAAGCGGAATACAGCTCATGCTCGTGGTAGCAGTTTCAAAAGCAACTGTCGAGCCAGTACACGTTCTGTCAGCCCATAATGTCGTTGGGGTATCGCACCACACTTTATCTAACTCAGTTTGTCACCTTTTCCAGTCGTTCGTGGCTGTTGCAGAACTCTCGGGCTCGTTCGATAAGTGAGCGCAGCTAGTGCAACAACCTGCGAAATGCAGCATTATCGCCAGTTTAAGAACCCGATTCGGCTGCTATTAGCCTTGCGTGATGAACGTGACTGAGTTCTGCAACAGCCACGCTCCTTTCTAAAATGTCTTAAAGAAGTTGTTTTTCTTTCTCATTGTAGCGAAGGAGCTTTTAGTTGTGGTTTGCTATACTTTCCTTGCTATGCCGATTGAACTAGTAGACTGGATTAACACAGGCCACATCTCTCCATTGCAGTGGGGAGATACTGCCCACCACCTTAGTCAACTTTGGCCGACTGCCCGAGGTGAGATAGCTGACTTACGGGCTGCCGGCTACCCCTTCGTCGTATTGGATAACGTAGAGTTCTACTTTACCACTGACTGGTATGAAGACCTCTGTGAAATCTGTATCAAGGTGTGGACCCTCGCGGAAAACGAGCAGTCTACTCGTTTTGACTATGGCTGGCTGCATAAAGGCTTAACAAATAGCCAAGTGCAGGCCACCTTGCAGGTAAAAGGCATCACGTACCGGCTAGAATGCGGGCCAGTATTTCAGACGCCTAATCTGCGAACAGTGACTGGCGTCCTATTTAGCTTCTATTCAGATTTCGAAACGGAGGCCGAAGCCGAGTTAATGAACGTCTATTTGAGTGTGCCAATACGATTATAAGGACAGCTGGTAAGTATGACGGGCCTCTCTTACCTGTGTAAGATGAGCTACTGACTTTTCTTGGAAGGCGTTAGTGTGGCGGCCCAACACCTGCTTTAGGTGGTTCTGTCAAACGCAACAGCAGAGCCGGCCAATGGTCTTTGCCAATTACGATGCGACGCTGGTTGTCGGGCGTGAGCAAAAAAAGGTAATCCCCAGCACGACCTAAGTACTTGAGGTAGGGATATGCGGCCAGCAACGTGTCCTGGCGAAAGACCTGCGGCTCGACGTATTCATACCGCAGGCCGGCAAGTACATCGGTGGCTTGGCAATAGCCAGCCGTAAAGGAAAAAGCGGGAATAGCCAGCAGGGTGAAGCATAATGCCGTGCGCTGCAGGTACGCAGTGAGCATAGTCTGGGGCAACTGTTTAAGAACCGACAGCATCCGCAGTAGTGCGCGTTTACTGCGCGGGGGGAACGTGAAGTCTGCCCGTTTGAATGTGCCCGCAAGAGCCGTCAACTGCTGGAGAGTCTTCTTGTCAGTCGGCATTGGGACGTTGCCCGTCAGAAGCTGGTTCGTGACCCAAGTGATGACCACACAAATGAGCAGCACCGCGTACAGGGGGGCATGTAGCAAGGGCACAATGTGGGGCAACCAACCCATCGGCGTCCCATAGCGCAAAAGCCCGTACACGAACGCGCCCACATGCCACACAAACAACCCAACCAGCACATGAGCCGCAACAAAGGCTAAAGCGGGCCACCAGACTAACCGGGTTTTGAATAGCCTGAGAAGGCCATACATGAGCAGGAAATCTAATGTGGCGGTGACGGCGGCAGTAGCTAAGGCCACTTGCATGGGGTAGGCAGCTCCCTTTATCAGATCGGAAACCGCGAAGTAGCTGTACACATCAACGCCTAATAAGCCCCAATAACCGGCGTAGTATAGAATGGATGCGCAAGCCAGATAAGGTACGCCTAGAAGCAGAAGCTTGTCGGCATGTGTGAAAAGGAAGGTAGAGAATTTAGGCATAGGATACTGCAAAGGTGATTAGCAACTTGTAAAAGAGAAGGGGAGGGGCCCCCGTAATGCACACCTGTCTGAGCCACTTTGCTTAAAGTTTCACCCGTTTCAGGAGCGTCATCCAACCTGTTTGGCTCGGCTGTTTCTGACCTGATTGGCGTCACTTGTGATCACACGTGATTACATTCGAGCGTTCTTTCTGCCTTTCTATTCATGGCTCACCGCAAACAAGTCGCGCAACCCCGCACCTGCGCTCAGTGTGCAACCGTCTTTCAGACGGCGCGCAAAGGCCACCTCTATTGTAGCAGCGCCTGCAATACCCGGGCGTGGCGGGCGCGCAAGCGCTCCCAAGCACCGAGCACAAGGCTAGCCAAGATTCCCGCGTCCGCGCCAGTAGTTGCCGCCACTACGCCCCCCGCGGTGAACGTGGCCCTGAGCATACAAAGCGTAGGCACGGTGGCCGTGGGCACGGTCGTGGGCAATGCCATCACGGCCTTCTTGTCGCACGCCCTGGCGGGGCCCGCCAAGCCGGCCCCGCCCCGCCACCAGCCCTTTCCTACTTGGCCCCCGGCCGAGTTGCTCGCTGCGGCCGGTACGCCAGGCTGGGTGGAGGACCTAGCTTGGACGGGCCGGCGCTGGCTCGTGCCTACGACGCACCACGGGCACACGCTCCACCTTTATGCCGAAGCCGGCATGCCCTATGTGCTCTGGCAACTCGCTGCCGGCGAGTGGCGGCTGCTCACCTCGCCAGCGGACCTCGCCCTGCTGGCCCAACGGCGGCCCGTGGCCGTGTACCTGCGCACCTTGCTGCGCCACCAGGGCGTAGCAGTAGAGCCTACTCTAATAGGCGAGCCGCTCTTCGATGTGGGCGCCGTTGCGAATACGTTGGCGCAACTCGGCTAGCGGCCTGCGGAGCGCAAGGGCAGGCGCCACCTACCACTAGCACCGGGGTAAGGGCGTTGACGTGACGAGGGGCCCATCAGCTATAGCCACTAGGTCTACTCCACTCAGCAGGTACGCTTGCTTAACAGAACCGAAATTATAAGACACGTGAAGGTTGCTTTTTTACGTGTCGCTTGGTGCAGGTCAACTGCACGCCGCAACGTTTCCCCTACTCCTGCACTTATCTTCGTACTTATGAAGCTCCGTGACCGCTATCCGCACTTGCAGAATCCCGCTGTGGTCAAAGCCATGGTGTTAGAGTCGGTCTACGCCTCGATGGCCTTAGAGAATCAGATCGTTTCCATGGAACGCCTCGAAGTGCTCTATGCCCAGACCGAACGCCTACGCCAGCGGACGCAGCTGCGCGCTAATAAGTTGCTGTAAAGGGCGCAAATCGTAGTCATCTGCCTGTCGAATCGCCGCTAAATACCGCGTGCGTGCTTCGCCTTGCGCGCGTTGGTAGAGTACGACGGCCTGGTGACCGTAGCTGTAGGCCAGCAAGTCGGTGACTAAGCGCGCCGTGCGCCCATTGCCATTGGTAAAGGGGTGAATAGCGACCAAGCGATGGTGGGCGTAGGCCAAGAGCTCGGCTACCTGGGCGGCCGTAGGCTCGAGCGGCAGCTGCTGCTGGCGGTGGCGCACTTCATCGGCCCACTCATACAGCAATTGCGGGACGCGGGCGGCCGCTGGGGGCACATAAGCGCCCACATTGGGCACGGTGCGGCGCCACTGCCCGGCCCAGTCATAGAGGTGGCCAAAGGCGCGCCGATGCAGCTCTTGGACGAGGGCCACCGAAAACTCGACAGGGTAGTCTACTTCTTCCAGCAGGTAGCGCTCGACGGTAGCTACTCCCAGGGCCTCTTGTTCATTTAACGCCTCTTTACTGGTTAGTCCCAGTAGATTATCCTCCGGTGCGTCGGTGTAGTGCCCCATACGGCACAAAAGTACAGCCGAGAATAGCCAGCGCCTGAGTAGGGGGCAGTGAGTGCCCGGCCCCGCTGGTCAAAAAACGACCCAACTAAGCCACTAAGTAGTGTGCTGTAAGTGTTCAAAAAAACTCTACTTTGAACTAGGATGTGTTCAAAAAATCCCACGCTAAAGGTCCCGAAAAACGCTAGTTTTTGGGGGCCTTTAGCGTGGGGTAGAAACTCGTTCGAAAATAGTAGAATTTCAAACAAATGTATTTAGTGAAGTCCTATTGTATTGCATTTCTTGCGAAAGCATATTGTTTTTGTGGGCGGTGCCACAATTAATATGTACAGCATCATCGGCCCGCGCGCAGAACACTCCTGAAGCAGTCAAACTATCCTACTATAACCTATGCCCCCCCAAAGAAACGCCCACTGCCCCTGCGGAAGCGGTAAAAAATTCAAGAAATGCTGCATTGACAAACCATTTCTATCTACGAAGCTGTTTAGGAAGTAGGCCGGAAACAAAAAAGACTCCCACGGCGGGGAGAAATTTGGGGTGCGACCCAACCAAGTTTCTCTGGCCTTTCCGTGGAAGTCCTCTCC